>CAEZYQ010000039.1_pt1 | contig 26887 bp, 25 predicted proteins | sample 7265561 | NCBI WGS metagenome assembly CAEZYQ01 (sample SAMEA6813939, study PRJEB35770) | uncultured Nocardioides sp. | biome: Freshwater; feature: Freshwater reservoir; material: water | place: Czech Republic | collected 2017-04-14 | depth 30m m | reverse complement strand
GCATCGCACCGCATCGGCGCCCTTGTCGATCCTGTCCTGTCGACGCCAGACGTAGATCGAGGCCTCGCTGATACCCAAGTCGTACGCGACCTGGCCGACCAAGCACCCTTCCTTAAGCAAGCCGATCACCTTGCGCCGAAACTCCGGCGGATAAGCCCGTCTGCCCACTGCTGCCTCCTGATGACAGGCATCAGAATCCAGTCAGCCGACTCCACCGAACCCGGGACACGCCACCGGGTGGAGTCCAGCAGAGTGGTGTACGAGCAGCCCCGGTGAGTGAGTCCCTACCGACGTAGGGACTGCCACCGGGTGACCGGCGCTAACCCTGCAAGCCGGCCCCAGGCCAGCCGCGACGAAGACTTGCGGGCGATTCACTTGCGTGACCAGGGCTTCGTCACAGCTTCGCGTCAAGGTCGCCGCGTCGAGAACCACCTTGACGACGACCACATCGGCGAGCTGATCGAACAGGCCCTCAGCCGCGCCGACCACGCGCGGCTCGGCCTCGTCGATCGCGACGACACGAACTCAGGACTCGACGCAAATCCCTGACACGTCAAGTCATCGCCCCATCAGTGTCGCGTCCACTCCTCGGTCTGGGTGAGTCGCAGCAGGTAGATCAACGGCGGTAACACCAAGACCACGGCGAACCCCACGGCAACCAGGAGGCCCTGCAAGGTGGCTGACGCGCCGGCGGCGGCACGGATCGTCACATGATCGACGAGCAGCCAGGGGTATTGGGCCACACCCCATCCTGACACCACAGACGCGACGGCGACGACCGCGGGCCATCGCGCCATCGAGTAGCGACGGCGCCACACCAGCACGAGCGTCGCCACGCCTGCCAGCCCGGCCATCACGACGAGTGGAGCCGCGCGCCCGGCGAGGCCGTCGGCCAGCACCGGCGCGTCCATCGAGATCGGCACCAGTGCGGCGAACACGAGCGCACCGGTCACGAGCCCCACTCCGAGCGAGCGCGCCCGAAGGTCCTCCGCCAGCCGTGATCGGCGACTGCGATGTGCATCGGCGGCGAGGAACACGCCGGCCAGGAACGCGCAGGTGCCGACCGCGATGGCCCCACCGAACAGAGACGTCGGGTTGAGCCAGGACGACCAACGGTCGCCATCCTCCTCCATCGGCACCCGACCTGACGCGATTGCCCCGGCGACCGTGCCGAGGAAGAACGGTGTGATGACCGAGGACACGGCGAAGATCACGCCGAACAGCCGCGCCTGGCGCAGGGTGGCGGAGTACTTGCGGAACGCGAAACTGGCGCCGCGCAGCACGATGCCCAGCAGCGCCAGAAGCAACGGCACGACCAGCGTCGACATTGTCGCGGCGAACGACTCCGGGAATCCTGTCCACCAGATCACCAGCACGTAGATCAGCCACACGTGGTTGGCCTCCCACACGGGTCCGATGCTGTGGTCGACCAGGGTTCGCAGCTCGGCGCCACGCCGGCTGCTACCCGCCGTGAGGTCGAAGAATCCCGAGCCGAAGTCCGCGCCGCCCAGCACGGCGTACGCGATGACGCCCGCGAACATCGCCGCTGCGACAGCCACCTCGAGACTCATGACGACGAATCCACGGTCTCGGGCGCGTACGGGCTCGGGAGATCGGTCTCACCGCTGCGCCAGCGCCGGGCCATGGACCTGAGCACGATGACCGCGGCTGCGGTCATCCCGGCATAGATCAACGCACTTATCCCCAGCAACCACCACAATGCCGAGGTGTAGTCGCCGACCGCGTCCGGGGTGCGCATCACTCCGTACACGACCCAGGGCTGCCGTCCGACCTCGGTCGCCACCCATCCGGCCTCAAGCGCAATCACGGCCAGCGGACCAGCGGCCGCCGCAGCCCTGAGAAACCACCTCTTCGTGAGCAGGTCACGCCCTCTCCAGCGCTGGACCCAGAACCAGGTGACACCTGCGGCGAGCAACGTGCCGACGCCGACCATCGTCTGGAAGGCCAGATGCGTGATGTTGACCGGCGGTCGGTCCTCCTCGGGGATGGTGTCCAGGCCAGGCACAGGGTCGTCGAGCGAGTTCATCGCGATCAGCGAGCCGAGAACAGGAATGTCGATCGCACCCACGACCTCCCCGTCGACCACAACGCCGCCGAGCCGAAGCGGCGACGGGCTCTCGGTTGTCTCCGCCAGCTCGAACGCGGCCAGCTTCGCCGGCTGTCGCTCGTCCAACCCGAACCCGAGCACATGCCCCACGAACGGCTGGGTGACCGCGGCGATGGACGCGAAGACGAAGGGCACCATGAAGCCCAACCGGTGATGTGCGTCGCGGCGCCCGCGCAGCATCCCGGCCGCATAGACCCCCGCAACGCTGAAGCCCGCCACCATATAGGCGCCGACCCACATGTGGGCGAACTGAAGGAAGGCGTGCTGATTGAACAGCACCGCCCAAGGCTGGACGTCCGTGACCTCCCCGCCGACGAGGCGGAAACCGGTCGGCACGTTCATCCAGGCGTTCACCGCGACCACGCAGTAGGCGCCGACGATGCCGGTGATCGCCATCGGCAGGACCATCAGGACGTGCCGCTTCGCCGGCATCCGTCCCCAGCCGTACAGGTAGATGCCAAGGAAGATGGCCTCAAGGAAGAACGCCAGACCCTCGAACGCGAACGGCAGTCCGAGCACGTCCCCGTAAGTCCCCATCAGGCCGGGCCACAACAGACCCATCTCGAAGCTGAGCACCGTGCCGGAGACCGCGCCGATCGCGAAAAGCACTGCCGAGACCTTCGCCCACCTGCGGGCCAACCCCAGGGCGACCGGGTCCTCACGGCGGATCCCGCGCAGGTGCATCACGAAAATCATCGCCGGGAAGGCAACCCCGAAGCACGCCAGCACGATGTGCCATCCCAAGGACAGAGCCATCTGCTGACGGGCCGGGAGAAGCCCCGCGGGCTCCGCGGTCCCGGCGAGCTGCATTGCGTCGACGACGAGATCGGGAGTCAGCACGGCACTAACGCTACGCAATAGGTACGAGCCACCCACGGGCTTGTGAAAAGTTTCACTAACGGGTGCGAGGAGTTACCTTCGATGAGGCTCGTAGCGCCGGTGTCGCCGGTGTCGCCGGTGTCGCCCGGAATCGTGCTGCATCCGGTAATGGAGATTCCGGAGCCCGTTGCGACGGCAGCGGCCCGGAACTGAGCGAGCGTGGGTCCGTTCACGGATGGTCCGTATCGGCGATGCGGGACTGCGGATTCGCCGCCTACCTCAGGCGGCAAAGAGCAGGTAAAGGCCACCTGAGGTGAAGGCGACCATGGCCATGAGTAGAGGCAGTTGCCCGAGGATCTGGTGACGAGGGGGCAGCAGTGCGACGGATCGGTCGTGAGACGCGATGGCTGCTACCACGTGGCCGACCACGACCGCTCCCACCTTGATGTTGGCGAGCAGGGTCGGGTGGTAGCTCAGCCAGTAGTTCACTTGCCAATCGCCGGTGCCGAGGTAGTCGGCACCGGTGGTGAGCGGGTCGCTCGCCTTGATCAGGGTGTCCTGGCCGACCTCGAACCAGTAGGACGCGTAGTGGGCCACGATGTACCCGAGGATGATCGGCACGATCGAGTGAGCGAGGATGGCCGGCAGGTCCCGACGACGCAGGTCGGGACCGGTCATGGTCGCCGCGGCGGCACCGGCGAACACGAGGGCTGGTGCGGCGCTGAAGACGAGCAGAGCGAGGGAGTCAGCGATGGTCGAGCCGTTCTCGAGGCCCGCGACGAGCTCGTTGGTCTGAGAAAAGCGCACCCAGAACGGGGAGTCCTTGAAGGAGTCGAACGCGGTGCTGCCGAACAGCACCGAGACGACCGCGAGCAGACCGGCCGTCGGGACCACGGTGCTGAGGTTCGCCAGCGGGGACCGCACCACGATCCTGCCCTCGTGGGTCCCCCAGACTGAGAGCTTGCCGATCAGGGTGGAGTAGACCTCGAACGGGTCGGCCTTCTCGTAGAACCCGTTGCCAAAGATCGCGCCGCCGAGCAGCATCACAGCGACGTACACCGCGCACCACAGCCGCACGGGGCCGAGCTCGGTGGAGTAGGGATAGACCAGCTCGAGCCACACGAAGGCGAACAGCCCCAGGGAAGCTGGCCAGTGGCCGAGTCGCGCCGGGTAGGCCAGCAGTCCCACGTCGGGGTCGGACCCAGAGATCTTCGAGAAGGCGAGGTTGATGGTGCGAACCGGGCTGATCGCCTTCCACACCGGGCCGAGCAGGGCGGAGGCGAAGACCAGGCCGATCCACCACCAGACGTAGAAGATGCCGAAGAACGGGTTGGTCAGCAGGTCCTCACCGAGCACCGCGGCAGCCGCGGAGTACAGAAAGACCACCATCCCTAGGACACGCGCCGCGACGGCGAAGCCGCGTGAGGTCAGGACACCATCCATCCAGTGAGGCACCCGACGGCCGGCCACCGGTCCGTCCGGATACAAGTCGTACCGCGGTGTCCGCCACGCCAGCGCGAGCACCGAGAACGAGATGACCAGCGCCGCGACGGCACCGGTGATGGCGAGCTGGGGCGAGATGGGAAGGTCCTTGGCGCCGCCGATGCCGTGCATCGGCAGGGGAAGGGGGATCACGTGGCGTCCGATCGGTCGAGGGGCATAGCAGGAGGGGAACCGGCATGTGTGGGTGGGAGGCAGCGGCGGCGGCATGCTCGCCGGTCCTGGGCGAAGGTGACCAGCAGTGCCATCGAGATAATGATCCACGTCAACCGCAACGGTGCGGCGCCGAGTCGGACTGCCCACGTCTGCGACGTCTTGAGAGGCACGTCGAGGACGATCGCTCCCGCTACACGCACCGGAAGCCGCTCGAGGACCGACCCGTCGGGTGCGATCGCCCCTGAGATGCCGTTGACCGAGGACACCACGACACTGCGGCCGAGCTCGAGGGCCCGCGCCCTGGACACCTGCCACTGCTGCTCGAGCTGGGCGGTGCCGAGGAACATCGCGTTGCTGGTCTGGACGCTGACCAGGTCCCCGCCCCGGGCCACCTGTCGACGCAGCACGTCGTCGTAGGCGACGTCGAAGCACAGGGCGGTCGCGACACTGAAGGAGCCGACCCCGATCGGCTCGGGATCCCCGCCAGGCAGCATGTCCCGGGGGATGGCGGCCACCCTCGAGGACAACCGCTCGGCCAGCGGCCTCAGGGGGACGTACTCCCCGAAGGGCACCAGCCGCTGCTTCGTGTAGCTCGCCCGCACTCCCCCGTCGTCCCAGAGCAGCGACTGGTTGAGGGCGTAACGCGGGTCGGGTGCATCTACGACGGCTCCCAGGAGCAGCGGCACCCCGACTGCCTCCACAGCCGCTCGCGCCGCCTGGCCGGCGACCACGTCGGTCGTCGGGTCGACGGCCGTCGCGTTCTCGGGCCACACCACCAGGTCGGGCGCAGGACGCCCGGTGTCCGAGGCCGCGAGCTGCCTCGTCTGCCCGACCAGCACCTCGGTGAGGGCCCGGTGATTCGCCACGACTTCCCGGCCGGAACCCGGCAGCTCCCCCTGCACGATGGCGATCCTGGCCACCGGCCCGGTCGCCTGGTTCGGCGTCACCAGGACCCCACGTGCCATGGCCGGGACCGCCACCAGCGCCACCACTGCTGCTGCGGGGACCAGCCCGCGCAGGCTGCGCCGCGTCGCGTGCTCCACCACCGAAGCGATGAGGCACCCGAGCAGCGCGACCACAGTTCCTGTGGCGGCGACCCCGATGACCGCCACCCAGGCGGACCAGGGCGCATCGACGGCGGAGTACCCGAGCCTTCCCCACGGGACCCCGCCCCAGGGAACTGCCGCCCGTGCCGACTCGGCCGCCGTGAAGACGCCGGCGGCCCACAGCTGCCACCCGTGGAGTCGACGCACGCGCACCATCGCCACACCGGCCAAGGCGCCCCACACGCTCTGCGCAGCGACCATCGCGGCCCAGGCAAAGGGGGAGATGGCCTCGGCCAACCACCACAGCGTCATCCCGAGGAAGACCGCGGCGTGGGCGGCACCGAGGAGTGCCGCTCTGGTGGCTGAGGCCTCACGCAGCGCCAGGACCAGCATCGCCAGGCCCACCGGTGCCAGCCACGGCAGATCGAAGGGCGGGAAGCCGAGCGCCGTCGTGGCTCCGCCGGCAGCGGCGGTCAGGATGATGGGGCGTTCACCAGCCACTCGGGCACCGCTTTCGTCATGGCCTACTATCGCCGATAGTATGAACCACGTGAGGTCGTCCCCCGTCACCGCCGAGTCGGGCCAGAGCCCCCGTGCGGCGACTCCTTCGGATCGTGGGACCGCTGCGCCCGCTCGGGGCTCGATGGGATGGGGCCGCTGGGCCTGGCGGCGACTGACTTCCATGCGCACCGCCGTCGTCCTGCTGATCCTTCTGGCGGTCGCGGCGGTGCCGGGTTCGCTGCTCCCGCAGCGTGGCGTGGCGAGCGACCCCGCGGCTGTCGCGCTGTTCTACCGCGACAACCCCGACCTCGCTCCGTGGTTGGATCGGCTGTACCTCTTCGACGTGTACGCGGCCCCGTGGTTCGCCGCCGTGTACCTGCTGCTGCTGGTCTCCATGACCGGGTGCGTCCTTCCTCGATGCGTCCGCCTGTGGCGCGAGGTCACGGCGCAGCCGCCCGCGGCCCCCCGCAGGCTGGAGCGCGAGGACGCTCACGCTCGCCTCACGGTCGAGGAGGCCTCGGCCTCTCTGACGGCTGCCGCCGCGCACCTGCGGTCTCGGCGCTTCCGGGTGGTGGAGACCGACGGCGAAGTCCGCGCCGAGAAGGGCCACGTCCGGGAGCTCGGGAACCTCGCCTTCCACCTGTCGCTCCTGGTCCTCCTCGTCGGGGTGGCCGGCGGTCGATTGTTCGGCTACGAAGGGCGCGTGGCTGTCGTCGAGGGCTCGACGTTCACCAACATCGCGTCCTCCTACGACGCCCTGACCCGCGCCCCCCTGGCCGATCCCGCGGACCTGGAACCTCTCGAGTTCACCCTGCGCAGTTTCGATGCACAGTTCGAGACCAGCGGACCACGGCTGGGAGAGCCCCGTTCGTTCACGGCGGTCCTGGACTGGGTGACGTCCGACGGCGCGGGAACCACCGAGGTGCGACCGAACCAGCCCTTCGACGCCAACGGGACCAAGTTCTTCCTCACCGGTCACGGGTACGCCCCGCAGATCACGGTCCGCGACGGCCGCGGTGACGTGGCCGCATCCGGTCCTGTCATCTTCCTTCCGCAGGATCAGGCGTTCACCTCCGACGGGGTCGTGAAGGTGCCCGACGCTCGACCGACCCCCGTGGCACTGGAGGGTCTCTTCCTGCCGACCGCGGCCCGAGGGGCGGACGGGATCGACGTGTCGGCATACCCCGGCCTGGTGAATCCGGCGCTCCTGCTCACCGCCTACTCCGGTGACCTCGGACTGGATGACGGCGGGGCTCAGTCGGTCTACACGCTCGACCTGGACGGGCTGGTCGAGGTCACGGGGGACGACGGGGACCGATGGCGGGCCACGCTCGCCCCTGGCGAGACCGTCCGACTGCCCGACGGCCTGGGGACGGTCACCTTCGACGGCGTGACCCGCTTCGCCAACTTCCAGGTGGCCCGAGACCCGGGCAAGGAGATCTCGCTCGTGGCGGCGCTGCTCCTGCTCATGGGCCTGAGCGTCTCGCTCGGCGTGCCGCGGCGGCGCGTCTGGGTCCGCCGCGTCGACGACGCCACGGTCGAGGTCGGGTGGCGCCACCTCGGGCGTCGTCGCTGCGCCGACAGCGACTCGGCGGCCCTGACCGCCGCGCTCGAGCACGATCCCGACAACCACCCGGAGAGCACGACGTGATGCAAGCAGACGAGATGGCACTCTGGTCGGACCGACTGGTCCTCGCCTCGCTGGCTGCCCTGTCCGCCTGTCTGGTGACCTATGCCGTGGCCGCGGCCCTCGCCGCACGGTCCGCTGGCCGTGCACCGGCGCCCATACTCGTGGGTGGTCCCGAGGCCCTCACCGCGAGCCCCGCGCCCGTCACGTCGGGCGACAGGGCGAATGCCCTGCGCCCCGCGGGCACGTGGCTCATGGCTTCGGGTGCTGTGCTCCTCGTGGCAGCCGTGGTCGCACGGGGTCTCGCGGCCAGCAGGGTCCCCTGGGGCAACATGTACGAGTTTGGCCTCACCGCCTCCGCGGCGGTCGCCGTCACCTTCCTCGTGGTCCGTCGCGGTCGCCGGGTCGATGCCGTGGCCCCCTGGGTCGTGGCATTGGTGCTCGTCCTGCTCGGCGTCTCGGTCACCTCCCTCTATACCCCGGTCGACGACCTGGTGCCTGTGCTCGATTCCACCTGGCTCGTGGTCCACGTCGCCGCAGCAATCGTGGCGGGTGCGCTCTTCACTGTGGGGGCGTTGGCGACGCTGGCCCAGATGGTGCTCTCACGCGGTGGTCGCGAGGGGCGCGGGAGCTCCGAGCTCGGCGACCTCGCGCACACCGTCCACCTGGTCGCCTTCCCCATCTGGACCTTTGCCGTGATCGCCGGGGCCGTGTGGGCCGAGAACGCCTGGGGTCGCTATTGGGGGTGGGACCCGAAGGAGACCTGGGCTTTCATCACGTGGGTGCTGTACGCCGCTCATCTGCACGCCCTGGCCACCGGCGGGTGGCGACGTCGGGCTGGGTGGCTCGCCGTGGCCGGGTTCGCGGCCTTCCTCTTCAACTTCTTCGGAGTGAACATCTGGATCCCAGGCCTGCACTCCTACGCGGGGGTGTGACGTCGCATGGGCCAAGACCTCGTCTCGACCCTCGTCATCGGTGCCTTCACGCTGGGGTCGACGCTCGCCATCCTCTACCTCATCGCACGGGGCCGGTCATGACGCGGCGACTCCTCCTCATAGCCACCCTGATCCTCCTGTCCTGGCCGACTCCGCCCGCATCGGCGCACACCGACCTGGTGTCGATCACCCCTGCTGAGGGCAGCCGGGTCGTAGGCGGCTGGCCACCGGAGGTCGTGCTGGCCTTCACCGAGGCCATCGACCCGACGCTCAGCGCCGTCTCGGTCTCGGTCGACGGCCAGGACGGCACCCGGGTCCCTCTCGGGCTTGGCCTCCGCAGCACCGAGGTCGTAGGGGACCTGCGTGCCCTCAAGTCTGTCGATCCCACTACGGACCACCGAGTCCGGATCAGCTACCGCGTGACGTCGGCTGACGGACACCCCGTCGCCGGGACCTCGACCTTCACCATCGCGCCCGACGCAGGCTCGCCTCCGACACCGGGTGCCGCTGAGACAACCACCCCCGAAGCCGCTCCGGTGACTCCGACGCCCCCCTCCCGGACAGCCCCCGCCTCCGATGGGGCGTCCGCAACCGGCCTGGCCACCGGCGCCTGGGTCGCCGCCGGCCTGGTCGCACTGGTCCTGCTCTCCGCCGTCGTCTCCTCGCGCACCGGGCGATCCGAGAGCCGAGCCACCGACGGGAAGGCCGAGCAGTGACCCGGGCCGGGACGCGGTTGCTCGCGTTCGCGGGATGGTGGGTCGCGGTCACCCTGCTGGTGGCGTGGGCGAGCGGCGCGCTCGCCCCACTCGGCATCGCCGGGCTGCCCGAGCCAGGGCCGGTCACGAGGATCGGACTACCTTTCGTGCAGGCCCTTCGTGACATGGCTGCGCTGCTCACCGTCGGCCTCCTGGTCGTCGCGGCCACGTGCCTGGCACCCGAGCCAGGCTCGTCGGAGCGCAGCGTGACCGGCGTGCGTCGCCGGGCGGTGCAGCTGGCTCAAGGATCGGCCGCCGCCTGGCTGTCGGGCAACCTCGTGCTGATCGGCCTTGTCTACTCCGACGCCTCAGGGAGCCGGCTCGACGCACCCGGGTTCTGGGAGCAAGCGGCGTTCTTCGCCACCAGCTACGAGCTCGGTCAATACCTCTTGTGGGGGGCCGTGCTTGCCGCCGCCGTGGCCGCCACCTGTGCGCTGGCCTCGAGTGTCGCCTTCCTCGGCGTGGCCGCACTGCTGTCGCTCGCCGGGCTCTGGCCGATGGCGCTCACCGGGCATGCGGCGGGAACGCTGCAGCACATCGACGCAGTCAACCTGCAGATGTTCCACCTCGTCGGCATCGGCGTCTGGGCCGGCGGACTGCTGGCGCTGGTCCTGCTTCGCCCCTACCTGGGCACCGGCGCCGGGGCGCCGATCCGTCACTTCTCCACCCTCGCCACGTGGGGGCTGCTTCTCGTCACGGTCTCCGGTGTCCTCGGCGCAGCGCTACGGCTGCCCTCGCCCGGCGCGATCGTGTCGACGTACGGCGCGCTGCTCGGGCTCAAGCTCGCGGCTGTGGTCGTGCTCGCCGGTCTCGGGCACCGCCAACGACACCGGCTGGCCAGCGAGGCCGATCTGGGCGGGCGCACCCGGTTCTGGAGGGTCCTCGCGCTGGAGGCCGCGATCCTCGTGGGTGCTGCCGGCACGGGCGTGGCGCTGACGCGGACCGCTCCTCCGGCCCCCTCCGGGTCGCCCCGTCCGTTGACCGCCGCCGAGGCGATGCTCGGCTCGTCGCTGCCACCGCCCCTCGACGCCGGGGCGTGGTGGTCCGGCTGGAGCATCGACAGCCTCTTCCTGCCGTTCGGACTCGCGGCCGCCGTCTGGTACGTCCTGGCTGTCCGGAGGCTCGCGACCCGCGGAGTGCGTTGGCCCTGGTGGCGCACGGCGCTGTGGCTGACTGGCTGCGTGCTCTTCCTGTGGGCGACCAACGGGCCTCCCGGGACCTACGGACGGGTCTTGTTCAGCATGCACATGATCCAGCACATGACGATCGCGACCGCTGTGCCTGTCTTCCTAGTGCTCGGGGCACCGGTCACCCTCGCGCTGAGGACCCTGCGTCGGCGCGACGACGGCTCGCGCGGACTTCGGGAGTGGCTGCTGCAGACGGTGCACTCGCTCCCGGCGCAGCTGCTGGGGCACCCGATCGTGGCCTCGGCACTCTTCGTGGTCAGCATGGTCGCGTTCTACTACTCCTCCCTCTTCGAGCTCTCCTTGGAGACCCACACCGGCCACGTGTTGATGACGCTCCACTTCCTGCTCTCGGGGTACCTCTTCGCCGAGTGCCTGGTCGGGATCGATCCCGGGCTCCGCCGCCCGACCTACCCCATCAGGACCCTGTTGGTGATGGTCACCTTCGGCTTCCACGCACTCTTCTCGGTCAGCCTCATGGCCAGCACCCGGGTTCTGGCCGAGGAGTGGTACGCCGCCCTAGGGCGCACCTGGGGCGACTCCCTGGCCGATGACCAGTACCTCGGAGCATCGCTGGGATGGCTGCTCGGGGAATATCCCCTCGCCGTCATCGCCGTCGCCCTTCTGGTCTCCTGGGTCTCCGCGGACCGGCGCGAGAGACGACGCTTCGACCGCAGCGAGGCGCGTGAGGGCGACCGTCAGCTACACGCTTACAACGCCTACCTGGCAGGTCTGTCCGCCAGGACGGATACGATGCAGCCATCCCAGAGCACGGCGGTCCTTGGAACTGCCGAGGAGGCCGATCGATCATGAGACAGCTGGGTCAGCTCGAGGCCGCGGTCATGGACCGGTTGTGGACGTGGGGCCGGTCAGTCTCGGTGCGGGAGGTGCTCGAGGACCTCGTGAGGGAGCGGCCACTCGCCTACACGACCGTCATGACGGTGATGGACAAGCTGCACTCAAAGAAACTCGTCCGACGCGAGAAGCACGGCAAGGCCTACTTGTACGCCGCCATCTCCAGTCGCGAGGAGCACACGGCGATGCTGCTCGACGAGGTCCTCGCTGCGAGTGAGGACCGGTCCGCGGCCCTGCTCCATCTGCTGGACCGGATGGACCGCTCGGAGGTGGACGAGCTTCGTGCCGCCCTGCTGGACGACGGTACCGACCGGTGACCGCGGCCGTGCTGCTGCTCACCTGGGCGGTCATCGCCGCCACCTGGGGCGGTCGTCTGATCGATGGCGGGTCCTGGCAGTACCTCTCCCCGCGCAACGGCGTCCTTGCCTGGCAGGCCGTCTCCTTCTCGGTCGTGCTCGCCGCCGCCCTGGCGGGAGTCGTCCTCGCTCTGCCCTGGCTACCGCTCGAGGCCTATCTCGCGGACAAGCTCGGTTCCCACTCACCCGTGGTCATCGCGCACTACGAGACCCCGCTCGGGGCATGGCCCGGGATCGTGGGACTGACCGCGGTCGGGATGTTCCTGGGGGCGCTCGGCTTCTCAGTGGTACGCCTGAGCCTGCGTGACAGCGCCCGTCGCCGCCGCCAGCGAGCGCACCTCCAGCTCGTCGGCCATACCCACCCGGACGGGTTCACGATCATCGACACCGACGTACCCCTTGCCTACTGCCTTCCCGGCCGGGCTGGTGCCGTGGTGCTCTCGAGCGCCGCTGTCGACCTCCTGACCGATGCCGAGCGCAGACTGGTGGTCGGACACGAGCATCGACACCTCTCGGCACGCCACCACCTGCCGATCGTCCTGGCCGAGGCGCTGCTGCGCACCTTCCCGGCGGTGCCCCTGTTCCGGCTCGCGGCCGTGCGCGTGCGGGTCCTCGTGGAGATGTCGGCGGACGACAGCGCCAGCACGGCTGCCGAGCGGCGGGACCTGGCCCGCGCCCTGGTCACCATGGGCGCTGGCGCGCGTCCGGAGGTAGCCCTCGGTGCGAGCGACACCGCATCGGTGCAGCGGGTCAGGCGGCTCGCAGCCACCCCGGCACGCAGGTCGTGGACCGGCGTCCTCGTCGCTCCGGCCATCGGCGTGGTGCTCGCCATGCCCATCGCGCTCGCGGCTGCCCCCGGCATCGAGGCCGCGACCCGCGACTGCTGCCGGCTGGACGCCGCAGCGGTCGCCCGTCCCTGACCTGCCCGGACCTCAGCTTCCTCCCACCTCGGCCGGGGACGGCCAGACCGACCGTCGGCACCCCTGCAGCCCGTAGGTCTGTTGCTGCATCACCGGTGCCGGCGATCCCGGCCCCGGACACCGCTGGTGTGGCCGCCCCAGCGCGTGCCCCACCTCGTGATTGACCACGTAGGTGCGATAGCTCGACACTGCGTCGGCGTACCAGGGAACCGCCGAGGCCCAGCGCACCGCATTCAGCACGACCAGCGGGCCGTTGCGACAGGACACGCGCCCCGCTGTGTCGAGCGGAGCGCACAGGGCATCGGTCGTGGCAGGTGTGGCCAGCAGGATGCGTAGACCGGGCCTTGCTTCGACCCGGCGCAGGGTGACTCCCAACCTGCCTCCCCAGCTCCGGGGATCCCTCAACGTGGCCTCGACCTCGCGCGCGACCTCGGCCGGGGTGAAGGGCAGTGGCCGCTCGACCTCGACCGTGTAGGCCACGTCGGCAGAGCCCGGCAGGAGGTCCGGGGCTGCGGCGACCTCGAACTCACCGGAGCCGGCTTCAGGCACCGCTCGCGGCTCCTTCCGCTTCACCACGGCGCCGGGGTGCACGGGCTGGGCCCCCACCAGCCCAGGACCGACCTGCGCGTCGGGTCGACGAGGCTGGTCGACGTCCACGGGTAGCGCACCGCGATCGCTCACACCGGGGAACAGCGGAGCACCAGCCAGGACACCCCCCGGCGCGAGGACCATGAGCAACAGGCCGGCGCGGGCACTCCGGTACGAACGCGCCGCCCGTCCCGCTCTGTGCCGCGGTCCGTCGGGGTGGGCCCTCAACGATCTCGACCTCACGACCTACCTCGAGGCACCGAGGGCGTCGAGGACCAGGCCGCGCAACGTCGCGGCGTCCACCGGGCCGACGACCCGCGCGGCGACCCGGCCCTGCTCATCGAGCACCACGGTGCTGGGGACCGCCGCCGCGGTCAACGCCCCGTCGAAAGCCAAGATCGCAGTACCGGCGTCGTCCGGATGCACGCTGGGATAGGGGATCTCGAAGGCTCGCTCGAATGCTTGCGCCGACGCCGGGTTGTCACGGACGTTGATCCCCAGGAAGTTCACCCGATCTCCTAGCCGGCGCGCCACCCGGACGAGGTCAGGGGCCTCGGTACGGCAGGGTCCGCACCACGATCCCCACACGTTGACGACGCTCACCGTCCCGATCAGGTCGGACTGGTCGAACCGGCGACCGTCGAGCAGCTCCACAGAGAAGTCCCCGAGAACGCGACGTTCCTCCGGTAGGAACTGCTGCACCAGGTCAGTGGACTGACCGCGCCCCCCACCGTCCTCTGCTTGCCGCAACGCCAGGGCCAGCGCCACGGCGCTGACGAGCACGCCAAGGACGGCGAGGAGCACCACGGCTCGACCCCAGCGGTTCACAGCGGCGCCTGCCAGTCGACGATGAGGCCCTGCAGGGAGGCGACCAGCACCGCCCACACCCCTGCGACCTGGAGCACCCCCAGGACCACCAACATGGAGCCGCCTGCCGCGGCGATGCTGCGTGCGTGCCGTCGCACGCCAGTGAAGACCTTCATAGCCGAGCCGACCATGAGGGCGGCGACCAGGAACGGCAGGCCGAGGCCCAGCGCGTAGGCGAGCGACAGCACCGCGCCTCGCTCGGCTGAAGCAGCCGAGGTCGAGAGCGTGAGGACTGCGGCCAGGGCGGGCCCCATGCACGGGGTCCAGCCCACCGCGAAGACGGCCCCCAGCACGGGAGCGCCTGCCAGGCCCGCCCGGGGCGCGAAGCGCGGGCGGAAGGTGCGGCGCACCCCCGGCACCCTCGCAGCAGCGCCAGCAAAGAGCAGGCCGAGCACGATCGTCACCACGCCCGAGACCCGCCACACCGTCTCCTGGTGCTCCAGGAGCAGGGACCCGAGGGAGCCCAGCGCCACGCCGTAGCTTGTGAACACCAGCGCAAAGCCCGCCACGAAGAATGCCGTGCCCAGCACCAGACGCGCCCTCGGCGGACGCAGGGTCCCGGCCTCGCCGCTCTCCGGACCGAAGCCGGCCATCCCGGCGACGTAGGAGAGGTAGCCCGGCACCAGGGGGAGCGAGCACGGCGTGAAGAAGGAGAGCAGACCGGCCAGCGCGGCCACCGGCAGCGCGAGCACCATGGATCCGTCGAGGATCGCTCCCTGTGCCCCCCCGTTCATCGGACTCCTCCCTGCATGTCGATCACCCGGTCCAGAAGGACCAGAAGCGGACCAGGACGGCAACCATGACCGCGGCGTACGGCAGGAGGGTCACCAGGCCGTGCCACTCCTGGGCGCGGGCCACCACGGGCGACTCCGCGCCCCAGCGCCCCAGCGCCCCGGAGCGCAGATTGCGCAACGTGACGTACCACGCAATCGGCCACACCACGGCCCAGACGACCATGCAGTACGGGCAGAGCGCGCCGATGCGGTAGAGGCTCTGGAACACGAGCCACCCCACCAGCGCCAGCCCTGTGAGCACCCCGACCTGCAGGCCCTGCCAGAACCAGCGCGCGAGCACGGCACCGCTGAGCAGCGCCATCCCTGTCGTGATCACCACAGGGAAGGCTGCCACGCCGATCACCGGGTTGGGGAAGCCCAGGAGTGCGGCCTGCCACGACTCCATGATCGACCCGCAGCTCAGCACCGGGTTCACGCTGCACGAGGGGATGTACGCCGGGTCGTCGGCCAACCGGAATCGCTCGACGAGCAGCACCGCAGCCGCCACCAGGCCCACCCCGCCACCCGCGGCCAGGCCGAGGCCCAGGCGCTGGTCCTCCGTCACGACGACGCCAGCGCCGCGTCGATCGCGGAGGTGAAGTCCTCGTAGGTCCGCGGCTGCAGCGGCTCGCCGTCGACGTAGAACGTCGGTGTCCCCTGCACCCCGAGCTCCAGGCCGTCGTCGACGTCGCGCTGCACCCGGGCGGCCACCTCATCCGAGGCGTAGTCGGCGTCGTACTGCTGCATGTCGAGGCCGATCTCCTCGGCGAAGCCTCGGAAGAGGTCGTCGTGCGGCACCTGCGCCTCGCCCCACTCGGCCTGGGTCTCGTACATCCGCTGGTACATCGCCTCGAGCTCGCCCTGTCGCGCAGCCGACTCCACGGCGCGCGCGGCTCGCTCGGCGTTGAAATGACCCGGCAGCGGGAAGTATCGCGCGACGAAGGTGACCTCGCCGGCGTACTCCTGCCGCAGTTGCTCCACGGCCGGGTAGGCGGCGGCGCACGCCTCGCACTCGAAGTCCAAGAACTCCACGAAGGTGACTCCGCTGCTGCCCTCCTCCCCGAGGATCCGGCTGTCCTCGCGGACCAGCATCGACTCTTCCGGCGAGCCGGTCGCGACCGGTGCGGGTTGGTCACCTCCGCGGGACTGAACGACCAGCAGCATCGCTACCACCGCGATCGTCACGAGGACGCCGAGCGCGACCGCGGCCTTGTTCTGGTTGGTCATGGGAGTTCCCTTCATGTCTACTATGGACGATAGTAGCCAGTGATCGAACACGGACGAGGGGACGCGTCATGGGAGCCGGGCACGCACACGGACACGCAGGTGCGCGGCACCGCTGGAGGCTCGCGGTCACCTTCGCCATGGTCGCCGCCTTCTTCGTGGTCGAGCTGACCGTCGGAATCCTCACCGGCTCCTTGGCCCTGCTGTCCGACGCCGGTCACATGGCGGCCGACGTGGTCGCCCTAGGCGCGGCCCTGCTGGCCACCGCCATCGCCACCCGTCCAGACCTTTCGGGGCGGCGCACCTACGGCTCGTACCGCGCCGAGGTCCTCGCCTCCGGCTTCACCGTCCTGGTCATGCTCGGGGTCGCCGCCTACATCCTGGTGGAGGCGTGGTCCCGCCGCGGGGAGCCGGTCGAGGTGCAGGCCGGACCCATGCTGGTCGTCGGTGGCCTCGGACTGCTGGTCAACGTTGTCTCCCTCGCGCTTCTCCGGGCCGGCGCTCAGGAGTCGCTCAACGTCAAGGGCGCCTACCTGGAGGTGATGGCCGACGCGCTAGGCAGCGTCGGGGTGCTGGTCGCCGGCGTGCTGGTGCTGACGACCGGGAGCTCCGGCTGGGACGCACTCCTGGCCGTCGCCATCGCCGCCTTCGTCGCTGTGCGCGCGCTCCTGCTCGGGCGCGAGGTCCTGGCCGTGCTAGGACAGCACGCCCCCGCGCAGCTCGACATCGACTCCCTGATCCGCGACCTCGAGTCGCTTCCGGGCGTCCGCGACCTGCACGACCTGCACGTGTGGACACTCACGTCCGGCATGGAGGTCGCCACCGCCCACCTCGTGGTCGAGGCAGGGCCCACGGCCGATGACATCCTCGCGACCGCCCAACGAGTGCTGCAGGACGAACACGGCATCAGTCACGCAACGTTGCAGGTCGAGGTGGATCCCAGCACCGAGTGTCACCGCGCCACGTGGTGAGTCGCGTCGAACCACACGCTCGCCTCGATCATCTCGGCGACACGCTCACCTCTTAGCACATGTAGTACTTCGGCTCAGACTGCCAGCGACTCGACCGATGAAGAGTGCGTGGGACCGAAGGACCCACGCTGGCACCGCGTGTGCGACGTTCGGATGAGAGGACCCTCGGTATGGCCACAACCAGCGCGACCACGACCCCGAGCCCGATGCAGGAGAAGGTGACCAAACCAGCTGGAGGCCGCAAGAAGGTCCTGGTGCCGATCCTCGCGGTGTTGGCCATAGCCGGGGGCGGGTACTGGTTTCTGCTTCGTCCGGCTCCCGAGCCCTCCGAGCCGGAGCCGGGCGAGGTCCTGGCTCTCGAGGCCATCCAGGTCAACCTGAAGGCCGGTCACTACCTCCGCGTCGGCATCGCCCTGCAGATGTCAGCAGAAGTGGTAGAGGAACTAGACGGGAGCAAGGCGCTCGATGCCCTCATCGACGTCTACACCGGCGAGAAGGTTGCGGGTCTAGCCGAGCCGGAGCGACGCGAAGAACTCCGCGGGGTACTGGTCGATCGGGTCGTCAAACTGTACGAGAACGAGGTACTTGACGTTTACGTCACGGAGTTCGTGACTCAATGACGGACCCCGCCGGGTCCGCCCGACACTCGACCCCACAGACCCATCTCGAGGGCATCGAGTGCCAGGTCGGTACGCAGACTCGTCGACACCTGCCGGCCGACCACACGGCGGGAGTACACGTCGATGACGAACGCGCCATCCGTGAAGGCGTCGGTGAGGTGAGCACCCGATAGCAGTGGGCAGAAACCGGGCGGCGCTGACGTCGGGTCCCAGGAAGGGGCGTTGAGACTACAGTCGCCCGGATGGGATGGATGATCAGTGCGGCCGGCCTAATCGTTGTCTTGGTGGCGCTGTGGGACATCTTCCACACTCTGTGGCACCCGGGCGGATTCGGCCGGGTCGCTCGGTGGGTGTTCCAGCTCGTGTGGTGGGCCACCAAGCACGTGTTGCCCAGCCACACCCGGCAACTCGCCGGGCCGATCGGCATCCTCGGAACCGTGGCGTTGTGGACCGGTCTGGTGGTGATCGGCTGAACTCTGGTCTACCTGCCCCACATGTCGGACGGCTTCTACTTCGGGTCTGCACTCAGACCCAAGCAGTCTTCCGATGCCCTGACCGCCCTGTACCTGTCGTTGGTCACCGTGGCCACGCTCGGATTCGGTGACGTCACCCCGGCCGACCCCGTCCTGCGCCTGCTGGCACCGTTCGAGGCGCTTCTCGGGTTCGTCCTCCTGACCGCCGCCATCTCCTGGATCCTGCAGGTCTACCCCGCCCTGGGCAGGCGGAGGTCTGTTGCGAAGCGGTTGAGCCTTCTGCAGTCGAGTCATGCGACTACCGTGGTGGCCGGTGGGGAACCATGCGTCGCTAGCCGCCTGCTGGACGCCGTGACCGACGGCACGATCCAGGCCGAGACGGACCTCATGCAGTACGCCGAGTCCGCGAGCGTACAGCGGAGGTCGAGATCGACGAGGCGGTCAATCGGTTCGCCGTCCTGCCGATGTTCGTGCTGCTGGGCGCCACCCTCCCCTGGACCGTCTGGGGCGAGCTCGGGTGGACGGCGATCGCACTCGCTCTCGCCGTGCTCCTGCTCCGTCGACTCCCCGTGCTGCTCCTGCTCGAACGACCGCTGAACCTGGGCTGGCCCGACGGGCTGTACCTGGGGTGGTTCGGGCCGGTCGGCACCTCGGCCGTGTTCTACCTGACTCTCGAGGCGGAAGAGCTCGGTCTCCCTGGGACCGCCATGGGCGCCGGGATCATGGTGGTGGTCGTGAGCACCGTGGTCCATGGCGGACCTCCTCGGCCGGCCGGCTGCTCTACCGACGCCTCACGGGCGAGACCCCGACCGGACAGCCAGTGCTCGAGGGGTTGACCCTCCGCCACGTGGCCGGCCGTTCCCCACCGGGGGATACATGTCAGACCGAGAAGACACTCCAGAGGACGCCTGCGCCTATGCCGAACAAGAGGCTGAGAGCCGAGGTCACCATCGCCGTCGTCGCCGACCAAGCACGAGGAACGAACGCTGCTGGCAGGGTCCGCGCGGGGGGTTCCCCTCGGCCGTAGACGGACGCGATCCACCGAAGGTAGTAGAAGAGACTGACCACGGTGTTGACGAACACCAGCACGGCCAGCCAGGCCAGCCCGCCGTCCCAGGCGGCGGCGGTGGTGGTGAGCTTGCCGGCGAAGACGACGGTCGGCGGGGTGCCGACGAGGCCGAGCAGCGCCACCACCAGGGATGCACCAAGCCATGGCCGGGCTCGGCCCATGCCGCGGTAGGAGTCGAGGTCGCGCCGGTCGGGGAAGGCGGTCGTCACTGCGAATGCCGCAAGGTTGGTGACGGTATAGCCGGCGAGGTAGAGCAGCAGGGCGGGCAGGGCCAGGTCGCTGCGCCCGGCGACCGCGACCGGCACGAGCAGGTAGCCGACCTGGCTGACCGTGGACCAGCCGAGCAGGCGCCGGGGGTCGCTCTGCCAGTAGGCGGCGAAGTTGCCGAGCGTCATGCTGGCGACCGCGAGGACGGCGACCAGCAGCGGCCAGGCGAGGGTGTCGGGGAGCATGGCGATGAGTCGGTAAGCGGCGACCATCGCGCCGATCTTGGGCACGGTGGTGAGGAAGGCCGCGACCGCCCCGCCCGCACCCTCGGCGGCATCGGGGACCCAGAAGTGCCCCGGGACGCCGCCGGCCTTGAACATCAAGCCACCCAGCACCGCCACGACGCTCGCCGCGACCACGCCCTGTGGCGCCTCAGCAAGTCGGTCGGTGAGGTCGGCGTACGACGTGGTCGCGGAGACTCCGTACAGCAGCGTGACCCCGAGCAGCAGGAGGATGCCGAACAGGGCACCCAGCAGGTAGGTCTTCATGGCCGCCTCGGCTCCGCGGGGCGTGCGTGCGATGCCGATCAGGCCGTAGAGCGGGATGCTCGCGAGCAGGAACCCGACCACGACGACGAGCAGGTCGTCGGCGCCGGCGAGGACGAGCGTGCCGGTGGTCGAGAACAGGAAGAGTGCGTAGGTCTCGCTCTCCCGTGGCGAGCCGGCGATCTCGTCGGAGGCCAGCGCGAGGACGATCAGCGTGCCGACGACGGCGACGATCCGCGCCACTCCGGTGGCGGTGTCGACGGTGAAGGTGCCCTCCATCGCCGGCTGGGCCAGGCCGGGAAGGTCGACCGCGGCCAGGATGGCGGCGGCGACCAGCGCGACCGCGGCGATGACGCGGGTGACCCACTGACGGGTCCGCGGGAGGAAGGACCCGCTGACCAGGACCGTGAGCCCGCCGAGGAACACCACGATCTCCGGCAGCAGCAGGAGTGGCCGCATGGCCATCTCGGAGCCCACGGGCCTACCTTCCGACGAGCTCGACGGCGACCTCGGCCGCAGGCTCGATCACGGCGAGCAGTGGTCGGGGGAACACTCCGATGAGAAGGGAGAGCACCAGCAGCGGGCCGACCGACCAGACCTCGGCGGCGCGCAGGTCGGTGAATCCGACCGAGCGGCCGCGGGTCTCGCCGGTGAAGATCCGCTGCAGCGCGCGGAGGAACAGCGCCGCGGTGAGGAGGATGCCCACGAGCGCGATGGCCGTGACGGGGGCGGCGGCGATGCTGCCGGTGAAGATCTGGAACTCTGCGATGAAGCCGGACAGCCCGGGAAGGCCCAGAGAGGCGAAGGCGCCGACGGCGAAGAACGCGGCGAACCGCGGCGCGGGTCCGGCCAGGCCGCCGTAGGAGTCCATGTCGTAGGTCGCTGCGCGGTCCTGGAGGACGCCGGCGAGGAGGAACAGCGCACCGGTGATCAGTCCGTGGCTGACCATCTGCGTGACGGCGCCGGTGACCGCGATGGACCGGGCCTGCGCGGTGTCGTCGGCGATGAGCCCTGCGGCGCCGACGGCGAGGACGATGTAGCCCATGTGGTTCACCGACGTGTAGGCGACCATCCGCTTGACGTTCGTCTGGGCCAGGGCCACCAGGGCGCCGTACACGACAGAGAAGATGCCGACGACGATGATCACCCACGCCCAGTCCCGCCACGCCTCGGGCAGCATCGGCATCGCGATCCGCACGAAGCCGTAGGTGCCCATCTTCAGCAGCACGCCCGCCAGGACCGCCGAGCCGATCGCCGGCGCGTCCGTGTGGGCCGGCGGCAGCCAGGTGTGGAACGGCACGGTCGGGGTCTTCACCGCCAGCCCGATCAGGATCGCGGCCAGCACCAGCCCACCGGCCAGCGACGACCCGGCGAGCGGGGTCTGCTCGGCCAGCTCGACCATGTCGAAGGTGTGCGGGTCGGCGGCGATGTAGAGGCCGATGAACCCGACGAGCAGGGCCAGGGAGCCCAGGAACGTGTAGAGGAAGAACTTCATCGCCGACCGGGCGGCGTTGCCGTGCCCCCAGCCGGCGATCACGAAGTACATGCCGACGATCGAGAGGTCGAAGAAGACGAAGAAGAGGATCAGGTCGGCGGCGACGAACAGGCCCATGCTGACGCTCTGCAGGAAGAGGAACAGCGCCGCTTGGAGCCGCGGGCGGTCGGTCTCGCGCAGCGCGAAGATCGCGCAGGCGAGGAAGATCACCGCGGTCATCGCGATCAGCGGCAGGGACAACCCGTCGACGCCGAGGTGGTAGCTGCTGTTCACGCCTGGGATCCACTCGGCCTGCTCCTCGAAGGCGAGTCGTCCGGCCGTGGGCGTCTCGTAGCGCAGCCACGCCGCGACCACGAGGGCGAGGTCGGCGGCTGCGACGGCCACCCAGGTCCACCGTGCGGCCGCGTCGCCGAGCCGCGGAAGCGCGAGCAGGGCCAGAGCAGCAGCCAGGGGCAGGAAGACGATCAGACTGAGCACGTTCACCTCACCGTGACGAGGAGCAGGACGCCGATCGCGAGCACCGCGACGGCCTGGATGTAGTACTGGTGGAGCTGGCCGGTCTGCGGGCGACGTGCGAGGCGGCCGAGGCGGCGGAGTTGCGCAGCGAGCCCCTCGACCGCTCCGTCGAACCACCGGTCGTCGTCCCGTGCCGCGCGAGCCGCGGTCCACAGCGACGCCCGGGACGTTGTCTCGACCGCACCGTCGAGCACTCGGTCGTCGAACGTCGCTGCCCGACGCGCCAGACCGAGCGCGGCCGCGGCGGACCCGGCCACGCCACGGCCCAGGACGCGGTCGTCGAAACGCGCCAGCGCCTCTGCCAGCGAGAGGCTCGGGCGTACGACGAGGGCCTGTGTTGCGCGCTCGAGGCCCAGCCAGGCCAGGGCCCAGCCCGGTTCCGGCACCGGACGCCACCACACCAGCGCCAGCACCCCCAGTGCGATGACGACCGACGCGGCCATCTGCGCCCATGTCGGGTGGAGCGGCTCCTCGCCGAGAGCGCGCGCGAGCGTGTCGCCGAACGGCGGCAGCGCCAGCACTCCGAGGACCACCGCGCCGAGCGCAAGCGCGACCAGCGGCGCCTGCTCCAGCATGCCGACGTGGCGGGTGCCCGGCTCCTCCTCGTCGAGATGCGCCTCGACCTCGGCGTGATCGTGTTGGGACAGCTGTCGCCACAGGATCACCAAGATCTTGCCGGCGTACGCCGCCGACAGCGCGGCCGCGGCGAGGCCGGCGGCGTAGAGCCAGGGTGACTCCTCCAGGGCCGCGGCGAGGACCGCGTCCTTGGTAGCCCACAGCGCCAGCGGGGCGACGCCCGCGAGGGACAGCGCACCGGCGGTGGCGGCCCAGCCGACCAGCCGCCACCGCCGAGCCACGCCACGCAGACCGGCGAGCTGCTTGGTGCCGAGCGCGCTGAGCCAGGCCCCGGCGGCGAGGAAGAGCAGCGCCTTGGTCGAGGCGTGTGCCACGAGGTGTGCCGCTCCCCCGCTCACCGAGGCCAGCCCGGCGCCCATCACCACGAACCCGAGCTGGGCGGACGTGGAGGCGGCAAGCAGTTGTTTGAGGTCCTGCTGCGCCACGGCGACAGCGCCGAGCAGCAGCGCGGTGAGTGCGCCGACCCAGGCAGCAGCTGGCGCGGTCCAGCCGGTCGCCGCAAGCAGCGGCTCGGTGCGCAGCAGCAGGTAGCCACCCATGGCGACCATGGCCGCGGAGTGCAACAGTGCACTGACCGGGCTCGGACCCTCCATCGCGCGCGACAGCCAGAACGAGAACGGCAGCTGGGCCGCCTTGCCGAGTGCTGCGACCAGGACACCCGCCGCGACGACGTGACGCCACCCCGCGCTGCTTGCGGGCAGGTCGCCCAGTGACAGGCCGGCTCCACCGGCGAGCGCTGCTCCCGCTGCGATGTACAGCCCTACGTCCGCCGTGCGCGTGGTCACGAACGCCGTGATGCCGGCGGAGACCCGGTGGTCGTCGCGCCACCAGAACCCGATCAGCGCGAAGGACGTCGCGCCCATCACCTCCCAGGCGAACAGCAGCGCGGGCAGCGTCTCAGCAGTCGCCGTCAGGAGCGCGGCGGAGGCGAAGAGCAGCATGAGCCCGTGAAACCGGGCCTGTGACTCCCGGATCTCGCCGGCCGAGAACACGAGCACGAGCAGGCTCACGACCGCCACGGTCGGTGCGACCAAGGCCGACAGCGCATCGACCCCGAGGGCGAGATCGCTGCCGGCCATGAACGGGACCGACACCCTCGGCCGTTCGAGGGCAACCACCACCGACAGTGCGGCTGTGGTGAAGGCCGTGGCCAGCGACACGGCGGCCGCCGCCCGCTCGAGGCGGGAGAGGGCGAGGCCGCCTCCCACCACGGCGGGCAGCAGCACGAGCAGCCAGAGAGCAGTCTCGGACATGGACATGGTCACCCCGACAGGTCCGTGGCCATGTCGGTCATGTCGGCACCACGCTCACGATGCAGCAGCGTGGCGACCGCGAAGCCCATCGCCATCTCAACCGTCATCGCGGCGATGATCACCATGAGGAGGACCTGCCCGGTCGGGTCGGGAGCGAGGAACCACCAGACGCCGGCAGCGGCGAGGATGACAGCGTTGATCATGAGCTCCAGACCCATCATCACCATCACCACGACCTGCTGGGAGATCGCGCCGTACAGCCCGACGCTGAAGATCGCCGCGGCGATGAGCAGGGTCGCCTCCAAGGTCATCTGCCGACACCTCCGGGCTGGGGGTCGTCTGCGGGGCGCTGCTTCAGGTCATCGCCGAACCGGTCGTAGCGGGTGCGGTGCGCCGCGAGCACCACCCCGGCCACGATGGTGGCCACCATGACCGGACTGATCACGGCCATCACCAGCATCTTCGGGCCCATCAACGACTCCCCCAGCGCCATGGTGACGTCCGGCGGTGGACTGCCCCGGCGGGTGGGCCAGTCGACCATCAGGATGCCCGTCGCGAGCGCCAGGAACGTGGTCAGGGCGACGGCGATGGCGGTCTTGTTGCTGTGCACCATGCTCATCGGCATCAGAGCGGGGTTCATCCCCATGAACATGACCATGTAGACGGCCATGATCGCCATCTCCATGACCATCATCAGGATCGTCACCACGCCGACGTAGTTCTGCTGCAGGAAGAGCACCTGCATGCCGACCGCGACGAAGGACAGGGCGAGGGCGTACGTCGCTCGAGCCATCGAATCGACGTAGAAGACCGCGGCGCCGCCGAGCACCGCGACGAGCCCGATCCCCCAGAAGGCGATGTCGGTGAGCACGTTCACGACCTCCAGACGGCGATGACGGCGACGACCAGGTCCTGCAGCAGCACGGCCGGGAGCAGCAGCATCCAGCCCACCTCCATGAACTTGTCGGGGCGGAAGGCCGGCAGCCGCCGCCGCAGCCAGACCAGGACCGCGAGCAGGGCAACGGTCTTCACCAACACCCAGGCCCAGCCCGGCAGCAGCGGACCGGCGCCGCCGCCGAGGAACATCGGAACCGCGAACGCGGCGCCGGCGGCCAGCAGCGCGTATCGCCCCGCCTCGAACACCAGCCGGTCCACGCCCGACAGTTCCGCCCGTGCGCCACCGGAGACGTCCGTGCCGATCGCCGGGGCGAAAGGCCCCCACACGGAGAAGGCCGCGACCCCGAGCAGGTAGACCAGGAACGCCACCGGCATCCAGACAGCGAACCAGAGGCCCTCCTGGGCCGCCGCGACCGCGCCCACGTTCAGGGTCTCCGCGGCGATCGCCGGAGCGACCAGGGCGAACATCAACGGAAGCTCGTAGCCCAGTCCGTGCGCCAGGAACCGGTAGCCGCCGACCAGCGAGTGTGCCGAGTTCGCACCCCACCCGGTCAACCACACCAGCGCCCAGACCATCACGTCCATGGCGTTGAACCACATGACGCCCACGTCGAGGTCGAAGATGGTCCACTCCCCCAACGGCACGACCGTCACCATCAGCGCCGCCGTCACCAGCAGCCCGGCCCCCCCGATGCGCCACAGCAGGCGGTCGGCTTCGACGGTGGTACGACGTCGCTGCCGCATCAGCCGGGCCGCCTCACCGAACGGCCGGACCGGCCCGCCCATCTTCCCGCCCGGGCCGCCCCGCGCACGCGCGGCGAGGGCACCGTCCAGCACGGCAGCGGTCACGGCCAGCGCGCCCAGGATCCCCAACGCGACGATCGCCCAGCCGGGTGCAACGGTGGTGATCGGCGAGTCGGTCATCGAGGTCGGGTCATCCATGGGACACCTCGTGCTCCGCCTGTCCGGCGAGCAGCTCGTGGATGTCGAGGCTGGCGAGGACCAGTCGCGCCGTGGCGAGATCAAGACCCATGACCAGATGTGCCAGGTGGTCGGTCGAGAGTGTGCGGCCGGCGTCGTTCGTCCGAGTGCCGGTGTCACCGGCGGCGGTCGCGGCAACACCGGCGACCGCCCGGTCCAACATGCCCATCAGCCGGTCGTAGGTGTCACCGACCGCGTCGGCCGGCAACCTCCGGGCGTGGGCCTCCTTGTCGCTCAGCCGCCTGACGCCTCGCAGCGACCAGCGCAACGTCCACGAACGACGGACCCTCCGGCGCAGACGCTCGAGCTCCGACCCCGCCGCCCCCTCTCCGGACTCCAGGGCGGTGTCGCGGATCCTTCGGGCCTCTGCCGCGGCGTCGTCCCACCCCGCCAACGCCAGCAGCGAGGCGATGTTGTCGATGCCGCGGGCCGGCCCGACAACGTCGTCATCCTGGCGGGCACGCCCGTCGACGAGCTCGGCCTGTGCCTCGACAATGACATCGCCCTGAAGCGAGCAGTGCAACACCAAACCGGCCGGCCAGTCCCGCAGCACAGGCCCGAGACGCACCTGTAAGACGTCCATCTCGAGCCCATCTCGGTCCTCGCCGCCCTCCGCGAGAGGGATGCCTCCCGGTGACATCTCCATGTCGCCGTGGTCCATGCCCTCGTGGCCGCCGTGGTCCATGCCCTCATGGCTGCCGTGGTCCATGCCCTCATGGCTGCCGTGCTCCATGCCCTCATGGCTGCCGTGCTCCATGCCCTCATGGCTGCCGTGCTCCATGCCCTCATGGCTGCCGTGGTCCATGCCCTCATGGCTGCCGTGGTCCATGCCCTCATGGCTGCCGTGGTCCATGCCCTCATGGCTGCCGTGGTCCATGCCCTCGTGGCCCTCGTGGCCCTCGTGGCCCTCGTGGCCCTCGTGGCCCTCGTGGCCCTCGTGGCCCTCGTGGCCCTCGTGGCCCTCGTGGCCCTCGTGGCCCTCGTGGCCCT
>CAEZYQ010000038.1_pt1 | contig 27233 bp, 26 predicted proteins | sample 7265561 | NCBI WGS metagenome assembly CAEZYQ01 (sample SAMEA6813939, study PRJEB35770) | uncultured Nocardioides sp. | biome: Freshwater; feature: Freshwater reservoir; material: water | place: Czech Republic | collected 2017-04-14 | depth 30m m | reverse complement strand
GGACTACCCCGGCTCGCCGACCAGCAGCGCCGCGACCTCGTCAGCCGCAGCCACCACCTGGGGCGCGACGACCCGCTCGTCGAGGATGCCCAAGGTGACGATGCCGACGGAGGCCTCGAGCCCCTCGACCCCACGGACGGGGGCGGCCAGGCCGCGGGCGCCGGTCTGCAGCTCCCCCGTCGTCGTGACGTACGCCGGGGGGCGGGCGCCCCCGTCGCGGCCGGCCCGCCCGAGCAGGACCGCCTTGCCGGCCGCGCCCTGGGCGAGCGGGTGGCGGGTGCCGACCCGGTAGGAGACGTGGAAGTCGGTCCAGGAGGGCTCGACGACGGCCAGCGCGAGCGCCTCGGAACCCTCGACGACCGTGAGGTGCGCGGTGCACCCGACCGACTCCGCCAGGGTCCGCAGCACCGGCTGCGCCAGGTCGCGAAGCACGGGCTGGACCGCGGCGGCGAGGTGGAGGATCCCCAGCCCCACGTGGAGGCGGCCCTTGGCGTCGCGGCGCACGAGGCCGTGCTGCTCCAGGGTGCTCACGAGCCGGTAGACGACCGTGCGGTTGACCTCGAGCCGCTGCGCGAGCTCGGTGACCGTGAGGCCGCCGGAGGTGCCGGCCAGCACCTCGAGCACGCGCAGGCCGCGGTCGAGGGTCTGGGAGGTCTCCGAGGACATGGCGGTGAGTCTAGGGAGCAGCGGTGCCGGACCGCCGGGAGCGGTCGGTTCAGCCCGCGGGGAAGATCATGCAGCTCGAGGTCGCGTGCGCGACCAGCCGACCGGAGCCGTCGACGAGGGAGGCCTCGGCCAGTGCCGCGCGCCGCCCGCGGGAGAGCACGCGACCGACCGCCAGGATCCGGCCCGTGTCCTCGGTGACCGGACGCAGGAACTTCACCGTGGGCCGGACCCGGCACGAGTACCGGCTGACGGCCAAGGGCCTGGACCTCCAGCCGGTGCTGGTCGCCGTCGCGCGCTGGGGCGACCGCTACCTGGCGGACCCCGAGGGTCCCCCGGTCGACGTGGTCCACCGCGACTGCGGCGCTCCCCTGCAGCCGGCCCTGGAGTGCGCCGAGGGCCACCGGGTCACCGACCCGCGCGAGGTCGTCACCGTCCCCGGCCCGGGCGCCAAGCCGTTCGCGGGACAGGGCTTGCCCACCCGACCGGGGAGTCGTCCCACACCGTAGGTCGAGCAGCCCGAGCCGGGAGAGACCATCGGAGCGACCGGAGGGCCGGGTCAGCCCGACTTGCGGGCGGCCCACTCCCTGACCCGGTCGATGCGCTGGCGCAGCTGCTCGGCGTTGGCGATGGCGGCGGCGGGGCCGCCGCACTCCTTGCGCAGGGCGGCGTGGACGACGCCGTGCGGCTGGCCCGTGCGGTGGTGCCAGGCGCCGACGAGGCCGTTGAGCTCGCGGCGCAGGACGGCCAGCTGCTCGTGGGTCGCGACCTCCTCGACCGCCGGGTCGCCGGGGTCCGTGGCTGACTGCTTCTGGACCCGCCCCTGCGACCGCGCCCGGTCGGCCTGGCGCTGGCGGAGCAGGTCGCGCATCTGGCCGGGCTCGAGCAGTCCGGGGATGCCGAGGAAGTCCATCTCCTCCTCCGACCCGACGTGCACCTCGCCCTCGTGGCCGAACTGCGCGCCGTCGTACAGCACGTGGTCGAAGCGGGCCTCGGAGCCGATCGCCTCGAAGCTGCCGAGGAGGTCGTCGGAGGCGCCCTCGCCGGCCTGGGCCTGGGCGAGCAGGTCGCTCTCGGCGGCAAAGATGTCGTCCTCGCTGGTGACCTTGCGACCGAGCACGTGGTCGCGCTCGACCTCCATCTCCGAGGCGAAGCCGAGCAGCGTCGGGACCGAGGGCAGGAACACCGAGGCGACCTCGCCGCGGGTCCGGGCACGCACGAAGCGGCCGACCGCCTGGGCGAAGAACAGCGGGGTCGAGGTCGTGGTGGCCCACACACCCACGGCGAGGCGCGGGACGTCGACGCCCTCGGAGACCATGCGGACCGCGACCATCCAGCGGGAGTCGCCCTCGGAGAAGGCGGAGATCTTCTTCGAGGAGCCCGGGTCGTCGGAGAGCACGACGGTGGCGGCCTCGCCGGAGACCTGGCGCAGCGTCTTGGCGTACGCGCGCGCGGAGTCCTGGTCGGTGGCGATCACCAGGCCGCCGGCGTCCGGCACGTGGCGGCGCACCTCGGAGAGCCGCTTGTCGGCGGCCGCGAGCACCGAGGGGATCCACGAGCCGGCCGGGTCCAGCGCGGTGCGCAGCGCCTGGTTGGTCAGGTCCTTGGTCAGGGGCTCCCCCAGCCGCGCCGCCACCTCGTCGCCGGCCCGGGTGCGCCACGACATCTCGCCGGAGTAGGCCAGGAACAGCACCGGGCGCACGACGTGGTCGGACAGGGCGTGGGAGTAGCCGTAGGTGTAGTCCGCCGCCGAGCGCGGGATGCCGTCGGGGCCGGGCTCGTAGGTGACGAACGGGATCGGGTTGACGTCGGAGCGGAACGGCGTGCCGGTCAGGCACAGCCGGCGGGTCGCGGGCTCGAAGGCCTCGCGCACGCCCTCGCCCCACGAGAGCGCGTCGCCGGCGTGGTGGACCTCGTCGAGGATCACCAGCGTCTTGAACCGCTCCGTGCGGATCCGCATGGCGAGCGGGTTGACCGCCACGCCGGCGTACGTCACGGCGACGCCGACGTAGTCCTGCGAGGTGCGGCCCTTGCCGGCCGAGAAGCTGGGGTCGATCGGGATGCCGGCGCGCGCGGAGGCCTCGGCCCACTGGGTCTTCAGGTGGTCGGTCGGGGCGACGACGATGATCCGGTCGACGATCCGGCGCCCCAGCAGCTCGGCGGCCACCGACAGCGCGAAGGTCGTCTTGCCGGCACCCGGCGTCGCGACCGCCAGGAAGTCACGCGCCGCCCGGCCCTCGCGGGCGGGGTCGAAGTACTTCTCCATCGCCTGCTGCTGCCAGGCGCGCAGCGACGGCGCCGTGCCCCAGGCCGCACGGTGCGGGAAGGCGGGAGTGAGAGCAGGCGTGAGCGAGGGGCCCGACTCCTCGTCGGGGCGCGGAGCGGCGCTCACGCGTCGGCGCCGCCGTCGTCCTTGAGCGACTCCCAGACCTCTTTGCAGTCCGGGCAGACCGGGAACTGCTCCGGGGAGCGGCTGGGCACCCAGACCTTGCCGCACAGGGCCACCACGGGGGTGCCCATCACCATCGCCTCGGTGAGCTTGTCCTTGTCGACGAAGTGCGAGAAGCGCTCGTGGTCGCCCTCGTCGGTGGGGACGGTACGACGGTCCTGCTCGACCCGCTCGTCGAGGGCCGTCCCGGTCCCGCCGCCGTCGCCGTCGGTGCCGAATCCGAATCCACTCACGGGGTGGAACTGTACGTCGTCGGGGCCGCCTGGCCAGATCGACGCGGGTCCTGAGCGAGGTGCGGCGCCGACCGGTCCGGGCCGACTAGTTCAGCTCAGGGTCGGCGGGCCGGGTGGCGTGCCAGGCGAGCTCGCCGGGCTGGCGGCGCAGGACGTCGCGCCACAGGTCGGTGGCGTCCTCGCGGCACAGGTCGCCGCCCTCGGAGGGCACGACGTACCAGGCGCCCTCGGCGATCTCGTCCTCCAGCTGGCCGGCACCCCAGCCGGAGTAGCCGGCGAAGATCCGCAGGCCGGCGAGCCGACCGGCCACGGCCTCCATCGGGGTGTCGAGGTCGACCAAGCCGAAAGGGCCGGCGACCCTCCGGAACCCGGTGCCGGGCACCGTGGCGGCGTCGTCGAGCAGCGCGACGGCCAGGGCCCCGTCGGGGCTCACCGGCCCGCCCTGGAAGAGCACCTCCGGCTCGGCGACGACCTCGCCCCAGGCGGGCAGGACCTCGTCGACGGGCACCGGGCTCGGGCGGTTGAGCACCACGCCCACCGCACCGTCGGCGTCGGCCTCGAGGAGCAGGACGACGGTGTCGACGAAGTTCGGGTCCAGCAGCGTCGGGGCCGCGACCAGGAGCAACCCGGGGGCCGGGGCCAGGCCGGGGCCGCGATTGCCCGGCGTCGTACTGCTCATGGCCTCATCATGCGCCACCCGCACGCACGTGACACGCCCGCGGGCACCGCACGACCACGGCACGGCGCGACCGCGGCATGGCACGACCCCGGGCCGACGTCAGAAGGGAGGGAGGCGTCGGACCGGGGTCGTGGTGGTCCTGGGGCCGGTCGCACAGGGGAGGGAGGGGCGACCGGACTGGCAGTGGATCAGGCGGCGAAGGCCGCCTTGAGCCGTCCCAGGAGGCTGGTGGGGGCAGTGGGCTCGGGGACCGGGGCGAGGACCCAGCCCGTACGGGCCTTCTCCTCGAGCCGAGCGCCGACGGCCGCGGCGCTGGCGTCGTGCGCGCTGGCCTGACCGGCCATGACGGCGAGCAGGATGCGCTCCTTGGCCACCGCCTTGTCCATGGCCAGCGCCATGGCGTCGTCGAGCGGGTGGGCGCGGTGGTGGTCGACGATGGCGCGGATGCCGGGGAGCTCGGCGGCGGTCGCGCGCCAAGCGTCGACGACGGCGTCCTCGAACGCCATCGGGCGGGCCATCAGCTCGCGCTCGATCCGGCCCGCGAGGCGGGTGTGCCAGCGCAGCTGGAGGGCGCCGAGCAGCGTCAGCTCGTCGCCGAAGGAGTCCGGGACGCCCTCGACGTCCCAGGGCAGGAGGCCGTCGCGACGTGCGTCGGCCTCGGAGATCACGGCGCGGAGGATCTCTCCACGGTTGCGGTACGAGGTCCAGGTCATCGGGGTGTCGCCTTCCTCGATCGAGTGGTGTGGCTCACGGTTCACATACCGCGAGTACGTACCGAGAGTACGGAGCCGGATCCGAGCCGCGCAAACACCGCGGGGTGGTCCGAGCGGTGATCCTGACCACCTGTGACGGGCGCCCCAGGACCCTTGACGGCGGGCGCTCCGGCACTCCTGAGACGCCCGTCACTAGACTGGCGGTATGTCGAGGTCCTCGGTCTCCAAGCTCGTGCCCAAGGTCCCGGGCGTCCCCGGGGGCTCGCTGCGCGCGCAGTACTCCGCCTCGACCAAGCGGGGCCTGGTCGACGTGGCCGAGGAGCTGTTCACCGAGCACGGCTACGCCGCGACCTCGCTGGACGCCATCGTCAGCGGCGCCGAGGTCACCAAGGGCGCGCTCTACCACCACTTCAGCGGCAAGCAGGCGCTCTTCGAGGCGGTGTTCGAGCGGGTGTCCTCCGATGCCTCGCGCGCCATCCAGAAGGCGCTCAAGGGCAAGCGCGACCCCTGGGAGAAGGCGCGCGCCGGCCTCGAGGCCTTCCTCCTGGTCGTCCAGGAGCCCCGCTACCGCCGGATCGTGGTGCAGGAGGGCCCGTCGGTCCTTGGCTACGAGCGGTTCCGCGAGCAGGAGGAGCGCTCCACCTTCGCCACCGTCGTCGACATCGTCCGCTCGGTGCTCTCCGCGGGCACCTGGGAGCTGGACGAGCCGATGATCCAGACGTTCTCGCGGATCTTCTTCGGCGCGATGTCCTCGGCCGGCGAGGACGTCGCCGTCGCCGACGACCCGATCCTGGCCGCGACCCGGGTCGAGGCGGCCATCGGCTTCATCATCGCCGGGTTCCAGTCGCTCGCCGACGCCGGCGTCCCCCTCCCCGACCCGGGCGCCAGACCGGTCGAGGTCCCGGCTGCACTCGAGGGCAGCTAGGGCCGAACCGGCGCGTCGTTCCGGAAGGATGCGCCGGCTCGGCGGGGGAGGGTCGGGGAGGGCGCGGTCAGCAGGCGGCGTACGAGCGGGTGGTGGCGAGCGGCCCGGCCCCCCGGCGGGTCACGGTCGCCCGGACCTCGTGGTCGCCCTCGGTGAGCGCGAGGCGGAGGCGGCCCGGGACGGCGCTGCGGCCGAGCCGGGTGACCTGCTGACCGTCCACCTCGAGCACCACGCTGCGCACCCGCGGCTGCTGGCGCGGCTGCAGCAGGCGCACGGCCAGGGTGCCGGCCGCACAGTCGACCGCCGCGGGCAGCCGGACGTAGCGGCGACCCGGACCGGTCGCCCGGCCGGTGGCCTCCCCCGGTGCCGGGACGTCAGCAGTCGGCGCGACGGTCCAGCTGCGGATCTCGCGCGTGAGGTCGACGTCGTCGGGGTGCAGCACCCCGGGCAGCGCCTCGACGGTGACGGTCACCCGCTGTGGGGCGTCCGTGCCGACGACCTCCAGGCCCGCGGGCCCGGTCGGGAGTACGTCGTCGGCGACGGTCGTGCCGTCGACGGTCCACGTGGTGCGGGTGCCCGCGCCGGTGCCGAGCACCTCCAGGCCCAGCCGCACCGACTCGCCGGGCGCCACCACGACCACGTCGGTGGTCGGGGGCAGCACCGAGCCCGGCTCGACCAGGCTGACGCCGTACGTGCCCAGGTCGTCGGCGAGCAGGCGCAGCGGCAGCTGCTCGGCCGCGACCGGTCCGAAGGGCTGGCCGAGGGTGCGCATGAGGCAGTCGTGGCAGGAGCGGTACCACCGGGTCGGTGAGTAGTGCGCGCCCTCGAAGAGCCCCACGACGTCCGGCGGCTGCGGACCGGTCGTGGGCACCGGGGTCGCCGGGTCGACCCAGCGCCGCCACTTCAGCCGCGAGCGGTCGGTGACGTCGGTGACATTGGCCAGGCACGGACCGTCCTGGGAGGAGGGCACGTCGGAGCAGGGGGCGTAGCCGGGGGTGAAGGTGTCGTACTCGTCGTCGAGGCCCAGCAGCGAGTGGCCCAGCTCGTGGGCCATCACCTCGGTGCCCGCCTCGTGGGTCGAGGTGGTCGCCACGAAACCACCGGAGCCGCCGTACTCCTCGTCGTTGACCACGAGCAGGACCTGCTCCCAGCCCGGGTGGCCGGCGTCGGCGTCCGCGACGATCGCGCCCGTGTCGGCGGGGACGAGCAGGCGCTGGATGCCGAAGGAGCAGTACGTCGCGTCGTAGCGGGTGTCCACGAAGCCGGCCGGGTTGGCGGTGCCGGTCTCGGGGCAGCAGCCGGGTGCCGTGGAGACGTCCTCGCACCTCGCCGACGGCGGCGGCTGGTCGGCGCCGCGCTGCTGCGAGGGCACGAAGACACCGACGACGTTGACGAGGTCGCGGTGCTCGGCGAACGGGGTGCGGGCCAAGAGGTCGTCGGCCACCCGCGCGGCGTCGACGGTGAAGTCGTCCTCGTCGGCTGCGGTGTAGCCGTCACCGAGGACGACGACGTCGAGCCGGTTGGCCGACGGGCCGAGCGGGTGGCCGGGCAGCTCGACCCGGGTCGGCGCGGTCGCGGCCGCGCGCCGCGCGGGAGCACGGTACGCCGCGGCGTACCCCTCCCCCGCGACGCGTGCCCGGACCGAGGCCAGGTCGGCATCGACCGGCACCCGGACCCGCAGGACCGGCGCCGGGTCGAGGACCTGCTCGCCGGTCAGCGCGGTGGCGCCGGCGACCCGCGGCAGCTCGGCGCGCACGTGGGTGGCCGGGACCGCGGTGCGGCTCAGCACCGTGCCGTCAGAGGTGCCGAGGAGCACCCGGGCCCGGGCACCGTCCACCACGCCTCGGCGGGGTGCGTCGGCGGCGGGCAAGGTCACGTCGGAGACGACGCGCAGCCCGCCGTCCGGGGTCGGGCGCAGCGAGACGATCCGGGCGAGCGCGCGGTCGGCGGCGGGTGCCGCGACCGGCCCGGGCCCGGTGCGCTCCGGGTCGAGGGCTCCAGCCGGCGTACCCGCCAGCGCGGCCAGCAGCACTCCCCCCGCAGCCAGCGCGCCGACCAGCGAGCGAGGGAGCCCCACGTTCAGCCGCCGATGCTCACGGAGCCGGTGGCGGCGGGGACGAGCTCGATCCAGGTGCGCCCGGCCGGCACCCGCACGGTGCCGAGGCGGTCGCGCAGCTGCAGCGGGGCGTCGAGCCCGGCCTTCTCCCAGGTCAGGTTGACCGCGCGGCCGCCGTGCAGCAGGACCGCCGGGCCCTTGCCCTCGAGGATCGACTCGGGCACGGGGTTGCCGGCAGGGTCGCGGTAGCCGGCGTCGCCGACCCGCACGCGCACGACGAGCACGGAGTCGGCGAGGAACTCGTCGCCGGCCGCGGCGAAGGTGTTGACGTTGCGGTAGCGCCCGCCCTCGAACGCCCAGCTCGTCGCGTGACCGCCGGAGAAGCGGGCCTCGAGCGTGCGCCCCGGCTGCCCCTTGGGGAGGTCCTTCGCCTCGCCCCACTCGAGGTAGTCGGCCGGCCGCTCGGGCGGGCCCTGCACCAGGGTGGCCGTCTGCGCCAGGTCGGTGAACAGGTTGTACGGCGCCGAGCGGGAGGAGTCGCGGAAGAACCCCTTCGCACCCTCGCCGAAGAAGGGGATGCCGGCCTGGCGGATCCGCTGGATGGTGATCGGGGCGGCGCCGCTGGTGACCATCGCGCCGTCGACCGGCGAGACGATGCCGATGTCGGTGGAGCGCATCGAGCGCACCGGCCCGACGGTGCCCGGGATCTCGGAGTAGAAGAACGCCGCCAGGCGGGTCATCCCGCCCTCGACCAGCTCCTCCACGACCAGGTCGGCGCTGCCGAGCCCGATCTGCGGGGCGGCCGAGGAGGTGTTGTCCATCTTCAGCACCATCACCGGGTGCCGGGCCGCGGCGCTGCCGCCCTTGGCCGGCAGCCCCGTGAGCGGCCAGGTCTCGGGGGTGACCTCGGAGCCCGCGGTCACCCCCTGGCTCGCCGCCCCGGAGGGTCCCTCCGTGTCCGGTCGGTCGTCGGCCCCGCAGGCCGCCGCCCCCAGCAGGCCGGCGAGGGCCAGGGAGCAGACGGCGAGGCGGGCGGGACGGTGACGGGTGGGCACGGGGGGGACCTCCAGGGGGCGTGCGGTGCTGCGGGTGCTGCGGGGTGCTGCTCGGTCGTGCTGGGGCCGGGCTCAGCCGAGGGTGATGCCGCCGTCGACGTACAGCGTCTGGCCGGTGATGTACGACGCCTCGTCGGCCGACAGGAACGTGACCGCCGCGGCGATGTCCTCGGGGTACCCCACCCGCTTGACCGGGTTGGCGTCCGCATTCATCTTCCGGAACTCCTCGACGTCCATCTTGAGGCGCGCCGCGGTGGCGTCGGTCATCTCGGTGGCGATGAAGCCCGGGGCGACGGCGTTGACGTTGATCCCGAAGGGGCCCAGCTCGATGCCGAGGGTCCGGGTGAAGCCCTGGATGCCCATCTTGGCGGCGGAGTAGTTGGCCTGGCCGCGGTTGCCCAGCGCCGAGATCGAGGAGATGTTGACGACCTTGCCGTAGCGCTGCTCGACGAAGTGCTTCTGCGCGGCCTTGGTCATGAGGAACGCGCCCTTGAGGTGCACACCCATGACGAGGTCCCAGTCGTCCTCGGTCATCTTGAACAGCAGGTTGTCGCGGGTGATGCCGGCGTTGTTGACGAGCACGTGCACGCCGCCGAGCTCCTCGACCACGCGCGCGATGGCGGCGTCGACGCTCTCGGCGTTGCTGACGTCGCACCCGACGCCGATCGCCTTCGCACCGTCGACCAGCGAGAGGCGGCCGGCGGCGTCGGAGGCGGCAGACTCGTCGAGGTCGATGATCGCGACCGAGGCACCCTCCTCGGCGAAGCGGTTGGCGGTGCCGAAGCCGATGCCGCGCGCGGCTCCGGTGACGATGACGACGCGACCGTCGAAACGACCCATGGTGGTGGTGCTCCTTCGCAGAGGGACTGTCTGGACTGACTCAGGACTGAGTGGGGACTGGCTGGACCTGGCGGTGACCCGCTGGCGTGGCCGGTGGTGACCGCGCTGCGCGCAGGCGGCGCCGCGCTGGGCCCCCAGCACCCTAGACGGGCCGACGGCGGCGGGGGTCGGCACCCGCGGATCGGACCGGCCGCGACACGCGAGGGTCCGGACGCGCTGAGGCTCAGGCGAGCGCGGCGCGGAGGCGCTCGGCGTACGCCGCCCGCTCGCCGTCGGCGTACTTCTGCCGCGGCCAGAAGAACCCGCGCAGCCCGTCCCCCTTGGTGCGGGGGACGACGTGCAGGTGCAGGTGCGGGACCGACTGGCTCACGGTGTTGTTGATCGCCACGAAGGAGCCCTGGGCACCCAGCACGTCGACCACGGCGGTGGCGATGTCCTGCGCGGCGGCGAGGAAGGGGTCGCGCAGCGGCGCGGGGAGGTCGGGGAGGGTGGCGTGGTGCTCGCGCGGGACGAGCAGCACGTGGCCCTTGAAGACGGGGCGCTGGTCGAGGAAGGCCAGCAGGTGCTCGGTCTCGAGCACGACGTCGGCGGCGAGCTCCCCGGCCACGATCGCGCAGAAGACGCAGTCGCGGCCGGGGGTCGCAGAGGTCATGCCGACATCATGGGGCGGCGACGCTCAGCCGTTGCCACCCGCTCGGAAGGCCAGCCACGCGTCGCTCATGCGGGCGGCCTGACCCTCGGTGAACATGTCCATGCAGTCGTCGACGGTGTAGTCCATGAAGTTGTGGACCGGGTCCAGGCCAGGGGCCGCGCAGGAGTCGGCGCCCTCGGGGCAGCCGAACTGCGGGAAGGCCTCGCGCGGGGTGTCCTCGACGCCGTCGCCGACCGGCGTGCAGCCGTTGGCGAAGGTGTGCTCGAGCATCATCCAGTGGCCGACCTCGTGCGTCAGGGTGTCGCCGCCGTTGTAGGGAGCGGCGGTGCCGCCGGGCATCGACTCGTCGAGGATCACGACCCCGTCGATGAAGTCGCGACCGTTGTTGTAGCCCTTGGGGAAGTAGGCCCAGCCCAGGAGGCCGCCACCGATGTCGGCGGAGTAGACGTTGAGGGTCTCGGAGTCGCCCTCGTGCAGCGCGGCCTTCATGTCCTTCTCGGTCTTGCCGGGGGTGACCTGCGCCCACGCGGCGTTGACCGTCCAGGTCGTCTTGACCAGGTCGAAGCGGAAGGCGGTGTCGGCGGCCTCGGTGGCGGTGGTGCCGGCGAAGGCGTCGTTGAGGACGTCCATCTGCGCCGCGATCATGTCCTCGGTCCGGGCCCGCTCGGCGGCCGTGGGCTCGGTGTCGCTCAGCACGTGGAAGACCGTGTCGATGGTGACCGAGCCCGGCGCGAGCGTGGGGGCGTCCGGGAGCACGCCGTACCTCGGCGCGTCCTTCTTCGGGTAGAGCGCGGGCTCCTCCGCCGTGGCGCCGAGGGCCTTGCGGGCGCCGGAGAGGTGGCCGTGCTCGTCCTCGCAGACCTCGACGCCGGGCGAGGACGCCGCGGTGACGGCCACGGGCGCCGCGCCGGTCAGGACGGTGACGGACAGGACGCTGGCCGCGGCGGCGGCCAGGACGGAACGGGTCGAGCGATGAGCGCGCAGGCGCATGGGTGGTGCTCCCTCCGAGACACGCCGACGGTCGCCGGCGGAGCAGCAACCTAACCCCGGGGACCGACGGCCGTCACGCACCTCGCTGGCCGGCCCCGTCGCACATCTCAGTCGCACACCTCAGTCGCACACCTCAGTCGCACACCTCAGTCGCAGACCTCGGTCGCGCACTCCGGCGGAAGCACCGGCGCGGGCCCGTGGGTGTGTCCCTGGTCGCCGGGCCCGGTGCCCCGACCCGCGCCGCGCGGCACGGCGTCGAAGTGGTGGCTGTCGGCGGTGCCGTAGGTCCAGCGCAGGCCGTGGCGGCGCATGATCGCCACGACCTGGTGGCTGCTGGAGCGCCAGGCCACCCTGGGGTGCGAGCGCGAGGCCCACCAGGAGTTGGGGACCAGGCCGTGGCTCGAGCGGTAGGGGTTCTCCCAGGTGTTGATGTCCAGCGACCGGCCCCAGGCGTGCGGGGAGCGGACGCCGGGCCGGCCCACGACCTGGCGGCAGTTGAAGGCCGAGGTGTTGCCTGCCGCCATGGAGGCGTAGTCGTCGGCGCCGCGCAGCCGCGGCGACCAGCCGAAACGGTCGGCACGGAACATCGCGCGGACCGGCAGCCCGGCGCGGTACATCTCCGACAAGGCCGCCGACATCTGGCCCACGACGGAGGCGGCGGCGACCAGCTCGCCGCGGTAGCGGTAGCCGTCGTAGCCCCAGTGGTTGATCCTCAGCAGCCGCAGGCCCTCCCGGCCCACGGGGCAGCCGGCGTGCCAAGTGCGTCCGGTCATCGACCTCCACACGCCGGCGGGGATCCGGGTGATCCGGGGTGCGGGGCCCTCACCGACCGCACGCGGCGGTCGGGGCAGCGTGCGCCGCGGCACCGGCCCACCGAGCCGTACGACGGTGCCGGGCGGGGTGTTGTCCAGCCGGTGCACGGGGCTGGTGTCGCGCTCCAGCCACGGCTGCCGGGGCGTGCGCACGCGGTAGCGGGTGTCCTCCCGCGGGGCGACCCGGGTCGACGCCCGACCCTGCTCGTCGGTGCGCAACCGCTCGACCACGCGCCAGCGGTCGCCGCGTCGCTCCTCGAGCACCACCTCGCCGGTGACCGGCTCCCCGGCACGGGTGCGCCAGCGCAGGGCCAGGCGGACGCTCGTCTCGTCGACGACCTCGTCGGGGCCGGTGAGCTCGGCGCGGGCAGTGCGCCGGCGCAGGGGCAGCGTCACCGGCCCGGTCTCCTGGGGAGCAGCGGCACTGCCCTCGGGCTCGGCGCTGCCTCCGGGCTCCCCCGCGGTCCCGTCCCAGGTCGCCCGCACGACGTTGCCGGCCGGGTCCCGCCCGAGCACCGCCTCGAGCGTGGCGCTGCCGGCCGCGTCGGTCACCACGACGGCGAGCTCGCGCCACTCCTCCCCCACGAGCCGCTCGACGCGGACGCTCGCCCCGACCACCGGTTGGCCGGCCGCGTCGGCGAGCACGACGGTCACGGGCGCCGGCTCACCGGCGTACGTCGGTGGGGCGGTGAGGTGCAGGCCGGGTGCGTGCTCGCGCTGGTCGCGGTCCGCGGGCGCACCGACGGCCGGCGCCGCGAGGGCGAGGGACAGCGAGAGGACGGCGAGGACGAGCTTCCCGAGCAGCACCTCGCCACCCTGCCCCGACCAGGCGGCGGGCGGGCCCACCCGGACCGGCGAGTCGCCGCCGGTCCGAGCGGGGCGGAGGGGGCAGAGGGGATCAGTCCCGGTCGGCGACCCAGGCGTCGCGCGCGTCGACGGCAATGTCGGGGTGGTCGGTGAACAGCGCGTCGACCCCGGCCTCGAGGAAGGCCACGGTCTCCGCACCCATGTCGCCGAAGGCGTCCGGGTCGGTGCCGCGGCGGAAGTTCGTCGCCATGAACTGGTTCTCCGCGCGCAGGGTGTAGACCACGACCCGCAGACCGGCCGCGTGCGCGTCGTCCACCACGTCGCTGGGCTCGCCGGTGGCACCGGTGGCGGGGTCACGCGGCAGCACGACGTTCTTCTCGGGGCTCAGCCAGTCGGCGTACGTCGCCACCTCGGCGAGCCCTGCCGGGGTCACCAGGTCGGCGTACGTCGTGGGCTCCCCGGCCGCGACCGCGTCGTAGGGCGCACCCGAGCCGGAGACCAGCTGCACCAGCGGCACCTTGGTCATCGTGTCGAGCTCGCGCAGGTTGGCGGTCTCGAACGACTGCACGAGCACCGGGCTCCTCCTCTTCGTGAGCCCCGCCTCCTCCAGCTCGGCGACGAGCGGCTCCTCGAGCGAGAGCCCGATGGAGTCGAAGTACGTCGGGTGCTTGGTCTCGGGCGCCACCGCGACCCCGAGCCGCTCGGCCAGGCGCAGCACCTGGGCGAGGGTGGGGATGCCATAGCGGCCGTCGTACTCGGTGTTGGCCGGTCGCACCTCCGGCAGCCGCTCGACCGCGCGCAGGGTGCGCAGCTCGGCCAGGGTGAAGTCCTCGGTGAACCAGCCGGTGACCGGGCGGCCGTCGACGACCTTGGTGGTGCGGCGGTCGGCGAACTCGGGTCGGTCCGCGACGTCGGTGGTGCCGGAGATCTCGTTCTCGTGGCGGGCGACGAGGACGCCGTCCTTCGTCGGGACCAGGTCGGGCTCGATCACGTCGGCACCCATGTCGACGGCAAGGCGGTAGGCGGCCAGCGTGTGCTCGGGGCGGTAGCCGGAGGCTCCGCGGTGGCCGACGACCAGCGGGGTGTCGAGCTGGGTGAGGGGCTTGGCCGCGCCGCCGGGGCGGTCGGCCTGCTCGGCGGCGACCGCGGGCGGGCCGGTGAGGACGAGCGCCAGGAGGACGGTGGACGTGGCGATGGGCGCGGTCGCGCGCCTGACCCGAGATGTCATGGGCAGGAGGCTGGCGGCGTACGGCGTCAGGACCGCGACCCGCCCGGGACGCGCCGTCGACGGCTCGGTGAACGCCTCGCTCGCGCTCGGTCCGGCTCAGGGGAGGTCGCTGAACCGCTCCACGTCGCGCCGCTCGCCGGAGACGATGATGACGTCCCCGGGCACCACGACGGTGTCGGGCGTGGCGTAGGTGAACTGGCGGCTGCCGCGCTTGATGCCGACCACGGTGATGCCGTACGCCGAGCGGATGTCGGTGTCGCGCAGCGGCTTGTTGAGGATCTGCTTGGGCGGCTTGCTCTTGACGAAGGCGTAGCCGTCGTCGAGCTCGATGTAGTCCATCATCCGGCCCGACACGAGGTGGGCCACGCGCTTGCCCATGTCGTGCTCGGGGCGCACGACGTGGTGGACGCCGATCTGGGTCAGGATCCTGGCGTGGGCGGCGCTGATGGCCTTGGCCCAGATGTCCGCGACGCCCAGGTTGATGGCCACGGACGCCGACAGGATGCTGGCCTCGAGGTCGGTGCCGACGCCGATGACGGCCCGCTCGAGGTCCTGGATGCCCAGCTGGCGCATGGCCTCCTCGTCGGTGGAGTCGGCCTCCACGACGTGCGTGAGCCGGCCCGCGAGCGACTGCACGATGCGCGGGTCGCTGTCGATCCCGAGCACCTCGGTGCCGCCCGCGACGAGCTCCAGCGCCAGGGACTTGCCGAAGCGGCCGAGGCCGATGACGGCGACCGCCCCACGGGGGGTCGCGCGGGGCTGGTTCCTAGCCAATGAGGGGCCTTCCTTCGGGGTGGTGGTAGAGCCGCTGCCGCTCGCGCAGCGCGAGTGCGGACACCAGGGTGATGGGGCCGAGCCGGCCCACGAACATCAGCGCGACCAGCATGAGCTGTGCCGGCGTACCGACGTCGGCGGTGATGCCGGTGGAGAGGCCGACTGTGGCGAAGGCGGAGACGACCTCGAAGAGCACCACGGCCGTCCGCAGCCCGGTCAGCTCCACCATCACGACGGTCGCGGTGACCACGAGCCCCACCGAGAGCAGGGCGACCGTCAGGGCCTGCCGCACCACCCGGTCACCGATGCGGCGCTCGAAGGCCTGCACGTCGCGCTCGCCCCGCACCTCGGCCCAGATGACGAAGAAGAGGAGCACGAAGGTGGTCACCTTGATGCCGCCGGCAGTGCCTGCGGACCCACCGCCGATGAACATGAGCACCACGGTGACCAGCAGCGTGCCCTCGTTGACGGCGCCGTAGTCGATGGAGTTGAAGCCCGCGGTGCGCGGCATGACCGCCTGGAAGAACCCGGCCAGCACCCGGCCCGGGGTGTCGAGCTGTCCCAGGGTGGCGGGGTTGCGCCACTCGTTGGCGGTGACGACCACCGTGCCGAGGACCAGCAGCACGGCCGTGGCCCAGAGCGTCATCTTCGTGTGCATGGACCACCGGCGTGGCGTGCGGAGGTGGCGGCGCACCTCGAGGATCACCGGGAAGCCGATGCCTCCGAGGATCACCGAGAAAGCGATGGGCAGGCAGATCCACGGGTCCGTGACGAAGCCGATGAGGCTGTCGGACCACAGCGCGAAGCCGGCGTTGTTGAACGCCGAGACCGAGTGGAAGACGCCGAGGTACGCCGCGCGCCCGGGCGAGTAGTCGTAGGCGAGCCAGAACCGCAGCCCCAGCGCCAGCGCCACCACCGCCTCGACGACCAGGCTGGTGCGCGCCACGCCCACGACCACGCTGCGCACGTCGCCGAGGCCGACCGCCTTCGTCTCCGCGGCGGCCGTCATCCGCGCCCGCAGCCCCAGGCGGCGGGAGATGGCCAGGCCGAGCAGGCTGGCCAGCGTCATGGTGCCGAGGCCGCCGACCTGGATCAGCGCCAGGATCGTCACCTCACCGAAGGTGGAGAAGTACGACTCGGTGTCCACGACCACGAGCCCGGTCACGCAGACCGCGCTGGTCGCGGTGAAGAGCGCGGTCAGCGGGTCGGTCCAGTCGGTCCCGGTCCGGGCGACGGGCAGCATCAGCAGCAGCGTGCCGACCAGCACTGCGCCGGCGAAGCCGGCCACGACCACCTGGGCCGGGTGCCGGAGCACCCGGGGTCGCCTCTCGCGCAGCACGGGACCGAAGGTAGACCTCTCGGGCGACGTCGCTGTCAGCGGCCCGCCCTAGGGTCGGCCCATGAGCACGCAGACGATCGTCCTGTTCCACCACGTCGCCGGGCGGACGCCGGGCATGGAGGCACTGGCCGAGCGCTGGCGCGCTGCCGGGCACGTCGTGCACGCCCCCGACCTCTTCGGCAGCCGCACCTTCGGATCGGTGGAGGAGGGCTTCGGCTTCGTGCAGTCGATCGGCGGCTTCGACGAGGTGCGGGCCCGGGCACTGGCAGCGGTCGAGGAGCTGCCCGAGCAGGTGGTGTACGCCGGGGTGTCGATGGGTGTGGTCGCGGCGATGCACGTGGCCGCGCGTCGTCCGGGCGCGGTGGCGGGGGTGTTCCTGGAGTCCTTCGTCGACCCCGAGCACGTCGGGCCGTGGCCGGTCGGTGCGCCGGTGCAGGTGCACGGGATGGAGGACGACGAGTTCTTCGGCCTCGAGGACCTCGAGCCGGCCCGCGCCTTCGCCGCCACCCGCGACGACGTGGAGGTCTTCACCTATCCCGGCGACCAGCACCTGTTCGTCGACAGCTCGCTGTCGGCGTGGGACGCCGCGGCCGCTGCGCAGGTCGACGAGCGGGTGCTGGCCCTCCTCGCGGGGCTGTAGGCGGCCGGCGGCCCCGGGGAGGGGGTGTCGCTCGGCGACGTTCCGCACGCCTCGGGCGCTCCTGGTGTGCGGAACGTCGCTCAGCGCACTCAGACCGGCGCGCCCAACAGCCCGAGCACGATGCCGACCGCGGCACAGACCCCGAGCACCCGCAGCACGCCCCACCCGCGCCAGAACAGCAGCAGCGAGGCCAGGGCGAGCAGCCCCAGGGCGACCGGGTCTGCGGAGGAGAGCACCGGCAGGTCCAGCGACACCGGACCCGTCCCGACCTCGCGCTGGTCGTCGAAGAGCGTGGCCAGGGCGAAGAAGAGCGCCAGGTTGGCGATGACGCCGACGACCGCGGCGGTGATGCCCGCGAGGGCCGAGGACAGGGCGTGGTTGCCGCGCAGCCGCTCGACGTAGGGCGCCCCCAGGAAGATGAAGACGAAGCAGGGCACGAAGGTGACCCAGACCGTCAGCAGGGAGGCCAGCACGCCGGCGACCCACGGGTCGAGGCCGCCGGGGTCGCGGTAGGCGCCGAGGAACGCCACGAACTGCACGACCATGATGAGCGGGCCGGGCGTCGACTCGGCGAGCGCGAGGCCGCGCACCATCTCGCCGGGGGCGAGCCACCCGTAGACCTGCACCGCCTGCTGGGCGACGTAGGTCAGCACCGCGTAGGCGCCGCCGAAGGTCACCAGCGCCGTGCCGGAGAAGAAGAGTGCCTGGTCGACGAGGACGCTGTCGCGCCCGAGCAGCACGGCGAAGGCCACGACCGGGGCGGCCCACAGCACCACCCCGACCAGCACCACCTTCAGGGCGTGGCTGCGCGTCGCCGGCTCCTGGTGCAGCGCGTCGTCGGGGATCAGCGGCTCGGGTCCGCCGTCGGGGTCACCGTGCTTGGCGTGCGGCAGCACCTGGGGGGCGACCCGGCCCAGGACCCAGCCGACCACGGCAGCAGCCGCGACGACGGCGGGGAACGGTACGGCGAAGGCCGCCAGCGCCACGAAGGCGGCCACCGCGACCGCCACCATCACCGGGTGCCCCAGCGCCCGGCCGCTGAGCCGCCACACCGCCTGCGCGACGATCGCGAGCACCGCCGGCGCCAGCCCCGCGAAGAGGGCCTCGACCGCCGTGGTGTCCCCCAGCCCGACGTACAGGCCGGAGAGGGCGAGGAGCGCGACGAGCCCGGGCAGCACGAAGAGGGTGCCGGCGATCAGGCCGCCCTTGATGCCGTTGAGCAGCCAGCCGATGTAGATGGAGAGCTGCTGGGCCTCGGGTCCGGGGAGCAGCGTGCAGAACGAGAGGGCGTGCAGGAAGCGGCGCTGGCCGATCCAGCGGCGCTCGTCGACCAGCTCGCGCTGCATCATCGCGATCTGGCCGGCCGGTCCCCCGAAGGTCTGCAAGGAGATCAGGAACCAGACGCGGGTGGCTTCGCGGAGAGGCACGAGAGGTTCAGCCTCGGGAGCGGCAGGCACAGGTGCATCCTGCCGGGACGAGGTGGACGACGGGCGGCCGGTCTCTCACGGTGTGGGCGGGGACCCCGTCCGGATGCCCTCCACGGCGTCCCGCGCGGCACGGTTGACCCCGATCAGCGTGGCCGAGGCGTCACCGCACCAGTCGCCGTACCCCACCAGCAGGACGTGCGGGTCGTCGACGGACACGACCGGGGCGGAGCGACGGGTGCCGCCACCGGCGCGGGCCGGCAGGTCCACCGCCGTGGTGGCGGGCCGGCCACGACGTGTGGTCAGTCCCAGCGGCGAGAGGTGCCGCAACGCGGGGCGGAAGCCGGTGCACCACACGACCGCGTCGAAGGGACGGTGGGTGCCGTCGGGCCACACCGCACCGTCGCCCACGAGGCGGCTCGGCATCGGCTCGGCTGTCAGCCCGTGCTCGTCGCGGGCGCGTCGCACCGAGGGGACGGCCACCACGTCGCCCAGCGACCCGACGCCCGCGTGCGCGATCCCGGCGGCCCGGTCGCGCACGGCCCGGGTCGCGGTCTCGAAGAGGACCCGGCCGTCGACGCCGTCGGGCAGCATCCGCGGCGGCACCTTGGTGGACCAGGTCACCGAGCGGGCCACCGGCAGCAGGTCGGCCGCGACCTGCGCACCGGAGTTGCCGCCCCCGACGACCAGGACCCGCAGCCCGGCCAGGTCGGAGGCGCCGCGGTAGTCCGCGGTGTGCAGCTGGCGGCCCCGGAAGTCGGCCATGCCGGGGACGTGCGGCCAGAACGGCCGCGACCAGGTGCCGGTCGCGCTGACGACCCAGCTCGCGGCCCAGGCGCGTCCGTCGTCGGCGAGGACCCGGAAGCGCCGGCCGCCCGTCTCCCCCGTCGCACGCTCCACCCGGGTCACGTGCACCGGGCGGACCACCGGCAGCTCGTAGCGGCGCTCGTAGTCGGCCAGGTAGCGCGCGACGTGCGCCGCGTCCGGGTTGTCCTCGCCGGTCCACGGTGGCATCGGCCACCCCGCCAGCGAGCTGTGGCTGGCCGGCGAGAACAGGTGCAGGCTGTCCCACCCGTCCTGCCAGGCACCTCCGGGCCGCGGGTGGTCGTCCAGCACGACGTACGACGGCGCCGACCGCTCCCCCTCGCGCCGGCCGCGCCCGAGGCGGTGGAGGTGGTAGGCCACGGCGAGGCCGCTCTGGCCACCGCCCACGACCACGACGTCGACGTCGCTCTCCTCTCCCATGTCCCCATGGAAGCAGCCCGGGCACGACGAACGCGCGCGACCCCGAGCCGCCGAGGCAGGGGGTCACGCGCGTGTCGTGAGGTGTGGAGCTGCGGGGAATCGAACCCCGGTCCTCGAGCGTCGAACCAGGTCTTCTCCGGGTGCAGTCCGTGACGTCGCTTTTCTCGGCCCCGGGGCTGGCACGAACACCTCCCCGACGGGCTCAGTCAGGTTTGAGTCCTGGTCATCCACCCTGACAGCAGATGAGCAGCAAGTCTCCTAGATGACGCCAGGGTCCGGGACGGAGACGGATGCCCGGTCTGACGCTTCGATCACCGCTCAGGCGGCGAGAGCGAAGGAACTGCGCTTAGCGTTGGCAGTTATTGGTTTCCAGCGATCGTTTACGAGATGACGCTGGCTCCTCGACCCGCTTCCCCTGGAACTAACGTCCCAAGTCGAAACCGATCAGCCCCTCTTGAGTTGTGCGACCACTCTAACCGCGACGTCCACCGGGTTGTTCCTGCGCCGGTCGTTCCTGCCCCGGCGTCCCGGGCTCGGCACCCACCAGCGCAGCCGCGTTGTCCCAGCAGACCGCCCGCAGCCAGTCGTCCCCGAGACCGAGGCGCTCGAGCGACTCCAGCTGGTGCACGTAGGGGTAGGGGATCGTGGGGAAGTCGGTGCCCAGCAGGATCCGGTCCCGCTGGCGGTCCAAGCGCTCGAGCAGGGCGTCGGCGTACGTCGGGGGCGTGCCGTCGCCGAGGTCGAAGTCGGTGAAGACCATGGTGGTGTCCAGCCGCACCCGCTCGTAGCGGGCGGCGAGGTCGAGGGACTCGGTGAAGTCCGGCGCACCCATGTGGGCCACCACCATCGCCAGCCCCGGGTGGCGCTCCAGCACGCGCGCCGAGGACGCGGGGCCGGTGTAGTCGTTGCCGACCGGCGCGTGACCGGCGTGCACCACCACGGGTGTCCCGGCCTCGGCGAGCACCGCCCAGACCGGGTCGAGCAGCGGGTCGTCGAGGTGGAACTCCCCCACCTGCACGTGCACCTTCCAGATCTCGACCCCGGCCTCGATCCCGGCCGCGACGTACGCCGCCACCTCGGGCTCGGGGTAGAGCGTCGCCGACCACAGCGACTCGGGGACCTCCCGCTTGAACTGCGCCGCCCAGTCGTTGAGGTAGCCCGCGATGCCCGGCCGGTGCGCGTAGGGCAGGGTCGAGAAGCGGCGTACGCCGAGCTCGCGCAGCTGGGCCACGCGCTCCTCGACGCTGCCGCGGTAGCGGATCGGCCACTCACGACCCAGCTTCGGTCCGGCGGCGTCGAACTGGGCCCAGACCTTGGCCTGCACCGGCGGCGGCAGGAAGTGGGTGTGGACGTCGAGCAGCCCGGGCAGGCCGAGGCGTTGCCAGAAGGCGGTGGTGGCCGCGACCTCGTCGTCCCAGGAGAGGTCCCCCGCGGCCTCAGTCACGCATGCCCTTCATCCGGCGTCCGACCTCGACCTCGACCTCGCGCTTGGCGGTGCGCTCGGCGATGGCGTTGCGCTTGTCCCACGACTTCTTGCCTCGGGCGAGCGCGATCTCGACCTTGGCGCGGCCGTCCTTGAAGTAGAGCGCCAGCGGCACGACCGTGAGGCCCTTCTCGCTGATCTTGCGCTCGATCTTGGCAATCTCCTCGCGGTGCAGGAGCAGCTTGCGCTTGCGGCGCGCGGAGTGGTTGGTCCAGGTGCCCTGGGAGTACTCCGGGATGTGCACCCCGTGCAGCCACGCCTCGTCGCGGTCGATGTCGACGAAGCCGTCGACCAGGCTGGCGCGGCCCTGCCGCAGCGACTTCACCTCGGTGCCCTGCAGCACGAGGCCCGCCTCGAAGGTGTCCTCGATGGCGTAGTCGTGTCGCGCCTTCTTGTTCTGCGCGATCATCTTCTGCCCCTGCTCCCTGGCCATCCCGCCATTCTCGCAGGCTCCCGCAATCTGGTTGTCGTGGCGGTCGTCCCCGCCGAACCGTCAGTTCTGAACCCCCGAGCCGTCACTCACGGCACGCCCGCGCGGGCGTGAGTGACGGCTCGGGGGTTCGAAGGTGACGGTTCGGCGGTGGGTCAGAGCCAGTTCATCGGGTCGACCGGCTCGCCGCCGACCAGCACCGAGAAGTGCAGGTGGCAGCCGGTGGACCAGCCGGTGTTGCCCATCGACCCGACGACCGCGCCGCGCTGGACGGTGTCACCGACGTCGTAGCGGTAGCCCTGGGCGTGGTTGTAGACGACCGTCAGGCTCCGGCCGTTGACCTGGCCGAGGTAGAGGAAGAGCCGGTTGCCGTAGGAGGAGGAGTAGTAGCGCGAGATCACCTTGCCGGTGCCCGCGGCGATGAGGGGGGCGCCGCAGCCCTGGCCGAAGTCGGTGCCGTCGTGCAGGCCCCGGTAGCCGTAGATCGGGTGGGTGCGCATGCCGAAGGGCGAGGTGACGTAGCCGCCGCTCGGGGCCGTGAGGTAGCCGGACGCCCGTGCGCTCACCGAGGTGCCGCGCGCGGCCCTGGCGGCCGCGGCGATCCGGTCGCGGATCCGTGCCTCCTGGCGACGCAGCGCCGCAAGGACCTGCTGGTCGCGCATCTTCACCGCGAAGGCCGCACGACGCGCCTCGGCCCGCTTGGTCGCCAGCGTCCGGACCTCGTCGCGCACGCTGACGGCCTCCGAGGCCAGGCGCCGGATGGTCTCGAGCTGCTCCGCCGCGCGCTCCCGGTCGCGCTCCACCAGGCGGGTCGCCTCCTGGACCTCGTCCTCGCGGACCTGCAGCAGGACCTCGGCGGCCTCGAGCTCGTCGTACATCGTGGTCTCGCGGCCCAGGATCGCGCCGGTGGCGGCCTCCTGGCGGGTGAGGTCCTCGGTGGAGCGGGTGCGCAGCAGGCTGGTGATCGTGGCCAGCTCGGGGCTGCCCTGCATGTAGGACTCCGCGACCCGGTCGCGCACGACCCGGCGCTGCACGGCCAGGGCCTCCTGGCCGGCCTCGAGCTCCTCGCGGGCGGTCTCCAGGCGCTCCTCGGCAGCGACCAGCTTGGCGGCCATCCGCTCGTCGCGCTGGCGCGCGGCGTCGAGCCGCTCACGCACGCGGGCCAGACGCCCCTGCGCGGCGTCGAGCTCGGCGCGGGCGGCCTCGGCGGCGGCCATCGCGCGGCGAGCCTGGTTGCTGGAGTGCTGCAGGTCCTCGGCGGCTCCGTCGATCTTCTTCTGGACCTTGCGCTGCTGGTCCTTCAGGTCGTCGCCGGCGAGGGTGAGCTGGGTGGGGGCGGACAGGGCTCCCAGCGCCACCGCACCGGCCACGGCGGCCGCTGCGAGACGCTGACGGGAGGCGCTGGGGAAGAAGCGCACCGTGGTCTGCTCTCGTTGCATCGGGGAAGTCGTCCCGATGACGGTAGGTCCCCGGGATCAGACTTTGACGTATTTGCGGGTCAGCAGGAGTGTCGGGACCAGCGTGATGAGCGGTCCGGCGATGGCGACCACGCCGACGGCGTACCCCAGGTCGGCCCAGTCCACGAGCGGGAAGACGGTGAAGCCGGAGTACTGCTCGACCACCACCAGCTGCTGGAAGAGCGCCAGTGCGCCACCGGCCAGGGCCACGCCGAGGAGCGCGGTGACCAGCGACTCCAGCAGGAAGGGCAGCGCGATGTAGAGCGTCGAGGCGCCGACCAGCCGCATGATGCCGATCTCCTTGCGGCGTGCGAAGGCCGCCAGCCGGATCGTGTTGGCCACCAGCAGGAGCGCCGCCAGCCCCAGCACGGCCGCCACGACGAGCGCGGCGCGCTGCAGCCAGTCGACGATGCCGGTGATCTGCCCGACCGTCTCGCGCTGGTCGACCAGCCTCGCGACGCCGTCGAGCCCGACGATCGCGCTGGTGATCCCCTCGAACTCGCGGGGGTCCTCCAACGTGATCCAGATCGACTCCGGCAGGTCCTCGGGACGCAGGATCGCGTTGGGGCCCTCGAACCGGTCGGCCTCCTCGGGGCCGTAGAGCTCCTTGGTCTTCTCGAAAGCCGTCTCCTGGGACTCGAAGCGGTAGCCCGCGACCTCCGGGCTGTCCTCGACGACCTTGACGATCGCCTTCTTCTGCGCGTCGGTGACCTCTCCGAGGCAGTCGGGGTTGGAGTCGTTCTTGCGGCAGAGGTACGCCGTGATCTCGAGCTCGCTGCCCAGCTGGTCGTTGATGTGGTCGGTCTGGCGGTTCAGCAGGGCGCCGAAGCCGACCAGGCTGAGGGAGACGAAGAGGGTCAGGACGACCGCGAGGTGCATCGAGGAGTTGCGACGCAGCCCCTGGCCGAGGTTGCTGAGGACGTAGCGCATGGGAGAGGAGGGTGCTCCTGGGTCTCGTCAGTGGGGCGGGCTCGGCGCCCGGGTCAGTGGCTGAAGCCGTAGACGCCGCGGGCCTCGTCGCGCACGACCCGACCGTGGTCGAGCTCGATGACGCGCTTGCGCATCTGGTCGACGATGCCGTGGTCGTGGGTGGCCATCAGGACGGTGGTGCCGGTCTTGTTGATGCGGTCCAGCAGCTTCATGATGCCGACCGAGGTCTGCGGGTCGAGGTTGCCCGTGGGCTCGTCGGCGATGAGGATCATCGGCCGGCCGACGTAGGCCCGGGCGATCGCCACGCGCTGCTGCTCACCTCCCGACAGCTCGTCGGGGAGGCGGTCGGCGCGCTCGTGCAGGCCGACGAGCTCGAGGGTCTCCGGGACCAGCTTCTTGACCTCGCGCGGTGACTTGCCGGTGACCTGGAGGGCGAAGGCGACGTTCTCGGCGACGGTCTTGCTGGGCAGCAGCCGGAAGTCCTGGAAGACGGTGCCGATCTGGCGGCGCAGCCGCGGGACCTTCCAGCCGGCGAGCCGGTTGATCTCCTTGCCGGCGACGTAGACCCGCCCGGAGGTGGGGCGGTACTCCCGCAGCACCAGGCGCAGCGCCGTGGACTTGCCCGACCCGGACTGGCCGACGAGGAAGACGAACTCCCCCTTCTCGACGTCCACCGACACCCCGTCGAGGGCGGGGGCGCCCGCGCCGGGGTAGGTCTTGGTGACCTTCTCGAAGCGAATCACCCCAGCACAGTACGTGCACACCGGCCCGGGGCCGCCCTGGCCCGACCGCGTGCCGCCGGCGCGTGCGCCGGATCACCCGCTCCCGCCGCGCTCCCCCCACGACCACCCTGCGCGCTGGCGCCGGCCACGTAGCCTCGGCCCGTGCCCCTGCCCCACCGGTCCGCCGCGGCCGGCGCCGTCGTGGCGCTCGTCCTCCTCCTGCTCGCCGGGTGCACCGGCTCCTCCGACCCGGAGCCCGCAGGTCCCTCCCCCGACGCCACCGCCGGCTCCACCGGCCCGGTCACCCTCGCCGACCTGCCCGTACGCCGCATGGCGGTCGCCCGGGCGCCGTTCTGCTCCGTGGTGCCGGGCTCCGTGGTCGCCGCGGCCTTGGACGTCGCGGAGGCACCCGCGGCCCGCGAGGACACCGACGGGGACCGGATCCGGCTGGGCGGCCGAGGCACCGGCACCGGCCGCGACGTCGCGCACGAGCACGGCTGCACCTGGCGGTCCGGCGAGGCCGAGGCCCGCGCCTGGGTGGCCGTGCCCCCCGCCAGCCGCGCGCTGGCCGCCGAGCTCGCCGGGTCGCTGCGGGACGCCCCCGGCTGCACGGAGCTGACCGACGCACCGTCGTACGGAGCGCGGAGCGTGGGGGTCGCCTGCGAGAGCAGTCGCGGCACCCGGGTCGTGCGGGCCGGGGTGCTGGGCGACGCGTGGCTGGGCTGCTCCCTCGACGGCGGGCGGGGCGTCGCGGCCGAGGAGGTCGAGCGGCGCTCCGACGCGTGGTGCGCCGGGCTGCTGGTGGCGCTGGACGGGACCTCCGCCCCGACCGACTGACCCGGGCGGACCACGCCCGTCTGGACGTTCGGTGAAGGTTGCGACGAACCCCGTGGGAGACCCGGCGCCTGGGGTTACCTTCGAGCGTGCGCCTCCGCTTCCCGGTCCTCGCCCTGGCCCTGCTCGCCCCGGCGGCGGTACCGCTGGCCGTCGCCGGCCCCGCGTCGTACGCCGCCGCTGAGGGGACGGGTGCCGACCACGCGCACGACGCCCCGGTGACGGTGACCACCGACCTCGGCACCTACGTCGTCGACCCGGTCCGGTCCGGGCCCGACGTCCCCGCCTACGACCGGCGCGACGCCAGCAGCGCGCCCTTGGCCAGGCAGCGCAGCCTCACGCTCAACAGCAACCCGGGGTCCGAGCGCACGATCTACCTGGACTTCGACGGCCACCGGGTCGCCGGGACGGCGTGGAACTCGGAGTCGGGGCTCGCGGCGCAGACCTACGCCGGGTGGAGCCTGGACTCCGATCCGGCCTTCAGCGCGACCGAGCTGGCCTTCATCCGCGAGGTGTGGCTCATCGTCGCGGAGGACTTCGCGCCCTTCGACGTCAACGTCACGACCCAGGACCCCGGCGAGGACGCCATCACGCGCGACGGTCGCAACGACCGGTTCTACGGCACCCGCGCCTTCGTCACCAACGACGACGAACCGCTGGAGGTCATCTGCGGCAACGGGTGCTCGGGCATCGCCTACACCGGCGCCTTGGCCAACCCCGACTTCCACGCCGATCTGCAGCCCGCCTGGATCTTCGGGCAGATCCAGTCGTCCATGACCCCCAAGCCCGTCGCGGAGACGATCAGCCACGAGGTCGGGCACCAGCTGAACCTCCAGCACGACGGCCGCTTCGGCGAGGCCTACTACGAGGGTCACGACATCTGGGCACCGATCATGGGCTTCAGCGACTTCGAGCCGGTGACGCAGTGGAGCGACGGCGCCTACTCCGGCTACTCCACGGACGACGACTTCCAGGCCATCGACGACGACATCGCGACCATCGCCGACAGCGGCGCGCCGCTGCGGGCCGACGAGGCCGGCAGCACCGTTCAGACCGCTGCCGCGACGCCTCCCGGCTCTGCGGTCATCACGTCCCGCACTGACGTGGACGTCTTCGCCCTCGGCACGTGCACGGGCTCGTTCACCGTCACCGCCGACCCCGCGGCCTTCGCCCCCAACCTGGACATCGAGCTGCGGGTCCTCGACGCCTCCGGGTCCACGCTGGCGACCGACAACCCGCCCTCCTTCCAGCAAGGTGACGACCTCGACACGGCCGGCGGGATGGGAGCCTCGATCGTGACCACCGGCACCGGCCAGCCGCTCTTCGCGCGGGTCGACGGGATCGGCACGGGCAACCCCAGCACGGCGTACGACGACTTCGGCTCCGTGGGCGCCTACACCCTCACCGTGGACGGGTGCGAGCCGGACCCGGAGCCGGAGACCACGGTCCCCGGCGCTCCGACCATCGGGTCACCGGTCCGCGGGACGAAGGGACGGCCCCTCACGGCAGGCATCCGCTGGTCGCCGCCCTCGTCCGACGGCGGGGCGCCCATCACCGGGTACGTCGTCTACTTCGCCCGCGTGGACGCTTTCGGCAACGAGCTCAAGTCGTTCTTCTCCGACGAGCTCCCTACGGACAGGCGCAGCGCGAACTTCAAGGTCGCGCGCGGTCTCTACCGGTTCCAGGTGGTCGCGGTGAACTCCGTCGGCGAGAGCGCCCTCTCGGTCCCCTCGACCACCGTCAAGGCGCGCTGAGCAGGTATTCCTGCCCCGCCCCTGCCCCGCGCACGTCGCTTGTGTGGCGTTGCCGGTGAAACACGGTTTAAACGGAACCCCCCCACCGCGTTGACAGGG
>CAEZYQ010000037.1_pt1 | contig 28997 bp, 19 predicted proteins | sample 7265561 | NCBI WGS metagenome assembly CAEZYQ01 (sample SAMEA6813939, study PRJEB35770) | uncultured Nocardioides sp. | biome: Freshwater; feature: Freshwater reservoir; material: water | place: Czech Republic | collected 2017-04-14 | depth 30m m | reverse complement strand
ATCATCTCCAAGCCGTCGACGACGGGGTCCAGGGGCGTGGGGACGGGCTCTTCGTCGACCGGGGGCTCCTCACCGTCGCCGGGGTCGGTGGGCTCTTCGCCGCCGGGCAAACCTGGCAGCGAGGGCAGGTCGCTGGGGTCGGTGGGGATGGGCAGGGCGCTCGGGTCGAGCTCGGGGAGCTCCTCGAGTCCGGGCAGCCCGTCGGGTGCGGGGATGTTCTCGAAGAGGGCCTCGGCCACGGTCTGTACGACCGGGGCGAGCTGCTCGCCGAGGACGGGGATCATCTCCAGGCCGTCGACGACGGGGTCCAGGGGCGTGGGGACGGGCTCTTCGTCGACCGGGGGCTCCTCACCGTCGCCGGGGTCGGTGGGCTCTTCGCCGCCGGGCAGGCCGGGCAGCGAGGGCAGGTCGCTGGGGTCGGTGGGGATGGGCAGGGCGCTCGGGTCGAGCGGGAGGTCGTCGAGACCAGGAAGGGCAGGCGGAGCGGGGGCCGGGCCGCAGAGCAGCGGCAGGGGCAGGACGCAGATGGGGTTCGGCTGCTCGGAGGGCGAAGGGCTCGCGGTCGGGGCCGTGGTCGTGGCCGTGGGGGACGGCGTGACGGTGACAGTCGCCGTGGCGGTGGCGGTGGCGGTGGCGGTCGCGGTCTCGGTCACCGTGGCGGTCGCGGTCGGCGACTCCGTGGGCGACGCAGTGGCGGACTCGGTAGGCGACGCAGTGGCGGACTCGGTCGGGGAAGCGGAAGCCGAGGCGCGGCACGCCTCGAGCTCGATCCGCCGCTGCACGACGGCGTCGGAGGCGTCGCGCTGACGCTGCTTGGCAGCCCGGGCTCGCTGCTTGGCCTCGCGGCGCTCCTTCTTGGTCTCGGCGTTGCGTGCGTCGGCCCGAGCGGCGCGCTTGGCGGCGCGGGCGTCCGAGAACTCGGCCTCCGCCGCCGCCAGGGCCTCCTGCTCCGGGACGCAGTCAGCGCGCTGCGCCGTGGTGGGCTCGTCGGCGGCACCGCTGCTGGTGAGAGCGAGGGCGGCGACCGAGGCGGTGCCCGTCGTCGCGAGGACGGCGGCCAAGGCGGTGGCAGCGATGGACAGCGGAGCACGGACCATGACGACGACCCTCCCGAACAATGCGCGGTGCGATGTGCGGGACGCACAACGAGCCGGTCCGCCCTCTGGTGACGAGGGACAGACCGGCGTCTAGACCGGCGTCTCCGCGCGACCACGACGGATCGGCCGGCTGCTGGCCACTGAGGGGCGGCCGAGCGCGACGTCGACCGATCGACCTCCACGACCCATGGCGCGCCGGTGACGGAACCGCTTGGATGCCGGTCGTGAGCAGATGGAGCGCCGCCGAGATCACCCGCGCGTACGAGGTCTTCCACGGCCACGTGCAGGAGTTCACCGAGACCGGCCGGTGGGAGGGGTTCGCCGACCTGTTCACCGAGGACGCGACGTACGTCGAGCACGCGTTCGGCACCTTCCACGGCCGCGACGAGATCCGCGCCTGGTCGGTCCGGACGATGACGAGCTTCCCCGGCGGCACCATGACCGGCTTCCCCCTGGCCTGGCAGGTCGTCGACCCCGAAGCCGGGCGGCTGGTGTGCGAGGTGCGCAACCTGATGCCTGACCCCGGCGACGGCTCACTGCACGAGGAATCGAACATCACGATCATGACCTACGCCGGGGACGGCATGTTCAGCCGCGAGGAGGACGTCTACAACCCGATGCGGTTCGCCGCCATGACGGTGCGGTGGGCCAGGGTGGCGCAGGCCCACGGTCGGCTCGACGAGGAGGGCGCGGCCTACCTCGAGAAGTACGGCGGCCTCGTCCGCGACTGAGCCGTCATGAGCCGGCGGCTGGAGGACGCGACGCGTGCACCAGGCTCACCCCACGTCCTCCGGCTCGTCACGGGAACGCCCCCGCCCCGTCGCCCGTACGACGTCAGCGACTGCCACCCTGCGCGGATGCGCCGCCTCCTGCTCAGCTCGACGGGCTGGTTGCTGGTGCTCCTCGGGGTCGTGCTCTACCCCTTGCCCGGTCCCGGGCTCCTCGTGCTGGTGCTCGGGCTGGCGCTGCTGAGCCGCCACGACCCGTGGGCCGCCCGGCGGCTCGCCCCGCTGCGGCACCGGGCCCTGGTGGAGACCCGTCGCTCCGTGGCCACCTGGCCGCGCACCCTGCTCACCGCCGTGCTCACCCTGGCCCTCGGCGCGAGCGGCCTGGTCTGGCTCGCGGACCCGGCGCAGCCGCCGTGGTGGCCGCTCCCCGCTTGGACCTGGCTCCCTGGCGGCACCTGGACCGGGGTCGGTCAGGTCGGGTCGGGGCTGGTGGGGCTCGGCATCGTCGTGTGGGCACGTGCGCGACTGGTGCCGGCGCGCGGACCTGGCGACTCGGCGCTCAGGGCAGCGAGCGGGTCATGAAGACGCTCAGCGGGTCGGGGCGGTAGCGGCCGAACGGCGGGCACACCTCGAAGCCGTGCCGCAGGTAGAGCCGTCGCGCGGGGGCGAAGAAGTCCTCGGCCCCGGTCTCCAGGGAGACCCGCGACAGGCCGCGTGCGCGCGCCTGGTCGAGCACGTGCTCCAGCAGCGCCGTACCCACCCCTCGGCCCGTCGCCGCCGACGCGGTGCGCATGGACTTCAGCTCCCCGTGGCCGGGCTCGACCAGGGTCAGCGCCACACAGCCGATCGGCGGCCCGGGCTCACTGCCTCCCGCGGGGCCCACGTCACGGGCCACCCAGACGTCCACGCCGGGCGCCCGTAGGGCGTCGAGGTCCAGCGCGTGGGTGCTCTCCGGCGGACTGATCGAGCGCAGCTCCCGCACGTGCTCCTCCAGCAGGGCCACGACCGCCGGGTCGGTGAGCTCGTCGGGATCGATGCGCCAGGGCACGCCTCCAGCCTAGGCGGGTCGGAGGTGCTCGACGGCCGGGGGACCCGGGCATCCACGGGGTGGGTGGGCCCATGTCGAGGTGCAGGTCGAGGTGCGGGTCGAGGTGCGGGTCGAGGTGCGGGTCGAGGTGCGGGAACGCGCCGGAGCGCGTCACCAGGCCTCGACCCAGGCCTCGACCCGGGCCTCGACCCTCGGGGAACAGGAGGTGGACACCCCGGCTCCACCCCGGAACCCCCCGCAGGTGTCTGGTCCGGTCACCGTCCGACTGGCATCCTCGGGGCATGAAGAGCGCCGCGCGTCGCGTGACCCTCGAGGTCGTGGGCTGGACGCTGCTCGTCGCCGGGGTCGCCGCGCTGGTCCTGCCGGGCCCCGGCCTGCTCATGGTGTTCGCGGGCATGGCCGTGCTCTCCCAGCAGTACGACTGGGCCGAGCGCCGCGTCGAGCCGCTGCGCCTGCGGGCCATGCGCGCCGCGGCGTACGGCGTGGCGAAGCCGCACCGCCTGGTCGCCTCGCTCCTGGGCGTGGTGTGGATGTGGGGCTGGGGCGTGGTGTGGATCCTGGCGCCCGCGCAGCCGTCGTGGTGGACCCTGCCCGACCGCTTCTGGCTGCCCGGGGGGTTCGCCGCGGGGGTCTCGCTGGTGGCATCCGGGTTCCTGGCGCTGGCCCTGATCGTCTGGTCCTACCGGAAGTTCCACGGCGACTCCGATGCGGTCGCGGAGCTCGAGCGCGAGATCGCGCACGCCGACGACGCCGCCTGAGGCTCGATCACCGGCACCCGTCCGCGCTGACCGGCGCGCGACCGCCCCCGCTGTCGGGGCCGCCGTCTAGCGTGCTGCCCGATGACCCTCCTCCTGCACCGCGCCGCCCGCACCGACCAGCTGGTCGACGGGCTGGCCGCGCTGCTGGCCGAGCCCTCGCCGGACCCGTTCGCCGAGGAGCTCGTGGTCGTGCCCGCGCGCGGGGTGGAGCGGTGGTTGACCCAGCGGCTCTCCCACCGCCTCGGTGCCGCCGAGGGGCGCGAGGACGGCGTCTGCGCGGGGGTCGCCCTGCGCAGCCCGTGGTCGCTGGTCGCCGAGCTGCTCGGCACCCGTGACGAGGACCCGTGGTCGCCCGAGACCCTGACCTGGCCGCTCATCGAGACCCTCGACGCGTGCCTGGAGGAGGAGTGGGCGGTCCCGCTGGCCCTCCACCTCGGCGCCGGCCGCGACGGCGAGGAGCTCGACCTGCGTCGCGGTCGCCGCTTCGCGGTCGCGCGTCGCCTCGCCGGACTCTTCGCGTCGTACGCCGTCCAGCGGCCGGCCCTGCTGGCCGACTGGTACGCGGGCGGCTCCGGCGACGGTTGCGGTCGCGCACTGCCCGAGGACCTCGCCTGGCAGCCGCACCTGTGGCGCAGGCTGGCCGAGCGGGTCGACGCGCCGCCGCCGCACCTGCGCCACGAGCAGACGCTCGCGCGGCTGCGCGAGGACCCCGGCTCCTTCGACCTCCCGCCCCGGCTCTCGCTCTTCGGCCACACCCGCCTGCCGGGCACCGAGGCGACGCTGCTCGGGGCCCTGGGTGCCCACCGCGACGTGCACCTGTGGCTGCCGCACCCCTCGGCGGCGCTCTGGGCGGCCCTGGAGCAGGAGGCGGCCGCGGGACCGGTCGCCCGGCGCGAGGACCTCTCCCACCGCGCGGTCACCCACCCGCTGCTCTCCTCGCTGGGCCGCGACGTGCGCGAGCTCCAGCGGACCCTCGGGACGGTCGCCGTCACCGACCTGGGTGCCGAGCCGGACCCGGCCACCCCGGGCACGCTGCTGGGCTGGCTGCAGTCCGACCTGCGCGCCGACCGGGTGCCCGACGCCGCCGTCCGGGCCGCGCGCACGGTCGGTGGCCACGACCGCTCGGTCCAGGTCCACCGCTGCCACGGCCCCGCCCGCCAGGTCGAGGTGCTGCGCGAGGTGCTGCTCGGCCTGCTCGCCGACGACCCCACCCTCGAGCCGCGCGACGTGCTGGTGATGTGCCCCGACATCGAGGCCTACGCGCCGCTGGTGCAGGCCGCCTTCGGCCTCGGTGACGTGGTTGGCGACCCCGCCCACCCCGCCCACCGGCTGCGCGTGCGCCTGGCCGACCGGGCACTGTCCTCGACCAACCCGCTGCTGGCCGTCGCCGCCCGGCTGCTCGACCTGGCCGGCGGTCGCGCGACCGCCAGCGAGGTCGTCGACCTGGCCCACGAGCCGGCCGTGCGCCGGCGCTTCGGCCTGCGCGACGACGACCTGCAGCAGCTCACGTCCTGGGTGCGGTCCACCGGGGTGCGCTGGGCCTTCGACGCCGACCACCGCACCGGGTTCCGCCTGGGCTCGGTGGTCAGCCACACGTGGGAGTTCGGGCTCGACCGGCTGCTCGCAGGCGTCGCCATGAGCGACGACACCGGTGCCTGGCTCGACCGCACGCTCCCGCTCGACGACGTCGGGTCCGGCCAGGTCGACCTCGCGGGTCGGGTCGTGGAGATGGTCCGACGGCTGCGCGAGGTGACCGACCGGCTCGTCGGCACCCACCCGCTCGAGCACTGGCTGGCCACGCTGACCGAGGGCCTGGCCGCCCTGACCTCGGTCGCGCCCTCCGACTCCTGGCAGTCCGGTCAGGTGCAGCGCGAGCTGGCGCGCGTGCGCGAGGCCGCGGCCGAGCGGGGTGCGGTCGACCTGCGCCTGCCCGACGTGCGCGCGCTGCTCTCCGACCGCCTCGGCGGACGCCCCACCCGTGCCAACTTCCGCACCGGCACCCTCACGGTCTCGACGCTGGTTCCGATGCGCTCGGTCCCGCACCGCGTCATCTGCCTCGTCGGTCTCGACGACGGGGTCTTCCCGCGCGTGGGGGCCCTCGACGGCGACGACGTCCTCGCCCGCGACCCGGTGACCGGCGAGCGGGACCCGCGCAGCGAGGACCGCCAGCTCTTCCTCGACGCGGTGCTCGCGGCCACCGAGACGCTGGTGGTCACGTGCACGGGCGCCAACGAGTTCTCCGGGCAGCCGCGACCGCCCGCGGTACCGGTCGGCGAGCTGCTGGACGCGCTCGACCTCACCGCCACCCCACCCCGGGGGGCGGGCAGCGTGGCCGACGCGGTCTCGGTGGAGCACCCGCTCCAGCCCTTCGACGAGCGCAACTTCACCCCCGGCGCGCTCGGCCCACCGACCCCGTTCTCCTTCGACGCCGTGGCGCTGACCGCCGCCACCGCCGCACGCGGCGAGCGGGAGCCGGTGCCCCCGCTGCTGGTCGGCTCCCTGCCCCCGGCCCCGGCCGAGGACGTCCAGCTCGACGACCTCGTCACCTTCTTCTGCAGGCGCGGCGGCCCGGTCGCGGGCTTCCTCTCCGCGCAGCGGCTCGACCTCGCGCTGCCCCGTGAGGACGACCCGCTGCTCGACGCCCTGCCCGTCGAGCTCGACCAGCTGCAGCGGTGGCAGGTCGGCGACCGGCTGCTGCACGACCTGCTGACCGGCGCCGACCCCGAGCAGGCTCGCCAGCAGGAGTGGCGCCGCGGCGAGCTCCCGCCCGGACAGCTCGGCTGGCGGCTGCTCACCGAGCTCGTCTCCCAGGTGGTGCCGATCGCCGAGGAGGTGGCCCGGCTCCGCACCCGCCCGGCCACCCAGGTCGACGTCGACGTCGACCTCGGGGGCGGGCGCCGGCTGCGCGGCACCGTGCCCGAGGTCTTCGGCGACCGGCTGGTCCCCGTCTCCTTCTCCCGGCTCGGAGGCACCCACCGGCTCACCTCCTGGATCCGGCTGCTCGCGCTGGCCGCCTCCGACGAGGAGCGCAGCTGGACCGCCCACACCGTCGGTCGCCCCACCTCCACCCGGGCGCCCGGAGCATGGGCCACCTCGCTGCTCGGTCCCGTCGACCACCGGGCGGTCGACCTGGTCCGCGACCTGGTGGCGCTCCGCGACGCCGGGCTGTGCGAGCCGCTGCCGATCCCGCTGAAGGCCTCGCTGTCCTACGCCCGGGTCCGACGTACCCAGGGCAGCGTCGACGAGGCGCTGCGCAAGGCCGGCTGGGACTGGGAGGACGGCCGCTACCCGGGGGAGTGCTCCGACCCGGCCCACGTCGCGGCCTGGGGCCGCGGCGCCGCCCTGCCCGGTCTCGACCTGGCTCCGCGGCCGGGCGAGGAGTCACCCGGCGAGACCAGCCGGTTCGGCGCCCTGGCGATGCGTCTGTGGAGCCCGCTGCTGACCAGCGAGCAGGGGAGCTGGTGATGGCCGTCCCCACATCCTTCGACGTCACCGGGCCGCTGCCCGGGCCCGGCACCACCCTGCTCGAGGCGAGCGCCGGCACGGGCAAGACCTACACCGTCGGCGCCCTCGTGACCCGCTACGTCGCGGAGGGCGTCGCCGAGCTCGGCGAGATGCTCGTGATCACCTTCGGGCGGGCCGCCAGCCAGGAGCTGCGCGAGCGGGTCCGCCGCGCGCTCGTGACCGCGGAGCGGGCCCTGGCCGCCCCCGACCGGGCCGACCCCGACGACACCGTGGTGGCGTGGCTGCTCGGCCGCGACCCCGCCGAGCGCCCGGTCATGCGCGAGCGCCTGCGCGACGCCCTGGCCGACATCGACAGCGCGACGATCGCCACGACCCACCAGTTCTGCCAGCTGGTCCTCCGCTCGCTCGGCGTCGCCGGCGACACCGAGGTCGGCGCCCGCCTCGTCGAGGACCTCGACGACCTGGTGGTGGAGGTCGTCGACGACCTCTACCTCGCCCGGTACGCCGCCGACCGCGACCGCCCGCCGTTCGACCGGGCCGGGGCGCTGGAGGTGGCGCGCGCCGTCGTCGGCGACCCGCAGGCCACGCTGCCCGAGGCTCCCGGAGCGGCACCGGCCGCGGCCGAGCGCGTCGCGTTCGCCCGCGCCGTCCGCGAGGAGCTCGACCGCCGCAAGCGCCGCCTCGGGCTGCTCGGCTACGACGACCTGCTCAGCCGGCTCGACGCGGCGCTGGCCGACCCGACCGCGCCCGCCCGCCAGCGGATGCGTGGCCGGTGGCGCATCGTCCTGGTCGACGAGTTCCAGGACACCGACCCGGTCCAGTGGAGTGTGCTGGAGCGCGCCTTCCACGGCCACGCCCGGATGGTGCTGATCGGCGACCCCAAGCAGGCGATCTACGCCTTCCGCGGTGGCGACGTCGTCACCTACCTCGCTGCCGCCGAGAAGGCCACGACCCACGCCACCCTCGGCACCAACCGGCGCTCCGACGCCGCCCTGGTCCGCAGCGTGCAGACGGTCCTGCACGGCGCGGCGCTGGGCGACCCCCGGATCGTCGTGCACCCCGTCGAGGCGCACGAGCAGCGCTCCCGCCTCCAGGGCGCTCCCCACGCCGCTCCCTTCCGGTTGCGTCGGCTCCCGCGCGACGGGTTCACGCTCAAGCGCGACCTGGTCGCCGCTCCCGAGGCCCGTGCCCGGATCGCCGAGGACTGCGCCGACGACATCGCCGCCCTGCTCGCCGCCCGTCCGACCTGGGACGGAGAGCCGCTGCGGGCCGAGCAGGTGGCGGTCATCGTGGCCGTGCGCGACCACGGCCTGCTGGTCCAGCGCGAGCTGGAGGCGCGCGGCGTGCCGGCCGTGCTCGCCGGCGGTGGGCACCTCCTGCGGACCCCGGCCGCCGCCGAGTGGACCGCCCTCCTCGAGGCGATGGTGCAGCCGCACCGCTCCGGGCTGGTCCGCGCGGCGGCCCTCACCAGCTTCCTCGGCCACGACGCCGCCACGTTGGACGCGCGCGGCGAGCAGCTGACCGGCGAGGTCGCCGACCTGCTCCGCGGGTGGGCGCTCGTGGTCCGCGGCCGTGGGGTGGCAGCGCTGCTCGAGGCCGCCGACGAGCGTGGGCTCGGCGCCCGGGTGCTCGCGCGCGAGGGCGGCGAGCGGCTGCTCACCGACCTGCGTCACCTCGGTCAGCTGCTGCACGAGACGGCCGTGCGCGAGCAGCTCGGGCTCACGGGCGTGCTCGCGTGGCTCCGCGAGGAGCAGCGCGGCTCCGGGGAGCGCCCGCGTCGTCTCGACTCCGACGCCACCGCCGTCCAGATCGTCACGGTCCACGGCTCCAAGGGGCTGGAGTACCCCGTCACCTACCTCCCCTTCGCCTACCAGCACTTCCCGTTCCCGACCTCGGTCGCTCGTTACCACCACGACGGCGAACGGGTGCTCGACGTCAGCGGCGGCGGCACGGAGTGGTCGACCCGGCTCGCCGCGCACCGCGCCGAGGAGGCCGGGGAGGAGCTGCGCGACCTCTACGTCGCCCTCACCCGCGCGCAGTCGCAGGTCGTGGCCTGGTGGGCCCCCACCGCCAACACCCGCCACGGTGGCCTGCACCGGCTGCTCTTCGGACGCCGCCCCGGCGACGCGGAGGTCCCCGACGAGGTCGAGCCGCGCGACGACGCCTACGCCGCGCGGGTCCTCGACCTGCTCGAGCAGATGGGCGGTCCGGCCGCGGAGGTCGTGGAGCCGGTCGACGCCCGGCCCGAGCCGTCCCGGGCGCAGGGAGCCACGCTGTCGGCACGCAGGTTCGAGCGCGTCGTCGACGGCTCGTGGCGCCGTACGTCGTACTCCGGGCTGGTCCGCGTGGAGGAGCAGGCCGGCCCCGCCGTCGGCAGCGAGCCGGACCGCGCCGGGCTCAGCGACGAGCCGGACGCTGCCGAGGTCCTCGACGGGCCGGTCCCCGAGGCGGCTCCTGCGCAGGCGCCGGTGTCCCCGATGGCGGGGCAGCCGGCGGGGGCGGCCTTCGGGTCGCTCGTCCACGCGGTGCTCGAGCACGCCGACCCCGACGCCCCCGACCTGCTGGAGGAGCTGCGCGCCCGCGTCGCCGAGCAGCGGCGCTGGTGGCCGGTCGAGGTCGACACCGACGAGCTCGCGACGGCGCTGGTGCCGCTGCACCACACCTCGCTCGGCCCGCTGGCCGGGGACGTGACCCTGGCCGAGGTGCCCCTGCGCGACCGGCTGCGCGAGCTCGACTTCGAGCTGCCGCTGGCCGGCGGTGACCGCGCCGGGCGCCACGCCGCGCCGGGTCGGGTCGGCGACCTCGCGACGCTCCTCGAGCGGCACCTGCCCGCGGACGACCCGATGCGCCCCTACGCCGCCCGGCTGGCGCGACCGCCGCTGGCCGACCAGGCGCTCACCGGCTACCTCGGCGGCTCGGTCGACGCGGTGCTGCGGGTGGGCACGGGTGCGGACCAGCGCTTCCTCGTCGTGGACTACAAGACCAACCTGCTCGGAGAGCAGGGGCGCCCGCCGACCGCCGCCGACTACGCCCCCGCGCGGCTCGCCGAGGCCATGCTGCACAGCCACTACCCGCTCCAGGCACTGCTCTACAGCGTCGTGGCGCACCGCTACCTGCGCTGGCGGCTGGCCGGCTACGACCCCGCCCACCACCTCGGCGGCGTGCTCTACCTCTACCTCCGCGGCATGTGCGGGCCGGAGACCCCGACGGAGGACGGCGTCCCCGCCGGGGTCTTCTCCTGGCGTCCGCCGACGGCGCTGGTGCTCGAGCTCTCCGACCTCCTCGACGGCTCGCCCGCCGTGCCCACCCCGTCAGGAGGTGCGCGGTGATCGAGCGCTTCGAGACCGACGACCCCCACGACCACCGGCTGGTCCCGGGGCTGGGTGGACTGCTCGGCGCCTTCAACGCCGCCGGCGTCCTGACCGCCGCCGACGTCCACACCGCGGAGCGCCTCGGGGAGCTCGCGGGCGAGGACGACGAGCGGCTGCGCCTGGCCGTGGCGCTGGCGGTGCGGGCGGCCCGGCACGGCTCGGTCTGCGTCGACCTGTCCGCCATCGCCGACGGCGACGACCTCCCGTGGCCCGACCCCACCGGTTGGGTCCAGGAGGTCGCCTCGAGCCGGTACGCCGCCGCCTCGGTGGTCCGGGTCGAGCACGACCTGCTCTACCTCGACCGCTACTGGCGCGAGGAGGGGCAGGTGCGCGACGACCTGGTCCGCCGAGCCGAGGCGGCCCCGCCCGTCGTCGACGAGGCGCTGCTGGCTGCCGAGGCCGCGCGGCTCTTCCCCGGCGAGGGGTCGGCCGACCAGCGGGCGGTCGCCCTGGCGGCGGCGCGGCAGTGGACGACGGTCCTCACGGGCGGGCCCGGCACCGGCAAGACGACCACCGTCGCCGGCCTCCTGGCGCTCCTGGCTGCCGAGGCCGCGGCGGGCCCCGACCCCCGTGAGCTCCGGATCGCGCTCACCGCGCCCACCGGCAAGGCCGCCGCCAGGCTCCTGGAGTCGGTGCGCGTGGCGCAGCAGCGCGAGGGCAGCCCCTTCGACGCGGCCGACCGGGAGCGGCTGGGCTCGCTCACGGCCACCACCATGCACCGGCTGCTGGGGTGGCGGCCCGACTCCGGCACCCGCTTCCGCCACCACCGCGGCAACACGCTGCCCCACGACGTCGTCGTCGTCGACGAGACCTCGATGGTCTCGCTCACGATGATGGCCAGGCTGCTGGAGTCGGTGCGTGCCGACACCCGCCTGGTCCTCGTCGGTGACCCCGACCAGCTCGCCTCGGTCGAGGCCGGCGCGGTCCTCGCCGACCTCGTGGGCGGGCTCGCGGTGCGGGCCCCGGCAGCCGTCACCGGGCTCACGACGACCCACCGCTACGGCGCGGCCATCGGTGGTCTCGCCCAGGCCCTGCGCGACGGCGACGCCGACGAGGTGCTGAGCCGCCTGGACGCCGGCGACCCCGAGGTGGGCCGCGCCGACCCCGAGGAGCCCGCCACCCTCGCCGCGCTGCGCGAGCGGCTGGTGGCCCAGGCCCGCGAGCTGCACGCGCTGGCGGGTGCAGGTCGGGTGGAGGAGGCGCTCGCGCTCGCCGAGCAGCACCGGCTGCTCTGCGCCCACCGCGACGGCCCGCACGGGGCACGCCACTGGAACGCCCAGGTCGAGCGGCTGCTCGGGGAGGAGCTCGGCCTCTACCTCGGCCCGCTGGGCCAGGAGTGGTACGCCGGTCGGCCGGTCCTCGTGACGAGCAACGACTACGGCCTCGGGCTCTTCAACGGCGACACCGGCGTCACGGTCCGACCGGCCGGCGCGGAGGACCTGCGGGTCGTCGTGGGCGGGTCGCCGACGGCGTACGCGACCTCGAGGCTGGCCGACGTCGAGACCCTGCACGCCATGACGGTGCACAAGAGCCAGGGCAGCCAGGCGCGGCACGTCACCGTGCTGCTGCCGCCCGAGGAGTCGCCGCTGCTGACCCGGGAGCTGCTCTACACCGCCGTCACCCGGGCCACCGACAGCGTGCTGGTCGTGGCGACCGAGGCGGCCGTGCGCGCCGCCGTCGAGCGGCGGGTCCAGCGGGCCAGCGGGCTGCGGCAGCGGCTCGCCTCGGACTGACGGCCACCGCCGGTCGCGGCGCGCCGCCCCGCCGGTCGAGGCGCGAGCGGAGCGAGCCACGAGACCCTCGACGGCCCCTCCCGCCCCACGGAGCCGAAATGACCCGGCAACCTGGGGCCGTTACCCTCGCGGCGTGCCGTTCCTGCTGCGAGTCGAGCTCCCCGACGTACCCGGATCCCTGGGTCGGCTGGCGAGCGCGATCGGTGAGGCCGGTGGCGACATCGAGGCGATCGAGATCGTCGAGAAGCGTCATGACGACGGCACCGCCGTCGACGACGTGCTGCTCGAGCTGCCGCCCGGGGCGATGCCGGACACCATCGTCTCGGCGTGCAACCTGCTGCCGGGCGTGCACGTGGTGTGGATCAGCAGGTACGGCGCCGGCGGCAACCTCTTCCTCGACCTCGAGGCCGTGGAGGAGCTGACCGCCAACCCCGAGGAGGCGCTCGACCGCCTGGTCGACCTGCTGCCGGTGACCTTCCGTGCCGACTGGGCCGCGCGCGTCCACCGCGCGCACGGCACCCGCTACGCCACCGAGGCCGCGCCCTCGGACCTGCCGTTCCACGACCTCGTGCGCACCGAGCGGCTCGAGATCGAGGGCGACGACGTCAACGTCATGGTCGCCGCGCGCCTGGGCGGCAACGAGATCGTGGTCGTCGGCCGTCGCGGTGGTCCGGACTTCCTGGACTCCGAGGTGGCCCGGGTCGGCCACCTCGCGGGCCTGGCGATGTCGATCCAGAGGGACTGACTCCACCCCGACCAGTGGGTGAGTGACTCGCGTCAGTCGCGCTCGGCGCGCTCGTCACCGGGTCTCGACACGCGGGTCACGGCTTCGCAGGCTCAGCCGTGCCGCTCGCTCGACCGCCATCAGCGAGTCCGCTGGCGCGTCCTCGCTCCAGCACGAAGACCGGGATCTCGCGCTCGGTGCTGGCCTGGTACTCGTCGTACCGCGGGAAGACCGCGACCGAGCGCTCCCACCACAGCGCGCGCTCATCGCCCTCGACCAGCCGGGCGCGGTAGGTGTGCTTCTCCGCCCCGTCCTGGAGGTCCACCTCGGGGTGGGCGACGAAGTTGTGGAACCACTCCGGGTGCTCGGGGTGCCCACCCTTGGAGGCGATCGCGGCGTACGCCCCGTCGTGCTCGACCCGCATGACCGGGTTCTTGCGGAGCTTGCCGGACTTGTGGCCCACCGAGGTGATGACGACGATCGGCCACTCCGGGTGGTCGGGCAGCGTGTTGGCGCGCTGGCCGTCGGAGGCCTCGAACTCCGCGACCTGGTCGCGGACCCACTGGGAGGAGCTGGGGACGTACTCACCTGTCAGAGCCATGTCGCCCACAACACCACGGGTCGGACCGCTGTTCCAGCCTGCTGAGACGACCTCGTAGGTTGCGACCCATGAGCGCGATCCAGGGAGTGTCCGACACCTTCGACCCCGAGGCCTGGGACGAGGTCCCCGGCTTCGAGTCGCTGACCGACCTGACCTACCACCGGGCGAAGGCGCACGGGACGGTCCGGGTCGCCTTCGACCGGCCCGACGTGCTCAACGCCTTCCGCCCGCACACCGTCGACGAGCTGCTGAGCGTGCTCGAGCACGCCCGCACCAGCGCCGACGTCGGCTGCGTGCTGCTGACCGGCAACGGGCCGAGCCCCAAGAACGGCAAGCACTCCTTCTGCACCGGCGGCGACCAGCGCATCCGCGGCAAGGCGGGCTACCAGTACGAGGCGGTCGACGCCGGAGCGAGCGACACCGGCGCCGAGGAGCCGAGCCCGATCGACCGGGCGAGGCTGGCGCGCCTGCACATCCTCGAGGTGCAGCGGCTGATCCGGTTCATGCCCAAGGTCGTCATCTGTGTCGTCCCGGGCTGGGCCGCCGGCGGTGGTCACTCCCTGCACGTGGTGTCCGACCTGACCCTGGCCAGCCTCGAGCACGCGCGGTTCAAGCAGACCGACGCCGACGTCGGCTCCTTCGACGGCGGGTACGGCTCGGCGTACCTCGCCCGACAGGTCGGGCAGAAGCACGCCCGCGAGATCTTCTTCCTCGCCGAGGAGTACTCCGCCGAGGACGGCGTGCGGATGGGCACGGTCAACCGCGCGGTGCCGCACGCCGAGCTCGAGCGGGTTGCGCTGGAGTGGGGCCGCACCATCAACGGCAAGAGCCCCACGGCGATCCGGATGCTGAAGTACGCCTTCAACCTCCCCGACGACGGCCTGGTCGGCCAGCAGCTCTTCGCCGGCGAGACGACGCGCCTGGCCTACATGACCGACGAGGCCCAGGAGGGCCGCGACCAGTTCCTGGAGAAGCGCGACCCGGACTGGTCGCCCTACCCCTGGTACTACTGATCGGCCCTCGGTCCGGGGGCCTGGCTACACGCGTGCGGGGGAGCGCAGCCGGGTCCGCGCGCTGCTAGAACGGACCATGACCGAGCCGACCTGGACCCCCCACCCGATCGAGCGCCTGCTGGGCAAGGCGCGGTCAGACCTCTCGTGGGAGGACCTGGTCGAGGCGGTCGAGCGGCTGGGCCTCGAGCAGGTCGACCTGAGGTACGTCGGCGGCGACGGGCGGCTGAAGTCGATCGCCTTCCCCATCGGATCGCGCGAGCAGCTGGTCGCCGTGCTGGTGCGCGGTGAGCGGGTGGACGGCTCGAGCGTGTTCGGCGGTGCCTCGACAGAGGACAGCGACGTCTACGTCGTTCCTCGCTGGAGCACCGCCTTCGTGAACCCGTTCGGCACCCGGCCCTCGCTCGACCTGCTCTGCTCCTTCTACGACTCTGACGGCGAGCCGCTCGCGCACGCCCACGACCAGGTCGTCCGGCGCGCGGCTGAGGTGCTGACCGCCGAGACCGGGCTGGTCCTCGAGGCGTTCGGGGAGCTGGAGTACTACCTGGTCTCCGAGCCCGACCCGCTGTACGCCGTCGAGCCCGAGCGCGGCTACCAGGAGTCGCCGCCGTTCTCGAAGCACCGCGTGGTGCGCGAGGAGGTGCTGCGACACCTTGCTTCCTTCGGGATCGCCACGAAGTACGTCCACGGCGAGGTCGGGAGCGCGGTCGAGGACGGCCGTCAGCTGGTGCAGCACGAGATCGAGCTGCTGCCGGTGCCGGTCCCCGAGGCGGCTGACGCCCTGGTGGTGACGAAGTGGCTGGTGCGCGAGGTCGCACGCGCCCACGGCCTCGAGGCGACCTTCGCGCCCTCGGTCACCGCCGACGGGGCGGGCAACGGGCTGCACGTGCACAGCCGTCTGGTGCGGCCGGCCGACGGAGGCAGCGGGGGACAGGCTGTCAACGAGATCGTCGACGACGACGGGCTCACCGACACCGGCAAGCGGCTGGTGGCCGGCTACCTCGGGGCCGCCCGGGCACTGTCGGCGTTCGGCAACACCGTGCCGACGTCGTACCTCCGACTGGACGAGGGGGACGAGTCGCCCGAGGGCATCTGCTGGGGCGAGACCGATCGCACCGGCCTCGTGCGGGTGCCCCTGGCCTGGGTCGGCGACGTGCTGCCCGGGATGGTCGCGCACGCCAACCCCGGCATCGGCGGGGCGCTGCCCGACCTCGGCGTCCACCCGCAGACCGTCGAGCTGCGGCTCGGCGACGGCTCGGCCGACGTGCACCTGCTGCTCGCCGGGATGGCGCTGGCCGCGCGGCGCGGCCTGACCGATCCTGACAGCCTGGCGCAGGCCGAGCGGCTGCGGGCGGACGGCGACGGGGACGACGGGGACGGGGCCGAGGATCCCGAGCAGCTGCCCACCTCGTGCGCGAAGTCGGCCGACGCGCTGGAGGAGGACCGGGCGCTGTTCGAGGCCGACGGTGTCTTCCCGGAGCGGCTGGTCGACGAGACGCTCGAGCAGCTGCGGGAGCGGCACTCCGCCACCCGGGGCAAGCGGCTCCGCAAGGACGCCTCGGCGCGCGAGGAGCTGGTGCGCCGCTACTGGCACGTCGGCTGACAGGGAGAGTAGTCGCGGGTGGTCCGGACCAGTCGGTCCGGGGAGCGGGATCGGCCGCTGGCACGGCGGTGCGCAGACAGACTTCTCGCGTCGGACCGCCGGTGTCCGGAAGCGAGAGGCAGCAGCATGCGTCGCACGTCCCGTTCCGTCCCAGCCGCCCTGCTCGTCGTCGCCACGCTCGCGCTGGCCGGGTGCTCCGGCGAGGTGTCGGTGGGCTCCGGGCCCGGGACGGTCGAGCAGTCGGAGATCGAGGGCGTCGTGGCCGGCAACATCACCGGTGCCGATGCCGCCGACGTTGAGGTGAGCTGTGACGGGGACATGGACGCCGAGGTCGGGGCCACCCAGGACTGCCTGGCCACCCTGGACGGCAGCACCACCGGGATCCGGATCACCGTGGACCAGGTCAACGAGGAGGACGTCGACTTCTCGACCGTCATGTTCGTGACCGCCGAGGAGCTCGCGACCGCGGTTGGCGACTTCTACTCCGGCCAGGGCATCGGGGTCACGGACGTGACGTGCGACGGGGAGCTGGTCGGGGAGCCCGGCGAGACCGCGCAGTGCGACATCACCTCCGACACCGACGGCGACGCCACGGTCGAGGCGACCTCCACCGGCACCGACGGACTCACCGTCAACTTCGACCTGGAGGTCATCAGCGAGGGCTGACCCGCTCGGTCGTCTACGGTGACCCGCGTGAAGGTCGTCGTCCTCACCGGCGCCGGCATCTCCGCGGAGAGCGGGGTGCCGACCTTCCGCGACGCCGACGGGCTGTGGGAGGGCCACCGGGTCGAGGACGTCGCGACGCCGGAGGCCTACGAGCTCTCGCCGACGACGGTGCACCGCTTCTACGACGCCCGCCGGGCCGCCCTGCGCGCGGTGGACCCCAACCCCGCCCACACCGCCCTCGCCCGGCTCGAGCGGGAGCTGGGCGACGACCTGCTCGTCATCACCCAGAACATCGACGACCTGCACGAGCGCGCCGGCTCCGAGCGGGTGCTGCACATGCACGGCGAGCTGCGCTCGGCGCTGTGCCGCGCCTGCCACGGCCGGCACCGGTGGGACCACGACCTGGTCGACCTGCCGCCCTGCCCCGGCTGCGGGGTCACGGAGCTGCGACCGGACGTCGTGTGGTTCGGGGAGATCCCCTACGAGATGGACCGGATCGCCGTCGAGCTGGCCCGCGCCGAGCTCTTCGTCTCCATCGGCACCTCGGGCGCGGTCTACCCGGCGGCCGGTTTCGTGCGCCAGGCGATGAGGTACGGCGCCCGCACCCTCGAGCTCAACCTCGAGCCCTCCGAGGGGACCGTGTGGTTCCACGAGGCCCGGCACGGCCGGGCCGGTGACCTCGTGCCCGAGTGGGTCTCGGAGCTGCTCTCGCGTGTCAGCCGGTAGCGCGGCGCGCGCGGGGGTACTCCGAATCAATTCTGATGCTGAGCGCGCGGGACGTGGCAAAAGTGATTCGGAGTATCCCGGCTCCGGCCACTCTCAGTGCGGGTGCGCGGCGATCCGGTCCCGGATCAGCGCCTCCAGCCGGGGTACGTCGTCGGCCAGCCCGATCCGGGGCGCGAAGCGGAGCATCGTGTCGACGAACAGGTCGCCGCTCTCGACCAGCCGCGGGTCCATGTGGCCGAACACCTCGAGCGTGACGACGCCGTACAGCTGGGTCCAGCCCTGCATGTAGACCCACATCAGGCCGCGGTCCTCGATGGCGATCCCCTCGCTCTCGGCCGGGATGACCGGGTCGAGGACGGCCTGCTGGGCGGCGGGCGGCAGGTCGGCGACGACCGGCACGGGGAAGTGCCGCTGCTCCCAGATCGCCCGGATCTGGCCGGTGAACAGGTGCCCGGAGCTGCTGAGGGTGAGCGCGTCGCGCCGGATGCAGGCGCTGTCGGCGATCGGGTTGGCGAAGACCAGGCCGAACTCCCGCGGCGAGCCGTGCGCCCACTGGCGGAACTCCGCCGCGCTCACGCACAGCCGTCCCGCCACGTCGTCGGGTGGCAGCTCGTCGGCGGCCGCGCGGAACCGCTCGGTCGCCTCTCGGTCGACCTCGAAGGCGACGAGGTCCACGAGCTCCTGGTAGCTGGCGACGTAGCGGTAGAGCGCCGGCGCCGTCATGCCCATCCGCTGGGCGACCGCGCGCAGGGAGAGGTCCTCCCGCTCGCGCAGCAGGGCGATCGAGGTCGCCACGATCTCGGCGTACGTCGCCTCGCGCTGTCGCTCGCGGCGCGTCGTCGGCTCGGCCGTCACGGGGCTCCTCACGGGCAGCGGGTGGGTGCGGGTGGTGCGGGTGGTCTCGACCAGTCACCAGGTGACTCGTTGACACCTACGTTAACACCATTTACGGTTTACGGCGTTCACTTCTGTGGGCACCTGTCACGGAACTGCGTGGGGAAGTCGAGGACGACGATGATCGATCGCTGGGGAGAGCTGGTAGGCCGCCGGGCCCTGGCCGTGCTGCTCATCGGGGTGCTGCTCACCCTGGGGGCAGGCGCCTTCGGGGCGGGTGTCTTCGACTCGCTGTCCCAGGGCGGCTTCGACGACAGGTCCTCGGAGTCCGCACGCGAGCTCGAGGCCGAGCGCGAGGCGTTCGGCAACAAGGGCATCGACGTCGTGGCGATCTACTCCGACGAGGACGGGCTGACCGCCGACGACCCGGAGTTCCGCGCCGCGGTCGAGGACGTCGTCGGTGCGATCCCGGCCGACGCCGTCGCCAGCGTCGTGCCCTACTACGCCGCTCCCGACGCCGGCCTGGTCAGCCAGGACGCCAGCCACGCCCAGGTCCTCATCTCGCTGGCCGGCGTGACCCAGGACGACTTCCTCACCAACTACGACCGGGTCGCCCCGGTGCTCGAGGACGTCGAGGGCCTCGACGCCGACCTCGCCGGCGCCTTCGCGGTCTACAACGACGTCAACCAGATCACCTCCGACGACCTCAAGCGCGCCGAGCTGATCTCGCTCCCGATCGTCATCCTGCTCGCGCTGCTCATCTTCGGCTCCGCTGTCGCCGCCCTCATGCCCGCGATGGTCGGCATCGTGGCGATGCTCGGCGCCCTGGCCGTGGTGCGCGTGATCGCCGAGTTCACCGAGGTCTCGGTCTTCTCGGTCAACGTCATCTCGCTGCTGGGCATCGGCCTGGCCATCGACTACGCGCTCTTCGTCATCAGCCGCTTCCGCGAGGAGCTGGCCCTCCAGCCGCTCGACGCGCCCGACGCCGCCGCGGTCGCGATCCGCCGCACCATGGCCACCGCCGGGCGCACCGTGCTCTTCTCCGGCCTCACCGTCGCCGCGGCGATGGCCAGCCTGCTGATCTTCCCGCAGGCCTTCCTCCGCTCCATGGGGTACGGCGGCATCGCGGCCGTCGTGGTGGCCATGCTCGCCGCGCTCACGATCCTCCCGGCGGTGCTGCGCCTGCTCGGCCGGCGGGTGGACGCGGGCCGGCTGCCCTGGCGCCGCGACCGCTCCCTGGCCCCCGGCGAGGGCGGCCGGTGGGCGGCCCTCGCCCACGCCGTGATGCGCCGACCCGTGCTGGTCATGGTCGTCACGATCGCCGCCCTGCTCGCCGTCGCCGGCCCGTTCCTGGGCGCCAAGTGGGGCAGCGTCGACTACCGCGTGCTGCCGACCGACGCCCCTGCACACGAGGCCGCGGCGCTGCTCAACGAGGAGTTCGGGCCCGAGACCTCGACCGCGCAGCTGCTGCTCCAGGGCACCGACCCGAGCGACGTGGCGGCCTACGTCGAGGAGGTCCGGGCGGTGCCCGGCGTGCTCGACGTGGTGCCGGTCGCCGAGGGGGGCACCGACACGCTGCTGCGCGCGGTCTGGGAGGGCAACAGCCAGACCGAGGCGTCCCAGGACCTCGTCCGCGACCTGCGCGCGATCGACCCGGCCTCCGGTGAGGCACTGGTCGGCGGGCTCAGTGCCGACACCGTCGACCTGATCGCCTCGGTCGCCGACCACCTGCCCTGGATGGGCCTGATCGTCGTCGGCGTGATGCTCGTGCTGCTGTTCGTGGCGTTCGGCTCGGTGGTGCTGCCGGTCAAGGCGGTGCTGATGAACCTCTTCTCCATCACCGCCTCCTTCGGCGTGGTGACCTGGATCTTCAGCGACGGCAACCTGGCCGACCTCCTCGGCTTCGAGCCGCAGGGCTTCCTCGACGCCACGAACCCGATCCTGATGCTGGCGATCCTCTTCGGCCTCTCGATGGACTACGAGGTCTTCCTGCTCTCCCGCGTCCGCGAGGAGTGGGACCGCACGCACGACAACGACCGGGCGGTCGCCGCGGGCGTGCAGAAGACCGGGCGGATCATCACCTCGGCCGCGCTGCTGCTCGGCGTGGTGATCGGCGCCTTCGGCACCAGCGGCATCGTGTTCATGAAGATGCTCGGTGTCGGCATGCTCGTGGCGCTGCTCATCGACGCCACCATCGTCCGGGCGCTGCTCGTGCCGGCCACGATGAAGCTGTTGGGCGACTGGAACTGGTACGCCCCCGGGCCGCTCGCCCGCTGGTGGGAGAGGTACGGCTTCCGCGAGGAGGGGCCCGCCGCCCACGTCCCCGACACCCGCGACCCGGGCACGCCCACCGAGGACCGGGTCCCCGAGCCCGTCTGACCCCCGGCGCGCGGCCGTCGCCCTCCCCAGGACGCCCTCGGGCGTCAGGCGGTCGCGCGCCGGCGCGGGAGCGCCGCGAGCACGAGCAGCAGGACCAGTGCGATCCCGGCCGCCACCGCGGTCGAGACCCACAGGTCCGCGACCAGCGCGTCCCACACCTGCAGCACCAGCTCGCGCTCCTCGCCCCGCGGCGCGCCGGCCTCGACCACCCGCCGGCCCGCCACCAGCGAGACCGCCAGCAGCCCGAGCGCCGGCAGCGCCAGTCCGGCGGCCAGCATCCCCGTGCGCCGCCGCAGCGGGGAGACCACGAGCGCCAGCACCAGCGCCGCCACGGCGAGGAGGGGGACGACGGTGCCCCGCCCCTCCACGGCCTGCCAGACCCGGCGGGCCTCGTCGATCTCGCCGGTCCCCGCGACCGTGAAGCTGGTGGGCGGCACCTCGATGCGGTCGGCCAGGAACGGGGCCGGCAGCTGGTCCAGCACCGCCTCCACGACGGGGGTGATGTCGATCCGCACGTCGCCGCCCTCGCCGACCGGCTGCGACAGCACCTCGACCAGCGAGGTGTGCGCCACCTCGTTGCTCGCCCGCCACAACGGCGGGAACGTCTGGGAGGCCACCACCCGGCGTACGGCCAGGGAGACCGCGTCGCCCAGCGCCTCCTCGGCGACCGAGGGCGCGCTGACCAGGCGCAGCACCGCCACCCGGACCCGCACCGTGACGGCGTCCTGCACGGCCTCGTCGTCGGCCAGCGGGGTCACCGCCTCGAGGTACCCCTCGCGGTCCGCGACGGTCCGGTCCACCCATGAGGTGGCCAGGGCGGCGGGCAGCAGGACGACCGCGACGAGCACGAGCAGGACCGAGAGCACACGACGGAGAGGGCGCACCGGTGCCAGTCTGCCGCAACCCGCCCCCGTCACCGTGCGGGTGGGTGGGGGCCGAACCGGCACGTTCTTCCGGAACTCTGCGCCGGCTCGGCCAGCTGGGCGTCGAACCGGCGCATGTTTCCGGAACTCTGCGCCGGTTCGGCACCACTGGGAGGTGGAGCTGGCGCGTTCTTCCGGAACTCTGCGCCGGTTCGACCCCCGGGAAGGGTCGAAATCGGGTCAGGCGCGGGGGGCGACGACGGCGGCGGCGTGCGGGGGGAGGACCAAGGTGTCTGCCGGGGCAGCACCGGCGCCAGCGCCGGCACCGGCGTCGCCCGAGCTGGTGAGGGTCGGGCCGGCAGTCGTGCCGAGCAGCAGCTCGCCCCCGACCAGGGGACCGGTGAGCGGGACCTGCGCCGCGGCGTCGCCGAGGTTGAGCGCGACGAGGGTGTCGCGCCGCCACAGCAGCACCAGCCGCGAGGCCTCGTCGACCTCGCACCGCACCGAGGCGAAGGACGGGTCCACCAGCTCCGGCCTCGTACGCCGCAGGGCGGCGAGCTTCCGGTAGAAGTCGAGCACCCGGGCGTGCCGTCCGCCGTCGCGGTCCGGGTCGGTCTCGGACCAGTCGAGCTTCGAGGCCAGGAACGTCTGCGGGTCCTGGGGGTCGGGGACGACGGCCGGGTCCCAGCCCATCTTCTCGAACTCCGCGAGCCGCCCCTCGGCGGTCGCGCGGCCGAGGTCCTCCTCCGGGTGGGAGGTGAAGAAGGCGAACGGTGTGGACGCGGCCCACTCCTCGCCCTGGAAGAGCATCGGCGTGAAGGGTCCGGCCATCGTCAGCAGCGCCGCGCACATCAGCTGGTCCTCGTCGAGGACCTCGGTGATCCGGTCGCCCCGGGCCCGGTTGCCGATCTGGTCGTGGTTCTGGCTCGCGACCACCAACCGCCAGGTCGCGGTGTGCTCGAGGTCGATCGGCACCCCATGCTCGCGCTCGCGGAACGACGACCACGTGCCGTCGTGGAAGAACCCGCGCGTCAGCACCTTCTGCAGGGCGGTCAGCGGCTCGAAGTCGGCGTAGTAGCCGGTCGTCTCCCCGGTCAGCGCGACGTGCACCGCGTGGTGGAAGTCGTCGCTCCACTGCGCGGTCAGCCCGTGGCCGCCGGCCTCGCGCGGCCGGAACATCACCGGGTCGTTGAGGTCGGACTCCGCGACGAGCGACAGCGGCCGGCGCTGGTGCGCCGACAGCGCGTCGACCTCGACCGCCAGCTCCTCCAGCAGGTGGACCGCGGAGGAGTCGTGCAGCGCGTGCACGGCGTCGAGCCGCAGCCCGTCGACGTGGTAGTCGCGCAGGAACATCAGGGCGTTGTCGAGGATGAGTCGTCGCACCTCCGCGGAGCCCTCACCGTCGAGGTTGACCAGGTCGCCCCAGGTGTTGCGGCCGTCCTTGAGGTAGGGGCCGAAGAGCGGCAGGTAGTTCCCCGACGGTCCGAGGTGGTTGTGCACGACGTCCTGCACGACCCCCAGGCCGCGCGCATGGCAGGCGTCCACGAACCGCTGGTAGGCCGCCGGCCCGCCGTACGTCTCGCTCACCGCGAACCAGCCGACGCCGTCGTAGCCCCAGTTGTGGGTGCCGTTGAAGGAGTTGACCGGCAGCAGCTCGACCAGGTCGACGCCGATCGAGACGAGGTGGTCCAGCCGCCCGATCGCGGCGTCGAGGGTGCCCTCGGGCGTGAAGGTGCCCAGGTGCAGCTCGTAGACGACCGAGCCGGCCAGCTGCCGCCCGGTCCACCCCGCGTCGGTCCACGCGAAGGCCGCGGCGTCGTAGGTGCGCGACAGCCCGTGCACCCCGTCGGGCTGGCGGCGCGACCGCGGGTCCGGCCGCGGCGTCGGGTCGTCGTCGAGCAGGAAGCCGTAGTCGACCTCGCCCGCGACCGGGACGTCGGCACGCCACCAGCCGGATTCGTCGCACTCCATCGACAGCGTCGCGCCGTCGACCAGCAGCCGCACGCGCTCGGGCCGCGGGGCCCAGACCTCGAAGAGCACTCAGTCCTCCTTCACCAGCAGCGCGACGGGGTACGTCGACAGCAGCGACTCCAGCGACCCGTTGCTCACGCGGTCGGTGAGCAGGTCGCGCCAGGTGCCCTCGGGCAGGTCGAGCGTCGTGCCGCGCCAGCCCCCGCGGGTGCGCAGCCCCAGCGGCAGCCGGGTCGCGACCGTGACGACGCCGCCCCGGTCGAAGGCCAGCACGTGCTCGGCCGCCTCACCGCTCGCCGGCACCCCGGCGTACGTCGTGAACAGCTCGGGCCGGTCGCGTCGCAGCCTCAGCGCGGTGCTCACCAGGTGCAGCTTGGCGGTGCCGGGGTCCTCCAGCCCGCCCACGAGCGCCCCGGGTCCGGCGGCCAGCATCGAGCGCCGCAGGATGTGGTCGACCGGGCGACGGTTGTCGGGGTCGACCAGCGACTGCTCCCACAGCTCCGAGCCCTGGTAGACGTCCGGGACACCGGGCATGGTCAGCGCCACGAGCTTGGCCGCCAGGCTGTTGCTCCAGCCGGGGTCGACGGTCCAGGCGAGCACCTCGTGCAGGACGCGCTGCACGTCGTCGCGGTCGAGCGCGGCGTCGACGGCCGCGTGCACCGCGGCCTCGTAGTCCTCGTCGGGCTCGGTCCAGGTCGTGCGCTCGCCGGCCTCGCGCATCGCCTTCATCGCGTAGCCGTGCAGCCGTTCGCGGAAGTCGCCGCCCGGCGCGGGCCCGGTCGAGGCCGGCCAGGCGCCGACGACGGCCTGCCACAGCAGGTTCGCGAAGCCCGGGTCGGGCAGCGGCACCAGCTCCAGCAGCCGGTCCAGCGCGGCGGCCCAGCCCTCCGGGGCCTCGGCGAGCACGTGGATGCGGGCGCGGACGTCCTCGCCTCGCTTGGTGTCGTGGGTCGACAGCGTCGTCATCGCGTGCGGCCACTCGGCGTGCCGACGAGCCATCGCCTCGTGGAAGCCGTCGACGGTAATGGAGAAGACCGATGGGTCGCCGCCAACCTCGTTGAGCGAGGTGAGCCGGGAGTAGCGGTAGAAGGCGCAGTCCTCCACGCCCTTGGCCATCACCATGCCGGAGGTCTGCTGGAAGCGCCGCGCCCCGTCGCACGAGGGGTCGCGCAGCCACGGCTCGAGGACGTCGTACGTCGCCGCGAGGTCGGGCCGCCGGGCGCGGGCGTCGTCGAGCGCGGCGTCGAGGTGCTCCTCCCCGTCGCGCTCGGTGGTGGAGAGGTAGGAGCGGTAGACCGGGAAGCAGGCCAGCAGCTCGGCGACCGCGTCCTCACCGCGGGCGCGGTCGAGCCGGGGCACGTCGCGCCGCAGGTCGCGCACGATCCGGGCCACCTCGCTGCCGAGCAGCCCGTCGGCGACCTCCCGCTTGAGGTCGTGGACCATCGCGTGGAAGTCGACGGGCCCGCCGCGCAGCCGGGTCTCGAGGTCGGTGAGCGGTTGCTCGCCGGCCGGGTCGACGAGCACGCGGTCGACGAGCGCGAGCGCGTCGTACCCCGTGGTGCCCTCGCAGGCCCACGACGCGGGCAGGTCCTCACCCGGCTCCAGGATCTTCTCGACCAGGACGTAGGCGTCGTCCGTGAGCCGGGCCAGGTCGTCGAGGTAGCCCTTCGGGTCACGCAGGCCGTCGGGGTGGTCGACCCGCAGCCCGTCGACCAGGCCCTCGCGGAACCAGCGGCCGATCTCGACGTGGGTGTCGGCGAAGACCTCGTCGACCTCGACCCGCACGGCCGCGAGCGTGTTGACCGCGAAGAACCGGCGGTAGTTGAGGTCGTCGTCGGCGCGGTGCCAGTCGACCAGCTCGTAGTGCTGCCGCGCGTGCACGGCCTGCGGGTCGTCGTCGACGCCGCTCGCGGTGCCGGGCGCCACCGGGAACGCCTGGTCCCAGTAGTGCAGCTCCAGCCCACCGCGCTCGGCCGGGCCCTCGACCAGGGTCAGGTGGTCGACGCTGCCGTCGGGCAGCAGGTCGTCGTCGCCGACCACGGGGATCCGCAGCCGCTGGCCGGCGGTGTCCCAGTCGACGTCGAAGGCGGGTGCGTGCTCGGCCTCCCGGCCGTGCCGCAGCACGTCCCACCACCACGGGTCCTCGGCCGGCGTCGCGACGCCGACGTGGTTGGGGACGATGTCGACGAGCACGCCGAGCCCGAGCTCACCGGCTGCCGCGGCCACGGCGGCCAGCCCCTCCTCGCCGCCGCGGTCGGGGTCGAGGTGGTCGTGCGCGACGACGTCGTAGCCGTGCGTCGAGCCGGGCTCCGCGGCCAGCAGCGGGGAGAGGTAGAGCCAGTCGGCACCCAGGTCGCGCACGTACGTCGCCAGCCGGGCGACCTCGTGCAGGTCGAGCTCCTTGCTCACCTGGAAGCGGTACGTCGAGGTCGGCACCTTCGCCGGCGTACGCCGCTCGCGACCGTTCACGCCTGGGCCCCGGCCGCCTGGTCCGACCCGTCCTGGGCGCGCTCGGTGTGCGCCTTGAGCGAGGCGTCGACCGACCAGTCGACCTCGGCCTCGGCGGCCGCCCACTGCTGGAGCACCAGCACGCTGCGGCCCGGCACCTTCAGTGCCTCGCCCGCGGCCAGCGGGGTCTCGGGGTCGATGCCGTCGGCGGTGTCGACGACGGCGGTCCACCGCGCGGCGTACTCCTCCGGCGGCAGCACCAGCTCGAGGTCGGCGTCGTCGGCGTTGAAGTAGAGCAGAAAGTGGTCGTCGGTGATCGGGCCGCCACGGGCGTCCATGCCCGCGATGCCGTGCCCGTTGAGGTACATCCCGAGCGCGCAGGGGCCGCCCTCCCAGTCGCCGTCCTCCATCGGCCGGCCGTCGGGGTGCAGCCAGACGATGTCGTCGAGCCGCGTGCCGCGGTCCGACCCGTCCTCCCCGCGGGCGACCTCGGAACCGGTGAAGAAGCGCTTGCGCCGGAACGTCGGGTGCTCCGCACGCAGCCGCGCGACGGCCGCGGTGAACTCCACCAGCGGGCGGTCCAGCTCGTCCCAGTGCATCCAGGACAGCTCGTTGTCCTGGCAGTAGGTGTTGTTGTTGCCCTGCTGGGTGCGTCCGCCCTCGTCGCCGTGCAGCAGCATCGGGACGCCCTGGGAGAGCAGCAGCGTGGCGATCAGGTTGCGCTGGGTGCGCGCGCGCAGCCGCAGCACGTCGGGGTCGTCGGTGGGGCCCTCGACGCCGAAGTTCTGGGAGCGGTTGTGCGACTCCCCGTCGTTGCCGTCCTCGCCGTTGGCGTCGTTGTGCTTCTCGGCGTACGACACGAGGTCGCGCAGCGTGAAGCCGTCGTGGGCGGTGACGAAGTTGATGCTGGCGAAGGGCAGGCGGCCCGAGTGCTCGTAGAGGTCGGAGGAGCCGGCCAGGCGCGAGGCGAACTCGCCCAGCGACGGCTCGCCGCGCCACACGTCGCGGACGGTGTCGCGGTACTTGCCGTTCCACTCCGTCCACTGCGCCGGGAAGCCGCCGACCTGGTAGCCGCCGGGTCCGACGTCCCAGGGCTCGGCGATGAGCTTCACCTGGGAGACCACCGGGTCCTGCTGCACCATCTCGAAGAAGGTGGCGAGCTTGTCGACGTCGTAGAACTCGCGTGCCAGCGTCGAGGCGAGGTCGAATCGGAAGCCGTCGACGTGCATCTCTGTGACCCAGTAGCGCAGCGAGTCCATGATCAGCTGCAGGGAGTGCGGGTGCCGGACGTTGAGGCTGTTGCCGGTGCCGGTGTAGTCCATGTAGTAGCGCTGGTCGTCCTCGACCAGGCGGTAGTAGGCCTGGTTGTCGATGCCCTTGAACGACAGCGTCGGCCCGAGGTGGTTGCCCTCCGCGGTGTGGTTGTAGACCACGTCGAGGATCACCTCGATTCCGTGGCGGTGCAGCTCCTTGACCATCGCCTTGAACTCCTGGACCTGCTGGCCGCGACCGGCGCCCGCCCCGGAGTCGGCGGAGTCGCGGGCGGCGGCGGAGTAGTCGGCGTGCGGGGCGAAGAAGCCCAGGGTGTTGTAGCCCCAGTAGTTGCGCAGGCCCTTCTCCAGCAGCGTGCTGTCCTGGACGAACTGGTGCACCGGCATCAGCTCGATCGCGGTGATGCCGAGCTTGACCAGGTGCTCCACCACGGCCGGGTGCGCCACCGCGGCGTAGGTGCCGCGCAGCTCCTCGGGCACCTCGGGGTGCAGCATCGTCAGGCCCTTGACGTGCGCCTCGTAGATGACGGTGTCGGTGTAGGGCCGGCGGGGGGCGCGGTCGCCCTCCCAGTCGAAGAACGGGTTGATGACCACGCCGAGGGTCATGTGGGCGGCGGAGTCGTCGTCGTTGCGGGAGTCCTCCTCGCCGAAGACGTAGGAGAAGAGCGCGGGGTCCCAGTCGATCTCGCGCCAGGTCGCCTTGGCGTACGGGTCGAGCAGCAGCTTGTTCGGGTTGCAGCGCAGGCCGGCGTCGGGGTCCCAGGGGCCGTGGACGCGGAAGCCGTAGCGCTGGCCGGGCTGCACGTGCGGCAGGTAGCAGTGCCAGACGTAGGCGTCGACCTCGGTGAGCTCGATCCGGGTCTCGACCAGTGGCCCCTCGGGGTGGTCGGGGTCGTCGTCGAAGAGGCAGAGCTCGACCCGCTCTGCGACCTCGCTGAACAACGCGATGTTGGTGCCGCTGCCGTCGAAGGTCGCGCCGAGGGGGTAGGCGGTGCCGGGCCAGATCTCCATGTGACTCCCTGTTCCCTGTTTGGATCGATCTAACCGACCCTCTCCCCCTGTCGCCTCACCCCTGCCTGCGTACGCCGCCGCGCGAGCGCGGCCCACGCGCCGCGGCGCTGCGGTGGTACCCACCGTTGCGCTCGTCACTCCCCAGGCGGGTTACCTGCGGGTAGCATCAGGTCCCATGAAGCGCGAGATCTACGACGAGGACCACGAGGCGTTCCGCTCCAGCGTGCGGGAGTTCCTGGGGCGTTCGGTCATCCCGAACGTCGAGCAGCACGCCATCGACAAGGCCATCCCCCGCGAGTTCTGGCTCGAGGCCGGCAAGCAGGGGTTTCTGGGTCTGGAGATCCCCGAGGAGTACGGCGGTGCCGGCGCCGGCGACTACCGCTTCAACGCCGTCATGGCCGAGGAGCTCTCCAAGGTCAACGCCGCCCTCGGCTCGTGCTGGGGCATCCACGCCGACATCACCGCGCCGTACATCGTCGCGATGGGCACCGAGGAGCAGAAGCAGCGCTGGCTCCCCGGCGTCGCCTCCGGCGAGATCCTCCTGGCCATCGGCATGACCGAGCCCTCCGGCGGCTCCGACCTCGCGGCGCTGAAGACCTCCGCGGTCAAGGACGGCGACGACTGGGTCATCAACGGCTCCAAGACCTTCATCACCAACGGCTACTCCGCCGACCTCATCATCACCGCGGT
>CAEZYQ010000036.1_pt1 | contig 29181 bp, 22 predicted proteins | sample 7265561 | NCBI WGS metagenome assembly CAEZYQ01 (sample SAMEA6813939, study PRJEB35770) | uncultured Nocardioides sp. | biome: Freshwater; feature: Freshwater reservoir; material: water | place: Czech Republic | collected 2017-04-14 | depth 30m m | reverse complement strand
GGTGGTACGACCGGCGGTCGAGGCGGCCCCCACGCCACCCCGGGCCGCCGGCCGAGCCTGTGCCGGCGCACCCGCGACCGCGCCGCGGCCGAGGGTGCCGGAGACCGCCGAGCGGCTCAGGCCGCCCAGGGGTCGGGTCTGCTGCCCGGGCGCAAGGACGCCGGCACCGATGCCGCGCACGATGCCCACGCCCTTGGCCAGCCCGCCGAGGAGGGCGCCGCCGCCGAGGCCGACACCCACCGCCGTACCGACGCCGCCGGGGACGAGCCCGGTGCCGCCGGGACCGGTGGGGCCGACCGTGGTGGGGCCGGTCGGATTGGTGGTGGGGTTGGTGGTGGGCGGCTCGACGACGGGCGGCTGCACGATCGGGGGCTCGACCACGGGGGGCTCGATCGTCGGCTGGTTCGTCTCACCGTTGTTGCCGCCGTCGACGTCGATCGGCTGGCCGATCACCGAGCCCTGGTAGGAGGTGCCGGACGGCCCGCTCGGACCGCGGCCCCCGGGGATCGGCGCGCGGGCACTCGGGCCGTCGCCGCCGCCGGGGCCGTCCTGGCCGCCCGGCTCCTCGGGGTCGGGGAGGCCGTGGATCGACTTCATGACCGCGATCGGCTCCTCGTAGCGCCGGTCGAACTCCTCGGCGATCTCGCGGGCCCGCTGCTCGCGCAGCGCCTCACGCTCCTGGAAGGCCGAGACAGCGGCGTTGTGCTTGCCCTGCTCGGTCATCCGCTTCTCGTCGTCCCACTCGGGGTTGTCGGAGAAGGAGCCGGGGTTCGTCAACGGGGCGGTCGCGGGGTCGGAGTCGATCTGGTTGCGCTGGATGGTGATGGCCGTGATCGCAGCGCTCGCCTGGTCGAGGGCATGCTGACCTCGCCGGAAGAGAGCGACGCGCTCCTCGAGGTTGTCGGCCGAGCGCCGCATCGCGTTGAACATCGCCGGGCCGGTCTGCCCGCCGATGGTGAGGCCGTCGTCCGCAGCCCGACGCAGGCCCTTCACGACATCGTCGAGTCGGTCGTTGGCCTCCTTCCAGTCGAGCGCGCCGTTCCATCGCACGGTGAACGCATCTGCCTGGTCCAGGGCGGCATCGAGGCGGAGGCGCTCGGGTCCCTTGCTCACTTGTCCCAGCCCTCCGTCGAATCGGATCGGACGCTGCTCAGCTGTGCCTGGATGTGCTGCACATCAGCACTGGCGTGCTGGTCGGCGACGTTGACGCCCTTGCGGAACGTCTCCACGCCGTCGGTGTAGAGCTGGAGATCGCTGACCATCGTCGCCAGCGCGTCGGTCACCACGCGCCGGGCCAGCTCCGTGTGCTGTCCCAGGGAGCTGCCACCGGGCAGGGTCCCGAACCGGTTGGCCGGCACCTGCGACGGTTCGAAGTCGGCTTCGTCGACCCCGTCGCCGAGGAGCTTGGTGATCGCCTCGATCGTGCCGAGGTCGATGCGGAGCTCTTGCAGCACCTGAGAGATGGCCGCGACGTTAATGTACGAGCCGCTGCCGCCACCGTCATGCACGGTGTGGACCACCACAGGCCTCCCGAAAATGTCGTGTGGAGTACGGAGAGAAGGTAAAGCAGACGTCGAGCCTGTTCCCAACCCGGGAGCTCCTCAATCCTGGTCGGTCCCACGAAATCCGCACGAGAGGCAGCGAGTTGGTTTGCAGACCCTCGACCTGGGCAGAGATCGGCGTGTGCGTCGTCCACCCCGCGTGATCGCTGTCCTGGCCCTGCCTGTCGCCCTGCTGCTCGGTGGCTGCAGCGACGACGCAGAGGCTCCCGCGACCGGGTCCAGCCAGTCCCCGGAACCCTCGGGCTCCACGGGGGGCGAGGTCCCTGACGCTGCGGACGATTCGGAGGCTGCGCTTGCGGAGACGTGGGGCGACGTCGAGGACCCGGCGACGATGAAGGTCCCGTTGAAGTCGGTGGACGGGGTGGAGAGCGTCCGCGTGTGGGAGGGGTCGCGCTTCCGCGTCACTCCCTCGGCGGTGATCGTGGCAGTCCCGTCCCCTGACCGCAGCAGCTTCCAGACCCTGACCCTGGGCAGTGACACGCTGGCGGCCATGCCCGACTCGGAGGCTGAGGTGAGGTACTGGGCGAGGAGCAGCGGTCTGCTCAAGGGGCGGGCCGAGGTGCTCGACCCGGTCGTGGTGGACGGGCTCGAGCTGCAGCACGCCCGGGGCAGCAACGAGGTGGAGATCGTCGACGGCTACCTCTACTCCGACGGTGAGATCTCCTACCGGGTCATCTTCACGACACCGCTGGACTACACCGAGGCGCAGCGGGACGAGGCCATCGGGCAGGTCATGGCGACGCTGGAGTTCGAGTGAGGTCGTACGTCGCTCATGGTGCTCCGATCGCCGCGGTGGTGCTTGCGACAGGTGTGGCGCTGAGCGGCTGCGCGGCTGAGCAGGACCCAGCCCAGGGTGCGTCCGCCTCGGCGGTCCCCTCGTCCGCTGCCCTGGATCCTCGCGAGGAGGAAGAACCGGAGGACACCTTCGCCGACGTCGAGGAGCCCGCGACGGTCCCGATGCCCGCGGGGAGGCAGCCAGGGGTCCGCGCAGTGAACGCCTGGGAGGGGGCGAAGGTGCTCGACGGGAAGGACCCGATCGCCGCCGAGCTCGTCCTGGGCCCCAGTAGAGCAGCCGTCCTGTTGGTCAACTCCTTTGACGGTCTCGCGGCTCGGGGCTCCGGAGAGGCCGAGCTGCGCTACTGGCGCAAGCGCAACCTCTTCACCGAGGGCCCGGTCGAGGTGATGGATCCGGTGGTCGTGGACGGGGTCGAGATGCAGCACGCCCGAGGGAGCAGTGCTGTCGACCTGGTGGACTGGTTCGTCTACGCCATCGACGACCTCACCGTCGAGGTGCTGTTCTTCCTCCCCCTCGACTTCTCGGAGGAGGAGCGGGAGGAGTACATCGGGCAGGTCATGGCGACGCTGGAGTTCGAGTGAGGTCGTACGTCGCTCATGGTGCTCCGATCGCCGCGGTGGTGCTTGCGACAGGTGTGGCGCTGAGCGGCTGCGCGGACGACGAGGGCGCGGAGAGGACAGCGCCTGTCTCTGCGGCTGCGTCGTCGGGTGCCGCCGAGCCATCTACGACCGGGGAGCCGGAGGCCGAGCCCGAGGACACGTGGGGCGACGTCGCCGACCCCGCGACCGTTCCCCTGGACGCCGAGCTGCTCCGAGGAGTCGAGGCCGTCAGCATCTGGGAGGGCGCGACCCCGCAGGTCGAAGAGGGTCTGGGCGGCGGAGAACTGGTGCTCGGGCCAGGCCGTTCCCTGGCGCTCCTGGTGAGCACGCTTCCAGAGGTCCTGGCCCCGGGCAGCTCGCAGGCGATGCTCCGGGACTGGTCCAGGGTCAACGGGGTGACGACGAGCAAGGTGCAGGAGCTCGAGCCGGTGGTCGTCGACGGGCAGGAGATGTTGCGCGCACGGGGTGACAACGGGTTCACGGTCTATGACGCCTTCTTCCTCGGTGACGACCAGATCGGGATCGAGGTCGTGGTCGCGACCCCCATCGACTTCACGGACGCGGAGCGTGAGGAAGCCATCGGACAGGTCATGGTGACGCTGGAGTTCGAGTAGTCCCGCGCGCGCTGCCGCCCCAGAGGGTGAGGCGCGCCACGTCCGCGGCTCGGACGAAGCCGCAGGTGGCTGCCGGTGGCGGCGTCGCGGCGCTACGGTCCCCCTGACCCGGCACGCCCCGTGCCCGGCCGACCACCCGGCGTACGACGTCGGGGGCCCAGGTGCAGCACGGCAGCAGTCCGAGGTGGAGAGCGAGGTGGGGAGCGTGGGCGAGCACGACGGCGTCGTACCGGTCTACTTCCTCTCCGACTCCACCGGCATCAGCGCGGAGACGATGGGCAACGCGCTCCTGCTGCAGTTCCCCGAGCTGACCTTCGAGCGCACCACGATCCCGTTCATCGCCGGCGTCGAGCAGGCGCGGGAGATCGTCGCGATGCTCGACGAGGTCGCTGCCGGGCCGGTCACGCCGCTGGTCTTCTGCACCGCGGCTGCCGACGACGTGCGCCACGAGCTCAACCTCACCAAGGCGCCGGTCATCGACTTCTTCGACCTGCACATGAGCCGCGTGGAGTCGCTGCTCGGCCAGCGCGGCATCCGCCAGGCCGCCCGCCTGCACGGCGTCGGCGACATCAAGCGCTACAACGCCCGGATGGCGGCGGTGGAGTTCACCATCGAGCACGACGACGGGCAGTCGCTGCGCGCGCTCGACAAGGCCGACGTGATCCTGCTGGCGCCGTCGCGGTGCGGCAAGACGCCGACCAGCATGTACCTCGCGCTGCAGCACGGGCTGTACGTCGCCAACTACCCGCTCGTCGACGAGGACCTCGAGGACTCCGCCCTGCCGCGGCCCGTGGCCGACCTCGCCGACCGGTGCTTCGGCCTGGTGACGACCGTGGAGCGGCTCAGCCGGGTGCGCAACGAGCGGCGACCCGGCTCCCGCTACGCCTCCCCGGAGCAGTGCCGCTGGGAGCTGCGGCGCGCCAAGGAGCTCTTCGAGGCCCACCGGCTGCCCGTCGTGGACTCCTCGGCGAAGTCCGTGGAGGAGATCTCTGCCCTGATCCTGCAGACCAAGAAGCAGCGCGCCCGCACCGCCGCGGCCGCGAGAACGAGCAGCACCAGCAGAGGGGACTCCCCAGCATGACCGGTTCCGACATCAGCAACGTCCGGTGGTTCGCCGACCTCGGCCTCGGCGACCTCGAGCAGGTCGGCGGCAAGAACGCCTCGCTGGGCGAGATGGTCTCCCACCTCACCGACCTCGGGGTGCGCGTGCCCGACGGGTTCGCCACGACCGCGGAGGCCTTCCACCGCTTCATCGGTGACACGGGCCTGGCCGAGCGGATCTCGGGGCTGCTGGCCGACCTCGACACCGACGACACCCGCGCCCTGGCCGCGACCGGCAAGGAGATCCGCGAGGCCGTCGTCGCGCAGGAGTTCCCGGCCGACCTCGAGGCCGACATCCGCACGGCGTACGACAAGCTCGTGTCCGAGGCCGGCGGTGAGGCGTCCTTCGCCGTGCGTTCCTCCGCCACCGCCGAGGACCTCCCCGACGCCTCCTTCGCCGGCCAGCAGGAGACCTTCCTCAACGTCCGTGGGATCGAGGCGGTCCTCACCGCCATCCGTGAGGTCTACGCCTCGCTCTACAACGACCGCGCGATCGCCTACCGGGTGCACCACGAGTTCGCCCACGACGCGGTCGGCATCTCCGCCGGCGTGCAGCGGATGGTGCGCTCCGACATCGGCTCGTCCGGCGTCATGTTCACGATGGACACGGAGTCCGGGTTCGAGGACGCGGTCTTCATCACCTCGGCGTACGGCCTGGGCGAGGGCGTTGTGCAGGGCGCGGTGAACCCCGACGAGTTCTACGTCTACAAACCCGCGCTGCGGGCCGGGCGCCCCGCGATCCTCAAGCGCGGCGTCGGCGGCAAGGCCACCAAGATGGTCTACACCGACGACGCGACGGTGGGGCGCACGACGGAGTTCGTCGACGTAGAGCCCGCCGACTCGCGCCGCCTTTCGCTGACCGACGACGAGGTCACCGAGCTCGCCGCGCACGCGCTGGTCATCGAGGAGCACTACGGGCGCCCGATGGACATCGAGTGGGGCAAGGACGGCGTCGACGGCAAGCTCTACATCCTCCAGGCCCGCCCCGAGACCGTGCAGTCGCGTCGCAGCGGTGCGCTCGAGCGGTTCAAGATCGACGCCGCCACCACCAAGGGCGCCGACGTGCTGGTCGAGGGTCGCGCGATCGGCCAGAAGATCGGCGCCGGGCCCGTGCGCGTGCTGACCTCGCTCGAGGACATGCACACCTTCAACCCCGGCGAGGTGCTCGTCGCCGACATGACCGACCCCGACTGGGAGCCGATCATGAAGCGGGCCTCGGCCATCGTCACCAACCGCGGCGGCCGCACCTGCCACGCCGCGATCATCGCCCGCGAGCTCGGCATCCCCGCCGTCGTCGGCACCGGGGGCGCGACCAAGGAGCTCGCTGACGGCACCGAGGTCACGGTCTCCTGCGCCGAGGGCGACACCGGCCTCGTCTACGACGGCGTCCTCGACTTCTCCGTCGAGCGCACCGAGCTGGACTCGATGCCCGACATCCCCGTCAAGATCATGATGAACGTCGGCACGCCCGAGCAGGCCTTCGCCTTCTCCCGTCTGCCCCACGCCGGGGTCGGGCTGGCGCGGCTGGAGTTCATCATCAACCGCCAGATCGGGGTGCACCCCAAGGCGCTGCTCGACCTCGAGCGCGACCCCGCATCCCTCGACGCCGACCTGCGCGCGGAGATCGAGGAGACCATCGCGGCGTACGACGGCCCACGCGACTTCTTCGTCAAGCGCGTCGCCGAGGGGGTGGCGACGATCGCCGCCGCCTTCGCGCCGGAGCCGGTGATCGTGCGGATGAGCGACTTCAAGTCCAACGAGTACGCCAACCTCGTCGGCGGCCCGGCGTACGAGCCGCACGAGGAGAACCCGATGATCGGGTACCGCGGTGCGTCCCGCTACCTCTCGGAGGACTTCGCCGAGTGCTTCGAGATGGAGTGCGCCGCGCTGCGGCACGTGCGCGACGAGATGGGACTGACCAACGTCAAGGTGATGATCCCGTTCGTGCGCACCCTCGGCGAGGCCAAGGGCGTCATCGACCTGCTGGCGCAGCACGGGCTGCGCCGCGGCGAGAACGACCTGCAGGTCGTGATGATGTGCGAGCTGCCGTCCAACGCCGTGATCGCCGAGCAGTTCCTCAAGCACTTCGACGGCTTCTCGATCGGCTCCAACGACATGACCCAGCTGACGCTCGGCCTGGACCGCGACTCCGGGCTCGTCGCGGACAAGTTCGACGAGCGGGACCCGGCGGTGCTGCACATGCTCGAGCTGGCCATCACGGCGTGCAAGAAGGCCGGCAAGTACGTCGGCATCTGCGGCCAGGGCCCCTCCGACCACCCCGACCTGGCCCAGTGGCTGCTGGAGCAGGGCATCGAGTCGATGTCGCTCAACCCCGACACCGTGGTCGACACCTGGCTGCGGCTCGGGGGCGTCACCGTCTCCTGAGGCGACCTGCCGACGGCGTACGTCGTCGGCGGCCCGGCAACGCGAAGAGCCGCGGTCCCCGTGGGGGCCGCGGCTCTCGCGTGTCTCCGTGCCGGTGCTGTCGGATCAGCCGAGCAGGCCGCCCAGCAGGTCGCCGAGGCCGATCAGGTCCAGGATGCCGGCGAGGCCGCCGCCATCGAGGATGCCCTGCAGCTGGCCGAGCGGGTCGACTCCGGGCTGGGCGAAGAACAGCAGGCCGCTGATGACCTGCTGCAGGATCGCGCCGGAACCGGCGCCGCCGGGCACGAGCGCGCCGAGGGCGCCGAGCTGGTCGACCATCTCGGTCAGGGCGCCGAGCCACGGGGCGGAGTCGCCGCCGACGTTGCCGGAGATCGCCTCGATGGTGCCGATGAACTGCGCGATCGCAGCCTGGACCGCAGCCGGGTTGGTGAGGTCGAGACCGCCACCGAGGCCGCCGAGCTGGGCGGTGAGCTGACCGATGAGGTCCTCGAGCTGCGGGATCCCGGCGATCGGCAGGTCGCCGGTCGGCAGGCCGCCCTGGAGCAGCTGGATGAGCGTGGCCATGGCCTCGGGGCCGCCGCCGATGGCGGTCAGCTCGCCGAGCAGGCCCTGGAGCGCGGCGGCGACGCCGGCCGGGTCCATGGCCTGGACGGCCGCGAGCAGTGCCTCGAGCTGCGCGGTGTCGAGGCCGGGCACCTGCGCCTGGCCGCCGATGCCGTCGAGACCGGCCTGGAGCTGGGCGATGAGCGCCTGGATGGCGCCGGCGGCCTCGGGGGGCAGCACCGCGGTGAGGCCGTTGAGGTCGAGCCCGTCGAGCGCGAGCGAGCCCTGCTGGACCTGCTCGAGCACCGTCTCCTGGGTCACCGGGGCGGGCGCGCAGGCGGTCCGCACGTCGCGCTTCTCCGCCTTGACCCGCTTCTTGGCCTTGCGGACCTTGGCGGCGTTGTCGGCGCGCTTGGCCTTGCGCAGCTGCTTCTTGGCCTTGCTGAGGTCCTTGCGGGCCTGCTGGCACTGCGAGCTGACCTCACGGTCGGCCGAGGCGCCGGCTGCCTGGGCCGCGCCGCCGGTGACGGCGACACCGCCCAGGGCGAGAGCGAGGGTGACGGTGCCGGTGACGACACCGTTCCGGAACATGCGTGAGTGCATGGTGAAACGTCCTCCCATGTAGATGAACCGCAGCCCTCCCAGACAACGGCCCGGTCAGCATGTCCACATCGAGGGCCCTCCGCGCCGGGGAACGGCGGAATTGGTCCGGGCTCACGCGAGGACTGCCCGTTCGGAGGAGGGGGTGGTCTGGTCCACCTGCCGTCGCGCGCCTCGCGTGCCGGGCGGGCCGTCGGTGGTCCGGGGTGATGCGGACGACACTAGGAGGAAGGTGAGGCTTGCCTTACTCTTGTCCCCATGACCCTCCTCCCCGTGCGCGTGAGCCAGGGCGCCGGCGCGTCCCAGCGCGGGGTCGCGCTGGCGCGGGACCTGGGGCGGCACGGGGAGCGGCCGGCCCTGATCGGGGAGGCCGGTGCGACGTCGTACGCCGAGCTGGCGGGGCTGGTCGACGCGGCCGCCGACCGGCACGCCGCCCGGGCCGCGGAGCCGCTGCTGCTGGCGGTGCGGCCACGGCTGGAGGACGTCGTCACCTACCTCGCGTGCCTGGCGGTCGGTCGGCCCGTGCTGCTGACCGACCCGGCCCGGTCGACCGACGAGCTCGAGGCGCGCTTCGGGCCGCGGCCCGGCGCACCCGCGCCGCACCCGGACCTCGCGCTGCTGATGTCGACCTCCGGCAGCACCGGCAGCCCGCGGCTGGTGCGGCTCTCCGCCCGGGCCGTGCAGGCCAACGCCGAGGCGATCGCCGACTACCTCGGTCTGACCCCTGACGACGTGGGCGTGACCGCGCTGCCGCTGCACTACTGCTACGGGCTCTCGGTGCTGCACTCCCACCTCGCCGTCGGTGCGGCCGTGGTGCTGACCGAGACCTCCGTCGTCGACCCGTGCTTCTGGGCGGCCGTCGACCGCCACGGCGTCACGAGCGTGGCGGGGGTGCCGCACTCCTTCGAGATGCTGGAGGTCTCCGGTGCCGCCGACCGGCTGGGCGCCGGGCAGCACCCCTCCGTGCGGGTGCTGACCCAGGCCGGTGGGCGGATGGCGCCGTCCACCGTGCGGTCCTGGGCCGAGCGCGGGGAGCGCGGCGGCTTCGACCTCGTGGTGATGTACGGCCAGACCGAGGCCACCGCCCGGATGGCCTACCTGCCCCCGCACCTGGCCGCCGAGCGACCCGACTGCGTCGGTGTGCCCGTGCCCGGCGGCGACCTGCGGCTCGAGCCGGTGGCCGGCCAGCCCGAGGGCGTCGGGGAGCTCGTCTACAGCGGGCCCAACGTGATGATGGGGTACGCCGAGACCCGCGAGGACCTCGCCCGCGGGCACGACCTCACCGAGCTGCGGACCGGTGACCTCGGGCGCCAGGACGCCGACGGCCTGTGGCGGGTCGTCGGGCGGCGCAGCCGCTTCGCCAAGGTGCTCGGGTTGCGCGTCGACCTCGACCGGGTCGAGTCCGGGCTCGCCGCCGAGGGCGTCGACGCGCTCGTCGTGGACGCCGGGGACCGCGTCGCCGTCGGCGTCGTGCACGCTCGGGTGTCCGACGGCGCCCGGGTCTCCGCGGACGGCGGGGGGCTCGCCGACCCCGTCGGGCGCGGCACCGCGACCCCCGCGGACCGCGAGGGGCTCGCCGACCTCGTGGCCCGCACCGCGCGACTCGCCGGGATCCCCGCGGCGGCCGTCACCGTCGTACCCCTGCAGGAGCGGCCGCTGCTCGCCTCCGGCAAGCCCGACCGCCAGCGGGTCGCGGCCCTGGCCCGCCGCCCCGAGCGCTGCGCCACGGCCGGCGCCTCCTGCGCCGCGCGGGCCTCCTCGCCGTGTGCCGCGGACGTGCTGTCAGCGGTGCTCGGACGACCGGTCACGCCCCGGGACTCCTTCGCCTCCCTGGGTGGTGACTCCCTGTCGTACGTCGAGGCGTCGGTCCGCCTGGAGCAGCTGCTCGGCGGGCTCCCCGACGACTGGCACCTGCGCCCGGTCGGGACCCTCGTCGCCGCGCCGACCCGACGGGCGCCGCGCGGGTGGCAGGCCGTCGAGACCGGCGTGCTGCTGCGGGCGCTGGCGATCGTGGCGATCGTCGGGACGCACGGCAACCTCCTCGACCTCACGGGCGGCGCCCACCTGCTGCTGGTGCTGATGGGCTTCAACCTGGGCCGGTTCGCGCTGGGGTCGCCGCAGCGGCGCGAGCGGGTGAAGGCGCTCGTGCGCAGCGCGGCGCGGGTGGCCGTGCCGTCGGTGCTGTGGATCGGCGGCGTGACGCTGCTGACCGGGCAGTACCCCTGGGCCACCGCCCTGCTCGTCAACCAGCTGGTCGGGCCGCGGTCGTGGGCCGAGCCGGCCTGGCACTTCTGGTTCATCGAGGCGTTCGTGCTGTGCGTGCTCGGGTTGGCGCTGCTGGCTGCCGTGCCCGCGGTGCACCGGCTCGACCGCCGGCACCCCTTCTGGTTCCCCCTCGTGCTGTCCCTCGTCGGGCTGCTGACCCGCTACGAGGTCGTGGTGCTCCGCGGCGGCGACGTCATCCACCGCGCCGAGGTGGTCCTCTGGCTGGTCGCCCTGGGGTGGGCCGCCGCCCGCGCCACCACCACGACCCACCGCGCGGTCGTCTCGGCGCTGCTCGTCCTCACGGTCCCCGGCTTCTTCACCGACCCCGTCCGAGACCTGGTGGTCCTGGCGGCCGCCCTCGCGCTGGTCTGGGTGCGCCGCACCTGGGTGCCGGTCGCCCTGGTCCCGCTCGTCAGTGCTCTCGCCGCGGCCTCGCTGTGGATCTACCTCACCCACTGGCAGGTCTACCCCCACCTCGAGGTCGACCACCCCCTCCTCGCCACCCTCGCCTCGCTGCTCGTCGGCATCCTGGTGCACCGCCTCGTCTCGCACCTGTCCGCGCTGACCCGCCGCGTCTTCGGGGCTGACCCGTCGCATCTTCGAGGCTGACCCGCCGGGTTCTGAGCGCCGACCCCTCCCACCTCCGGCGTGATGAGGAGCGTCCTCGTCGGCTTGCGTGCGCACGACCGTGCGGATCGATGATGGCCCGCGCCCAGGCGTCCCCTCACAGATAGGTGCGGCTCGTCCGGCCCAGAACCAAGGCGTCGTACGTCGCTCGCAGGCGGCGCTCGGCATTCTGGCGCGGTCCGAAGACGTGCTCCTTCCGGAAGACCTCGACGGTCCAGCCGGCCCGGAGGATCTCGCGACGACGGGTGGCGTCGTGCGCCTTCTGCTCGGGGTTGGAATGGAACTCCTCCCCGTCGTACTCGGGCCCGAACATCTCCTCAGGCAGAGCGATGTCAAGGATGTACGGCGTGCCTGGAACCGGGTGCTGGGTCGTCGGCCACGGCAGGTGCGCCTGGTGCCAGCGCAGTCGTAGGGCGGACTCGCCGAAGGACTGGGAGCCACCATCGGCCAACGGAGCGAGAGCCCTGAGGCCGACCACGCCTCGGTACCCTTTGAAGCGCGGCACCTCGGCGAGCAGCTCGGCCCGGGTGAAGGCACCCAGGGAGAGCATCGTGTCCATCCCGTGCAGGCGGACATCGGTGTTGCGCGCGAGTCGACCGATGTCGAGCGCAGTGCGAAGCGGAGTCGTGACCTGCAGACCGCCCAGCTCCACGACCTCGTCGGGTCTGAGTTCCCGTTCCCCGCTGCGGACCTGGTGGCGTCGCAGACGTCGACCGGTCAGGGTCCGGAAGCAGGAGACCTCGGGGACGGCCAGGTGGTCTCCTGGCACCAGTGCACGGTCACCCGCGAGGAGCCAGGCGGCTGAGTGGTCGCAGATGAAGGCGTCGTCCGGCACGGACAGGCTCAGGGCGGCGCACCTGGTCTCCAGCGTGTCCTCCAGGGTCGCCGGGACATAGACGCCCTTGGCCGGTCGCCGCAACCAGCGTGACAGCACGGCGCGCGTCAGCTGATCGTGCGTCATTCCGGCCTCGAGGGCCTGCTGGGTGGTGAACGGCCGCTCGCGCAGCTCGCGGGGCCCGTCCCCGGGTTCGTCGATCATGACGAGCAGGGTGCCTGGATCCGGCGTACGAGGTGATTGCTCATCCACAGCCCAGCGCGATCGCCCTGCCAGCGGGGGTGCAGCACGCGCCGGACCAGGGTTGAGGACGTGACGGGTGAGCCCAGAAGATGCGGCGGGTCAGCCCAGAAGATGCGGCGGGTCAGCCCAGAAGATGCGGCGGGTGAGCCCCGGAGATGCGGCGGGTGAGCCCAGAAGTCGGGGCGGGTCAGTCCCGAAGATGCGGCGGGTCAGCCACCTCTGGAGCGTCAGCGGCGGGCGGAGTCGGGGGGTGCGAAGAGGGCGGTGTCGCCGGAGAGCAGGACCGGGCGGGAGCCGGGGACGACGGTGACGTCGACGGGGGTGCCGGGCTCGAGGCGGACGCCGTGCTGCTGCCAGGAGCGGACGGAGCGGCCGGAGGGGAGACGGACGTGGTGGAGGACGAAGGCGCCGTGGTACTCCACGCGCTCCACGACGGCCGCGGCGCTGGGCTCGGGGCGCAGGGCGACCTCGTGGGGGCGCAGCATCACCTCGACGTCGAGCTCCGTGCGGCCCCACCCCGGGACGGTCGAGACGACGCCGATCTCGGAGGTCAGCAGCGCGTCGCGCACGTGGGCGGGGAGGTAGTCCGCGTCGCCCATGAAGGTCGCGACGAAGCGGTTGACGGGGGTCTCGTAGACCTCGGTCGGCGGGCCGACCTGCTCCACCACCCCACGACGTACGACGGCCAGCCGGTCACCCAGGGAGAGCGCCTCGGTCTGGTCGTGGGTGACCAGGAGCGCGGCGCTCCCGGTCAGCCGGATCGCGGCGAGGGTCTCGGCGCGCACCTGGGCGCGGAGGTTCTCGTCGAGGCTGGAGAACGGCTCGTCGAGCAGCACGACCGCCGGGCGGGGCGCGAGGGCCCGCGCCAGGGCGACCCGCTGCTGCTCGCCGCCGGACAGCTCGTGCGGGTAGCGCTCGCGCAGGTCGCCCAGCCCCACGAGCTCGAGCACCTCGGCCACGCGCGGAGCGCGCTCGGCGCGGGGGAGCCGGTCGAGGCCGAAGGCGATGTTGGTGGCGACGTCGAGGTGCGGGAAGAGGGCGTGGTCCTGGAAGACCAGGCCGACGTGGCGGCGCTCGGGCGGCACCCACCGGGAGCCGGCCACCTCGCGGTCGCCCAGCCACACCGACCCCGAGTCCGGCCGCTCGAGACCCGCGGCCAGCCGCAGCAGGGTCGACTTGCCGCAGCCGGAGGGACCGATGACGGTCAGCACCTCGCCCGCGGCGACCTCGAGGTCGACGGCCTGGACCGCCGGGTGGTCGCCGTAGGACTTCGTGACCGCCTGGAGCCGCAGCGCCGGCGTCGCCCCGCCGGGGGACGGAGCGGCGGGCGAGGCCGCAGACGCGGCGGGCGTGGTGGCAGGCATGACGCCCACCATCATGGCGCCTGCCCGGTCACGCGCGTGCGGAAGGTCAGCGCGACGGGCACCACCGCGACCACGACGATGAGCAGCGCGGGCAGCGCGGCGCGCTCCCAGAAGTTCTCCGAGGCCAGCTCGTAGACCCACACCGACAGGGTCGTGAACCCGAAGGGTCGCAGCAGCAGCACCAGCGGCAGCTCCTTGACGGCGTCGACGATGACCAGGGTCAGCGCGACCGCGACGCCCGAGCGCGCCAGCGGCAGGTGCACCCGGCGCAGCAGCCGGCCGGGGGTCGCGCCGAGGGTCAGCGCGGAGGCGCTCACGGTCGGCGGGATGCGGCCGAAGCTGGCGTCGACGGCCTGGTAGGCCGGGGCGGTGAACCGCACGACGTAGGCCAGCAGGATGCCCAGCACCGACCCGGTGACCAGCACCCCCGTGCCGTCCTCGCGCCCGAGGGCCTCCAGGAGGCGGTCGGCGCCCTCGAAGAGCGCCAGCACGCCGATGCCGACGACGGCACCGGGCACGGCGTACCCGAAGGTCGTGGCCTGGGCGGCGCTCCGCACCCAGCGTCCGCCACCGAGGCGCAGCGCGTGGGCGAGCACGACCGAGACCAGCACGCACGAGACGGCGGCGATGCCGGCGACCAGCACCGAGCTGGTGAGGTGGTCGGCGAAGCGGTCGTCGACGAGCGGGTTGTCGTCGGCGACGGCCGACCAGGCCCAGGTGATCAGCCGCAGCACGGGCAGCCCGAAGGCGAGCGCCGCGACCAGCACGCAGGCGCCCGTCGCGGCCGCGGCGCGGCCGCCGGTGAGCTCCCGGCGCTCGAGCCCGCGCCCGCGGCCGCCGCGCTGGTGGTAGCGGGCACCGCCGCGCAGCCCGCGCTCCATGCCGAGCACCACGAGGGCGAAGACCAGCACCAGGCTGGCGAGCGAGACGGCCGAGGCGACGTCGAAGGAGCCCTTCCAGGTCAGGTAGACCCCGACCGAGACCGTGCGGACGTTGAAGTACTGCACGGTCGCGAAGTCGGTCAGCACCTCCATCGTGACCAGTGCCAGGCCGGCGGCCAGCGAGGGGCGCGCGAGCGGCAGCAGGACGGTCCGGAAGGCGCGGGCCGGCGACGCGCCGAGCGTGCGCGCGGCGTCGTACGCCGTCGGGGCGAGGTCGGTGAAGGCGGCCCGCACCAGGAGGTAGACGTAGGGGTACAGCGTGAGGACCAGCACCACCGACGCGCCCCCGAGCGAGCGGACCGGCAGGGCGCCGAGGTCGTCCCCGAGGACGCTGCGCAGGGCGCCCTGGACGGGGCCCGCGTAGTCGAAGGTGGACAGGAAGACGAAGCCCAGGATGTAGGCCGGCATCGCCAGCGGGAGCACCAGCAACCAGGACAGCACCCGGCGTCCGGGGAACTCGTGCACGCTGACCAGCCACGCCAGCCCGGTGCCGAGCGCGGCGGTGCCGAGGGCGACGAACGTGACCAGCAGCAGCGTCGTGAGGACCATCCGTCCCACGCCGCCGGGCAGCTCCAGCCCGCCCTGGAGCAGCGCGCGCAGCGCCACCGCCACCACCGGGCTGGCGATGAGCGCGGCGACGACCAGCACCGCCGTCGACCACCCGGGGCGGCCGGCACCCAGCAGCCGGCGGCGGCTGCGCGGGGGCACCAGGCCCGGCGCAGGGGCCACCGCGGGTGCGGGGGCGGGGGCGGTCACGGGGTGCTGCTCGGCGCGGTCAGCGGTAGCCGGCGGCGTCGAGGACCTCGACGGCCTCGGCGTTGAGGGAGCCGTACGCCGTCGCGTCGACCGGCAGCCGCTCGAAGTCGCCGAAGGAGGCGACCAGGGGCTCGGGCTCGACGTCGGGGTTGACCGGCAGCTCGTGGTTGCCGTCGACGAAGGCGCTCTGGCCGTCGGTGGCCAGCCACTCCAGGAGCTGCTGCGCCTCGGCGGAGGCCGGGCTGCCGGCGACGACGCCGGCGCCGGAGATGTTCACGTGGGTCCCGGCGCCGTCCTGGCTGGCCCAGTAGGGGGCCACGCCGAAGTCGGGGTCCTCCTCCAGCAGCCGGGCGAGGTAGTAGTGGTTGGTGATGCCGACCTCGCAGCCGCCGGCGTCGATGGCCTCCAGCAGCTCGATGTCGTTGCTCATGATCTCGACGTCGTTGGCGACCCAGCTCTCGACGATCTCCTGGGCCCGCTCGCGACCGTGCAAGTCGATCAGGCTGGCGACCAGGCTCTGGGTGTAGGAGGAGGTCTCGTCGCGCATGCAGATGCGGCCGCGCCACTGCGGGTCGCCGAGACCGGCGTAGGTGTCCTCGGCGTCGAAGTCGTCGGGGTCGACGGCCTCGGGGTCGTAGACGATCGTGCGTGCGCGCATGGCCAGGCCGTACCACTCGCCGTCGGGGTCGCGGAGGTCCTCGGGCACCGCGCCGTCGAGGACGGTGGACTCGACCGGCTCCAGGACGCCCTGCTCGCCGGCGTTCCACAGCATGCCGGCGTCGACGGTCATGAAGACGTCGGCGGGGGTGTCCTCGCCCTCGGCCTTGAGCCGCTCCAGCAGCTCGGCGTCGTCGCCGTAGAGGAACTCCACGGTCAGACCGGTCTCCTCGGTGAAGTCCTCGAAGGCCGACTCCAGGTCGTAGTGCCGCGCGGAGTAGACCTGCAGGTCGGCCTCCTCGCCGCCGAGGAGCCCGCAGCCGGAGAGGGCCAGCGGGGTCAGCAGGGCCACGGCGAGCGCGGGCAGGGAGCGGCGGCGGGACATCGGGACTCCTGGTGGGGCGGGGAAGGTGCCGTACGTCGGCGCGACCTGAGCCGCAACCGAGGAAAGGTTAGCCTGCCCTTCCCAACGCCGACCAGGGGTCCGGCGGGTGGAGGGGGTCACACGACGGCGTGCGCCCGGACCCGCCCCGACGGCGGGGGCCGGGGACGACGAAGGCCCCGACGGGCCGTGCTCCGGGGTGGAGCGGCGGGCCGTCGGGGCCTTCGTCGTGGTGCTCGGGTGCCGCCCGGTGCCAGGGCGGCACCCGGGATCAGACGGCCACCGGCTCGGCGTCGGCGACCAGGCCGTTGGCCATGCCCCAGGCGACGGCCTGGGTGCGACGCTCGACGTCGATCTTGCGGTAGGCCTGGCGGATGTAGGTCTTGATCGAGTTGATCGACAGGCCCAGCTCCTCGCCGATCTCGCCGTTGGTGAGACCGCCCGTGATGAGGGTGAGGATCTCCAGCTCGCGGGGGGTGAGCCGGCTGCCCGCGGGTGCCTGCGGGGTGCGGATCGGGGCCACCGGCTCCACCGGCTCGGCGGGGGTGTGGACCCGAGGGGCGGGGACGCCCCGGCCGGACACGATGTCCTCGAGCGCCACGACGAGCTGCGCCGCGGTCATCGACTTGGACAGGTAGGGGCTGGTGTTGTCGGGCAGCATGTCGGCCGGCGCCCAGCTGAACACCACGGCCTGGGCCTCGGCGGCCGACTGCAGGTTGCGAAGCATCGAGGCGCTGTACGACGACTGCTGCATCGGCTCGTAGAGGACGACGTCGACGTCCTCCGGGTGGGCGAGGGCGGTGCGGACGTCGATCAGCCGCACGCGCTCGGCGTAGGGGGTCAGCAGCGTCTCCAGGCCGGCGACAGCCAGGTCGTTGTCGTCGACGATGGTCGCCGTGAGGGTCTTCCTCTCGAAGGTCATGCTCGTCACCTCTGTGGAACGTCAGGAATCCGGGTGAGGCACCGGCGGGCGCCTCACTCCTGTGTTTATCCAGTGCTCCAGGGTTCAATCACATCTCACCCCTTCGGGTTGACTTGTCCGGACCAGCACCTCCCCCCGGCTCGGAGGGGAGGGGGTTGACCCGAGCGGTCACCCGTCGACAGATGCGGAAAGGTGCTCTGACCAGGGCGAACGTCGATCGGCACGACGGTGGACCGGTCGGCCTGCGGTGCCTGGGTCGGCCCGGTCGCGGGCTCGCCGGAAGGACCGTGTGGCCGAGATCGCGTCGGCCAAGACCGGGTCCGGTGTGGATGCTGCGTGGAAGGTCGGCGGTGCTCAGCTCGGTCTGGCGGCCGGGATCTCCCGGGCCCGGTCGACCAGCGACAGTGCCGCGCTCACGGGGTCGCCCGGCAGGTGCAGCGCCCCCCACTCGGCGGCGAGCTCGGCGGTCGCGCCCGGCCCGGCCAACGCCAGCGTCTGGTCGCGTGCGAGGCGGCGTACGACGGCGACGTCGGCCTCGGAGAGCTGGAAGACCTGGGGGAGGGTGCCGGCGAGCACCACCAGCTCGGGCCGCACGACGTCGACGGCGACCTGCACCGACGGCAGCGGGCAGTTCGGGCCGAGGAACCGGGTGCGCCAGCCGGCGCGCTGCAGGACGACCTCGAAGGCCTTCAGCGCGATGTCGTGGGACTCCTCGGGCGGGCAGGCCAGCAGGGCGGTGGGTCCCGAGCGGGTGCCCGGACCGACGGCGAGCGCCGCCAGTCGGCCGCGGACCAGGTCGCTGGCGAAGTGCTCGTCGGCGACGTCGAAGTCGCCGGACTCCCACCCCTGCCCGACCTGGGCCATGAAGGGGAGCAGCACGTCGCGGATGGCGGTCTCGACCGAGACCGTGCGCAGCAGTCGGTCCAGCGCCTCGTGCATCGAGCCGACGTCGAAGGCCAGCATCGCTGCCTCGAGCTCGGCGCGGGTGCGGGCGACGTCGAGCGACCCCTCGCTGTGGACGGTCCCGTCCTCGGGGCGGTCGTGGCCCTCGGCGCGGGTGCGCTCGTTGGCCAGGATGTCGGCGGCCGCCTGTGCGGCGGGCACCCCGCGCTCGCGCGCGGCCTGCATCGCCAGCGCCCGGCGCTCGTCCTCGGGGCCGTAGAGGCGGTAGCCGGCCTGGGTGCGCGTGGGGCTGAGCAGGCCGTAGCGCATCTCCCACGCGCGCAGCAGCGTCTCGCTCACCCCGACCCGGGTGGCCAGCACCCCGATCCGCCAGCGCTCCGCCGGACCGCCGCTCATGGTTCCTCCTGGCTCCGCCCCCGGCGCCGCGTGCCGTCCGGGTGCCTGGGGGGTGACCCCGCCGTCGCCGGCGCTGCCCGGTCACCCCACCTTCTCCTTGACCTTCTACCGACCTTCGACAGCGGGGTTACACTGAATCTTCGAGCCCGTCGCCGGGCTGTGCTGGGTCGGCGAGGGGAGCATCGCACATCGATCGACCCAGGAGGTCGAGACCCTTGACGGACCCGCAGCCGCTCGGCCGGCTCATCGACTCGCTGGGCGTGGAGCACCGCCCGGAGGAGGGCGAGCTGGTCCTGGGCGCGGTCGTGCTGATGAAGGTGATGGAGGCGGACGGTCGCATCTCGATGCGCTCGGCGTGGTCACCCGGTCTGAGCTGGATGGAGCGGGTCGGCATGCACCAGGCCGCCGCGCAGACCGACCTGCCCGTGCGGCCCTCCGGCCAGTGGGACACTCGTGAGCTCGACAGCGGGGTCTCGGTCGAGAGCGTCGACGGCGACGGCTGGGACGATCCCGACCAGCGCTGACCCAGCTGCCGCACCCCCTCGTGGGTGCGCGGGAGGCTCGCCCTGGTGGGGTGAGCCCGCTGACGTCGTACGCCGGAGGTGGCTCAGCAGGCCTCGGCGAGCGCTCCGCGCAGCTGCAGCAGCAACCGCTGGAGCAGGCGCGAGACCTGGATCTGGCTCATGCCGAGGCGGCTCGCGATCTCGCGCTGCGGCAGCTCGTCGGCGAAGCGCAGGCGCAGCAGGTCGCGCTCGCGCGGGCTGAGCGTGCGCAGCAGCGGAGCCACGACGAGGCGGGCCTCGGTGCGGGCGAGGTCGGCCTCGTGGCCGGGATCCCCGACCTCGCGCAGGACCGCGGCCTCGCCCTCGCCGCCCTCGGCGCCCGGAGGGGTGTCGAGGGAGAGGAGCGAGAAGCAGGAGCGGGCGGCGAGCGCCTCGCGGACGACGTCCACCGACTCCTCCACCTCGTCGGCCAGGGCGCTCACCGAGGCCTCGTCGATCCGGTCCAGGGAGGCGCCCGAGCGGACCAGGCGGCCGTGGGCGCGCTGGACCTCGCGCGGGGGGCGGATGGTCCAGGAGTGGTCGCGGAAGTGGCGACGGATCTCGCCGGTCATCGTCGGCACGGCGTAGGAGAGCAGGTCGCGCTCGTGGCTGGGGTCGAAGGAACGCACGGCCCGCACGAGGGCGAGGTAGGCGACCTGGGTGAGGTCCTCGACGGGGATCGACTTGCGGGCGTAGCGGCGGGCGACGGCCTCGGCGACGCGCATGTTGAGCTCGACCACCCGGTCCAGGCACGCGGCCCGCTCCTCGGGGGACACGCCGGCGGCGTGGGCCCGGGCGAGCAGCTCGGCGGTCTGCTCGGAGCGCTGCGCGTCGGTGAGCCGGCGCACGGAGAGGGCGTCCTGGATGCGGTGGTCGGCGTCGGCCGGGGCGGTCGGCTGCCGGCGTACGAGCGGGACGACGTCGTCGGTGCGAACCTCGCGCCGGTCGTCGAGCGGGCTGGTCGTCATGCCTTCTCGCTCTCTGCGCTGAGCGCGGTGGGCCGGTCTCCCGGGAGGTGCGGTGCTTGTTGAAGAACTCTAAACAACCTTCGACAAACCTTGCACACTTCTCACCCTTTTGGGCCGGGATCGGGGAGGGGCCCTGGAGGCGGTCGGGCGGCGGGGAGGAGGAGGCCGCGCGGGACGCACGCCTGGAACGGCCCCGCGAGCGGGCCGCAGCATCAACAATGCACCCGTGGTGGTCGCACGCGCTCCCTTCGGCTCCTGGCTCCTCGGCCCCGAGGGCCAGTCGCTGCGCCGTCTCCGGGTGCGCATCCAGCTGCTGCTGACCTTCGGCATCTCGCTGACCCACGCCATCGGGGCGGGGATCGTCGTGGTGCTGACGCTGTTCGTGATCCCGCAACCCGGCGGCAGCGACGACCTCTACCTCGCACTCGCCGTCGCGGTCCCCGTGTACGTCGGGCTCGCACTGCTCATCGGGGTCGTGTGGGGCACCCGGGTGGCGTTCCGCTCGCTGCGCTGGGCCCTGCGCGGCGAGGAGCCGACGCCGACGGACCGTCGTCGCGCCATGCGGGTGCCGCTGCAGCTGGCGGCCGTCTCCGGGGTCCTGTGGGCCGGCGCCGTGGTGCTCTTCACCGGGCTGGCGCTCTGGCTGGCCCCCTCCCGGGCGCTCGGCACCGGACCGACGGTGGCCATCGGCGGCATCGTGGTCTGCGCGGTGACCTACCTGCTCGCGGAGTTCGTCCTGCGCCCGGTCGCCGCCCGCGCGCTCACTGGCGCCCCCGGCACCCGCCGCCCCAGGGGCCTCGGCGTGGGCGGGCGGATGCTCACCTTCTGGCTGCTCGGCACCGGGATGCCGCTGCTCGGCCTGGGGTACGCCGCCCTCCTGGCGCTCGTGCAGGGCGACGTCTCCGCGGACCGGATGGCGGTGGAGGCGCTGGCGATCTCCGGGGTGGTGCTGGTCTTCGGGCTGCTCGTCACGGTGCTCAACGCCCGCTCGGTCGTCGCCCCGCTGGTCTCGGTGCGACGAGCCCTGGGGCGGGTGCAGGACGGCGACCTGGAGCAGCGGGTGCCGGTCTACGACGCGACCGAGCTCGGCCTGCTGCAGGCCGGCTTCAACCACATGGCCGAGGGCCTGGCCGAGCGCGAGCACCTGCGCGACCTCTTCGGCCGCCACGTCGGGCAGGAGGTCGCCCGCGCAGCCGCCTCCGGCGACGTCGAGCTCGGCGGGGAGACCCGGTGCGTCACCGTCCTGTTCGTCGACCTGGTCGGCTCCACGACGATGGCGGCGGGCCGCGACCCCGCCGAGGTCGTGGAGCTGCTCAACGGCTTCTTCGAGGTCGTCGTCGACGAGGTCGACCGGCACGGGGGGCTGGTCAACAAGTTCATGGGCGACGCGGTGCTCGCGGTCTTCGGCGCCCCGGTCGACCTCCCGGACCACGCCACCCGGGGGCTGCGCGCAGCCCGCGCGATGGTCGAGCGGCTGGCTGCCGAGCAGCCCACCCTCGACGCCGGGATCGGGGTCTTCACGGGGGAGACCGTCGCCGGCAACGTCGGCACCCGCTCGCGGCTGGAGTACACCGTGATCGGGGACGCCGTGAACGCCGCCGCCCGCCTCACCGAGCTGGCCAAGGACGTCGAGTGCCGGGTGCTCACGTGCGCCGAGACGGTCGGTGACGCGAGCGCGGACGAGGCGTCCCGGTGGGTCCGCCACGACACGGTGACCCTGCGCGGTCGGACCTCTGAGACCGAGCTCTTCGTGCGCGCGTGAGCCGGTCCGCCGACCGCACGTGAGGGAAGGCACAGCGCCGCGGAGTCGGTCGTGGGCGGCGTACCCCCTCAGCATGGGGGCGTGAGCGCACCCTCCCCGGCTGCGACGGCGCCGCGGAAGCGGCTGCTGTGGGTCGACGTCGCCAAGGGCCTGTGCATCCTGCTCGTGGTGCTCCACCACGCCGTGGTCAAGGACCTCGCCGTGCAGGCGCCGCCGGCCCTGGCCCCGGTCGCGGACGCGTGGGCGGCCGTGACGATGGCGCTCAAGCCCGTGCGGATGCCGCTCTTCTTCGTGCTCAGTGGCCTCGTGGCCGCCGGTGCGGTCACCCGTCCGTGGTCGCAGGCCCGGCGCCGGGTGCTCTCGCCCTACTACCTGTACGTCGTGTGGCTGGTGCTCCAGGGCGCGTTCTTCTCCGTCGAGCGGCTGCTGCCGATGAACCGCACCCAGGACCTCGCCGAGCTCGCGGGCGACCTGGTGTGGGCGTCCACCGGCCTGTGGTTCCTCTACGCCCTCGCCGTCTACTTCGCCCTGGCGCGGCTGCTGTCGCGGTTCCCGCGCGAGCGGGTGCTGCTGGTCGCGGCGGCCGTCTCCGCGCTGTCCGGGCTGGTCCCGACCGAGGCCTGGAACCGCACCTCGGTGCTGTTCCACTTCACCTTCTTCGCCCTCGGGGCCCTGGCCCCGGACCTGGTGCGCCGGGTCGCGGACCGGGTCGGGGACCGGGCCCGAGGGCTGCTGCCACGGCTGGCGGTGCTCTACCTCGCGCTCGTGGTGCTGCTGCCGCTGGTGCACCTGCCGCGCACCGCTGACCTGCTCGTCGCCAGCGCGGTCGGCGTGCCGCTGGGGATCGGGCTGTGCGTGCGGCTGGCCCGCGGACCGGCCGCGGAGCACCTGGCCTGGATCGGTCGGCGGACGCTGCCGGTCTACGTGCTGCACGCGCCGCTGCTGGCGCTGGCCCTGCACCTGCCCGAGCCGCTGCGGGTCAGCCCGCTGGGCCGGGGCTACCTGGGCTGGCTCGAGGCGGCGGCGTACCCCGTCGTGCTCACGGTCCTCGCCGTCGGTGCCGCGCTGGCGCTGCACGCCGGGCTGCAGCGGGCCGGGGCATCGGCGCTCTTCGCGCTGCCGCAGCGACCGGCTGCGGGACCGGGGACCGGCCGGTCCGCCCGACGGGCCGACCCGGCTCAGGCGACGGTGGCCGCGAGGTCCTGAACGGGGCGGCCGGCGCGGTGCCGGCCGGGGGTGGTGACCCCGGTGGCTGTGGCGGTGCGCGTGCCGGCAGTGGCGGCCTGCGGGGTCGCGACGTCGGCGGTGGCGTCCTCGACGGCCAGCATGGCCTCGAGGTGGGCCGCGACGTCGGCGGCGCTGGGACGCTCGGCCGGGACCCGGGCGGTCATGGCCGCCAGCAGCCTGGTCCACGCGGCGCCGAGCGAGGTGGGGATCGCCGGGCTGCGGTGCACGCGGGCCCACGCCGAGCTGTCGTCGGGGCCGGAGTACTCCCGGTGGCCGGTGAGCGCCTCGAGGAGCATCAGGCCCAGGGCGAAGACGTCGACCGCCGTGCCGATCGCCTCGCCCAGGACCTGCTCGGGGGCGAGGTAGGCGAGCGAGCCGACGGTGTGCCCGGGACGGCCGTGCGGGTCGGGCTCGCCCACGTCGAGGCTGATGCCGAGGTCGCAGATACGGGCGCTGCCGGAGGGGTCGAGCAGCACGTTGGCGGGCTTCACGTCGCGGTGGACGATGCCCTCGGAGTGCAGGTAGGCCAGTGCCGAGGCGACGTCGCGCCCGATCGCGGCGACCCGCTGCGGGTCGAGCGGACCGTCGGTCAGCACGGTCGCGAGGTCGGGGCCGTCGACCAGCTCCAGCACGAGGTACGGCGCTCCGTGGCCCTCCCACGCGGCGTCGAGGACCCGCACCAGCCCGGGGTGGCGCAGGTCGGCGAGCAGCCGGCCCTCGTCGCGCAGGCGCAGCCTGTGCTGGGCGCGGCCCAGGCCGGGTCGCACCCGCTTGAGGGCGACGTCGCGGCCCAGGCGCAGGTCGTGCGCGCGGTGCACGGTGGCGGTGCCGCCGGCGGCGATGGTGCCGTCGACGCGGTAGCGCCCGAGGACCTCGGTCTGCTGCTGCTCGGTCATCACTGCCCTCTCCGTGCGGTCCACCCAGGGGTTCCCCGGGTGCGCGCAGGGCTAACCGCCCGGAGGGGTGGCAAGGGCCACGCCGGGGACGACCGGGCGGTGGGCCTCGGGTCCGCTCAGCGACCGACGCCGGCGGCGGCCTCGACCAGGGACGGGCCGTACCACGTGAGCAGCCGCCCGCTCACCAGCTCCACGGGGGTGCGGGTGAAGGCCTCCGGGCCGTCGTCGGTGGTGAAGACGTAGGGCTCGTCGGGGAGCAGCACCGCGTCGGCGCCGGCGGAGTCGATCGCCTCGACGGTGACGGTCGGGTAGCGCTGCTGGCGCTGCTGGGGGTCGCCGCCAGGCTCCCCGCCAGCCACGGCCTCCGCGTCGGGGACGACGACCTCCCAGCCCAGCCGGCGGCACAGGTCGGCGGTGAACGTGCGCGGACCCACGACCATCCACGGGTCGCGCCAGATCGGCACGACGACCCGACGGGTCACCGGCGGCAGGTCCCCGCACCAGAGACGCCGGGCCTCGGCCAGCCACGCCGGGCGCGGCCAACCCAGCAGGTCGAGCACCCGCTCGAGCTCCGCGACCCCCTGGGGGACGGTCTCGATGTCGGTCACCTCGACCTGCACCCCGGCGTCGCGCAGCCGCCGGACGTCCAGCTCGCGGTTCTCCTCGCGGTTGACCACCACGACGTCGGGGCGCAGGGCCCTGATCGCGGCGAGGTCCGGGTTCTTCGTCCCGCGCACCCGCGCGACGCCGTACGACTCCAGGTCGGCGGGGTGCGTGCACCAGTCGGTGGCCCCGACGAGCCCCTGGGGGTCCACGCTCGCCAGCGCCTCCGTGATCGAGGGCACCAGCGACACCACCCGCGTCAGGTGCGGCCGAGCGGTCACGTCCTCGCCGCCGAGAGGTCAAGAACGTGGCAGCGAGCAGTCACGCCCTCGTGCGCGTGGCCGGAGGACTGGCCGGTCGAGCCCGAGGAGGTGACCTGTCGGCCCCGAGGAAGTGACTGCTCGGCCGCGACCACCTGACTGCTCGGCGGTCAGCGCAGGGCGAGCGAGCCGGAGGTGGCCGCCTCGAAGGGCAGGGCGGCGTGCTCGGCGATCCGACGGTCCAGGTTGGCGGCGACGTCGGCGGGCCAGGGAGCGGTACGCCGGTCGGAGAGGTCGATGTGCAGGAAGATCTCCTCGAAGACGGCCGAGACGCGCTCGTGGGTCTCGTCGAGGATGTAGACCAGCGCGTGCGCGGCCCGCTCGCTGCGGCCGAGCAGCCGCACGCGCACCGACATCCGGTCGCCCGTGCGCAGCTCGTGCAGGTAGGTCACGTGGTGCTCGGCGGCGAAGCAGGCGTGGCCCTCGCGCAGCGGCCAGTCCATCGGGATGCCGAGGTCGACCAGCGACTCGTCGAGGCCCTCGGAGCCGATGCCGAGGTAGTGGCGCACGTTGAGGTGGCCGTTGTTGTCCTCGAAGGCCACCGGGACGGGCTGCTCGGCGTACGCCGGCAGGTCGACGAGCTGGGCGAAGGACGGGTGCGCGGTGCTGGTCACGGGGGTGAACCTATCTGTTGTCCGACCGATGTCTCGACACGCCCGTCGCGGCCTCGTTCCTCGGCCGCGGGGCTTGCTCGACCTCTTCGCTGACGCTGCCTCGCTGCGCTCGGCAGCGGCTCAGACATTCCGGCGGTACTGCCCGCCCACCTCGAAGAACGCCTCGGTCACCTGGCCCAGCGAGCAGACCCTGGCCGCGTCCATGAGCACGGCGAAGACGTTCTCGTCGGGCGAGGCGGCCGCGGCCTTGAGCCGGGCGAGCGCCTCGGTGGCCTCCTGCTCGTGGGTGCGGGTGAACTCCCGGACCCGGCGCAGCTGCGACTCCTTCTCCGACTCCGTGGCGCGGGCGAGCTCGACGTGCTCGGGCGTGGCGTCGTCGCCGCCGGGGCGCAGGAAGGTGTTGACGCCGATGATCGGCAGGCTGCCGTCGTGCTTGCGGTGCTCGTAGAGCATCGACTCGTCCTGGATCCGGCCGCGCTGGTAGCCGGTCTCCATCGCGCCGAGCACGCCGCCGCGCTCGTTGATCGCCTCGAACTCCCGCAGCACCGCCTCCTCCACGAGGTCGGTGAGCTCCTCGATGACGAACGAACCCTGGAGCGGGTTCTCGTTCATCGCCAGGCCCCACTCGCGGTTGATGATCAGCTGGATCGCCAGCGCCCGGCGCACCGACTCGGGGCTCGGGGTGGTGACGGCCTCGTCGTAGGCGTTGGTGTGCAGGGAGTTGGCGTTGTCGTAGATCGCGATCAGCGCCTGCAGCGTGGTGCGGATGTCGTTGAAGTCCATCTCCTGCGCGTGCAGCGACCGACCGCTCGTCTGCACGTGGTACTTCAGCTTCTGCGAGCGCTCGTTGGCGCCGTACTTCTCCTTCATCGCCACCGCCCAGATACGGCGGGCGACCCGGCCGATGACGGAGTACTCCGGGTCCATGCCGTTGGAGAAGAAGAACGACAGGTTGGGCGCGAAGTCGTCGATGTCCATGCCGCGCGCGAGGTAGGCCTCGACGTAGGTGAAGCCGTTGGCGAGGGTGAAGGCGAGCTGGCTGACGGGGTTCGCCCCGGCCTCGGCGATGTGGTAGCCGGAGATCGAGACCGAGTAGAAGTTGCGCAGCCGGTACTGGATGAACCACTCCTGGATGTCGGCCATCATCCGCAGCGAGAACTCCGTGGAGAACAGGCAGGTGTTCTGGCCCTGGTCCTCCTTGAGGATGTCGGCCTGCACCGTGCCGCGGACGCTCTGGATCGCCTCGTAGGGGTCGATGCCGCGCTCGCGGGCCTGGTCCATCACGGTGTTGAGGTAGAAGGCCAGCACGGTCGGGGCGGGGCCGTTGATCGTCATGCTGACCGAGGTGGTCGGGGCGAGCAGGTCGAAGCCGTCGTACAGCTCCTTCATGTCGTCCAGGGTCGCGACGCTCACGCCGGAGGTGCCGACCTTGCCGTAGATGTCGGGGCGCTCGTCGGGGTCGCGGCCGTAGAGGGTCACGGAGTCGAAGGCGGTCGAGAGCCGGGTGGCCGGCTGGCCCTCCGACAGCATCTTGAAGCGGCGGTTGGTGCGCGCGGGGTCGCCCTCGCCGGCGAACATGCGCGCCGGGTCCTCGCCCTCGCGCTTGAACGGGAAGACACCCGCGGTGAAGGGGAAGCGGCCCGGGAGGTTCTCGTCCCGGAAGAACCGCACCAGCTCGCCGTGGTCGGTGAAGCGGGGCAGCGCCACCTTGGGGACCTGGTTGCCCGAGAGCGAGGTGCGGCCCTCGACCGCGGCGTACTCCTCCTTGACCTGCGGCCAGGTCTCCAGCTGCTTGCGGGTCTCGACCGGCAGCTGCTCGCGCGCCTGCTCGAGCAGGGCGGGTACGCCGCCGGCGTCCGCGCCCGCGGACTCCAGCTCGCCCGCGACCGACTCCAGGCGCTGCAGGCGGCGGGCCTGCTCGACCAGCTCGGCCGTGCGCGCGTGGTAGCCGCGGACGGTCTCGGTGATCTCGGCCAGGTAGCGGACCCGGTCCTGCGGGACCACGGCCCGGATGCCGCTGGAGTGCTTGACGTCGACGGGGGCGAGCGCGCCCTCGGCCACGGGCAGCCCCTTGTCGGCCAGCAGCCCGCGCAGGTGCTGGTAGAGCGCGGTGACGCCGTCGTCGTTGAAGGTCGCGGCGCTCGTGCCGAAGACCGGCATGTCGGACGGCTGCTGTCCGAACGCCTCGCGGTTGCGGACCATCTGCCGGCCCACGTCGCGCAGCGCGTCGGCCGCGCCCCGGCGCTCGAACTTGTTGATCGCCACGAGGTCGGCGAAGTCGAGCATGTCGATCTTCTCGAGCTGGCTGGCCGCGCCGAACTCCGGCGTCATGACGTACATCGAGGTGTCGACGAACGGCACCACCGCCGCGTCGCCCTGGCCGATGCCGGGGGTCTCCACGACGACCAGGTCGAAGCCCGCGGCCTTGAGCACCGTGATGACGTCGGCGAGGTGGTCGGGGATCTCGTGCGCGCCGCGGGTCGCGAGGCTGCGGAAGTAGACCCGGTCGCGGTCGTGGCCCGGGAGGTCGAGGGAGTTCATCCGGATCCGGTCGCCGAGCAGCGCGCCGCCGCCCTTGCGGCGGGTCGGGTCGACGGCGACGACCGCCACCCGCAGCTTGTCCTGCTGGTCGACGCGGAAGCGGCGCAGGATCTCGTCGGTGAGCGAGGACTTGCCCGAGCCGCCGGTGCCGGTGATGCCGAGGACGGGGGCGTGGCTGCGGGCGGCCGCCTGCTGGAGGGCCTCCAGGGTCGCGCCGTCGAGGCGGCCGAGCTCGGCGCCGGTGATGGCGCGGGCGACCGCGGACCGCTCGCCGGTCAGGACCTGGTCGGCGGTGACCGGGCGGAGGTCCCACAGGTCGGTGTCGCAGGCCTCCACGACGGTGTTGACCATCCCGACCAGGCCGAGACGCTGGCCGTCCTCGGGGCTGAAGATCGTCACCCCGGACTCCCGCAGCCGGGCGATCTCGTCGTGCACGATCACGCCGCCGCCCCCGCCGACGACCTTCACGTGACCCGCGCCCGCCGCGCGCAGCAGCTCGACGAGGTACTCGAAGTACTCGACGTGGCCGCCCTGGTACGACGACACCGCGACGCCCTGGACGTCCTCCTCCAGCGCCGCGTCGACGACCTCCTGCACCGAGCGGTTGTGCCCGAGGTGCACGACCTCCGCGCCCTGGCTCTGGAAGATCCGCCGCATGATGTTGATCGAGGCGTCGTGGCCGTCGAACAGGCTGCTCGCCGTGACCAGGCGGACCGGGTTCGACGGGACGTGCAGGGGGTGGGAGGTCGGGTCGCTCACGGGGGCTCCAGGGGAAGATACTTGGATGTCCAACTATTCGGGTGGAGTGTAGCCGCCGTCACGCTCCAGCGTCGACCGTCTCGTGGGGTGGGGAGGTGTGCGGGTGCGGTGGTCGGGCTGGGTCGAGGGGTGCGCGGCGCCGCGCCATGACCGTGGTCGGCCGACGGCGCCCCCTTCGTCGCAACCACCCGGCTCGTTCGTCCCTCACGAGCCGGGGGCCAGGCCCATCCACGCTCCTCCGGGGGCGCCGCCGGCCGACCACGGTCCCCGCGCGGCGCCGCGCACCCCTCTCCTGTGGCCAGGTGGGTCGGTGACTCGGCGCTGGTTCGAGGGTGACGGCGGATTCAGGGGGCGGTCGCAACACCGGCTGTCTGGTTGTCGGCGAGCAACTTAGCGAAGACCTCGGCGGGGGTGTAGAAGCCGAGTCGTTTGCGGGGGCGGTCGTTGAGTTGCTTGGC
>CAEZYQ010000035.1_pt1 | contig 30712 bp, 28 predicted proteins | sample 7265561 | NCBI WGS metagenome assembly CAEZYQ01 (sample SAMEA6813939, study PRJEB35770) | uncultured Nocardioides sp. | biome: Freshwater; feature: Freshwater reservoir; material: water | place: Czech Republic | collected 2017-04-14 | depth 30m m | reverse complement strand
ATGTGAGGAGCGGTCATCGTGATGACTCCGTTCGAGAGTGCTGTGAGAGGTTCACTCGAAGGATCACGCGGTGGCCGCTGCTTCGTCATCCGTACTCGCCGGTGACGATCTCGGCGACCGCGCTACACCACTATCGGGGACTCAACTTGTGCCGGACTGGTGGACCACAGGCGAGACGCAATGCCTCGCGCCGGTCGAAGACACCGTGTACTTCGACAGAGCGGCCACCGCCGACTGTTCCAACCCCCCAGCCCCGTCCACTGTCCGAGAAGTTTCCGCACTCGCAGTCTTAGACGCCGACAGCGGCTACGGAGAACTGGTGGTTCGTGACATGGAACCCATCGGCGAAGTAGACGGTCGCGAAGTCGTTGAGTCGGGGGAATGCGAGGAGTGGTTCGAGGGGGTGTGTCGCAGACTCTTCGCGGTGCCCTCAGAAGGGGTGGTCTTCGCCGTCACCATCGCCGATAAGAGTGATGGCGACTACGAGGCCATTCGCGACTCGCTGCACATTCTGCCTGAGACTTCGACAACCGTTCCGCTGGCGACTCGTGACGGCTGGACACCGGCCTGGGGTGCCGAACCCAAAGTGACCGACGCTCTGGTGCACCAACTGAAAGATGCCGGACTGAATGTTGAAACCAAGACGGCCGAACGGCCTTCGAATGACGACGGCGGAGACTACGACTCCTTCCCGGAAGGGAGCCTGCTCGACGTAAGCCCGGCACTCGGCAGCGTCATCGACGTGGGAGGCACGGTGACGGTCACCGTCTCAGGGCGGTCGTTGGACCCAGCACGATAAGCACCCAGCGCAGTCCGGTAGGTGCGTCAACCGCACGCTCATGCCGCAATCCGTGCGCGCTCGCCGCTGGGCGATGGGCTCGCGGAGCGACCCGGTACGGGATGGGCTCGCGGAGCGACCCGGTACGGGATGGGCTCGCGGAGCGACCCGGTACGGGATGGGCTCGCGGAGCGACCCGGTACGGGATCCTTCATCGGCGATCGAGATCGCTCTGGCTTCTGGGATCGCCGCCGGCAAGCTGAGGTCCGGTTCATAGGCGGTTCCTCAACTGGAGTTACCGGATCTGGCTCCCCTCTGTGTCAAGACACGCGTGGCAAGGGCGTTCTAGGCTGAGTGGTGACGGGCCCCGGAGTGGCTTGTCCGAAGAGCCGGTGTTGGGGTTGTGAGCCGGTCGCGCTGGAGTCAGAGTCGCTACCTCGTTGCCCTCCCGGGCCCGTCACCTCGCTCGCTGCGGATGCTCTGATGGCGTCGTCGAGCATGGTCCGATAGACGATGTTCGAGAGCCGTCGCTTCAGTGCACGCATGGCTTCCATCGAGGTCTTGCCGTCGCGCTTGCGGCGGTCGAAGTAGGCGCGGCCTTCGGTGTCGTTGCGTAGCTGGACGGTGGCCATGATGTGTAGCGTCCGGTTGATCTGCCGGTTGCCAGCTCGGGACAGGCGGTGCCGGACCTGGTCACCAGAGGAGGCGTCGATGGGTGCGGTGCCGTTCCAGGACGCGAAGTGCTCGCGGTTAGGGAACCGGGTGATGTCACCGACCTCGACCAGCAGCCGCGCGGCGCCCGAAGGGCCGATGCCGTGCAGGTCCATCAACGTCGTGCCCGTCGCAGCGAGCAGCTCCTTGAGCTCCTTGTCCGCGGCCTTCTTTCGTGCGTAGACCCGCTCGAGGTCAGCGATGAGCTCGGCGGCGACCCGACGACGAGCTTTGCCCACGGTGTCGCGCGGACGGACCTTGGCCAGCAGCGCCTTGGCTTGCGCCGCGGAGAGGTCCTTCTTCGCACCACCGGGGATCAGCTCCAGCAGCAGCTGGTGGAGCTGGGAGATCATCCGCGTGTGGTCATCGCCCAGTGAGCTTCGGCGGTCGACCAGGAGCCGCAGGACCGCGAGCTGCTCGTCGTGGACCACCGGACGCAGCCCCGCCATCCGGGTGCCGACCAGCGCGACGGAGTGGGCGTCGGTGGCGTCGGTCTTGCGTCCCTGACCGGTGGCGAAGACCCGCGCACGAGCCGACAGCTTCGGCGGGACGTCGACGACCTCGTGCCCCTCGGCGATCAGCCGCATGGCGACGTGGCGACCGATGCCGTTGCAGCCCTCGATGGCCCAGACCCGGTCCGGCCACCGGGTGACGTACTCCAGCATCGACTGGAAGCCGGCGGCGTCGGTGCCGAAGCGGCCACCGCCGAGGACCTCTTCGTCAGCGGCCATGACCTCGATGGTCATCGACCGCTTGTGTGGGTCCATCCCGATCACGACCCGCTCGTCTGTTGCGTTCACTGGCCCTGTCCTTCTGCTCGATCCCTGACGACTGTCGAGTCGGGAGGGCAACGCTGCTTCGAGCTAGGCAAACCCCTCTTGAGCCTCTCCTGACCCATTGGCGACGCCCGGGCCGCGCAGGCCAAATGAGAGCCACACGACCAGCGTGGGCAGCCGATGTGAGAGCGACGGCCCGGACGCCTGAACCGAGCCTCGCCAGGCACCGGTCCTGAGGTCAATGGAACAAGCAGCCGATGAGCGGTCGGGTGGTGCACCGGCTGCTCAATCAGTAGAAGGCCATCACTTGCCGCTGGAACCGCCAGGTGAAGAACGCCGAGTCATCTCTGTTGGTCCAGTGGTCGATGACGGCGTAGCGGGTCCCACCCCTGGGCGTCTCAAAGGACTCGCGCAGTGTCGCCTCCGTGTCGGACTGCGCCGTGATCTCGTGTGAGCCGGGAGCCAATTGCAACGGGAACTGCACCCAGTTGTGTTGTCCCTCGACATCGAATTCGTCGTCCACCACAGTCACGCCGTCTACCGCAACCGCAAGGCGCACCTGCTCGTCATCGAAGGACTGATTGCTGACGTACAGGATGAAGTTCGCCTCAGACTCGTCGACCACCCTCACGTCCGTCCCGCCTGCTTGAGCAGTGACGGGCGCATGGGTAGCGGCAGCGACCTTCTCGTTTGCGGACGCTTCCCTTCCTTCGTCCGCTCCACCGCAAGCGGCAACCAGCCACAGGGGCAGGGTCAGGAGAAGTGCCAGGCGCACGGTCATGAGTATGGGACGCAGTTGCCCAGGCTTTGGTTCCCGAGCGGACGATAGGCGGACACGGGAACGCGCTCATCTGCCGCGCAGTGCGCTCGCCTCGACGTCGTGAGCCGTGCGCGGGGGTGGCGGGCGGGTGAAGGCGAGTCGTAGCCTCCGGAGATGGAGGTCGTGCCCGTCCGGGTGAGGCGTCGAGTGTCCGATGCCGAGCGTGACGCCGCCGTGCGGCTCCTCGGTGACGCGCTCGCGGATGGACGGATCTCGACCGACACCTTCATCAGGAGGATGGACCGGACCTTCGCCTCGCGTGACGAGTCGTCCCTCGACGACGTCGTCGCGGACCTCGTCGACGTCCAGCCGCCGCCGCGGCCTCTCGTCGGCGCCCGGGCGATCCGGCGAAGCCCGCGGGCCCTGCGGGCCCCGCGGGCACGGCGAGTCTCCGCCCAGCCGGCGGGGTTGCTCTCGGTCCAGCTCCCCAGCGCCGCACAGCCCGTCCTGGACATCGGCCGCAGCTCCTGGTCCGAGGTGTGCCTCGGTGACCCGACGGTCTCCTCGTCCCATGCCACCCTGGTCCTGCTGCGCGGCGGGTGGGTCGTCGTGGACCGCAACGCGACCAACGGGACGTTCGTCAACGGCCGTCGCGTGAGGGGGAGCGCGCGGGTCCGTCCCGGGGACGTCCTGATGGTCGGGACGACCACCCTCACGCTGCTCGCGTCGTCACAGGACGGTCCGAGTCTGCGCCGGCGCCCCAGCAGGTGGGTCGGACTGCGGTCCGGCTGACCGGCACCCGACAGTGGGCGACAGCCCCCGCGCAGCCCGCAAATCAGATGTGCTCGACACCGCCGGCCCGTAGCGTCCGGCCATGGCCTACCGCGTTGAGCGCACCACCGATCCCGCCGCCTTCCTCGCGCTCGCAGAGGATCACCTGGCCGGCGAGCCGGTGCTGAGCACCGTGGTCTCGACGACGCTGGAGCGCGCGGTCGCCGACCCCTCGCCCGTCGACCACCCGCGCTGGTGGGCGGCCCTGGTCGACGAGCGGACCGACGAGGTCGTGGGGGTCGCGATGCGCACCGCGCCGTTCCGGCCCTACCCGCTCTACCTCCTGCCGATGCCGACCGCTGCGGCGGAGGCGTTCGGTGCGTGGCTGCTCGCGCACGAGCCGGACGTCGCCCACGCCAACGGCTTGCGTGCCTCGGTCGAGGCCGCCCTCGGCGTGCTGGCGGACGACCGCGGCGGCAGCACCCGGGTCCTCGAGCACGACCGCCTCTGGGAGGCCACGTCCGTCCTGCCACCGACCGGCGTCCCGGGAAGCGCCCGCGCCGCCACGCTGGACGACCTCGACCTGGTCACCGCGTGGTGCCTGGACTTCATGCCGGCCGCCGATCGGCAGGCCGGGCGCCCGCCGCGCGAGGGCGAGGGCGAGCACCTGGACCGCGACTACGCGCGCGGGAAGATCGAGCGGGGCTTCATGTGGCTGTGGGAGGACAAGGGAGAAGTCGTGCACCTCACCGGCTGGAACCCTCCTGCCCTGGGGGTCGCCCGGGTCGGTCCGGTCTACACCCCGGTCGAGCACCGTGGGCACGGGTACGCCGCCGCGCTGGTCGCGCAGGTGACCGAGCGCATCCTGTCCGACGGCGCGCGCGCCTGCCTGTTCACCGACGTCGACAACCCGGTGAGCAACGGGGTCTACGAGCGGATCGGCTACCGCCCGGTGGCGGAGATGGTGCGGATGGAGGTCGCGCCGCAGCCGGTCGCGGTCACCACACCAGGACCGGCTTGACCACCTTCGCTGCCAGCACGTCCGCGACCGCGGTGTTGATGTCGGCGAAGTCGTAGGTCGTCACCAGCGGGTCCAGGTCGAGCACGCCCTCGGCGCGCATCCCGATCATCCGCGGCACCATCACCTGCGGGTCGGAGTCGCCCTCGAGACTGCTCATCAGTCGCTTGCCGCCCTGCAGCAGGTCGGTGGCGTCGATCGGGTACTCCTCCGCCCCCAGCCCCAGCGCCACGAGGGTCCCGCGGCTGCCGAGGGCCTGCATGCCCTGCTTGACCACCGACGGCACCGCCGTCGTGTCGATCGCGTACGACGCCCCGCCGCCGGTCAGGTCCCGGACCGCCTGCACGACGGCCTCCGGCTCCAGGCCGCTGGCGTCCAGGCCGGTGGCTCCCAACTGCTGCGCCTCGGCGAGGCGTGCGGCCTGGAGGTCGACCGCGACGACCGTGCCCACGCCGGTCGCGGCGGCCGCGGCCACCGCGGCCAGGCCGACCGCGCCGGCGCCGTACACCACCAGGGAGTCGGCCTCGCGGGGCTGGAGGACGTTGAGGACGGTGCCGACGCCGGTCTGGTAGCCGCAGCCGAAGGGTGCGAGCCGGGTCAGGTCGTGCGCCGGGTCGACGACCACGCAGCACTCGGCGCCGACGAGCGCGTGCCGGCCGAAGCTGGACTGGCCGAAGAACGACCCGAAGACCGGGGCCCCACCGCGGCTCATGGTCGTCGAGCCGTCGATGCGCATGCCCATGTAGTTGAGCAGCAACGTCTGCTCGCAGTAGGCCGGGTTGCCTGCGTGGCAGGCCGCGCAGGCCTGGCAGGAGCGGAAGGAGAGCACGACGTGGTCGCCGGGGGAGACGGAGGTGACGCCGGGCCCGACCTGCTCGACCACTCCGGTGCCCTCGTGCCCGAAGACGTTGGGGAACATCTCCGCCGGGAGGAAGGAGCGCATCGTGATGTCGGTGTGGCACAGGCCGGTCGCGACGATCCGCACCAGCACCTCGCCCTCGCGTGGCTCGTCGAGCTCCACGTCCACGAGCTCGAAGTCCTGGCCCGGACCGTTGACCACTGCCACCGTCGTCTGCATGACGGCACCCTAGGGGCGAAGTAGAACGCGTTCCAGCGAATCTGCCGACGAGCAGCCGCTCCCTAGACTGGCAGGGCCATGAGTGAGACCCCTGCCGCCCCCCGCCTCGCCGAGTCGATCGCCGAGGTCGAGGACGCGCTCCTCTCCCGTTGGCCCGAGACCCGCCTGGAGCCGTCCCTGGACCGCATCCGCGCCTTCACCGAGCTGCTGGGCGAGCCGCAGCACGCCTACCGGGTGGTCCACCTGACCGGCACCAACGGCAAGACCTCCACCTCGCGGATGGTCGACGCGCTCCTGCGGGCGCTCGACCTGCGCACCGGCCGGTTCACGAGTCCGCACCTGGAGACCATCAACGAGCGGATCAGCGTCGACGGGGAGCCGCTCGAAGACGAGGCCTTCGTCCGCGCCTTCAACGACGTCGCGCCCTACACCCACCTCGTCGACGAGGACCAGCCGCACCCGCTGTCGTTCTTCGAGACCGTCGTCGGCATGGCGTACGCCGCGTTCGCCGACGCCCCGGTCGACGTGGCCGTCGTCGAGGTTGGCATGGGGGGCGGCTGGGACGCCACCAACGTCGTCGAGGCCGACGTCGCGGTCGTGCTGCCGGTCTCCGTCGACCACGCCAAGTACCTCGGCGCCACGCCGGAGGCCATCGCCCAGGAGAAGGCCGGGATCATCAAGGCCGGCTCGGTCGCGGTCTCCGCGGCGCAGGAGCCCGAGGTCGAGGCCGTCCTCGCCGCCCGTGTGGCCGAGGTCGGCGCGAGCCTCGTGCGCGAGGGCGTCGACTTCGGCGTCGTCTCCCGCACCCCCGCGGTCGGCGGTCAGATCGTGAGCATCGAGGGGCTCCGCGGGCGCTACGACGACCTCTTCCTCCCGCTCTACGGCGCCCACCAGGCCCAGAACGCCGCCGTCGCGCTGGCCAGCGTCGAGGCGCTCGTCGGCGGTGCCGAGCCGCTGGACGCCGAGCTGGTCGCGGCCGCCTTCGCCGAGGTGACCTCCCCGGCCCGGCTCGAGATCGTCCGCCGCAGCCCCACGGTCGTGCTCGACGCCGCGCACAACCCGCACGGCGCCCGAGCCAGCGCCGAGGCGCTGGACGACTCCTTCACCTTCGACCCGCTCATCGGCGTGCTCGGCGTCATGGCCGACAAGGACGTCGAGGGGCTGCTCGTCGCCCTCGAGCCGGTGCTGGCCCACGTCGTGGCCACCCAGAACTCCAGCGACCGCTCGATGTCGGCCGCCGACCTCGGTGCCGCCGCGGTCGAGGTCTTCGGGGAGGAGCGGGTCACCGTCGTACCCCGGCTGCTCGACGCGATCGACGCCGCGGCCACCCTCGCCGAGGCCGGGGAGTCGGTGTCGGCCAGCATCGGCGCGGGCGCCGTGCTCGTCACCGGCTCGGTCGTCACCGCGGGCGAGGCCCGCGCCCTGCTCACCGCCGGCCGCCGGAAGGACCGCTTGTGAACCGCTCCGCACGCCGCGGCATGTGTGCCGCGGTCCTCTCCCTCGAGGCGATCACCCTCGGCCTGACTACACCGGTGATCCTCACGCTCACCGACGTCTCGACCCCCGTCGGCCTGGCCGTCGGCCTCGGCCCCGCGGTCGTGGCGCTGCTGCTGGCCGGCGCGCTGCGGAGCGAGGGTGCCTACGGACGCGGCTGGGCGCTGCAGGTCGTCGCCGTCGGGCTCGGCTTCCTCGTGCCCTCGATGTTCTTCCTCGGTGCGGTCTTCGGCCTGCTGTGGGGCACCGCCGACCTGCTGGGCCGCAAGATCGAGCGGGAGCGTGCGGAGGCCTACGCCGCGCTGGAGCGCGACCAGCCCGAGCCGGAGGCCGGCTGACCCGGGTCCGGCCCGGGCCCGCGCCCGTCAGTCGCCCCGCAGTCCCCGCTGGAGCGCGGCGAGGGCGGTGTCCAGCTCGGCGTCGCTGCACCCGCCGAAGCCGACGACCAGCCCGGTGAGTGGCGAGGTGCGGCAGTAGTCCGACAGCAGCGGCACGTCGAACCCGGCGGCCGCGGCGGCGCGCCGCGCGGCCACCGCCCGGTCGCCGGGGAGCAGCACCGTGGCGTACATGCCGGCCACCGGCCCACCCAGGTGCGGGCCGAGCGCCTCGGTCACGCGCGCCGACCTCTCGGCGTACACCTTGCGCGCGGAGCGGACCACGCGGTCGACGTAGCCGTCGCGCAGCATGGCCAGGAAAGCGCGCTGCACCGGCCAGGCGGCGGCGTCGTGGGTGATGGCGCGGTGCCGGTCGACCTCGTCGGCGAGCGCCGGCGGCGGGACCAGCCACCCCAGGCGCAGGCTCGGCGCCACGGACTTCGACGCGGTGCCGAGGTAGGCGGTGTGCTCCCGGTCCAGGCTGGCCAGGGCGGGGATCGGTGCCACGTCGTAGCGGAACTCGGAGTCGTAGTCGTCCTCGACGACGACCGCGCCCGTCTCCCGGGCGGCCGCCAGGAGGGCGATCCGCTCACCGCCGGGCATGGGCGGGCCGAGGGGGTGCTGGTGCGCCGGGGTGACGTACGCCGCCGCCAACCCGTCCAGATCGTGCCTGCCGACGGGGGCGGTCGCCGGGTGGTCGAGCACGGCGCGACCCGTGGCGCGCACGGTCTCCACCGCGGCGCGGTAGCCGGGGTCCTCCACCAGCACCGGTCCGGGGCGGAGGGCGGTCAGCAGGTGGCGCAGTCCGTCGGTGGTGCCGGCGGTGACGCGCAGGTCCGCCGGATCGACCTTGAGCCCCCGGGTGCGGGCCAGGCGCTCGGCGAGTGCCTCGCGCAGGGCGGGAAGGCCGCGAGGGTCGTCGTAGCCACGGGGTGCGGTGGCCTGGCCGACCTCGCGCCAGGCGCGTCGCCAGGCTGCGGCGTGCCGCGGGTCGATCCAGGGGGTCCCGGCGTCGAGCCGCATCAGGCGGCGTCCCTCGGGCCCCGGTCGGGGCCTGGGCGGGGTGGAGGCCCGGGGTGCGCGGCCGGCGGCGACGTAGGTCCCCGAACCGTGGCGACCCTCCAGCCACCCCTCGGCGACCAGCTGGGCGTAGGCCTGCTCGGCGACCGACCGCGCGACCCCGAGGTCGGCCGCCAGCGCCCGGCTCGAGGGGAGCCGGTCGCCCGGGGCCAGCCGGCCCTCGGTGACCATGCCCCGGATCGCGGCACTCAGTTGCACCCCCCACGGCACCCGGGACGCCCGGTCCAGGCGAAGGGGGAGGGTGGAGGTCATCCGCGAGTGGCCTGTCGTAGATCGTCGCGATTGGCCCTGGAGCGCAGGCCACTGAGGCTCGACGATAGCGGAGTGCCGACCCAGACGACCAAGATGACCCAGGCGAGCCACGCGGGCCCGCTCTCGCCGACCGCCCGCACCACCCTGACCCGCAGTCGCGACCGTGCCGCCACCGATCGCGCCGAGCTCGACGCGCTGCTCGCCGAGGTGCTCGTCGCCCACCTCGGCATCACCGTCGGGGAGGGGGAGGACGCCCACCCGGTCGTCCTCCCGGTCGCGATCGCCGTCGACCACGACGGCCCCGACGAGGGCGGCTCGCTCTACCTCCACGCCTCGGTCGCCGCCGGGTGGATCTCCTCGGTGCGCGGCCGCACCGTCTGCCTGACCGCGACGCTGCTCGACGGGCTCGTCGCCGCCCGCTCGGGCTTCCACCACTCGATGAACTACCGCTCCGCCGTGGTCATCGGCCGCTGCCGCGTCGTGGCGGACGCCGACGAGCGGGCCCGCGCGCTGGACCGGGTCGTCGACCACATGGTGCCGGGCCGCTCCGCGACGCTGCGCCCGCCGACCCGCAAGGAGCTGGCCGCCACGGCTGTGCTGGCGCTGCCGCTTGCCGAGGCGTCGGTGAAGCGCCGCGCCGGGGAACCGAAGGACGACCCGCACGACGTCGAGGCGGGCGGCTGGGCGGGCGTCGTGCCGCTGCGGACGGTGGCCGGGGCGCCGGAGCCGGACGCGTGGTCGCCCGCCGAGGTGCCGCCCGACGTCGCCGCCCGCGCCGCCGCCTTGGGTCACGGCCAGGGGTGATCGGTAGGTTGGCCCCATGAGCGAGCGTTCCCTGGTCCTGGTCAAGCCCGACGGCGTACGACGGGGGCTGACCGGCGAGATCCTGCGCCGCATCGAGGCCAAGGGCTACACGCTGGTCCGGCTCGAGCTGCGCACCGCCACCCGCGAGCTGCTGGCCGCGCACTACGCCGAGCACGAGGGCAAGCCGTTCTACGAGCCGCTGGTGGAGTTCATGCTCTCCGGCCCCGTCGCCGCCATCGTGATCGAGGGCGAGCGCTGCATCGAGGGCTTCCGCTCGCTGGCCGGTGCCACCGACCCGACCGTCGCCGCTCCCGGCACCATCCGCGGCGACCTCGGTCGCGACTGGGGCCTGGCGGTCCAGCAGAACCTCGTGCACGGCTCGGACTCCCCGGAGTCGGCCGAGCGCGAGATCTCCATCTGGTTCCCGTCGGCCTAGACGCCCCCGGCGGCGCCGGGTTTGTCGGGTAGCCGACGGACCCGGAAGTGAGACGACGAGACTTCCGGCCCCAACTTCCGGGTTCGTCGGCGCGCCGACAAACCCGAGACGCGGCAACCAGTCCCACCAGTCACAGCAGCCCCGGCGTGGCGCCGGGTTTCGGCGTACGCCGCTGCCTACCCTCGTGACCGGGTCGGACGGGAGCGTGCGCGCGTGCCGACCCGCCTTCCCCGGCTGAGATCTGCGCACGAGGCGGCGACGAGCACCGATGGCGAACAGCTTCTTCGGCCGGGACATGGCCGTGGACCTCGGCACCGCCAACACGCTCGTCTACGCGCGCGGCAAGGGCGTGCTGCTCGACGAGCCGAGCGTCGTCGCGCTGCACTCCGGCACCGGTGAGGTGCTCGCGGTCGGGCACGAGGCCAAGCGGATGATCGGCCGCACGCCCGACTCCATCACCGCGATCCGCCCGCTCAAGGACGGCGTGATCGCCGACTTCGAGGCGACCGAGCAGATGCTGCGCTGGTTCATCCAGCAGGTGCACCGCCGCCGCGCCTTCGCCAAGCCCCGCATGGTCATCTGCGTGCCCTCCGGCATCACCGCCGTCGAGCAGCGCGCGGTCAAGGAGGCCGGCTACCAGGCGGGCGCGCGCCGCGTCTACATCGTCGAGGAGCCCATGGCCGCCGCGATCGGGGCCGGGCTGCCCGTGCACCAGGCCACCGGCAACATGGTGGTCGACGTGGGCGGCGGCACGACCGAGGTCGCCGTCATCAGCCTCGGCGGCATCGTCACGAGCCTCTCGATCCGCACCGCCGGCGACGACCTCGACAACGCGATCGTGGCGTGGATGAAGAAGGAGTACTCCCTGCTCCTCGGCGAGCGCACCGCCGAGGAGGTCAAGATGACCCTCGGCTCAGCGTTCCCGCTGCCCGACGAGCCCGAGGCCGAGATCCGCGGCCGCGACCTGGTCTCCGGCCTGCCGCGCACCGTGCTGGTCTCCAGCGCCGAGGTGCGCCAGGCGCTCGAGGAGCCGCTGCACGCGATCGTCGACGCGGTCCGCACCACCCTCGACCAGACCCCGCCCGAGCTGGCCGGCGACATCATGGACCGCGGCATCGTGCTGACCGGCGGCGGGGCGCTGCTGCGCGGCCTCGACGAGCGGCTGCGCCACGAGACCGGCATGCCCGTCCACGTCGCCGAGGACCCGCTGACCTCGGTCGCCCTGGGAGCCGGCAAGTGCGTGGAGGAGTTCGAGGCGCTCCAGCAGGTCCTGGTCAACGAGCGACGGCGGTACTGATGGCCCTGCTCGAGCGCACCTCCGGACCCCGAGGCGGCAACAGCGGCGCCTCGCCCGTCGGCCGCAGCCGCCGCTCCCTGGCCGCCCGCCGAGAGCGGCGCGAGCGCCGGTGGAGCCCCGGACCCGACCTGGACCGCCAGCGTCCCAGCCGCTCGCTGCTGGTCGCCCTCGGCCTGGCGAGCGCCACGCTGATGACCCTCGACCTCACCGCCGGCGGTGCCGCCCTCGACCCGGTGCGCGGCGTCGTCGCCGACGTCGTCGGCCCAGCCGAGGCGGGCGCGACCGCGCTGGTCAGCCCGGTCCTGGCCGTCCCCGACTTCTTCCGCACCCACTCGTCGCTGCGCGAGGAGGTGGCCACGCTGGAGGAGGAGAACACCGCCCTGCGCGCCGAGCTCGGCAGCGCCGCCTTCCAGCGCAACCGGCTGGCGGCGTACGACGAGCTGACCGCGACCGCCGAGGACCTCGGCTACTCGCTCGTGCCGAGCCGCGTCGTCGGCTGGGGCCCGGCGCAGTCCTTCTCCAGCACCGTGACGATCGACGCCGGCACCGACGCCGGCGTGCAGCCCGACATGACCGTGGTCAGCGGCGCCGGCCTGGTCGGCAGGGTCGTCTCCGCGGGCCGCACCACCGCCACGGTCCTGCTCATCATCGACCCGTCCTCCACCGTGGGCGCCCGGATCGGCGACACCCTCGACATGGGCTTCCTGACCGGTCGTGGCGTGGTCGGCGATGAGGGTCGCCTCGACCTCGAGCTCGTCGACCGCACCGCAGTGCCCGCCCGCGCGGACTCGGTCGTCACCTGGGGAAGCGACGGGGGAGCGCCCTACGTCTCCGGCGTGCCGATCGGGCGCGTGACCCGGGTCTACTCCTCGCTGCGAGAGACGTCCCAGCGCGTCGTCGTCGACCCGTACGTCGACTTCGGCTCCCTCGACGTCGTCGGTGTCGTCGTGCCCACCGGCACCACCTCCGACCGCGCGCTCGTGGGTCCCGACGGCGAGCTGAGCGGCGAGTCGGACGGGGCGGAGCAGTGAGGACCGCCCGCGCCGCCGCCGCAGCCGCCGCCGTCCTCGTCGCGCTGCTCCTGCAGGTCTCCCTCGCGCCGCACCTGGCCTGGCAGGGCGTCGTGCCCAACCTCGTCCTGCTCGTGGTGGTCGCCGCGGCGCTGACCCGCGGCCCGCAGTTCGCGATGGTGCTCGGCTTCGCCGCCGGGGCCCTGCTCGACCTGGCCCCGCCGGCCGACCACACCGCCGGGCGGTGGGCGCTCGCCCTCGTCGTCGTGGGGTACGTCGCCGGGCGGGTGCGCAGCGAGGCGAGCCCGACCGCGACGACCGTCGTCTCGACCGTCGCCGCGAGCTCCTTCGTCGCCACCTCGCTCTTCGCGATGACCGGCCTGCTCCTGGGTGAGCTGAGCGTCGGCGTGGGCGAGCTGCTGCTGGTGGTCGGGCTGGCCGTGGTCTGGGACGTCGTGCTGACCCCCTTCGTGCTGCCCCCGCTGATGGCGATGTTCCGGCGTCTCGAGCCGGCGCGGCTGGCATGAGCCACCCGTCCGAGGAGGCCGCCGGGACCCGCCGCTCCCGGCTGCGCATCGTCGTCATCCAGGCACTGGTCTTCAGCCTCTTCGCGACCCTGCTGGTGCGGCTCTACTACCTGCAGGTCGTCTCCGGCGAGCAGTACACCGCCCAGGCCGCCTCCCAGTCCGTGCGCGACATCGTCGAGCAGCCCCAGCGCGGGCTGATCGTCGACGACATGGGTCGCCCGTTGGTCACCAACCGCCTGGCCTGGGTGGTGTCGGTGGACCGCACGCTGCTCGGCAAGCTGCCGGGTCGCGACCGCAAGGAGCTGCTCGACCGGGTCGCGTCCGTCACCGGCGTACCCGTCAAGGCGCTGGAGCGCCGCCTGGTCACCTGCGGTGACGAGGGCAGCGTGACCGGCACCTGCTGGAACGGCTCGCCCTACCAGCCGGTGCCCGTGGCCACCGACGTCGAGCGCGAGGTAGCGCTGCGCATCCTCGAGCAACCCGAGGACTACCCCGGCGTCCTGGCCGAGCAGCAGAGCGTGCGCGCCTACCCGCGCCCCTACGGCGTCAACCTCGCCCACGTCCTGGGCTACCTCAGCCCGGTCACCGCCGACGAGCTCGAGCAGGCCGAGGCCGACGGCGAGGACTCCGTCAACGGCGCCTCGGTGGTCGGTCGCGCCGGCGTCGAGAAGGAGTACGACGCGTGGCTGCGGGGGGTGCCCGGCACCCAGTCGGTCGCGGTCGACTCGATGGGCCGCGTGCTGGGCGAGGACTCCCAGGTGCAGGCGCGCCCGGGCGACACCCTGGTCACCTCCATCGACGCCAAGGTGCAGGCGGTGGTGGAGCAGCAGCTCGCCGAGACCATCCGGACGGCCCGGCAGACCCGCGACACCGTGACCGGGCGCAACTACGTCGCCGACTCCGGTGCGGTCGTGGTGCTCGAGGCAGACACGGGCCGGGTCGTGGCGATGGCCAGCCAACCGACGTACGACCCCGAGGTCTGGGTGGGCGGGATCTCCGACGACGAGCTGGCCCGGCTCTACTCCGAGGCCGCCGGCACGCCGCTGCTGGGCCGCGCCACGCAGGGCCAGTTCGCGCCTGGCTCGACGTGGAAGCCCTTCATGACCGCCGGCGCCCTGACCAACGGCTACTCCACCGACACCCGGCTGGACTGCTCCAGCTCCTTCACCGTCGGCAACCGCCCGTTCCGCAACTACGAGTCCGGCGCCTACGGCTTCATCGGCTTCGACAAGGCGCTCGAGGTCTCCTGCAACACCTTCTTCTACCGCATCGGCTACGCCTACTGGCAGCGCTTCGGCTCCGACGAGGCCGACGTCGACGCCTTCGACCCGCTGGTCGAGGAGGCCAAGGACTTCGGGTTCGGCAAGCGCACCGGCATCGACCTGCCCGGCGAGGCCGCCGGGCGGATCGCGGACCGCCGGTGGAAGCGCGAGTACTACCAGTCCATGAAGGACTTCTACTGCGGCATCTCCGAGAAGCCGCAGGACTCGAAGACCTCCGACTTCGTCTACAAGTTCGCCTACGAGTTCTGCCTCGAGGGCTACGCCTACCGCGCCGGTGACGCTGCCAACTTCGCCATCGGCCAGGGCGACACGATCGTCACCCCGCTGCAGCTGGCGCGGGCCTACGGCGCCTTGGCCAACGGCGGCACGCTCTACGCCCCCCGCGTCGGCAAGGCGATCGTCGGCCCCGACGGCTCGGTCGTGCAGCGGATCCCGCCCAAGAAGGTCGGGACTGTCGACGTCCCGCAGAGCACGCTCGGCTACATCGACGACGCGCTCAAGGGCGTGACCCGCCAGGGCACGATGGCCTGGCGGATGGGCGGCTTCCCGCTGGACGAGGTCGAGATCCGCTCCAAGACCGGCTCCGCGGAGGTCTACGGCAAGCAGTCGACCTCGTGGGTCGCGTCCTACTCCGACGACTACGTCGTGGTGATGATGGTCAGCCAGGGCGGCACCGGCTCCGGCACGTCCGGCCCCGCGATCCGCGCCATCTGGGAGGCGCTGTACGGCGTCGAGGGCGAGCGCGTGGTGCCGGCGCGGGCGGCGATCCCCGGCACCGTCCCGCCGACCCAGCTGCCCGAGTTCCTGGCCGACGGCTCGATCCTGCCGCCGGCGCGCACCCCCGGGAAGCGGGACGAGCGATGACCACCCTGACCCGCTCGCCCGCGAGGGCAGGCGCCGGCGTACGTCCCCGCTCCTCGCTGGGCACCCGCCCGCTGCTGCGCTGGAGTGGCATCGACTGGTGGCTGATGGTCGCCGTGGCCGGCCTGCTGGTGCTCGGCACCCTCCTGGTGTGGTCTGCGACGACCACGCGCGACGACCTCACCGGCGGCGACCCCCGCGCCTACCTCTACAAGCAGGTCACCAACATCACCATCGGCCTGGTGCTGATGGCCGTCGTCCTGGTCTCCGACCACCGGTGGGTGCGCATCGCCGCGCCGCTGGCCTACCTGGCCTCCGTGGCCGGGCTGGTGCTCGTCCTGGTCGCAGGCTCCACGATCAACGGCTCGCGGTCGTGGATCGTGGTCGGGGGCATGTCGATCCAGCCCGCCGAGCTGGCCAAGCTGGCCGTGGTCATCGGGATGGCGCTCGTGCTCGCGCACCGCGCCACCGGCCGCTGGCGCCCGCGGGTGGGCCTGGTCGAGGTCGTCCTCATGCTGGCGATCGCCGCGGTGCCCGCCGTCCTGATCCTGCTGCAGCCCGACCTCGGCACGATGCTGGTGCTCACCGCCACCGTGACCGGTGTCCTGGCCGTCTCCGGGGCCCCGCGCCGGTGGCTGGCGCTGCTGGCCGGCGGCGGAGTGACCGCCGCCGTCGCGGCCGTCGCCGGCGGGGTGCTGAAGCCCTACCAGGTCGACCGGTTCCTGGCCTTCACCAACCCCGACCTCGATCCGCGCGGCGCCGGCTACAACGTCGAGCAGGCTCGGATCGCGGTCGGCAACGGCGGCCTCTTCGGCCAGGGCCTCTTCGAGGGCTCCCAGACCCGCTCGGGCTTCGTCCCCGAGCAGCACACCGACTTCGTCTTCACCGTCGCCGGCGAGGAGCTCGGCCTGCTCGGGGCGGGGCTGCTCATCGCCCTGCTCGGCGTCGTGGTGTGGCGGGCGCTCGCCATCGCGATGTCCACCGACGACGTCTTCGGCCGGGTCGCGGCCGCCGGCATCGCCTGCTGGTTCGGCTTCCAGGGCTTCCAGAACATCGGCATGTGCCTGGGCATCATGCCGGTGACCGGCGTCCCCCTGCCGTTCGTGTCGTACGGCGGTTCCTCGATGTTCGCCGGGCTGCTCGCGATCGGGCTGCTGCAGAACATCCGGCTGCGCGCCACCGACCGCACCGTCGGGTAGTCGCCCTCAGGCCAGGATGCGGTCCACCACGCCCTGGCTGACCGGGTGGTACGTCGGGCGGGCGACCGCGTAGACCTCCCGCGCGCGAGCCCGGCCCTGCTCGGTCGTGGCGAGGGCGGCGTACACCTTGCGCAGGTAGAGCGCGCGGCCGTGCCGGGTGAGCAGATCGGCGAGCGCGGCGTCGGCCGCGGGCCGCTCGAAGACCCAGCCGGAGGAGACGGCCAGCTCGAACCAGGCGGTCGCGACCTCGATGTTGCCGCTCGAGGAGAAGGCGTGGGCAGCGTCGACGTCGTCGAGCACCGCGTGGTCGGTCGGAAGGGACCGGACGAAGTGGACCCACTGGTGGCTGTTCCAGCCGGTGGTGTCGAGGTCGGCGGCCGGGGTGCCTGCGCCGAGCGCCGCGACCTGGGCGTCGACGAGGTCGAAGGCACCGGAGGTGAAGGCGGGGGCGTCGGCGGGGACGCCGGGGCCGTGGACCCACTCCTCGACGCCGACGTCCTCGGGCCCGAGGCCGGCGGGCGCCAACAGCTCGGCCTCGAGGTGGGCCAGGAAGGTCGGGGTGTCCATGGAGCCGAAGGCGTGGCGGTCGAAGTAGTCGCGCAGGAAGGCGTCGAAGCGCTCGCGGCCGACCCGGGCCTCCAGCATCCGCAGGAAGAGCGAGCCCTTCTCGTAGGGCAGCTTGGGCAGGTAGCCGTCGGGGTCCTCGAGCTCGGTGTGCAGCACGGTCTGCTGCGGCTCGGCGTCGGCGAGGGTCTTGTCGAGCTCCTGGCGGCCCAGCCGCAGCAGCATCGAGGTGTAGTCCGCGCCGAAGACGGCCTCGTCGATGCGGGTCTCGAAGTAGGTGGTGAAGCCCTCGTTGAGCCACAGGTCGTTCCAGGTGGCGTTGGTGACGAGGTTGCCCGACCAGGAGTGCGCCAGCTCGTGGGCCACCAGCGAGACCAGCGAGCGGTCCCCGGTGATGACGGTGGGGGTGGCGAAGGTCAGGCGGGGGTTCTCCATGCCGCCGTACGGGAAGCTCGCCGGCAGCACGAGCAGGTCGTAACGGCCCCAGCGGTAGGGGCCGTAGAGGTCCTCGGCCGCCTCCATCATCCGCTCGGTGTCGGCGAACTCCCAGGCCGCAGCCTCGACCACCTGCGGCTCGGCGTAGACGCCCGTGCGGGGCCCGAGCTCGCGGAACTCCAGGTCGCCGACGGCCAGCGCCACGAGGTAGCTCGGCACCGGCTCGGGCATGGTGAAGCGGTACGTGCCGTCGGGCGCCGGCGCGGTCGGGTTCTCCGCGCTCATCACGGCCATCAGCCCGAGGTCGGCGGGCACCCGGACGACGGCGTCGTACGGCGCGCGGATGCCGGGGCTGTCCTGGCAGGGGATCCAGCTTCGGGCCAGGATCGGCTGGGACTGGGTGAAGAGGAACTCCTTGCCGGAGCTGGTCTGCGCGGGGTCCAGCCACTGCAGGGCCTGGGCGTCCCCGGTGGTCGCGTAGTGCACGACGACGCGGTCGCCCTCGCCCAGCGTGATCGTGAGGGGAGCGCCCAGGATCGGGTCGTGCTCGCCGAGCTCGTGCGCGAGCGGCGTGCCCGCTCCGTCGGTGACGGCGCCGAGGTCGAGGTGCCAGGTGTCCAGCACCAGCCGTGTGGCGCCCGGGTCCACGCGCTCGACCTCCAGGGTCACGCTGCCGGAGAGCCGACGCTCCTCGAAGGAGACGTCGAGGTCGAGCGCCATCCGGCGCACGACGACCTCCTCGGGGCGGGCGTGGGAGTGGGGGTCGCGGGCGAGTCCGAGGGTCACCGGCGCAACGTACCCGTCGTGCCGAGGGCCTCGACGCCTGACCGTCCGGGTGCACCCGGCCGGTCACGCCTCCTCAGGGCACGAGCGAGAAGAACAGGAACGTGGCCAGGATCGCGAGGTGGACCACGCCCTGGATCGGCTTGGCGCGGCCGGGGACGACGGTGAGGGTCGCGACCGCGACGGTGATCGCCAGGAGCACGATCTGCATCGGCTCCAGCCCCAGCACGAGCGGCCCGTCGAGCCAGATCGAGGCGACCGCGATCGTCGGGATCGTGAGGCCGATCGAGGCCATGGACGAGCCGAAGCCGAGGTTGAGGCTGACCTGCACCCGGTCCCGGGCGGCGTTGAGGGCGGCCGCGATCGACTCCGGTGCGAGCACGAGCAGGGCGATGACCACGCCGACGACGGCGTACGGCAGGCCCAGCGAGCTCACCGTCGACTCGATGGTGGGGGAGAGGATCTTGGCCAGCCCCACGACCGCGACCAGCGAGGCGAGCAGCAGTCCCAGGGAGAAGAGCGCCTCGCGGTCGGTCGGCGGGTCGGCGTGGCCGTCGTCGTCCTCGTCCTCGACGTCGAGCACCCCCGTGATCCGGCCCTGGGGGTCGGACTGCACCGGCAGGAAGAAGTCGCGGTGCTGCACGGTCTGGGTGAAGACGAAGGCGCCGTAGAGCACGAGCGAGGCGACGGCGGCGAACGCCAGCTGGGAGCCGGTGTACTCCAGCCCCGCCTCGGACACGGTGAACCCGGGCAGGACCAAGCAGATGGCTGCCAGGGCCACGACCGTGGAGAGGGCGGCGCCGCTGCCGGAGGCGTTGAAGGCCACGATCCGGTGGCGCAGGGCGCCGATGAGCAGCGAGAGGCCGATGATGCCGTTGAGGGAGATCATCAGCGCGGCGAAGACGGTGTCGCGCGCGTAGGTCGCGGCGCCCTCACCGCCGTCGAGGGTCAGCATCACGATGAGCCCGACCTCGATGACGGTCACCGCCACGGCCAGCACCAGCGACCCGAACGGTTCCCCGACCCGGTGGGCGACCACCTCCGCGTGGTGCACCGCGGCCAGGACCGCGCCGACCAGCACCACCGCGACGAGCGCCAGCAGCACCGGCTGCTCGCTCTTGGGCCAGGTCACCGCCAGGAGGACGAGTCCGACGAGGGGCAGGGCGACGGTCCATTGGAGCGGGCCGCGTCGTGCGGGGGCGGTCATGCCCCCACCCTAGGGAGCGCCTCCCCACCCCGTGGGTCGCGGCGCCACCGCCTGGACCGGCAGCACCGGTGGTTCCCGGAACGTGCGGCGACGGCGTACGATGGTTGTCGATGACAACGAATGCACCGGACGCCAGGCCCATCGACGCCGGCGAGGCGGACTCGGGCGAGTACACCCACGCCCAGGTCCTGACGATCCTCACCGGCCTGATGCTGGGCATGTTCCTGGCCTCGCTGGACCAGACGATCGTCAGCACCTCGATCCGCACCATCGCCGACGACCTCAGCGGCCTGTCGGTGCAGGCCTGGGTGACGACGGCCTACCTCATCACCGCCACGATCACGACCCCGATCTACGGCAAGCTCGGTGACACCTACGGTCGCAAGAAGCTGTTCATGTTCGCCATCTCGGTCTTCATCGTGGGCTCGGCACTGTGCTCGTTCGCCGACTCGATGTACATGCTCGCCGTCTTCCGCGCGGTGCAGGGCCTGGGGGCGGGCGGCCTCATGACGCTGGTGCTCGCGATCATCGGCGACATCGTCAGCCCGCGGGAGCGCGCCCGCTACACCGGCTACTTCATGGCGACCTTCGCCACCTCGTCCGTGCTGGGCCCCGTGCTCGGCGGGCTGCTCGCCGGCCAGGAGTCGATCCTGGGCGTCACCGGCTGGCGCTGGGTCTTCCTCGTCAACGTCCCCGTCGGGCTGCTGGCGCTCGTCGTCGTCGCCCGCACGCTGAACGTCCGCTCCGAGTGCCGCGACGTGCGGATCGACTGGTGGGGCGCGGGCGCCCTCGTGGTCGGCCTGGTCCCGCTGCTCACCGTGGCCGAGCAGGGTCGCGAGTGGGGCTGGGGCTCCGGCCTGGCGCTGGCCTGCTACGCCGTCGGCGTCCTCGGGCTGGTGGCGTTCGTCCTGGCCGAGCACGCGATGGGCGACGCGGCGCTCATCCCGCTGCGGCTCTTCCGCATGCGCGTCACCGCCGTGACGATCGCGGCCAGCGTCATCATCGGCATGGCGATGTTCGGCGGGATCATGATCCTGCCGCTCTACATGCAGATCGTGCACGGAGCCAGCCCCACCGAGTCCGGCATCCTCATGCTGCCGATGGTCGCCGGCATGATGCTCGCCTCGATCGGCTCGGGCCGCGTCATCTCCCGCACCGGGCAGGTGCGGATGTTCCCCGTCGTCGGCTCCGCGGTGATCGTCCTGGGCCTCTTCCTTCTCTCCTTCACCTCCGCCGACACCCCGCTCCCGTGGGTCAACGCCGCCATGTTCGTGCTGGGCCTCGGCCTCGGCTCCTGCATGCAGCCGCTGCTGCTCACCGTGCAGAGCGCGGTGCCGCCGACCGAGATCGGGGTGGCCACCGCCTCCTCGACGTTCTTCCGGCAGATGGGCGGCACCCTGGGCGTCGCGGTCTTCCTCTCGGTGCTCTTCAGCACCGTGGGGCCCAACATCTCCGAGGCGCTCGACGAGGCAGCCCGTACGCCGGAGTTCCAGGCGGCCGCCCAGGAGGTCGGCGGGCTCGACCCCGATCTGGTCACCACCATCCAGGACGACTCCTCGGTCCTGGAGACCCTGCCCGACGCCCTGGCCCACCCGTTCCGGGTCGGCTTCGCGGAGTCGATGGACACCGTCTTCCTCGCCGCGGCCGGCGTGGGGGTGCTGGCCTTCCTCATCCTGCTGCTGCTCCCGCCGGTGCAGCTGCGCGACACCTCGGCGTCGGCGGCCCGCGCGGCCGGTGCCACCTCGACCGGCCCCACCCCGGCCGCGCCGCGCGAGTAGCCCGCCCGCGCTGGGGTTTCGGGGTGCGACCGGCGGCGCCGTACCCTGGGTGACTGCCCTGCCCGACCGAGGCCAGCACCACCCGCTCCGCCCCCAGACACCGAGGTGAGTCGATGTCCGCCCCCGCCGCCCTGCGCCGTGGCCAGTCCGTCTTCGAGCTCCTGGAGCCGCACCTGCCCGGCGTCTCCAAGCCGATCCAGTACGTCGGCGGCGAGCTGAACTCCACGGTCAAGGACTGGGACTGCGGCGCCGACTCCGAGGAGTCCGGCGGCCAGACGGTCCGGTGGGCGCTGATGTACCCCGACGCCTACGAGGTCGGCCTGCCCAACCAGGGCGTCCAGATCCTCTACGAGGTGCTCAACGAGCGCGACTGGATCGTCGCCGAGCGCACCTACGCGGTGTGGCCGGACATGGAGAAGCTGCTCAAGGAGCAGGGCATCCCGCAGTTCACCGTCGACGCGCACCGCCCGGTCGGCGACTTCGACCTCTTCGGCCTGAGCTTCTCCACCGAGCTCGGCTACACCAACATGCTCAACGCCCTCGACCTCGCCGGCATCCCGCTGCACGCCGTGGACCGCACCGAGGACCACCCGGTCGTCATCGCCGGCGGCCACGCGGCGTTCAACCCCGAGCCGATCGCGGACTTCGTCGACGCCGCCGTGCTCGGCGACGGCGAGGAGGTCGTGCTCGCGATCTCCGACATCCTGCGCGAGTGGAAGTCCGAGGACCGTCCCGGTGGCCGCGAGGAGCTGCTGCGCCGGCTCGCCGTCACCGGCAACATCTACGTCCCCCGCTTCTACGACGTCACGTACGCCGCGGACGGCTCGATCGAGGCGGTCGTGCCGAACCGTCCCGGCATCCCGTTCCGCGTCCGCAAGCACACGCTGATGGACCTCGACGCCTGGCCCTACCCGCGCAAGCCGCTGGTGCCGCTGGCCGAGACCGTCCACGAGCGGTTCAGCGTCGAGATCTTCCGCGGCTGCACCCGCGGCTGCCGGTTCTGCCAGGCCGGGATGATCACCCGTCCCGTGCGCGAGCGCTCGATCGAGACGATCGGCGCGATGGTCGAGAACGGCATCCGCAAGACCGGCTTCGAGGAGGTCGGCCTGCTCTCGCTCTCCAGCGCCGACCACACCGAGATCGGCGACGTCGCCACCGGGCTGGCCGACCGCTACGAGGGCACCAACGTCTCGCTGTCGCTGCCCTCGACCCGGGTCGACGCCTTCAACATCACCCTGGCCAACGAGTTCTCCCGCAACGGCCGCCGCTCGGGGCTGACCTTCGCCCCCGAGGGCGGATCGGAGCGGATGCGCAAGGTCATCAACAAGATGGTGACCGAGGAGGACCTCATCCGCACCGTCGCGGCGGCGTACTCCCACGGCTGGCGCCAGGTGAAGCTCTACTTCATGGTCGGTCTGCCCACCGAGACCGACGAGGACGTCCTCCAGGTCGCCGAGCTGGCCAAGGCGGTCATCGCCAAGGGCCGCGAGGTCGCCGGCCACAACGACATCCGCTGCACCGTCTCCATCGGCGGGTTCGTGCCGAAGCCGCACACGCCCTTCCAGTGGGCCGCCCAGCTCGACGTCGAGACCACCGACGAGCGGCTGCGCAAGCTGCGCGAGACCGTGCGTGCCGACAAGAAGTTCGGTCGCGCCATCGGCTTCCGCTACCACGACGGCAAGCCCGGGATCGTCGAGGGACTGCTCTCCCGCGGCGACCGGCGCGTGGGTCGGGTCATCGAGCAGGTCTGGCGCGACGGCGGCCGCTTCGACGGCTGGTCCGAGCACTTCTCCTACGACCGCTGGATGGCCGCTGCCGAGCAGGGCCTGGCGGGCACGGGGGTCGACCTGGACTGGTTCACCCTGCGCGAGCGCGACTACGACGAGGTCCTGCCCTGGGACCACCTCGACTCCGGCCTGGACAAGGACTGGCTGTGGGGTGACTGGGAGGACGCCCTCGCGGTCGCCGACGGCTCGGCCGACGTCGAGGTCGAGGACTGCCGCTGGACGCCGTGCTACGACTGCGGCGTGTGCCCTGAGATGGGCACCGAGATCCAGGTCGGTCCGACCGGGCAGAAGCTGCTGCCGCTCGCGGTCGTCTGACGATCACTCCGTCTGCGACCACGCTGCGACCGGCAGCATGAGGTAGACGCCGACCCGGAGTGGGTTGAGGACATCGGTGACAGCAGCAAGGACCGCGTCACATCGCTGCTGCCTGTTCTCGGCACGGCTGGCGAACCACTTCGAGCGGATCTCGATGGTCACGTCCAGTCCGGACGAGTCGTGAGGGCCCAGCGAGCGAAAGCGGAGCTCGACGTCGCCAGGTCCCAACCGACCGTCGTAGGGCTCTTCCGGGCACTCGACCGCGGTCGACACGGCGTGCGGCAGCACGGCAGCCAGGTCCGCGACCTGGCAGTCGCTCACCCCTTGACCGAGCATGACCTCGACGATCGGCATCAGGCAGGCCGGTTGAGCTCGTGCTCGACGGCGCGTCGGATCCACGACGAGACGGATCGGTCGTCGGCGTCCGCGCGGCGCTTCACCTCGTCGAGCACGTCGGCGGGGAAGCGGACAGGGATCGGCGTGGTCAACTTCGCTGAACGACGCCGTGGCTCGCCGGTCGGCGTCTGGTTCGCAGGGTCGGCGTAGAACTCGTACTCCTCGTCCGGAGTCATCTCAGACGTCATCACGATCACCTCGGTAGGTCTCGGCCAGTTCGACGCTGGCCTGATAGCAGCCGATCGGTCGGCAGCGGGTCGGATCGCCGTCCCGAGACGGGGCGATGGGGACGACGAGCACCTGCCCGCCGACGTCGGCCACCATCAGCCAGTGGGCAGGCGGCTTGGCTGGGTAGAACACCGGGTCGTTCGCCCAGACGTCGTACACATCGTCGAGTCCCAGGTGCGGGTGCTTGAACAGATGAGCTGCCTGTGCGTCGACCTCGAACGGTTCGTCGGCGAGCTGATCGAGGTCGAGCGGATCCGAGTCCACGGCGAAACTGTATAACAAACGACTACGAACCGGTCGGCATCGCGGATATCGACGAGGACCGATCCGTCCTGAGATGGGCACCGAGATCCAGGTCGGCCCGACGGGGCCCGCCGAACTACTCGACCAGCGGCTCGTCGAGCCGGCCGCCGTCGGGCGCCAGGGCGAGGCAGGCGATCTTCTCGCCCGCCTCGAGCTCGTCGTAGATCACCAGCAGCGAGACGTCGCCGCTGGTGCTGACCGCCTCCCGCTCGGGGTCGTCGGAGACAGCCTCGTCGCACAGCTGGCTGTAGTCGCCGTCGGGGCCGCCGGCGGCCGCCTCCTCGGTGAGCGTCGCCACCGCGAGCACCTCGGCGTCGTGCGGTTCGGAGCAGTCCCCCACGGTGATCGTCTCGAAGCTCTCCGCATCGCCCCGCAGGCCCTCGGCGCTGATGCAGTCACCGGGCTCGAGGTCGTTGACCGCGCGCACCGAGCTGCCGACGACGACCGCCACGACGACCAGGACCAGCGCGCCGATCATCACCAGGGTGTTGAGCACGATCGCGGCGATGGCCAGGCCCTTGCCGTGGTCGCGCCCGTCCTTGCTGCGCCGCAGCACGACGATGCCCAGCACGAGGCCGACCGGCAGGCAGCACAGCACCGAGGACACCAGCGCGCCGATGGCCATGCCCTTGCTGGGCTCGCCCTGCTCGCCGCCGCCGGGGAACGCGCCGCCCGGGAACGAGCCGGGAGCGCCGTACGGCTGTCCCGCCGGTGGCTGGGGTGCGCCGTACGGCGACGGCGGCTGGCCGTAGGGCGAGGAGCCGTACGACGGGGGCGGGGTGCCCGGGGCGGGGTAGGGGTCGCCCGAGGGCTGCTGGGGCGGCGGCGGGGGAGCGTCGTACGACGGCGGGGGCGGCGGCGTGCCCTGCGGGTCCTGGCCCGGCTGCTCGGGCTGCTGGGGCTGGTCAGGACCTGTCGACGGCTGCGTCACGGTGCTCACCCTAGGGACGGACGGGCCGTGCGGCGAGCACATCCGCTCGGCCGGGACGGCGGCGCAGCCCAGCGGGCACTTCTGCGAGTTGTTGCAGCGCGAGAAGGTGAGCCATCGCGCGGCCCCCGGGCGGCCCGGGACGGCACTACGTTCCTGCGCACCGTGCCGACCGGCCGGGAGCCGCGCTCGCGGCGTCCTCACCACTTCTCGGGAGTCCACCCATGACGTCCACCCCTGTCCGCAGGCGCGCCCTGCGCCGACTCGGCGCCACCTCGGCCGCCGCCCTGGCCAGCTCCGTGGCCCTCGCCGGCCTGACCGGCCTCGCTGCCACGCCCGCCCAGGCCGTCCCCGGCGACGCCCGCTCCGACCGGGCCCCGGTCGTCGGCGAGAACCGCGCCGCCGCCGTCCCGGGCCGCTACATCGTGGTCATGGAGGAGCGGGCCGCGGCCGGTGCCGACGCCGACGCCCGCGAGACCGCCCGCGCGCACGGCGGCCGGGTCCTGGAGACCTACGGCACCGCGCTGCGCGGCTTCTCGGCGCAGCTGCCCGAGCGCGCCGTCGAGGCCCTCGCGAAGCGCCCCGGGGTCGCGTTCATCGAGGCCGACCAAGCCCTGTCCGTCGACGCCACCCAGACCGGCGCCACCTGGGGCCTGGACCGCGTCGACCAGCGCAACCTGCCGCTCGACGGCTCCTACACCTACGACCGCACCGGCCAGGGCGTCACCGCCTACATCATCGACACCGGCATCCTGGCCGGGCACACGCAGTTCGGCTCGCGCCTGCAGTCGGGCTACACCGCCATCAGCGACGGCCGCGGCACCAGCGACTGCAACGGCCACGGCACGCACGTCGCGGGCACCGTCGGCGGCTCGACGTACGGCGTCGCGAAGGCCGTGACCCTGCGCCCCGTGCGTGTGCTGGACTGCACGGGCAACGGCTCGACGTCCGGCGTCATCGCCGGCGTCGACTGGGTGACCTCCCACCACGCCGCCGGTGCCCCGGCCGTCGCCAACATGAGCCTGGGCGGTGGGGTCTCCTCCGCGCTGGACCAGGCCGTCTCGACCTCCATCGCCGACGGCGTCACCTACGCCGTGGCCGCGGGCAACGAGAACACCAACGCCTGCAACGGCTCGCCCTCGCGCGTGGCCGCGGCGCTGACCGTCGGGTCGACCACCCGCACCGACGCGCGCTCCTCGTTCTCCAACTACGGCAGCTGCCTGGACCTCTTCGCGCCCGGCTCGGACATCACCTCGGCCTGGCACACCGGCACCAGCGCCACCAACACGATCTCCGGCACCTCGATGGCGACCCCGCACGTCGCCGGTGTCGCGGCGCTCTACCTCCAGGGGGCGCCGAGCGCCTCGCCGAGCACCGTCTCCTCGGCGGTCCTCGGTGCGACGACGAGCGGCAAGGTGACCAGCGCCGGCACCGGCTCGCCCAACCGCCTGCTCACCTCGCTCGTGACCGGCGGGACGACCGAGCCGCCCGCCCCGTCGGGCAACCTGCTGGCCAACCCCGGCTTCGAGTCCGGCGCCGTGTCTTGGACCTCCACCTCGGGCGTCATCACCAACGACACGGGTGCCCCGGCGGCCAGCGGGAGCTGGAAGGCCTGGCTCAACGGCTACGGCACCACGCGCACCGACGAGGTCGCCCAGCAGGTCGCCGTCCCCACCGCCGGCCGCGCGACGCTGTCGTTCCGGCTCTACGTCAGCAGCGCCGAGACCACGACCAGCCAGGCCTACGACACCCTGCGCGTGCAGGTGGTCTCGGGCGGCAGCGCGACCACGCTGGCGACCTACTCCAACCTCGACGAGGGCACCGGCTACACCACGCGGACCCTCGACCTGTCGGCCTTCACCGGTCGCACCGTCACGGTCCGGTTCCTCGGCGCCGAGGACTCCTCGCTCGGCACCAGCTTCGTCGTCGACGACACGTCGCTGACCACGGGCTGAGCACCTCCTGGCCGGAGGCTGCTCCGCAGGGGCCGCGCCCCGTCACCCGTGCTGGGGTGACGGGGCGCGGTCGCGCAGCTGGTCCTCGACGTGGGCCGGCCGCGCGAGCACGACCGAGAGCCACGCGAGCGGTGCGACGAGCACCAGCAGGAAGAGCAGGGGCAGCGTCCAGGCGTCGGTGGCGGCGTACAGCAGGCCGACCACGAAGGGTCCCACCACCGCCAGGAGGTAGCCCGCGGACTGGGTGAACGCCGACAGGGTCGCGGTGCCCTCGGCGGTGCGGGCGCGCAGCCCGATGAGGGTCAGGATCAGCGGGAAGGTCGTGGTGCCGGCGCCGGTCAGGAGCGCCCAGAGCACGGCCAGCGAGACGGGAGCGACCATGAGCCCGACGTACGCCACCGGGTAGCAGGCCACGACCGCGAGCAGCACGACCGCGGGTCGCGGGCTGTTCACCAGAACCCGCGGGAGCACGTAGGACAGCGGGATGGTCACGCCGGTGAGCAGCCCGACGAGGAGCCCGGCGGTGCCCGCGGAGTAGCCGTTGTCGCGCCACAGCTGCGCGAACCAGCCGAAGATCGCGTAGGCCTGCAGCGACTGCAGGCCGAAGTACGCCGCCAGGGCGATGCCCAGCGGAGTGCGCGCCACCGCCCAGAACGCCACCCGCGGGCCCTCCTCCTGCGCCACCCGGTCGTGCCGGCTCATCAGCAGCCAGGGCACCAGCGCCGCAGCGGCCAGGACCGTCCAGAACCCCAGGCCCCAGCGCCAGCCCTCGTCGACCGAACCGCCCAGCAGCCGACTCAGCGGCACGGTCAGCACGAGGGCTGCCGTCAGGCCGACCGCCAGGACCGTGGAGTAGACGGAGGTGGCCTCGCCGATCCGGTCGGGCTGGTGCCGCTTGACCAGCGAGGGCAGCAGCACGTTGGCCACCGCCGCGCCCGAGACCGCCAGGAACGACAACGCCAGGAACGCGACCGGGTCGCCGGTCAGCGCCCGCAGCAGCAGTCCGACCGTCACCGCGACGAGCGCCAGCAGCGTCACGCGGTGCAGCCCGGCCCGGGCCGCCGCGGCCGAGGCCAGCGCGCCGACCAGGGCGAAGGCGAGCACCGGGAGCGAGGTGAGGAGCGCCGCCTGGGCGTCGGAGAGGCCCAGCCCGTCCCGCACCTCCTCGAGCACCGGCCCGACGCTGACGGCTGCGGGGCGCAGGTTGACCGAGACGAGGATCAGCCCGGTCCAGAAGAGCAGCTGCGACCGGTTCACCCCGCGATGCTCGCACCCGATCGCCGACCTCAGGGGTGGTGGGTGGTGCGCGCTCGGAGGCGACCGTGCGGGTGTCGAGCCGGCGCGTCCTTCCGGAGAGGTGCGCCCGCTCGGCCACGGACGGTCGGGACGGGACGGTTGTCGGTGAGTTGGGGCAGGATCGCGTCCGTGGCGACGGCGGGTGGGGCAGCGGGCGGGCCAGGGGCAGGGGCAGCCAGCGGGACGTCGGTACGCCGGGTGGGGGACGACGAGCGGCGGGCGCGGCTCGCGCGCCGGCACGCCGTCGCCCCCGGGCACCGGGTCGCCGACCCGGTCGAGGCGACCCGGTCCGTGGTAGTGCTGCACGCGACCGAGCCGGCGACGGTGCACCTGGCCGTGCACGCCCGCGCCGAGGTGCCCCGCTCCGCGGTGGACCACGCGCTCGAGGGGGAGCGGTCGCTGGTGCGGCAGCTGGCGATGCGGCGCACGATGTTCGTCTTCCCGCGCGACCTGCTGCCCGCGGCCTGGGGGAGCGCGGCCGCGCGGGTGGCCGCGACCGAGCGGACCAGGCTGGCCAGGGACCTCGTCGCCGCCGGCCTGGCCGACGACGGGCACGCGCTGCTCGCGCAGGTGGGCGAGGAGGTCCTCGCCGCCCTGGACGCCGCGCCCCCGGGGCTCACCACCACCGAGCTGCGTGCGGTCGTGCCCGCGATGGACGTGCGTGCCGACCTGCCCTCCTCCCAGGTCGGCCCCGGTCGGTTCCTCACCGTCCTCGGCGCCGAGGGGCACCTGGTCCGGGGCACCAACACCTCGCACTGGCGGGTCTTCCGGCCGCGCTGGGCCACGATGGCGGCCTGGCTCGAGCGGGTGGAGGAGCCGCTGACCGCGGAGGCCGGCTACGCCGCGCTCGTCCGCTGCTGGCTGGAGCGCTTCGGCCCCGGGACCGAGACCGACCTGGTCTGGTGGCTGGGCGCGACCAAGGGGGCCGTGCGCCGCGCCCTGGCCGACGTCGGGGCCGTCGAGGTGGTGCTCGGGACCGGCGCGCCGGCGTACGTGCTGGCCGACGACGTGGAGCCCGAGCCGGTCGTCGCGCCGTGGGCGGCGTTGCTGCCGGTGCTCGACCCCACGGTGATGGGGTGGAAGGAGCGGGGCTTCTACCTCGGCGAGCACGGGCCGGCCCTCTTCGACCGCAACGGCAACGCCGGCACGACGGCGTGGTGGGACGGGCGGGTCGTGGGGTGCTGGGTGCAGGACCCCGACGGCGTGGTCGAGGTCCGGCTGCTCGAGGACGTCCCTGCCGAGGGTCGTGCCGCGCTGCGGGTCGAGGCCGGGCGGTTGCAGACCAGGCTCGCGGGGGAGCGGGTGGGCACGGTCTACCCCTCGCCGGCGATGCGGGCCGACCCCGGTGACCTCACCTACCCTGTGCTCCGTGCGTGAGCAGCCCGAGCAGCAGGCCCCCCCGGTCCAGCGCCTGAGGATCCGGTACGCCAAGCGTGGCCGGCTCCGCTTCACCAGCCACCGCGACTTCTCCCGGGCCTTCGAGCGGGCGGTCTTCCGTGCCCGGATCCCGATGGCCTACTCCAGCGGCTTCAACCCTCACCCGCGCATCTCGTACGCCGGTGCCGCGCCGACCGGGTCGGCCAGCGAGGCGGAGTACCTCGAGATCGCCCTCGCCCAGGTCGTCGACCCCGCCGGTGTGCACGCCGAGCTCGAGGAGGCGCTGCCCCCGGGGCTGGACGTGCTCCAGGTGGTGGAGTCGCCCGGCGGCTCCCTCGCCGACCGGCTCGAGGCCAGCCACTGGACCCTCGACGTGCCCACCGCGCCCGACACCACCGCCGCGGCCGTCGAGGGCTTCCTCGCCCAGGAGGCGGTCCTCGTCGAGCGGATGACCAAGAAGGGGCTGCGCGAGTTCGACTGCCGCGCCGCGGTGGTCTCCCTCGCCGTCACCCCGCACGAGCAGGGCTCGCGGCTCGACCTGGTCCTGCGTCACTCCACCACTCCCGCCGTCCGCCCCGACGACGTCCTCCGCGGCCTGCGCGAGACCGCCGGCCTGGAGACGGGCGGCGCGCCCCTGCTGACCCGCCGGGCCCAGGGCCCGCTGGACCCCGAGACCGGCGAGGTCGGCGACCCGCTCGCCTGAGCCCAGATCCACCGATCCTCGCCTGCTACGCGACACCATGCGGGCGCCCTGGCTGCGTTGCCGACGCTCGACGGGCACCCAGCAGGCCTTCGCGCCGGCGCCTTGCCAGCGCACCCGCCTGGTGCCGCTCGCGACGGCGATCATCGGT
>CAEZYQ010000034.1_pt1 | contig 33582 bp, 30 predicted proteins | sample 7265561 | NCBI WGS metagenome assembly CAEZYQ01 (sample SAMEA6813939, study PRJEB35770) | uncultured Nocardioides sp. | biome: Freshwater; feature: Freshwater reservoir; material: water | place: Czech Republic | collected 2017-04-14 | depth 30m m | reverse complement strand
CATCGACGGCACCTTCGACCACCAGGACTCCCACGGCGGCGGCGGCACGATCACCAACGGTGACACCCAGTGGATGACGGCCGGCAGCGGGCTGCTGCACATCGAGGCCCCGCCGGAGTCGCTGGTGATGAGCGGCGGCCTGTTCCACGGCATCCAGCTGTGGGTGAACCTGCCGCGCTCGGCAAAGATGAACGCGCCGAAGTACCAGGACATCCGCTCGCGCGAGGTGGCCCTGGTGACCAGCGCCGACGCCGGCGCGCTCGTCCGGGTCATCGCCGGTTCGGTCGACGGTCACGAGGGCCCCGGCTCGACGTACACCCCGATGACGCTGGTGCACGCCACCATCGAGCCCGGCGCGCAGCTGGAGCTGCCGTGGACCGTCGAGCACAACGCGCTGGTCTACGTCCTGTCCGGCCGCGGCACCGTCGGCACCGAGCAGCGGCCGATCCGCACCGGGCAGACCGCGGCGATGGGGGCCGGTGACTACCTCACCGTCTCCGCGGACCGCACCCAGGAGGGACGCTCGCCCAAGATGGAGGTCATCGTCGTCGGCGGCCAGCCGATCCGCGAGCCCCTGGCGTGGGCCGGTCCCTTCGTGATGAACACCAAGGCCGAGGTGCTCCAGGCCTACCAGGACTTCCAGCGCGGGTCCTTCGGCCAGGTCCCCGCCTGACTGCTCCAGGGCACATCGAGCCCCTGACCCTCACGGGTCAGGGGCTCGTGCACATGGGGTGAGTGACGGGGCTTGAACCCGCGACCCTCGCGACCACAACGCGATGCTCTACCAGCTGAGCTACACCCACCACGGGCCGGCAGGGCCGGACCGGGGACGAGTGTAGGGGACTAGGGGGCAGTCACCGAATCCGACGCCACCTCTGCGTCGGCGGTCGGCTGACCCAGGCCGGTCAGCGCGCCACCGTGCCGGGCAGCGATCGCGCGCGAGGTGTCGGTGTCGGGGCCGGGGGTGGCCACGAAGACCGCCTCGCGGTAGTAGCGCAGCTCCTCGATCGACTCCTGGATGTCGGCCAGGGCGCGGTGGTTGCCGCGCTTCTCGGGCGCCGCGTAGTAGGCCCGCGGGAACCACCGGCGGGACAGCTCCTTGATCGAGGAGACGTCGACAATCCGGTAGTGGAGGAAGCCCTCGAGCTCGCGCATGTCGCGGGCCAGGAACGCCCGGTCGGTGGCGACGGTGTTGCCGGCCAGCGGGGGGCGGCTGCCGTCGGGGCAGTGCTCTCGGATGTAGTCGAGGACCTGGCGCTCGGCGGTGGCGAGGTCCAGGCCCCCCTCGAGCTCCTCCAGCAACCCGGACTTCTCGTGCATCTCGCGGACGAAGGGGATCATCTGCTCCAGCGCCTCCGCCGGCGGGCGCACGATCACGTCGACGCCCTCGCCCAGCACGTTGAGCTCGAAGTCGGTGACCAGCGCGGCGACCTCGATGAGGGCGTCGGCGCCGAGGTCGAGCCCGGTCATCTCGCAGTCGATCCACACGAGTCGGTCGGTCATGGGGCCACACCCTACGCGGGGTCCTCTCAGCGCTGTTTCAGCCCGACCTCCTACCCTCGGAGCCATGTCGAAGAACTCCCGCGCCCGCGCCGAGGACCGCGCGGCCCGCGCCCAGGCCGCCCGCGAGGCGCAGAAGGCCGCCGAGCGTCGCCGCACCATCCGCTCGGTCACGCTCGTCGTCGTCGCGATGGTGCTCATCGTGGGAGCCGCGTTCCTCTTCGTCCGCGCCACCGACGGCTCCACGGACGTCACCGCCACCCCAGCGGGCAGCAGCGAGTTCGGCGTGACGATGGGCGACCCCGACGCCCCCGTCGACGTGATCGTGTACGAGGACTTCCTCTGCCCGTTCTGCGGCGACCTGGAGTCCGCGAGCCGCGAGCCCTTCCAGGAGCTGGCCGCCGACGGCGAGGTGCTCGTGGAGTACCGCCCCTTCAACCTGCTGGAGCGCATCAGCGACTACAGCCCGCGTGCGGTCAACGCCTTCGCGGTCGTCCTGACCGAGTCCGGCCCCGAGGTCGCCAAGGCCTTCCACGACCTGCTCTTCGAGAACCAGCCGTCGGAGTCCGGCCCCTTCCCGGACAACCAGGCGCTGCTGGACCTCGCGGTCGAGGCGGGCGCCGAGGAGTCGGAGGTCTCCGAGGGCATCCTCGAGCAGACCATGCGCGACTGGGTCGACGCCGCCACGCAGGCCGCCCAGGAGGCCGGTGTGCAGGGCACCCCGACCGTGCTGGTCGACGGCCAGGTCGTCCAGGGCTCGCCCGAGGAGATCATCCAGGCCGTCCGCGACGCGGTCGCCTGACCCGTGGCCGTCGACCCCGCCTTCATCGCCGCTCTGCCCAAGGCCGAGCTGCACGTCCACCACGTCGGCTCGGCCTCACCGCGGATCGTCTCCGAGCTCGCGCGCCGCCACCCGGGCACCGTCCCCGCCGACCCCGAGGAGCTGGCCAGCTTCTTCGAGTTCCGCGACTTCGCGCACTTCATCGAGGTCTACCTCGCGGTCGTGGACCTGGTCCGCACCCCCGAGGACGTCCGGGTGCTGACCTACGAGGTCGCCCGCGAGATGGCGACCGGTCAGTCGCTGCGCTACGCCGAGCTCACGTGCACGCCCTACACCTCGGTGCGGCCCCACGAGGACGGCGTCGGGATGCCGATCGAGGCCTACACCGAGGCGCTCGAGGACGCCCGGGTCGCGGCCGAGCGCGACTTCGGCCTGGTGCTGCGCTGGGTCTACGACATCCCCGGCGAGGCCGGTCTTCCCGCTGCCGACGCGACGCTGGACTACGCCCTGCGGCACGGCAGCGACGGGCTCGTCGGCTTCGGCCTCGGTGGGCCCGAGATCGGGGTGCCGCGGCCGCAGTTCCGCCCGCACTTCGAGGCCGCCCGGGCCGCCGGGCTGCGCTCGGTGCCGCACGCGGGGGAGACGACCGGGCCGGGCACGGTGTGGGACGCCCTGCACGCGCTCGGTGCCGAGCGCATCGGCCACGGGACCAGCGCCGCGCAGGACCCCGCGCTCCTGGCGCACCTCGCCGAGACCGGCGTACCCCTGGAGGTGTGTCCGTCCTCCAACCTCGCGACCCGGGCGGTGGCGCGGATCGAGGAGCACCCGCTGCCGCGCTTCGTCGAGGCCGGCGTGACGGTGGCGATCGCCTCGGACGACCCGCCGATGTTCGGCACGACGCTCAACCGCGAGTACGAGATCGCCGCGGACCTGCTCGCCCTCGACGAGGAGGGCGTCAAGGAGCTGGCCCGGACCTCGGTGCGCGCTTCCTTCGCCCCCGACGACGTACGCCGTCGGCTGCTCGCCGAGATCGACGCCTACGCCGGCTGACCCGCCTCGACCGGCTCCTGGCCACGGGCAGGCGAAGGAGCCGGCTCGGTGGAGAGCACGAGGTGCTCGAGCGGCACCGTGAAGTGGCCGAGGAAGTGCCCGTCCAGCGGGGCCGGTGCGCCGCCCGCGCCGCGGATCTGGGAGGCGTGCGCCCGGATCGCGGCGAGCTTGATCTCCAGCGAGGCCTGGTCCAGGCGCAGCACGGAGATCTGCTCCCACGGTGCCTCGTCGGGCTGCAGGTGGTGCCACATCAGCAGCGGGTACTCCACGAGCCGGACCCCGCTGGCTGCGGCCACCCGCGCGGCCGCCCGACCGGCGGCGTCGTGGTCGGGGTGTCCGTCGTGGCGCCAGGGTGCGACCAGCAGCGTGCCGTGGCCCTCGCCGACGATCTCGCCGAGCGCGGCGACGACCTCCTCCTCGACGTCGGCCACCCCGCCGTCGGGCGCCCCGAGGAAGACGACGGGCGAGCCCGGTGCGAGCAGGTCGACGGCTGCGTCCATCTCGGCGAGGCGCCGGGTGGCGAGCGAGTGCCGGGAGCAGTGCTCGGCGGGCGGTTGCGAGGACTCCCCGGCGGTGAGGAGCACGAGGTAGACGCCGATCCCGGCCCGGTGGGCGTGCGCGATCAGCCCGCCGACGCCCAGGCTCTCGTCGTCGGGGTGGGCCGAGACGACCACGAGGCGCTCCCACGCCTGCCCGCCCGTCCGCAGGTCGAGGACCGGACCGCGTCCCCACGAGGGGTGCTGCTGCCAGTGCTGGGGCACGTGTCGTCCCTTCGCCCGAGTCCCGCCGACGACGGGTGGGGCGAACCTACGTCGCGGTCCTCGGCCCAGGTCCATCCGACGGGGTGAACGACTGTGCACGCGGCACGTGGCGGCGCCGCAGGGGCGCGGCACCTATCCTGCGGTCGTGCCCGCCGCTCCCGGTGCCGACAGCGCCCGCGTCATCGAGAACCTGGTCCACACCTATGCCGAGCGGATCGACGCCGGCGACCTCGACGGGGTGGCGGAGCTGTTCACGCACGGCCGCATCCACGGGGTCGAGGGCGGGGGACCGGAGACGGTGTTCGAGGGCCGCGACGCGGTGCGCCGGTTGTACGCCGCCACCACCCGCGTCCACGAGGAGACCGGCACGCCGCGGACCCACCACGTCACGACCAACCTGATCCTCGAGGTCGATGACGAGGCCGGCACCGCGACCTGCCGCAGCCGCTTCACCGTCCTCCAGGCGACCGAGGCCCTCGCCCTGCAGCCGATCATCGCCGGGCGCTACCACGACACCTTCCACCGCATCGACGGCTCCTGGTGGTTCGAAAGCCGGACCATGCACGTCGACCTGGTGGGGGATCTCTCGCACCACCTGCTGATCTGACCTCGTGGGTCCGGTCCGGAGCACCCCCGGCAGGACTCGAACCTGCGACCAAGTCATTAGAAGTGACTCGCTCTATCCAGCTGAGCTACGGAGGCTGGGCGGGCGTCAGGTTAACCCCCGCACGACCGGTTGCTGCCACGGGGAGGAATGCTGGGGGTGGGTGCGGTCCCGGGTGGGTACGATCCGCCCGTGACCCAGGAAGCCCCCACCTCGGGTGCCTCGGACCGACGTCTGAGGTTCCTCGTCGTCGACGACACCGAGGACATCCGTGAGGTCATGACCCGGATGGTGCACCGCCAGGGCCACCAGGCCGACGAGGCCGCGGACGGGGTCGAGGCCGTCGAAGCGCTCCAGCGGGACCGCTACGACCTGATGCTGCTCGACCTGTCGATGCCGCGGATGACGGGCGAGGAGGTCGTGCGCTGGGTGCAGGAGCACCCCGAGCACGCCCACGGAGTGCGGATCGTGGTCGTCAGCGCGTGGGCCGGCGACAAGCGGCCGCTGCTGCAGGAGCTGGGGATCCACGACGTGCTGCCCAAGCCGCTGCGCCGCCAGCAGCTGGAGGAGCTCATCACCGGGGTCCTCGGGTCCTGATCGGACGTATCGCCTGCGGCGGTCTGGACCACCGGGATACTGTCCCGTCACCGGGGTACAGGAGGGTCTCCGGCCCGGGTCCGACGTCTGCGGCCCCGGCACTCACAGGGGAGGAAGTACACACATGATCGCGAAGCTCCGCGCACGTCGCGCCGCCCGTCAGCTCACTGCTGTCTACGCGTGGCGCCCCGGCCCCTGAGGCCGGTCGACACCGCAGGTGATGCCGTAGGCGACACCCGGGCGCTCGGGCGCCTCGGTGCCGTCCTGGCTGCGCGCGGCCGACCCGGTCCCGTCCTCCTCGGCCCCCACGGGCCGCACCTCGTGACGACGAACGCCGACACCCGGCGCGTCCTCACCGACACCGACTCCTTCGTCTTCCCCGTCGACGTCTCGCGCCGTGCCACCACGGGCGCCCAGCCGGTGCTGCCGCGCCTGCGTCCCGACCAGGTCGCCCGCGGCCTGGCCACCTTCGGGTCCGAGCTCGCCCTCGCGTGCGCCGCCTGGGAGGGCGGGGCCGAGGCCGAGGCGATGACGGTGCTGCGCGCACCGGTCGCACGCTCCACGACCGACGCGGTCCTGGGGCCGCTCGCCACCCGCGACCGGGACCGGGTCGCCGAGCTGGTCCTGGCCTGGGTCGACTCCCTCGGCCCGGTGATCGCCGCCGACCGGCCGCCCGCGCGCTGGAGCCGGGTCCGGCGCGCGGAACGCCGCGCGCGCCAGGGGCTCGAGGGGGCGCTCGCCGACCTCCACGTGGAGAGGCCGCCGGTCGCCGCGGTGGAACTGGCGGCCGGGGTCCAGGTCCCGATCGCCGCCGGTGCCTGGCTGCTGGTCCTGCTCGCCGAGCACCCGGAGGCCGCCGAGCTCGCCCGCGAGCACGGCCTCGCCGCCGAGGTCGCCTGGGAGGTGCTGCGCCTGCGGCCGCCGACCTGGGTCAGCGCCCGGATGACCACCCGCGACGTCACGGTGGGTGAGGGCCGGGTCCCGGCGCACGCGGTCGTCCTGGTGAGCCCGCTGCTGCTGGGCCTCGACGACGCACACGTCCCGCCCGGCACCAGCCACCCGGAGGAGTTCGACCCGGCGCGATGGTCCGGCACCGACGTACGGCCGGGGGCGTGGCTGCCGTTCGGGGCCGGACCGCACGCCTGCCCGGGGCGGAGCCTGGGCCTGGCCCAGCTCACGGCGCTCGCACGGTGGGCCCTCGGGCGGCGTGTCACTCTCGTGACACCGGCACGGATCGACCAGACTAGGGGCATCTTCCCGTCGCCGGCGCGCCTGCGCTGCCTCCCGGGCCCATCGCCAGTCGAGGAGTGACGTGACCGCCGCACCGCCTGAGGGCCTCCAGCAGCTCGACGAGGGACCCGTCTCCGCGTCGGCGGCCGCTCTCGTCCGGCGGATCCTGTCCTTCCGCGACCCGGTCGCGGCCGCCTGCGAGCTCGTCGCCCAGCACTTCCTCGCCTCCGACGAGGTCGAGATGGTGGTGCTCGCGCTCACGCTCACCCCGCCCGACGACCAGACCGGGTGGGCCCGGTTGGGCGACCGGGTCTGGCTGCGCGAGTGGCTGGTGCCCGGCTCGCCGTGCCGGTCCGCTCCCGGCGGGGAGGGCCCCGAGGGCGCGCTGACGATGCCCTACGTCTCCCAGTGGGCGCGCGACGAGATCGTCGCCGTCCCCGACCGTGACCGGCTCCCCGTCGCCGGTGCACGCGACCGCGAGGAGCTCAAGGCGTGCGGCACCGCCGCGCTGGTGACGTGCGCGCTGCAGCGCGGCGAGGTGATGTACGGCTCGTTCTCCCTCGCCCGCAGCACCCCCGGCCCCTGGTCCGACGGGCTCCTGGCCGACTACCGGATGGTCGTCGCGGCACTGTCGGCCCTGCTGGGGCACCAGCACGACCAGCGGCTGCTGCTCGACGCGGTGGCCGTGGGCGAGCGGGCCCACACCCGTCAGCAGCAGCTGGTCGCGACCGTGAGCCACGAGCTGCGCACGCCGGTCTCCACGATCATCGGGTACGCCGAGCTGCTGGCCGACGAGGCTGAGCAGCAGCCGCCGGGCGACTTCGCCGCCGGGGTGGCCCGCGATGCCGGTCAGGTCCTGGCCGCGGCCGAGCACCTCCTGGCCGTCGTCGAGGACCTCCTCGGCACCGCCCGGGTGCTCGGCAGCGAGGACAACCGCGTCCCGGTCGACGTGGCCGGCGCCGTCGCCGACGTCCTGCACTGGCACCGGGTCCCCGCGGCCCGCGCCGGTGTGACGCTGACCAGCACGGTGCCGGACGGGCTGGCGGCGCTCGCCCGTCCCGCCGGGCTGCGGCAGGTGCTGGCCAACCTGGTGGGCAACGCCGTCGTGCACAACCGCCCCGGCGGCAGCGTCGAGGTGGGCGCCGAACCGATGGTCGGCGAGGGCGGCGAGGCGCGGCTGCGCCTGGTCGTGCGCGACACCGGCCTGGGCCTCGACGCCGAGCAGCTGCGCGAGGCCTTCGAGCCCTTCGTCCGCTTCCACCCCGACGTCCCCGGCACCGGGCTCGGCCTGCCGCTCGCGCGCACCGTCGCCGAGCGCGACGGGGGCTCGATCGGAGCCGAGTCGGTGCCCGGGCGCGGGTCGGCCTTCTGGATCGACCTGCCGACGGCCTGACCCGCCCCTCCCGGCGTACGACGCTCAGCGCGTGCGCGCCGCCATCCACTGCTCCACGTCGTCGGCGGCGCGGGGGAGCGCGGCGGAGAGGTTCCGCCAGCCGTCGGCCGTGACGAGGATGTCGTCCTCGATCCGGATGCCGATGCCGCGCAGCTCCTCGGGGACGAGCAGGTCGTCTTGCTGGAAGTACAGGCCCGGCTCGACGGTGAGCACCATGCCCTCGGCCAGCGTGCCCTTGGCGTAGGCCTCGGGGGCCGCGCGACCGCAGTCGTGCACGTCCATGCCGAGCATGTGGCTGGTGCCGTGCAGGGTCCAGCGCGCGTAGGTCTTGTTGTCGGGCGCCAGGGACTCCTCGGCGCTGACCGGGAGCAGCCCCAAGTCGGCGAGGCCGTGCGCGAGCACCGTCATCGCGGCCATGTGCGGGGCCTGGAACTCAGCACCCGGACGGACCGCCTCGATGCCGGCCTCCTGCGCGGCCAGCACCAGCTCGTAGAGCTCGCGCTGCAGCGGGGTGAAGGTGCCGTCGACCGGCAGGGTGCGGGTGACGTCGGCGGTGTAGAGGTTGTGACCCTCCACGCCCATGTCGAGCAGCACCAGCTCGCCGGGGGTGATCGGACCCGAGTTCTCGATCCAGTGCAGGGTCGTGGCGTGCCGGCCGCCGCCGACGATGGAGTCGTAGCCGATGTCGTTGCCCATCGTGCGGGCGCGGCGGAAGAAGGTGCCCTCCAGCCACCGCTCGCCGTGGCGCAGGACGTTCTCCCAGTCGGCGACGGAGTCCTCGAAGCCCAGGGTGGTGGCGTCGCAGGCGGCCTGCAGCTCGGCGACCTCCCAGTCGTCCTTGACCAGGCGCAGCTCGGAGGCGACGCGGGCGAGCTCGTCGTCGCGGGCGGTGTCGCCGGCGACGAGGCCGTCCACGGCGGCGGAGACGCCGCGGTGCACGCGGGTCTTCGCGCCACCGTCGAGGCGGCCGGCCAGCTCGTCGACGTGGCGCACCTCGAGGCCGAGGGAGTCAGAGATCTCCTTCAGCGAGGGCCGGCGCCCGGCCCACAGCTCGCCGTACTGCCGGTCGCGGAAGAACTCGTCGGTGTCGCGCGACGAGCGCGGCCGGGCGTAGAGCACGCCCTCGCCGTCCTCGACGACCAGCACCGCGTCGGAGGTGAGGTTGCCGCAGAAGTAGGCGTGCGCGGTGTCGGCGCGGAAGCGGTAGTCGGTGTCGTTGCTGCGCACCTTGTAGGTGCCGGCGGGGAGCACGAGCCGTTCGCCGGGGAAGGCCTCGGAGAGGGCGGCACGGCGGCGGGCGGCGTGGTCGGCCACGGGGTGGCGCGGCAGGTCGAGCTCGCGGTCGCCCCAGCCGGTGCGCATGAAGGCGGCGTAGGCCTCCGGGACCGCGGGGTCGTGCGACTCGGTGCGCGGCTCTGCGTGCTGCTGCGCGCTCTGCTCGGCGGTGCCCGGGGTGCTCTCCTCGCTCATGCCGGTCACTGTACGACGGTGTCGACCCGGGCCGACCCGGGCCGACCCCGCGCCGCGGCCGGTGCCGCGGCCGGTCGGTCGTGCGGCCGTCTCGGACCCCGACCGCCCCTCGCCGCGAGCCGCAGGGAGGTCGGCGCGCCCTCGGCCGATAGGCTCGTGCGCATGGTCAGGTCCCGCCGTGAGGGTGTCGCGTTCACCGTGGTGGTGACCGTGCTCGTCGCCCTCGGTGCGCTGCCGATGCTCCTGGTGCTGGCCCTGTCGGGCGCGCCGTCCTCGCTGCTGCTGGCGACCGTGCTGGCCGCGCTGCCGGTCGGGCCGCTCGTGGGCTGCTACCTCTGGCTGGACCGCTACGAGCCCGAGCCCCGCTCGCTGCTGGCGCTCGGGCTGCTCTGGGGCGGCTTCGTGGCGACCGCGGGAGCCCTGCTGGTGCAGGGCATCGGCGGCCTGTTCGTCGGCTTCACCGAGGCCGCGAGCCTCGCGGTGGTCGCGCCCGTCACCGAGGAGGCGAGCAAGGGTGCCTTCCTGGTGCTGCTGCTGTGGCTGCGCCGAGCGGAGCTCGACGGCATCCTCGACGGCATCGTCTACGCCGGCATGGTCGGGATCGGCTTCGCCTTCGTCGAGAACATCCTCTACCTCGCCGCCGCCTACAACGGCACCGACGGCATGGGCCCGGGCGGCACCGAGGCGCTCACCACGACCTTCGTGCTGCGCTGCCTGGTCAGCCCCTTCGCCCACCCCCTCTTCACGACCTTCATCGGCGTCGGGGTCGGCATCGCCGTGGGGAGCCGGTCCGGCGCGGTGCGCTGGCTGGCGCCCCTGGGCGGCTACGTCCTCGCGGTGGTCACCCACGCACTCTGGAACGGCTCGGCCTTCATCGGCTTCGGCGGCTTCGTGGTCGTCTACGTCGTGCTCATGGTCCCGGCCCTGGCCGGCATGCTGGCGCTGGCCCTGTGGGCGCGCCGCTACGAGCAGCGGATGCTGGTCAACGCGCTGGGCGACGCCGCCCACCGCGGGCTGCTCCCGGCCACCGACATCGCCTGGGTCGTGGACCTGCGGGCCCGGCGCACGGCCCGGGCCTTCGCCCGCCGCCACGGCGGCCCGGAGGGCGAGCAGGCGATGCGGGTCTACCAACAGGCAGCGGTCGAGCTGGGTTTCCTGCATCATCGCTACCTGCGCGGCACCCCGCCGCCAGACTTCGCCGTGCGCGGCTACGACCACGTGGTCCTGATCCGCGCCGTACGCCCCTCCATCGCTTTCCCCGGACAGGTGGTCCCGACCCGCATGAGCGCCCAGTGAGTGCCCGGCACGAGGCCGCGACCGACGTCGGTGCCGGCGACGCGCAGATGATCACCGCCCTGGTGCGCCTGCGCGGCGCCCTGCAGGCGGTCGCGCTGCCGCTGGACCTGCCCGGCGTCGAGGCGGTCCGCGCCTCCCACCGCGAGATGGTCGACCAGCTCGAGGACTACGTCATCCCGCGCGTCATGACCGTCGACGCGCCGCTGCTGGCCGTCGTCGGCGGCTCGACCGGCGCCGGCAAGTCGACCCTGGTCAACTCCCTGGTCGGCCACCGCGTCACCGCCTCCGGCGTCCTGCGGCCGACCACGCGCTCGCCCGTGCTGGTGCACCACCCGGACGACGGCCACTGGTTCGGCCAGGACCGGTTGCTGCCCGACCTGCGCCGGGTCGACCACAGCACCGACGACCCCGACTGCCTCCAGCTGGTGGCCACGGAGTCGGTGCCCCAGGGCCTGGCGGTGCTGGACGCTCCCGACGTCGACTCCGTGGACGAGCGCAACCGCGCCCTGGCCGCGCAGCTGCTGGCCGCGGGCGACATGTGGCTGTTCGTCACCTCGGCCGCGAGGTACGCCGACCAGGTGCCGTGGACCTTCCTCAAGCAGGCGGCCGACCGCTCGACGGCCGTGGCGATCGTGCTCGACCGCACCGCCCCCGAGGCCGTGCAGACCGTCGCCACGCACCTCGCACGGATGCTGGCGGCCCGCGGGCTGAAGGACTCCCCGCTGTTCGTGGTCCACGAGGGCAGCGTCGACGAGGAGGGGCTGCTCCCGCCGGCCCACGTGGCCGAGGTCCGGGGTTGGCTCGACTCGCTGGCAGCGGACTCCGGAGCCCGTGGCGCGGTGGTGCGCCAGACCCTCGACGGCGCGATCCGCTCCCTGACCCACCACGTCCACCCGGTCGCCGACGCGGCGGCCGCCCAGGTGGACGCCGCCGAGCACCTGCGCCGGCTCAGCGACCAGGCCTACTCCGACGCCCTCGACCGCGCCCTGGTCGCCACCGCCGACGGCACCCTGATGCGCGGCGAGATCCTGGCGCGCTGGCAGGAGTTCGTCGGCACCGGCGAGCTGCTGCGCTCGCTGGAGACCAAGGTCGGTTGGCTGCGCGACCGGGTCGTCGGCGCGGTGAAGGGCAAGCCCCAGCAGGCCGAGCGGGTCACCGTGGCGGTCGAGTCGGGCCTGGAGCTGCTGGTGCTCGAGCACGCCGAGCAGGCGGCAGAGGCGGCGGAGCGCGCGTGGAAGCAGCAGGCCGCCGGCGCGGCCCTGCTCGCCGCCGGGGGACCGGAGCTGGGCCGCGCCTCGCGCGACCTGCGGCGCCGCGCCGAGCGGGCCGTGCGCGAGTGGCAGACCGACGTGCTCGACATGGTCCGCGCCGAGGGGGAGGGCAAGCGCACCACGGCGCGCTTCCTCGCGCTCGGCGTCAACGGGCTCTCGGTGGCGCTCATGGTCGTGGTCTTCTCCCACACCGCCGGTCTCACCGGCGCCGAGGCCGGCATCGCCGGCGGCTCGGCCGCACTGGGCCAGAAGCTGCTCGAGGCGGTCTTCGGCGACCAGGCCGTGCGCGGGATGGCCGAGCGTGCCCGGCTGATGCTCGAGGAGCGGGTCACCGGGCTGATGGCCACCGAGCAGGCGCGCTGGACCGCGCTGGTCGACGGGCTCGGGCTCTCCCCGGAGGTCCCCGAGCAGCTGCGAGCCGCTGCCCGCCGCGTCGACGACGTCCGGTTCTCCAGCGCGCAGCGCGAGCACTGAGCCGGGCGACGAGGTGGGTCCGAGAGTGGTCGAGGTGATGTCACGCGCCTCGTCCCGACCCCCTAGGGTGGGCGGCACCATGTCCGAGACGGTGAGGAAGCGATGACGTCGCTGCTGGAGGGGGCCAGGAAGCTGGTCACCCGGGGCACCGACGTCGGTGCCCGCATCGAGGGCCTCGCGACCGCGACGGAGGCCGCCCGCGGCCGCCTCGACGACGAGCTGGTCGACCGCGCGGCGACGGTCGTCGACCGCGGCGCCAGCCGGCTGCGGCTCTCGGCCCACCACACGGTCGTCGGCATCGCCGGCGCGACCGGCTCGGGCAAGTCCTCCACGTTCAACGCCCTCACCGGCCTGGAGCTCTCGGCCGTCGGCGTACGCCGTCCGACCACGTCGTGGGCGACCGCCTGCGTCTGGGGCACCGAGGGCGCGGCCGAGCTGCTGGAGTGGCTCGGCATCCCCCCGCGGCACCAGACCACCCGCGACTCGATGCTCGACACCCGTCGGGAGTCCAACGCGCTCGAGGGCGTCGTGCTGCTCGACCTTCCCGACCACGACTCCACCGAGGTCGCCCACCACCTCGAGGTCGACCGGCTCGTGGCCCTGGCCGACATGTTCGTGTGGGTCCTGGACCCGCAGAAGTACGCCGACGCCGCCATCCACGACCGCTACCTCGCGCCGCTGCGCAGCCACTCCGAGGTCATGGTCGTGGTGCTCAACCACATCGACACCGTGCCCGAGGACCGCCGCGACGCGATGGTCGAGGACGTACGCCGCCTGCTGGCCGCCGACGGCATCCCGGACGTCCCCGTCATCCCCATCTCCGCGCGGCACGGGCTGGGCCTGGACTCGCTGCGCGAGGAGATCGGGCGACGGGTCGCCGACAAGCGGATGACCGCGGGCCGGATCGAGGCCGACGTGCGTGCCGCCGCGGCCGAGCTGCGCGCGGCCGCCGGCGACGCACCCACGCGGACCCTGTCCACCGACCGGGTCGCCGCCCTGGACTCCGCGCTGGCCGAGGCCGCCGGCGTGCCTGCGATCGTCGAGGCCGTGGAGCGCTCGGCCCGCTGGCGGGCCGGCCGCGCCACCGGCTGGCCGCTCATCTCCTGGACCAGCCGGCTGCGCCCCGACCCGCTCAAGAAGCTCGAGCTCGACCTGGGGGCCGACGCCCGCACCCTGCGGGGGTCGGGCACCGCGCTGCCGCAGGCGACCGCGGTGCAGCGCGCCCGCATCGACTCCGAGGTCCGTGCCCTCGCCGACGACGTCTCGCAGGGCCTCGCGACCCCGTTCGCGGAGTCCGTGCGCGCCGCCTCGACCGCCCGCCTCGACGAGGTCGGCGACCGGATCGACACCGCCGTGCGCGGGGTCGACCTCGACGCCACCCGGCTGCCCGTCTGGGCCGGGGCCGTGCGGGTGCTCCAGTGGCTGCTGGTGCTCGCCGCCCTCGGTGGCGCCGCCTGGAGCGTGGCCGCCCTCGCGTCCGGCGGGCTCTCCGACCTGCCCCGCGCCGGCGGGGTCGCGCTGCCGCTGCTCCTGCTCGGCGGTGGGGTGGTGCTGGGCGTCCTGCTCGCGCTGCTGTGCCGCGGGCTGGTCTCGGCCACCGCACGCAGCCGGGCCGCCGCGGCCGACGGCCGCCTGCGTGCCGCGGTCTCGGAGGTCTCCGCCGAGCTGGTCGTGGCCCCCGTCCAGGCCGAGCTGACGGCCTACACCGCCGTCCGCACGGGTCTCGACCGCGCCCTGGCCTGACAGCCCTCCGACCCTCCACAGCCGCGCGTCCTGCGCCTGTCTCCCCAGCGCCCGTCCCGACGCCCCCGCAGGCGCCCCGACCCCGGCACCGTGGTCCGCGGTGGGGCGACCGCCTCCCGCGAGACGTCCGGGCGAGCCCGGGGATGGAGGACCAGGGTGCTGAACGAGACGACGGTGACCGTGCAGGGCTGGATCGGCGGGCCGGTGTCGCTGCGTCGGGCGGGCAACGCCCCCGTGGCGAGCTTCCGGCTGGCGGCCACGCCGCGGCGCTACCACCCGGCGACGGGGGAGTGGAGCGACGACACGACGCAGTGGTTCACGGTGAACGCCTGGCGGGCCCTGGGGGAGCACTGCGCCCACTCGCTGCGCCGCAGCGACCCGGTCGTGGTGGTGGGGCGGCTGCGCGCCTCCACCTGGGTCAACGCGGCAGGGGTGGAGGTGACCTCCTTCGAGATCGACGCCCAGTCGGTGGGCCACGACCTCAACCGGGGGACGTCGCTGTTCACCCGGGCCCAGCGCGCCGCGCAGGGCAGCGAGACCGTGCGGGCCGAGCAGCAGGGACCGGCCGGGGCGGTCGGCGCCGACACCGCTCCCGGGACCGGCGCCGACTCCGGCGACAGCCGGGCCGCCTGACGGCGAGGTCGGAGCCCTCCCCGGGGTCGGAGGCACCCCGACCCCGTGGGTAGGCTCGGGGACCATGGCGGAATATGTCTTCACCCTGCGCAACGTCCGCAAGGCCCACGGTGACAAGGTCGTCCTCGACAACGTCACCCTGTCGTTCCTGCACGGCGCCAAGATCGGCGTCGTCGGCCCCAACGGCACCGGCAAGTCCACGCTGCTCAAGATCATGGCCGGCCTGGAGCACGCCAACAACGGTGACGCCATCCTCGACCCCGAGGCCACCGTCGGGATGCTGCAGCAGGAGCCGCCGCTGACCGAGGGCACCACGGTCCTGCAGAACGTGCAGGAGGCCGTCGGCGAGATCAAGGCCAAGATGGACCGGTTCAACGAGATCGGCGAGCTGATGGCCGAGCCGGACGCCGACTTCGACGCCCTCATGGCCGAGATGGGCGACCTGCAGACCGACCTCGACAACGCCAACGCCTGGGACCTCGACAGCCGCCTGGACCAGGCGATGGACGCTCTGCGCTGCCCCCCGCCGGACGCGATCGTCGACAACCTCTCCGGTGGAGAGCGCCGCCGCGTCGCGCTGTGCAAGCTGCTGCTCCAGCAGCCCGACCTGCTGCTGCTCGACGAGCCCACCAACCACCTCGACGCGGAGTCGGTGCAGTGGCTCGAGGGCCACCTGGCGACGTACCCCGGCGCGGTGCTGGCCATCACCCACGACCGGTACTTCCTCGACAACGTCGCCGAGTGGATCCTCGAGCTGGACCGCGGCAAGACCCACCCCTACGAGGGCAACTACTCCACCTACCTGGAGACCAAGAAGGAGCGCCTCAAGATCGAGGGGCAGAAGGACGCCAAGCGCGCCAAGATGCTGGAGAAGGAGCTGGAGTGGGTCCGCTCCAACCCCAAGGCGCGCCAGGCCAAGTCCAAGTCCCGCCTCGCCCGCTACGAGGAGATGGCGGCCGAGGCCGACCGGATGCGCAAGATCGACACCTCGGAGATCAACATCCCGGCCGGTCCGCGACTGGGTGACGTCGTGCTCGAGGCCAAGGCCCTGACCAAGGGATTCGAGGGCCGCACGCTCATGCACGACCTGACGTTCTCGCTGCCGCGCGCCGGCATCGTCGGCGTCATCGGCCCCAACGGCGTCGGCAAGACCACGCTCTTCCGGATGATCACCGACCAGGAGCATCCCGACCAGGGGGAGCTCACCGTCGGCCAGACGGTCAAGATCTCCTACGTCGACCAGAGCCGCGGCGGCATCGACCCGAACAAGAACGTCTGGGAGGTCGTGTCCGACGGCCTGGACTTCATCAAGGTCGCCAACTTCGAGATGAACTCCCGCGCCTACGTCGCCTCCTTCGGCTTCAAGGGTCCCGACCAGCAGAAGAAGGCCGGCGTCCTCTCCGGTGGTGAGCGCAACCGCCTCAACCTCGCCCTGACCCTGAAGATGGGCGGCAACCTGCTGCTCCTCGACGAGCCCACCAACGACCTCGACGTCGAGACCCTGTCCTCGCTCGAGGACGCGCTGCTCGACTTCCCCGGCTGCGCCGTGGTCACCTCCCACGACCGGTGGTTCCTCGACCGCGTCGCCACCCACATCCTGGCGTGGGAGGGCGACGACGAGGACCCCGCCAAGTGGTTCTGGTTCGAGGGCAACTTCGCCGCCTACGAGGAGAACAAGATCGAGCGCCTGGGCGCCGAGGCGGCCCGGCCGCACCGGGTCACCCACCGCCGGCTCACGCGGGACTGACGCAGACGCGTCAGCGGATCTCCGCCTCCGGGTGCCCGGCGACCAGCCGGTCCGAGACCGCGTCCATGACCCGGGCGACGGCGGCGAAGTCCTCGGGCGAGGCGAGGTCGACCAGGTTGGTCCGCACGCTGGTGACGTGCTCGGCAGCGGCGCGTCGCAGCAGGTCCCACCCCTGCTCGGTCATCGAGCACACGATGCCGCGTCCGTCCTCCGGGGAGGCCCCGCGCTGAACGAGACCGGCCTTCTCCATCCGGGCCACGGTGTGCGTCACCCGGCTGCGGGAGTGGGCGAGGGCGTCGGCGAGCTGCGCCATGCGCAGCCGGCCGTCGCGCTCGCTGAGCCGCACGAGGATCTCGTACTCGGTGAGGGACAGGTCGAAGGAGCGGCGCAGGTCGGCGTCGAGCCGGTCGAAGAGCAGCGTGGTCCCCATGACCAGGGCACGCCACGCCTTCTGCTCCTCCGGCGTCAGCCAGCGGGTCTCGGTGGTCTGGTCGCGGTAGGGCACCCGCGCATCCTAGGACGACGCGGACCCGGTGCCGACGCACGTGGGGCCGGGACGCGACGACGCGCCGACCGGGAGCCGGTCGGCGCGTCGTGCGGTGCAGGTGCGGCCTCGACCGCGGGGCCTGGGGTCAGGAGAGCCGCTCGAGGATGAGCGCCATGCCCTGGCCGCCACCGACGCACATGGTGATCAGGCCGGTGGTCTTGTCGTGCCAGTCCAGGCTGTTGAGCATGGTGTTCTGCAGCCGGGCGCCGGTCATGCCGAAGGGGTGGCCGACCGCGATCGCGCCGCCGTTGACGTTGAGCCGGTCGATGTCGATGCCGAGGTCCTGGTAGGACGGCACGACCTGGGCGGCGAACGCCTCGTTGATCTCGACCAGGTCGATGTCGCCGATGCTCATGCCGGCGTGCTTCAGCGCGTTCTTGGTCGCCTCGACCGGGCCGAGGCCCATGATCTCGGGGGAGAGGCCCGAGACGCCGGTGGAGACGATGCGCGCGAGCGGGGTGAGACCGAGCTCGGCGGCCTTGGTGTCGCTCATGATGACGACCGCGGCGGCGCCGTCGTTGAGGGCGCAGCAGTTGCCGGCGGTGACGACGCCGTCGGGGCGGAAGACCGGCTGCAGCTGCGAGAGCGCATCGTAGGTGACCCCGGCTCGCGGGCCGTCGTCCGTGGAGACCACGGTGCCGTCGGGCAGGGTCACCGGGGTGATCTCGCGGGCCCAGAAGCCGTCGTTGATCGCCTTCTCGGCGAGGTTCTGCGAGCGCACGCCGAACTCGTCGAGCTCCTCACGGCGCAGGCCGCGCAGGGTGGCGACGTTCTCGGCGGTCTGGCCCATCGCGATGTAGATGTCGGGGAGCAGGCCGTCCTCGCGGGGGTCGTGCCACGCCCCGCCGCCGCCCTTGGCCGCCTCGTCGGTGCGCACCTGCGCGTCGGCGAACTTCGGGTTCTTGGTGTCGGGCCAGTGGTCGGAGGTGCCCTTGGCGAAGCGGGACACGGTCTCCACGCCGGCGGAGACGAAGATGTCGCCCTCGCCGGCCTTGATGGCGTGGAAGGCCATCCGGGTCGTCTGCACCGAGGAGGCGCAGTAGCGGGTCGTGGTGGCACCGGGGACCTCGAGCCCGAGGAGCGTGGTGACGATCCGGGCCATGTTGTTGCCGGACTCACCGCCCGGGAGACCGCAGCCGAGGTAGAGGTCCTCGATCGTCGTGGGGTCCAGCGCGGGGATCTTGTCGAGCGCGGCCTGGATGGCGAAGGCGCTCAGGTCGTCGGGACGGAAGTCCTTGAGCGAGCCCTTGTTGGCGCGGCCGATCGGCGTGCGCGCGGCGGAGACGATGACTGCTTCGGGCATGGAGTGCGCTCTTCTCTGTGCGGGTCTCGGGTCGCCTCACCCTAGTGCTCGAGCGTGGGGGCGGGGAGTGGCGGTGGTCACGTCCCGGGAGGCCGGGTGGTGGGGATCGGGACCGGTGGCCTCTGGGAGCATCTGCGGGTGCGCCACGTCTACGAGTGCCCCGTGCGCTGGGCCGACCTCGACCTGCTCGGCCACGTCAACAACGTGGCCTACGTCGACTTCCTCCAGGAGGCGCGGGCGGACCTGTTCCGCAGCCACCGCTCCGGGCTCCGCGCGCCGGAGCTGGAGGAGGGCCTGGTGGTGGTGAGCACCCAGGTCCGGTACCGGGAGTCGATGCTGCTGCGCTTCGAGCCGGTGCGGGTCGAGGTGTGGGTCGTCGAGGTGCGGGCCGCGAGCTTCACCCTGGCCTACGAGGTCTTCGACGAGCGACCCGACGGCACCCGGGCGGTCTACTGCACCGCGACGACCGTGATGGCGCCGTACGTCTTCGCCGAGGAGCGACCGCGCCGACTGACGGCCGAGGAGAAGCAGGCACTGGAGCAGCACCGCGACGAGGGGGCGGCGCCTGAGCCGCGGCCGTGGGCGTCGCCGCACCGCACCGAGGTCGGGCACTACCCGGTGCACGTGCGCTTCAGCGACGTAGACGTCTACGGGCACGTCAACAACGTGACCTACGTGGAGTACTTCCAGGAGGCCCGGATCGCCGCGCTGGCGCGGCTGTGGGGCGAGGTGCCCGCCGGTAGCGGCCGCACGTCGGTGGTCGTCGCCCAGGCCGAGATCGACCACCTCGTGCCGATGCTGCACCGCCCCGAGCCCTACGACGCGTTCACGCAGGTCGTGCACGTCGGCAACACCTCGGTCGTCGTCGAGACCGAGGTCGTCGACCGTTCCGGGCCGAACGAGGTGCGGCACGCGCGGGCCCGGGTGGTGTTGGTCTTCGTCGACGACGACGGGCGCCCGCGCCGGCCCGAGGAGTCGGTGCGCGCGCCGCTCGTCGCGGCCGTGGCCCCCGCCTGACGGGCTGCTCAGGGGGTGCGCTCACTCCTCGTGGGTGTTCACCATGAACTGCGCCGCATGGGTGACATAGTCCCAGAACTGGGCGTCCTGCTCGGGGGGCAGCGCCACCTCGTCGAGGGCGTCGCGGAAGTGCTTGAGCCAGTGGTCGCGCGCGGTCGGGTTCACGGCGTACGGGGCGTGGCGCATCCGCAGCCGCGGGTGCCCGCGCTGCTCGCCGTACGTCGTGGGTCCGCCCCAGTACTGCATGAGGAAGAGCCGGAAGCGCTCCTCGGCCGGGCCGAGGTCGGCCTCGGGGTACATCGGTCGCAGGACCTCGTCGGTCGCCACGCCGGCGTAGAACCTCGCGACGATGCGGGTGATCGTCTCCTCGCCGCCGATCTCGTCGTAGAAGGTGCTCACCGGTCCATCATGCCGAGGAGGGGGTGGCCGCTCGTCACCGGCGTGGAAGAGTGGTGGGCCGGAGGGCGTCGCCCCTCCCCGTGAAAGTTCCGGAAGGAACACCCCGAGAACCCGAGGAGTCGCACCCATGGCAACCACCCGCACCGCGAAGACGACCTGGCAGGGCTCCCTCGCCGAGGGCTCCGGCAGCGTCGAGCTCCAGTCCTCCGGTGTCGGCACCTTCGACGTCTCCTGGCCCTCCCGGTCGGAGGAGGCCAACGGCAAGACCAGCCCCGAGGAGCTGATCGCCGCGGCCCACGCCTCCTGCTTCTCCATGGCGCTATCGGCCGGTCTTTCCAAGGCCGGCACCCCGCCGACCACCCTGGAGACCAGCGCCGACGTCGAGCTCACCGTCGGCACCGGCATCACGGGCATCAAGATCACCGTGGTCGGCACCGTCGAGGGCATCACCGAGGAGCAGTTCGTCGAGGCCGCCGAGGGCGCCAAGGCCAACTGCCCGGTCAGCAAGGCGCTCGCCGGCACCACGATCACCCTGGACGCCTCGCTCGCGAGCTGACGCGGCCACGCCGTACGACGAAGGGCCGGTCCCGCGGGGGACCGGCCCTTCGCGCGTCAGGACGGTGGTGCGTCGGTCAGGCGGGCGGCTGCTCGCCCGCTCCGGTCGCCCTGCTGGCGCTGGCGCCGGCGACCTCGGCCGCCGGTTCGCCGCGGTGCCACACGACCCGCTGCGGGAAGGGGATCTCGATGCCCTCGTGCTCGAAGCGGTTCTTGATGCGCATGCGCATCTCGCGCGCGATGCCCCACTGGAGCCCGGGGGCGGTCTTGAGCGCGACGCGCACCAGGATCCCGTCGACACCGAGGTCCTGCACGCCCCACACCGAGGGCTCCTCCAGGATCTCGCCCTTGAAGTCCTCGTCGTCCCACAGGTCGTGGGCGACGTCCTCGAGCACGCGGCGCACCTTCGTGAGGTCCTCGCCGTAGCCGACGGAGACGTCGAGCACGGTGCGCGCCCAGTTCTGGCTCATGTTGCCGACCCGGCTGATCTCGCCGTTGCGGACGTACCAGACGGTGCCGTTGATGTCGCGCAAGCGGGTGACGCGCAGGGAGACCGCCTCGACGGTGCCGACGGTGCCGTCGAGGTCGACCTCGTCGCCCACGCCGTACTGGTCCTCGAAGATCATGAAGACGCCCGAGAGGAAGTCGCTCACGAGCGACTGGGCGCCGAAGCCGAGGGCGATGCCGACGATGCCGGCACTGGCGATGATCGGGGCGATGTTGACGCCGACCTCGCTCAGCATCATCGTGCCGACGATCGCCAGCAGCACGCCGGTGATGACCGACTTCAGCAGGCTGCCCATGGTCCGGGCGCGCTGCACCCTCCGGTTGAAGGTGGCAGCGTCCCGGGCCACGGTCTCCTTACCGCGGCGCCGGGAGAACTTGCCGATGTGGTCGGGCAGCACCCCCTCCTGGGCGCGGCTGACCAGCCGGTCGACCAGGCGGTGCAGCACCCACCGCAGGCCCAGGCCGAGCAGGAGCAGCCCCAACAGCTGCAACGGGGTGCCGATGAACAGGTCGGCAGCGGTGGCGAGGGTCTGGTTGTCGGTGCGGCCGAGGACCCACGTGCACACCTGCTCGTCGTCCGCGCACGTCTCGGCCAGGGGCAGGGCCAGGAAAGGCGTGTGTGGTGGCATGCCGGCCAGTAAACCGGGATCGTGCCGCGGAGCCGAACCACCCGCCCGTGGGGTCCGGTGCGAGCCCGGTCACGTCCGGGCCCGCTCCCGCGGGACCGGTTCGGGCGCGGGTCCGCGAGCCTCTATCCTGGCGCGCGTGACCTCGTTCGTGAACCTCGCCCGCCGTGGCCTCGCCGTCGCCCTCGCCGCCGTCACCGTCGCGCTGCTGACCGCCGCCCCGGCCGCCGCCGAGGTGCCCGTCGGCTGGTCGGACCCCGACCCGGTCGACCCGACGTTCGTCATCCTCATCGCGGTGCTGCTGCCGATCGGTCTGGCCGTCCTGCTCACCGCGTTCGTCTACGGCCCGCCGCTGGCCCGCGGCGAGAGCGTGAAGCCGCACGCCCCGCAGGTGGAGAACCAGTGGATCGGCGGTCCGCGCAAGACCGCCGGCGAGCTCGCCGGCCCCGACGGCGACGACTCCCGGTCGGGTGGGGCCAGTGCCCGCTGGTGACCCCTTCTCCGCCCGCGAGCACGCCCTGCTCGACGCGACGATCCGTCGTGCGGAGCAGACCTGCCGGGCGGAGATCTCGGTCTTCGTGGGCAACGTCGAGGGCGAGGACCCCCGGGCCTTCGCGACCCGCTTGCACAACACGCTGGTCGCGCCCGCGCGCAGCATCGTGGTGATGGTCGACCCGACCCGCCGCCTGCTCGAGGTCGTGACCGGCGGCGACGTACGTCGTCACCTCAGCGACGCCGCCGTCGAGCTGGTCGTGCTGCACATGCGCACCGACTTCGCCAACGGCGACCTGGCCGGCGGCCTGCGTCGCGGCATCGAGATGCTCGCCGAGCGCGCCCGCCCGCCGCAGCTCCCCACTGCTCGCGCCTGAACGGACCGCGCCAGCGGGCCGTTCGTCGGTGGTCGAGCGAGCGGCGCGGCTGAGGGACGAAGCCGCGACCCGCGTGTCGAGACCGGGTGAGGCGGTCGCCGACGGCGACCACCCCACCCGCGTCCTGCGTCAGCGCGCGGCGTCGCAGGCCTGGGCGGCCAGGGCCCGTTGGACGTCGGCGAGGTTCTCCTGCACGTAGCGCTTGGCCGGGGCCGGCGCCTCGCTGGTGTCCAGCCACTCGCGCACCCGGGTGACGAGCGCGTCCGAGGCCAGGGTCGCCGGGAAGATGTAGTCCAGGACCACGGAGGCGCGGTGGGTGCCGAGGCTCTCCCAGACGGTCTCCGCTGCCGAGAGGTACTCCTCGACGTACGGCGCCAGCAGCTCCTCCTGGCCGGCCCGGGGGAACGCGAGCGTGATCGAGCGCGCGGTCTCGTTGGGCGTTGAGGAGTCGAGCACCGCGAGCCGCCAGGCCTCGTGCTTGGCCTCGGCGTCGGGCTGGGCGGCCCGGGCCGCGGCCGCGTGCTCCTGGCCGGAGATGGTGGTGTCGGTGCCGAGCTCGTCCTCGATCCGCGAGCCGGCGCGGCCGGCGGCGGCGAGCGAGGTGATCAGGCTCCAGCGCAGATCCTGGTCGACCGCGAGGCCCTCGAGGACCTCGGTGCCGTCGAGCAGGCCGGCCACCCAGGTGAGCGCCTCCTCGGAACGGGCTGCCCCGGCGTACGCGCGCACGAAGGTGAGCTGCTGGTCCGAGCCGGCCTCGGCGGCCAGCGCCAGCTCGCGCAGGCCCTGCTCCCAGCGGCTGCGCAGCGCGTCACGGTGCTCCGGCGCGGAGTAGAGGGTGGCGGCCGTGGCGGCGGTCGCGGGGATCCGCGAGACGCCCCAGGCGTCGGTCTCCTGGCCGATGTTGGCCAGCACCAGCTCGACGTAGTCGGTCGCCGGCATCTCCGCGTCGCGGGTCATGTCCCACGCCGCGCCCCAGACCAGCGCACGGGCCAGGGAGTCGTCGAGGCGCGAGAGGCCCTCGATGGCGGTGGCGCGCGAGCGCTCGTCGAGGCGGATCTTGGCGTAGGTCAGGTCCGCGTCGTTGAGCAGCAGCAGGTCGGGCTGGGTCTCGCCGACGAGCTCGGCGATCTCGGTCAGCTCGCCCTCGACGTCGGTCTCGACGTAGCGGGTGCGGACCAGCGAGGTGCGCTCGGCGTTCCAGGAGTAGCAGCCGATCCCGATGCGGTGGCGACGCAACGTCGGCCAGTCGGGGTGCGCGGTCTGGCGCACGGCCAGCCGCTCGTAGGTCCCGTCGTCGGCGAGCGAGAACTCCGGGGCGAGGGTGTTGACGCCCGCGGTCTGCAGCCACTCCTGGGCCCACGAGGTGAGCTCGCGGCCCGAGGCCTTCTCGAGCGCGGCCAGCAGGTCGGTGAACTCGGAGTTCCCGAAGGCGAAGTCCTTGAAGTACTGCCGGATGCCGGCGATGAAGTCCTCGATGCCGACCCAGGCCACCAGCTGCTTGAGCACCGAGGCGCCCTTGGCGTAGGTGATCATGTCGAAGTTGACCTCGACCGCGTGCAGGTCGTGGTTGTCCGCCGCGATCGGGTGGGTCGAGGGCATCTGGTCCTGGCGGTAGCCGGTCTGCTTGCGCGCGTTGGCGAAGCCGGTCCAGGCGTCGGTGTACTCGGTGGCCTCGACCTCGGCGTGGTAGCAGGCCCACTCGGCGAAGGACTCGTTGAGCCAGAGGTCGTCCCACCACTTCATGGTCACGAGGTCGCCGAACCACATGTGCGCCATCTCGTGCAGGATCACCGAGGCGCGGAACTCGTAGAACGAGCGCGGCTGGCGGGAACGAGGGAGGTACTCGTCGCGCAGCGTCACGGCGCCGGCGTTCTCCATCGCGCCCATGTTGTACTCCGGCACGTAGAGCTGGTCGTACTTGCCGAACGGGTAGGGGAAGTCGAAGAACTCCTCGAAGAACTCGAAGCCCTGGCGGGTCAGCGCGACGATCTCGGCGCGGTCGCGCTCGAGGTACTCCACCAGCGACTGGCGGCAGTAGTGGCCCAGCGGGATGGTGCCGTGCTTGCCCTCGTAGGTGTCCTGCACCTCGTGGTACTCACCGGCGATGAGCGCCGTGATGTAGGTCGACATCCTCTCGGTGGGCTCGAAGGCGAACAGGGCCTTGCCCTCGCCCAGCGGCTGCGGCTCGGGGGAGGGGGCGTTGGAGACGACCTTCCAGTCCTCCGGGGCGACGACGCGGAAGGTGAAGACCGACTTCAGGTCCGGCTGCTCGAAGGTGGTGAAGACGCGGCGGGCGTCGGGCACCTCGAACTGGCTGTAGAGGTAGACACGGCCGTCGACCGGGTCCACGAAGCGGTGCAGGCCCTCGCCGGTGTGGGAGTAGGTGCAGTCGGCGCGGACCACGAGGGTGTTCTCGGCCTGCAGGCCCTCGAGGGTGATCCGGCTGTCGGCGTACGCCGTGGTCGGGTCGATGCTCTCGCCGTTGAGCGTGATCTCGTGCACCGTCGCGCCGACGAGGTCGGCGAAGGTGCTCGCGCCGGGCTCCCGGCAGGAGAACTCGAGGGTGGTCGTGGAGGCGAAGGTCTTCTCGCCCGTCGTGAGGTCCAGGTCGATGGTGTACGACGTGACGTTGAGGAGGGCGGCGCGGGTGGCCGCCTCGTCCCGCGTGAGGTTGGTTCCAGGCATGCGGCCGATCATGTCACCGCCTGTCGAGCCTCTTTCGGGGGGAGCGGGCGCTCGCGGTCGACACGGCTTCGCAGGGGCACGGGAGGGACGCGAGGGGTCCCGGTGACGGGTGGGACCAATGTGAAAATTTGGTCTCGATCGGCGTGTCGGTGCTTGACATGCTGTTTACTCGCCCCTCGTGACCAGGATCCGCCGCCTCGTCGGGGCCCTCGCCGCAGCACTTCTCGTGCTCGCCGGCCTCCTGGTCGTCCCCTCGCCGGTGGCCACCGCGGCCCAGACCGAGCTCTGCTCGGGCTACGCGGGGTGCGCCGAGAAGGGCTACGGCAACCGCGGCTACCGCGCCGAGAGCGACCGCATGTGGTGGCGGATGTACGCCGGCCACAACTGCACCAACTACGTCGCCTTCCGGATGGTGCAGAGCGGCATGTCGCCCGAGCGGCCCTGGGAGGGCAGCGGCAACGCCTCCAACTGGGGGCACGCGATGTCGCGCATCACCGACGACCGGCCGATGGTCGGCTCGGTCGCGTGGTGGGACAGCAACCAGGGCTACGCCGGCTCCAACGGTCACGTCGCCTACGTCGAGCGGGTGGTCTCCCCACGCGAGATCATCGTGTCCGAGGACTTCTGGGGCGGCGACTTCCACTGGCGCCGCATCACCAAGGGCGACTCCTACTGGCCCAACGGCTTCATCCACTTCAACGACAAGGCCGTGGAGCCGGTCGAGAAGCCGACCATCACCGGTGAGGCCGCCGTCGGCGAGACCCTCACCGCCACCACGGGCGAGTGGACCCCGGCGGCCAAGCGGCGGATCCAGTGGTACGCCGCCGGCAAGCCGATCCCCGGCGCCACCGAGGCCACGTTCACCCCCAGCCCGGCCCAGCGTCGGATGCGCCTGAGTGTCGAGGTCCTCGCCACGCGCAAGGGGTACGCCGAGGGGCGGGCCAGCTCGCCGCGCAGCCCGAAGGTGCAGCCGGGCACCCTGGTGGCCGCCGCCCAGCCGCGGGTCGAGGGCACCCCGCGCGTCGAGGAGGTGCTCACCCTCGACCGGGGTGCGACCACCCCGGTCGCCGACCGCACCACGGTGCGTTGGCTGGCCGACGGCGAGCCGGTCCGCGGTGCCGAGGGCGACCGGTTGCGCCTGACCCCCGACCTGGTCGGCGCGCGGATCACCGCCGAGGTGGTCTCGGTCCGCGAGGGCTACCACGACCTGCTCACGTCCGCCGAGGCCAGCGGCCGGGTGGAGCCGGGCCGCATCCGCACCGACCGGGACTGGTCGCTCAGCGGCAAGCCCGCCCGCGACGAGCGCCTGGTCGTGGACCCGGGCCGTGTCGTGAGCCCCGCCGACGCCGAGGTCACCTACACCTGGCTGCGGGACGGCGAGCCGATCGGCCGCCCGCAGCCGGCCGAGGACGGTGCGAAGGTCCTTCGCCACCGGCTCATCTCCGAGGACGTCGGCCACGTGGTCGGCGTGCGGGTCGAGGTCAGCCGCCCGGGCTACGAGACGCTCACCCGGGTGCTGGAGGCGGAGCGCCGCACCACGACCACGTCGCGCACCGAGGTGGCCGCGCGCGCCGTCGTGACGGACGAGGGCACCAAGCGGAAGCCGGACGTGCAGCGGCGCGTGGTCGTCGACGTGACGGTCGAGGCCCCGGGCGTCGAGGCGCCCTCCGGTCCCGTGGTGGTCCGCCTCGACGGTCAGGAGGTCGAGGGTCGGCTCGAGGGCGGGGCGCTGCGCCTGGTGCTCCGTGACGTCAGCCCCGGCAAGCACGTCGTGCGCGTGCAGTACCTCGGCACCGAGGTCGTCGAGGGCTCGCGGTCGAGCGCAGGCGTCCGGGTGGCCAAGCGTCCGGCGGAATAGTCCGCGCCCTCCGGGCGCTGGAGCCGGTCATGGACAAGGCTGACTTCTGGTTCGACCCGCTCTGCCCGTTCGCCTGGATCACCTCGCGCTGGATCCTCGAGGTCGAGAAGGTCCGCGACGTCGAGGTGTCCTGGCACCAGATGTCCCTGGCGTACCTCAACCAGGACAAGGACATCCCCGACTCCTACCGCGAGATGCTCAAGGACGCCTGGGGTCCCGTCCGGGTCGTCCGTGCCGCGATCGAGCAGGGCGGCGAGGAGATCGTGCTGCCGCTCTACACGGCCATGGGGACGCGCATCCACGACGACGGTCGCGGAGCCACCAAGGAGGTCGCCGCCGAGGCGCTCGCCGAGGTCGGCCTGGACGCCGGGCTGATCGAGGCCTGGGACGACTCCTCCTACGACGCAGCCATCGCCGAGTCCCACCACCGCGGCATGGACCAGGTCGGCGACGACGTCGGCACCCCGACCATCGCGGTCAACGGCACCGCCTTCTTCGGCCCCGTGCTCACCTCGATCCCGAGGGGCGAGGAGGCCGGCAAGGTGTGGGACGGCGCGGTCCTGCTCGCGGGCTACCCCTACTTCTTCGAGCTCAAGCGCTCGCGGACCGCGGAGCTCGACTTCAGCTGACCGGTGCGACCGGGGGCGCCGCGCCTCACCCGAGCCCGACGCGGTGCTCGTCGAGCGCGGCGGCCCGCAGGTCGTCCATGATGGTGGCGATCCGCTCGCGGACCCTGCGGTGGTCCTCGCCCCAGTGGGCGATGTCCGCCAGGGCCTGCTCGACCACGTCGGCGAGCGTCGGCTGGCGCAGCACCAGCCGGACCGTCCCCTCCTCGTCGGACCGCACCGGCCAGGTCGCCGGCGCGGTGACCATGCGGCGCAGGAGGTCGTGCAGCTGGTCGAGCACCTGCACGGCCGTCGTGGGGTCGTTTATCCCCGGCGACAGCGCCCGCTCGGCGATGTCGACGAGACGGCGGATGCCGTAGCCGAGGTCCTGGTCCATGGTGCGCTCGCCGACCTGCGAGACCAGCGCCAGCACGGCCTCCTCCGAGGGCGTGTCCGCCCCAGGTAGCTCGTGCACCGCCAGCAGGGGGGACCCGTGGGCGACGAACGCCCCGAGCGGCTGCAGCAGCTCGATCCGCACACCGTGCCGGCTCGCGACGCGCACGAGCGCGGGCGTGTCGAGGGCGTCCACGTAGCCGCTGCGGGGCGCCGCGAGGACCCGGACGCCCTGCGGCTCCTCGAGGACCGGGGGCGTCGTGGGCCACTGCGAGGACTGGCCGTCGGCCAGCAGGTCACGGGACTGCTGCGCGGTGCTCTGGAGCATGCGGGCCACCCCGATCGAGGTGGTGATGTGGTGGATGTAGGCCAGGAACATGCCGACGGCTGCGAGCACGAGCAGCAGGGCCATCGTGATAGCCAGACCCGGAGCCCGCTCCCCGTCGCGCACGGCGCGCAGCACCACGAGGGCGTAGAGGAAGGAGGCGGCGAAGATCCCCAGCGTGTGCTGGGTCGTCCGGTCGCCGAGGAAGGCCTGCAGCACGCGGGGGGTGTACTGGCTGCTGGCCAGCTGCAGCACCACCATGGTGATGGAGAAGACCAGGCCGGTCACCGAGATCATCGCCCCGGCGATCGTCGAGAGCACCGTCCGGGCTCCCTCGACGCCGCCCTCGAAGAGCAGCAGCCGGTCCGGCACCCACGCCTCGGCATCCGGCAGCACCAGGCCCGCGGCGACGGCAAGCAGGCACCAGAGCGCCGGCACGACCCAGAAGGGCCGCAGCAGGTGCCCCGCGCGGCGGGCCGCCGCGGACTGGTCGACGCGCACGGGCACGGGCAGCACGGTCGGGCTCATGGCAGGACCATGCCCGATGCCCGGACCGTCGCGCTGGTCCGGGTGGAGGCACCTGGGCGACCCGGGTCGCGAGATGGGTGGTGACAGCGGGGCCCATGTGACGGATGATGCTGGAGATGCAGCCACGGACTCGGGTCCCGAGGGCGCCGCTGGGCCGGCGCCTGCTCCTGCGCGCCACTGCCGGGCTGGGCGCGATCGGCGCCCCGCTGGTCGCCGCGGTCGCCGGTCGCCCGGGCACCGCCCTCCCCGCGTCGTACGCCGCCGGCGGCTGGCGCCTGGGCGAGACCGCGCTCGCGGGGTCGCTGGAGCGCGAGCGCCCCGGTCGCTGGTCGACGGGTCGCCACGCGACCGAGCCGTTCCGGATGGTGGCCCTGACCTGGAGCGGCGACCTGGACGCGACCCTGCGCGTGCGGACCCGGTCGCGCGGGACCTGGTCGGAGTGGCAGGTGCTGCGCGCGATGGAGGACGGCCCGGACCCCGACGCCGCCGAGGGCACGCTCGAGCGCCGCGGCGTGCACCCCCTGTGGGTGCCGCGCAGCGACGGCGTGGAGGTGCTGGTCACCGGCGAGCGACGGCCCGACGCGCTGCGGCTGGTCCTGATCGACCCCGGCCGGCTGGACTCCGACGACTCCGAGACGCCCTCCCTGCCCCAGCAGCGCCCCGGCAGCGCCCGGGGCGGGAAGCGGCGCCGCGCGCCCCGTCCCGCCCTGCGCAGCCGCCGTGACTGGGGAGCCGACGAGTCGCTGCGCGAGGGCAAGCCGGTCATGTGCCGCACCATCCAGCAGGTCCACGTGCACCACACGGCCTCGGGCAACGACTACTCGCGCGCGGAGGTCGCGGGTCTGATCCGCGGCTTCTACCGCTACCACACGCAGTCGCTGGGCTGGTCGGACCTCGGCTACAACTTCCTCGTCGACCGGTTCGGCCGCACCTGGGTCGGTCGCGCCGGGGGGCCGGGACGGCCGGTGCGCGGCGCGCACACGCTCGGCTTCAACCACACCTCGGTCGGGGTCGCGGTGATCGGCAACTTCGAGGGACACCGGGTCCCCGACCGGGTCGTGAAGGCGCTGGTGCGGCTCTCGGCGTGGAAGCTGGACGCCTACGGCCGCAGCCCTCGTGGGAAGGCGCGGGTCTACAGCAAGGGCAGCGACCTCTACCCCACGGGCTGGGTGCGGCTGAAGGTGATCGACGGTCACCGCGACACCAACCAGACGGCGTGCCCCGGCGAGGAGCTGCAGAGGCGGTTGCCCGAGATCCGCAAGCGCGCCCGCTACCACGTCAAGCGCGCGCGCCGCTGAGCGACCGCTGCCGAGCGGGAACCGGGCTCAGGAGCTGCCCGCCGCCGTGCCCGCAGCCACGGCGCCGGCGGTCACGGCAGCCGCAGCGGCCCGGACCGCGTCGCGCACCGCCTTCGCCGCCCAGTCGCCCTCGTCCATCGTGTCGGCGAGCCGCTTGGCACGCTTGCGGACCTCCCAGCTGCTCAGGCCCTCCCGGTCCACGACCTTGTGCGCCCGGTCCACCGCCGAGAGCAGCGCGACGAGCGTGACCGTGCGCGGGTCGGGGGTGAGCCCGCGCAGCAGGACGTCGGCGAGGCGGCGGCGTACCCCTTCCTCGTGGCGGGAGTCCGCTGCCGGCCACCGTGTCGTCGGGAACAGGCCGATCACCCGGTGCTCCTCGCGCCGCAGGATCCCGCGGGCGGCGAGGCGCTCGCAGAGGTGGTCCCTGAGCGGCTTGCCTAGCCGGTTCACGAGGTCCTGCGCGGTGCGCGGTCGCTCGGCCACGACGTCCTGGGCACTCGCGAGCAGGGGTTCCTGCGGCCGGACGCCGGCCACCGGGTGCACCTTCGCCGTGCGCCACAGGCCCTCCTTCTCCCCGACGTCGACCGCGCCGTCGATCGCCAGCTCCGCGAGCACGGCGCCGCCCAGCAGCGCCGACAGGTTCGGCTGCTGGAGCGTCCCGGTGTGGTCGTCGAGCAGGAGGAGAAGGACGTCCTCGGCCAGCAGGAGCGGGTGGTGCGGTGTGGGCTCGCTCATGGTCCCGACCCTGCCCGCCGCCCGCCCCCCGTCAAACGGTCGCGGCGCACTCCTAGGATCGCCCCCATGACCCGAGTCCTGTCAGCCGTCGCCTGGCCGTACGCCAACGGCCCGCGCCACATCGGCCACGTGGCCGGTTTCGGCGTGCCCTCCGACGTCTTCAGCCGCTACATGCGGATGGCCGGCCACGACGTGCTCATGGTCTCCGGCACCGACGAGCACGGCACGCCGATCCTCGTCACGGCCGACAAGGAGGGCAAGACCGCCCGCGAGCTGGCCGACGAGTCCAACCGGGTCATCGTGGAGGACCTCCACGGGCTGGGGCTCTCCTACGACCTGTTCACCCGCACCACCACCGGCAACCACTACCGCGTGGTGCAGGAGATGTTCCGCGCGTGCCTGCGCAACGGCTACATGGTCGAGCAGACCTCGCTGTCGGCGATCAGCCCCTCGACCGGCCGCACCCTGCCCGACCGCTACATCGAGGGCACCTGCCCGATCTGCAAGTACGCCGACGCGCGCGGCGACCAGTGCGACAACTGCGGCAACCAGCTGGACCCGACCGACCTGCTCGAGCCGCGCTCGAAGATCAACGGCGAGACCCCGCAGTTCGTCGAGACCCAGCACTGGTTCCTCGACCTGCCCGCCGTGGCCGACGCCCTGGGGGAGTGGCTCGACGGTCGCGAGGCCTCGGGCACCTGGCGCCCCAACGTCATCAAGTTCTCCCAGAACATCCTCGAGGAGATCCGCCCGCGCGCGATGACGCGCGACATCGACTGGGGCATCCCGGTGCCGGGCTGGGAGGACCAGCCGACCAAGCGCCTCTACGTCTGGTTCGACGCGGTGATCGGCTACCTCTCGGCCTCGATCGAGTGGGCGCGTCGGCTGGGCGAGCCGGAGAAGTGGCGCGAGTGGTGGACCGACGCCGAGGCCGAGTCCTTCTACTTCATGGGCAAGGACAACATCGTCTTCCACTCCCAGATCTGGCCCGCCGAGCTGCTCGCCCACAACGGCGCGGGCTCCCGCGGCGGCGAGCCGGGGGCGTACGGCGTGCTCAACCTGCCGACCGAGGTCGTCTCGTCGGAGTTCCTCACCTTCGGCGACGCCCAGTTCTCGACCAGCCGCGGTCACGTGATCTACGTCCGCGACATGCTCGAGCGCTACGGCCCCGACCCGCTGCGCTACTTCATCTGCGCGGCCGGGCCCGAGACCTCCGACGCCGCCTTCACCTGGGCCGACTTCGTCACCCGCAACAACTCCGAGCTGGTGGCCGGCTGGGGCAACCTGGTCAACCGCACCGCCACGATGGTCGCGAAGAGCTTCGGGGAGATCCCGGCGGCCGGTCCGCTCGAGGAGGTCGACGAGGCGGTGCTGGCCACCGTCCGCGGCGGCTTCGGGTCCGTCGGCTCGCTGGTCGAGCGGCACCGCCTGCGTGCCGCGATCGCCGAGGCGATGCGGGTCGTCGGCGAGGTGAACAAGTACCTCACCGTCACCGAGCCCTACAAGATGAAGGACGAGTCGCAGCGCGAGCGGCTCGCGACCGTGCTGCACGTCGCGCTGCAGTGCGTCAGCGACTGCAACACCCTGCTCGCACCCTTCCTCCCGCACGCGGCCAACAAGGTGCACGCGGTGCTCGGTGGCGAGGGGGAGCTGTTCCCCATGCCGCGCATCGAGCAGGTCGACGAGCTCGAGCCCGACAGCGGCGCCGGCCTGACGACGTACCCCGTCATCACCGGCGACTACTCCGCCACCCCGCGCTGGGAGTCGCGCCCCGTCGTCGTCGGCACCCCGATCGCCAAGCCGACCCCGGTCTTCACCAAGCTCGACCCCTCGGTGGTCGAGGAGGAGCTGGCCCGGCTGTCCTGACCGCACTGTGTGGCGTCCTCGTCCCACTGCTTGAACCGGGACACCTCACAGGCGACCGCGTGCGTGGGCGGCTCCATGGCCCAGCAGCGGAGTCGAGGTGCGGGGCGCGGTGTGTCCTGCGGCCGGTGTCGAGGTGTGAGTCGAGGCCTGAGGACGCGCTCCTCCGCGTCCTCGCACCTCGACCCGCACCTCGACACCAGCCGGGTGCAACGGATGGACCCGGCCGTGCGTGAGCATGATGTGACGGTGACCGGCGAGCTCTCGGGGGACGCCGCCGCGCCCGACTTCGAGTCCTGGGCCGCGGCGCGGGGGCCGGCGATCGTGCGCTACGCCCACCTGGTGACCGGTGGCAGCCCCGACGCACCCGACCTCGCCCAGGACGCGCTCGCGCAGGTGTGGGCCCGCTGGGGGAAGCTCGACGGGGACGCGGAGGCGTACGCGCGTCGGTGCGTGACCAACGGGTCGGTGTCGCGGTGGCGCAAGCTGGGTCGCCTGCGGCCGGTCGCGCAGGTCGGGGACAAGCCGGGTCCCGACCCGACCGTCGCGGTCGACGACGCCGACCAGGCATGGGCGCTCCTCGTCACGCTGACCCCCGTGCAGCGCGCGGCCGTGGTGCTGCGCATCTACGAGGAGCGGTCGTACGCCGACATCGGCTCGCTGCTCGAGATGCCCGAGGCCACGGCCCGCTCGCACGTCCACCGCGCGCTGCGGGCCCTGCGCACCCGACTGGAGGAGCAGCCATGAGCGAGCAGCCCGAGCCCGAGGACGGCCGCGCGGCCGACGCGTTCCGAGCCGCCCTGGCCCGGCACGCCGACGAGGTCACCGCCGACGTCGCGCTCCCGTCCCGCCCGGCCCGCCGACCCGGCCGCTGGGTGGCCGCCGGCGCGGCCCTCGCGGTGGCCGCGTCCGCGGTCGT
>CAEZYQ010000033.1_pt1 | contig 33839 bp, 38 predicted proteins | sample 7265561 | NCBI WGS metagenome assembly CAEZYQ01 (sample SAMEA6813939, study PRJEB35770) | uncultured Nocardioides sp. | biome: Freshwater; feature: Freshwater reservoir; material: water | place: Czech Republic | collected 2017-04-14 | depth 30m m | reverse complement strand
GCTTTTTCACCCTCAACTCGAGCTGAGGGTGAAAAAGCGTTCGGACTACCCCGCGTCAGCCGCCCCCAGCGCAGCCCGGGCCAGCGGCAGCACCCGGTGCGCCACCTGCGTCTCGAGCGCGATGACGGTGGAGGACCGGGTGATCCGGGGGTGGGCGAGGACCCGGTCGATGACCCGCTGCAGGTCGGCGTTGGAGCGGGCGACCACGCGGGCCAGCAGGTCGCCGGCGCCGGTGGTCGTGTGCACCTCGACCACCTCGGGGATGGCGGCGAGGTGGGCGCCGACGACGTCGTGCCCCCGCTCGGCGGGTACGACGTCAGCGACCGACCCCGGACCGCGACCGCCCGCGGCCGGCTCGGCCGACGCCTGGCGGATCTCCAGGGTCAGGAACGCCGTCACCGGGTGACCCAGCGCCTCGGGGGAGAGCTGCGGCCCCCACGAGGTGACGACGCCCCGCGCGGTGAGCCGGTCCAGCCGCGCCTGCACCGTGCCGCGGGCGACGCCGAGCCGGCGCGAGGCCTCGAGGACCCCCACGCGCGGCTCGTCGGTGAACAGCTCGATCAACCTGACGTCCAGCTCGTCCATCTCGACCCCTCCCACTGGACAACCTGACCAGTCACACGCCCGACTGTTGCACACTCTGCGTGACCGCCGCCACGATCGCGCCATGACGCTGACCCGCGACGAGCTCAAGGCCGACCTCTCCCTCGAGCAGCTCAAGGAGCTGGTCGGGCTGGTGGAGTACGACGCCAGCCGCGACCCGTTCCCGGTGACCGCGATGGACGCGATCGTCTTCGTGGTCGGCAACGCCACCCAGACCGCCGGGTGGTACCAGCTGGCCCTCGGCATGGAGCTCGAGGCCTACCGCGGCCCGGAGACCGGCCACCGCGGGGACAAGACCTACGTCCTGCGCTCGGGCAGCGCGCGCTTCGTCTTCACCGGCGGCGTCACCCCCGACAGCCCCGTCCTCGACCACCACCGCCGCCACGGCGACGGCGTCGTCGACCTGGCCCTCGAGGTCCCCGACGTCGACCGCTGCATCGACCACGCCCGTGCCATGGGCGCCACGATCCTGGTCGAGCCGCACGACGTCTCCGACGAGCACGGCACCGTGCGCACGGCCGCCATCGCGACGTACGGCGAGACCCGCCACACCCTCGTCGACCGCAGCCGCTACTCCGGCCCCTACCTGCCCGGCTTCGTCGCCCGCAGCTCCACCGCCACCCGGCGCGAGGGGCAGCCGCGGCGGCTCTTCCAGGCCGTCGACCACTGCGTCGGCAACGTCGAGCTCGGCCGCATGGACGAGTGGGTGGCCTTCTACAACAAGGTCATGGGCTTCACGAACATGGCCGAGTTCATCGGCGACGACATCGCCACGGACTACTCCGCGCTCATGAGCAAGGTCGTCGCCAGCGGTAACCACCGCGTGAAGTTCCCGCTCAACGAGCCGGCGATCGCGCGCAAGAAGTCGCAGATCGACGAGTACCTCGAGTTCTACGACGGCGCCGGCTGCCAGCACATCGCCCTCGCCACTGGGGACATCCTGCGCACCGTCGACGTGCTGCGCGACCACGGCATCGAGTTCCTCGACACCCCCGACTCCTACTACGACGACCCGGCCCTGCGCGCGCGGATCGGCGAGGTGCGAGTGCCGATCGAGGAGCTGAAGGAGCGCGGCATCCTGGTCGACCGCGACGAGGACGGCTACCTGCTCCAGATCTTCACCAAGCCGATGGGCGACCGGCCCACGGTCTTCTTCGAGTTCATCGAGCGCCACGGCTCGCTCGGCTTCGGCAAGGGCAACTTCAAGGCGCTCTTCGAGGCGATCGAGCGCGAGCAGGAGCGTCGCGGCAACCTCTGAGGCGCGTCCGCCGCGGTTCTCCACAGGCCGCGGACCGCCGAGGTGCTAACGGCCCCACGACGGGGAAGGGTGGCGCCCATGACCGCACCCCAGGGCTGGTACCCCGACCCCGCCGGCGGCGCCGGCCTGCGCTGGTACGACGGCGAGCAGTGGACCGGGTACGCCGCACCGCCCGCCTCGGACGCACTCGGGTCAGCGAGCGCAACCGCCGTCCCCACGGCCCCCGACGGCCGGCCGCTGGCCGGCTGGGGCTCCCGACTCGGCGCCTACGTCATCGACTCCCTGGTCGTGGGGGCCGTGGCGACCGTGCTCGGCATCCCGTGGTGGATCCAGGTGGTCCGCGAGTACGCCACGTTCCTCGACGAGCTGACCACCGCGGCCGAGGCCGGCCGCTCGAGCTCGGTCAGCAGCCTCGACCTCTACGCCGACATCGCCGGGCCGCTGGTGGTCCTCACGGTCATCACGCTGCTGGTCGGGCTGGTCTACCACGCCGCCCAGCTCCGCGGTCGGAGCTCGACGCTGGGCATGCGCGCGGTCGGTGTCGAGGTCAGCACCTGGGAGCCCAGGAGCGGTCCGCTGCCGTGGCGGGTGGTGATGGTGCGGTGGGCCACGTTCTACGGCGTCGGCATCCTCTCGGTCGTGCCGTTCCTCGGGTGGTTGGTCAGCCTCTACGTGATCCTCGCGGGACTGTGGCCGTTGTGGGACGGGCGGCGCCAGGGCCTGCACGACAAGGCAGCCGGCACGGTGGTCGTGCGCAGCCGCGCCTGAGCCGTCTGCTGCAGCCGGGACGTGCAGCCTCCGGGACGTGCAGCCTCCGGGACGTGGACGGCTCCGGGTGGGCAGGATGGCCCGCATGACGACGTACGTGGCGTTCCTCCGGGCGATCAACCTCGGCGCGAGGCGGAAGTTCCCGAAGGACGCGATCGTCGCGGCCACCGAGGCCGCCGGCTTCGACGACGTCGCGACGCACATCAACACCGGCAACGTCCGGCTGGGCACCGCGATGCGCTCGCGCGCTCGGATCGAGTCGGCGCTGGAGCAGGCCTACCTCGCCGACCGGGGCTTCGAGGTGCCGACGATCGTCTACTCCCAGGCCGAGCTGCGCGAGGTGCACCAGCACGCGCAGGCCCACCGCCACGACGGCCAGCACTACGTGGCGCTGCTGCGCGACGAGCCCAGCGAGGAGGGCCTCGCGCTGCTGCGGGAGCGCGCGCAGCCGGGGGAGCGGTTCGAGGCCGGTGGTCGTGCGGTGCACCTGCTGGTGAGCGCCGACGGCGTCCACGGCACCAAGATCACCAACCCCCTGCTCGAGCGCTGCCTGGGCACCACGTCGACCTGGCGCGCCCCGACCGTCGTGGCCGCGCTGGTCGAGAAGTGGTGCTGAGCCGCGGCCGGGCCTGAGCGTCGTCGCTCAGGTGGCAGGCGCCGGAGCCGGTACGCCGACGGCCGCGTCCGCGCGCTGCAGGTCCCTCACCGAGGGCGAGAGCAGCGTCAGCAGGGCGACTGCCGCGAGCGACAGGCCCGCGACGAGCATGACCGGCTGCAGCCCGAAGGCCAGCGCCAGCGGGCCGGCCACCAGCTGCCCCAGGGGGATCGCGGCGAAGGAGCCGAGGGCGTCGAAGGAGAATGCCCGGCTGAGCATGTCGTCGGGGACGTTCTCCTGCATGGCCAGCTGCCAGCCCAGCCCGAAGACCTCGATGCCGGCGCCGGCGACGAAGGCCGCGAGCACCACGAGCAGCACGGAGTCGGTGAGTCCGAGGGCGACCAGCGGGGCGGCGTACAGCACCGTGCCGAGCATGCCCCAGAAGAGCGGCCGCTCCAGGCGCAGGCGCAGCAGGACGAGCCCGGTCACCAGCAGGCCCAGCGCCTCGGCGGAGAGGATCAGCCCCCAGCCGCGCTCGCCGATGGCGGTGTCCTTGGCCAGCACCGGGCCGAGGGTGAAGAAGCCGCCCTGGTGCACCGCGCAGATGACGGAGAAGGCCAGCACGACCACCCAGAGCCAAGTGGTGGAGCGGAAGTACCCCCACCCCTCGCGCAGGTCGCGGACCACCGAGCCTCCGGCCGCCCGCACCGGGCGGGGCAGCCGGATCGGCGCGAGCAGCGCGGCGGCGCCGAGGTAGGCCAGGCCGTCGACCGCCAGGGCCCAGCCGGGGCCGACGCCCACGACGATGAGGCTGGAGACCGTCGGGCCGAGCACCGAGAGCCCCGAGCGGACCATTGAGACGAGCACATTGGCCTGCTGGAGCTGCTCGCGCGGCACCAGCTGCGGCAGCACGCTCGCCAGTGCCGGGAGCGCGGCGGCCGCGGCGACGCCGTTGACCGCGGTCAGCACGACCAGGTGCCAGATCTCGGCGGTGCCGGAGACGACCAGTGCCGCGATCGCCAGCTGGGTCAGCCCCGCCACGACGTTGGAAGACTGGATCACCAGGGTCCGCCCGAACCGGTCGGCCAGCACGCCGCCGGCCAGCAGGAAGGCCACCATCGGGATGCTGTGCGCGGCCAGCACCACGCCCAGCGCCGTGGGGGAGTCGCTGATCTCGAGCACCGCGAAGGCCAGCGCCACCGGGGCCATGAGGCTGCCGAGCAGGTTGACGACCCGGCTGGAGAAGTAGAGGCGGAAGTTGCGCTCGCGCAGCGGGGCGAGGGCCTCGGAGGTCGTCATGCCGGGTCCTCGTGGTTGGTGGCGGGAGACGGCTGCGGGGGGTGCGGCGCCGACATCTGGAAGGCGATGGCGGTGAACGAGACGTGCACGGTGCCCTCGGTGCGCGGGGGCCGGTTGGCCCCGTGGAGCAGGGCGCTGGCGCGCTCGACCAGCGCCGCGGCCTCCTCCCAGGTCGCCGGGTCGACCCAGCCCTCGAGGTCGCTGCTGCTGCCGCGTGTCCCGGGCTCGCGGGCCAGCGTCCGGCGCTCGAGCTCGGTGCCGAGCGCCCGCACGTAGAGCGCGCGGTGCTCGGGGTCGACCGTCGGGTGCGGAGCGCCGGGCGCGAGCGGGGCCAGGTCGCGTTCGTGGGGGTAGCGGTAGCGCTTGGCGGTGCCGCCGCGGACCTTCTCCTCGCCGTCGACGACGATCTCGCCGGCGTCGGCGAGCAGCCTCAGGTGGTAGCTGGCGTTGGCATGGGTCAGGTCGAGCTCGCGCGCCACCTCGGCCGCGCTCATCGCCGTCCCGGTCAGCAACGAGAGCATCCGCAGCCGCACCGGGTGCGCCACGGCCCGCATCGCGCTGATCTGCTGCTCGCGCGCCTGCGCCGACGGATTGTCCACGATCACCCTCCAAGAGTTCTTGGGGAGTAGTGGACACCGGGCGTCGGCGTACTGTCAAACGGTTGTTGGGGGGTGGGCCTTCGCGGCGCCGGCCGCCTACTCCCCGCGGAACACCGGCTTGCGCCGCTCGGTGAACGCCCGCATCCCCTCGGCGACGTCGGCGGTGCGCATGAGCACGACCTGGCCGGTCCGTTCGCGCTCGAGGGCGTCCTCGAGCGGGAGGAGGGTGGCGGCGTTGACCGCCTTCTTGGTGGCGGCGAGCGCCAGCGGCGGGCCGCTGGCGAGGCGGCGCACGAGGGTCTCCACGAGCGCGGGGAACTCCTCGTCGCTGGCCAGGTGGGTCACCAGCCCGGCGTCGTACGCCTCCTGCGCCGACAGCGGCTCGGCCAGCAGTGCCATCCGCATCGCCCGGGCCCGGCCGACCGCGGCGGCGACGGTGGCCGAGGTGCCGCCGTCGGGCATGAAACCGATCCGGGCGAAGGCCAGCAGGAAGGAGGCCGACGAGGCGGTGACCACGATGTCGGCGGCGAGGGCGATGCCGCACCCCACGCCCGCGGCGATGCCGTTGACCGCGGCCAGCACCGGGCGGTCGCAGGCCACGATCGCCCGGATGATCCGGTTGGTGACGTCCATGGCGCGCACGTCGAACTTCTCGTGCGCGTCCTCGCCGGAGATGTCGGCTCCGGCGTTGAAGGCCATCCCGGTGCCGGTCAGCACCACCACGCGCACGTCGTCGCGGGCGGGGACGCCCTCGAGGATGTCGGCCAGCGCCAGCGCGACCTCGCCCGAGAGCGCGTTGAAGACCTCGGGCCGGTCGAAGGTCAGCCGCAGCACGCCGTCGGTCAGGTCGACGAGCAGCCCGGGCACGGCGGCGGGGTCGGGGGCGGGGGTGTCGGTCATGCCCGGACCCTAGTGGCGCAGCCCACACGTCCCGGCGTACGACGCGGTGCGGGGCCGGTGTCGGTGCGGTGCCGGCGAGCCACCCCTCTGGTACCCCTCCGCGAAGCCGCCGGGTGGTCCGGGGTGTGGAAGCATGGGAGACGTGTCCGCGCCCAGCCCGGTCGAGGTGGAGCCCACCCTCGACCCCGACGTCCTCGACCAGGTCGTGGTCCGGCCCGCGACGCCCTGGGTGACGATCGTGTGGAACGACCCGGTCAACCTGATGTCCTACGTCACCTACGTCTTCCAGCACCACTTCGGCTACTCCAAGAAGAAGGCCGAGAAGCTCATGATGGAGGTCCACGAGGAAGGCCGCTCGGTGGTCTCGACGGGCTCGCGCGAGGAGATGGAGCGCGACGTCCAGGCCATGCACGAGTACGGCCTGTGGGCCACCATGCAGCGCGAGGACCAGCCGTGAGCCGGACCGCGGACCACGCCGCGGGGGTGCGCGGGTGAGCGCCTTCCAGCGCCACCGCCGCAGCGGCCACGTGATCGCCACCTTCACCGGGTTCGAGGCCGACCTGCTGCGCTCGCTGGCCTCGCAGCTCGTCGAGCTGCTGCACAGCGAGGCCGCGGTGCCGGAGGACCGCGACCCCTTCGAGGCGCTGATGGACTTCACGGGCCCCACGACCGAGCCCGAGGACCCGGTGCTGGCCCGGCTGTTCCCCACCGCCTACCCCGACGACGAGGAGGCGGCCGGGGAGTTCCGCAGGTTCACCGAGGGAGCCCTGCGCGACGGCAAGGCGCGCGCGGCCGCGACCATCATCGACACCTTGGAGGAGGCGGGGCTGCCGGACGAGCTCCGCGAGGACGGGTTGACCATCGACGTGGAGATGGACGCCGACACCGCGCACGCCTGGATGCGCTCCTTCACCGACATCCGCCTGGCCCTGGCCACCCGCCTCGGCGTGGAGGACGGCGACGAGGACTACTGGTACGCCCTGCCCGAGGACGACCCCCGCGCCCAGGCGCACGACATCTACGACTGGGTGGGCTACCTGCAGGAGACCCTGGTCGGAGCGCTCAGCCGCTGACGCGTCCCGGCGCGGGCCCGGACCGTCCCGGTTCGCGGGCGGATGAGGGTCCGACCGAGGGGTCGGCCTAGGCTGGTCGGCGTGCTGACCATCGACCAGGCGACGTACGACGCGATCGTCGCGCACGCCAAGCGGGACCACCCCGACGAGGCCTGCGGGATCGTGGCAGGCCCGGAGGGCAGCGACCGTCCCGAGCGTCACGTGGAGATGGTCAACGCCGCCGGCAGCCCGACGTTCTACGAGTTCGACTCCACCGAGCTGCTCGCGCTCTACAAGCAGATGTGGGACCGCGACGAGGAGCCGGTGGTGATCTACCACTCGCACACCGCGACCGAGGCCTACCCCAGTCGCACCGACATCGGGCTGGCCAGTGAGCCCGGCGCCCACTACGTCCTGGTCTCCACCCGGGAGTGGGCCGAGGCGGGCGGCGGGAATAACGACGCGCCCGTTCCGTTCAGGTCCTACAGGATCGTCGACGGCGAGGTGACCGAGGAAGAGGTCACCGTCGTCCCCTCGCTCGGCTGACCACCCCGGCCCCGACGCACGATCCGCACGTCCCCCAGAAGAGGAGCACCATGTCCATCGAGGTCCGCATCCCGACCATCCTCCGCACCTACACCGGTGGCGAGAAGGCCGTGACCGGCGACGGTGGCAGCCTGGCCGCCCTGATCGAGGACCTCGAGGCCAAGCACCCCGGTCTCAAGGACCGCCTGGTGGAGGAGAAGAACGGCGCCGACGACCTGCGCCGCTTCGTCAACATCTACATCAACGACGAGGACGTCCGGTTCATGGGCGGCCTCGAGGCCCCGCTCTCCGACGGCGACCAGGTCGTCGTCCTGCCGGCCGTGGCCGGCGGCGCGGTCTGATCCTCGGGTCCACGTGCGCTACGACAACCTGCTGGCCTCGGTCGGCGGCACGCCCCTCGTGGGGCTGCCGCGGCTCTCGCCGAGCCCGGACGTGCGCCTGTGGGCCAAGCTCGAGGACCGCAACCCCACCGGCTCGGTCAAGGACCGCCCGGCGCTGCGGATGATCGAGGAGGCCGAGAAGGACGGCACCCTGCGACCCGGGTGCACCATCCTCGAACCGACCTCGGGCAACACCGGCATCTCGCTGGCGATGGCGGCCAAGCTCAAGGGCTACCGCATCGTGTGCGTGATGCCGGAGAACACCTCCGAGGAGCGCCGCCAGCTGCTGCGCATGTGGGGCGCCGAGATCGTCTCCAGCCCGGCCGCCGGCGGCTCCAACGAGGCCGTGCGGGTCGCCAAGCGGATCTCCGAGGAGCACCCCGACTGGGTGATGCTCTACCAGTACGGCAACCCCGCCAACGCCCTCGCGCACGAGGAGGGCACCGGCCCCGAGCTGCTGGCCGACCTCCCCTCGATCACGCACTTCGTCGCCGGCCTGGGCACCACCGGCACCCTCATGGGCGTCAGCCGCTTCTTCCGCCGCGCCAAGCCCGACGTGCGCATCGTCGCCGCCGAGCCGCGCTACGGCGAGCTGGTCTACGGCCTGCGCAACCTCGACGAGGGCTTCGTCCCCGAGCTGTACGACGCCTCGCTCATCGACACCCGGTTCTCGGTCGGTCCGCGCGACGCCGTGCGGCGGGTGCGCGAGCTGCTGGAGCTCGAGGGGATCTTCGCCGGTGTGTCGACCGGGGCGATCCTGCACGCCGCGCTCGGCCAGGCGGCGAAGGCCGTCAAGGCGGGTGAGCAGGCTGACATAGCCTTCATCGTGTGCGACGGCGGATGGAAGTACCTCAGCACCGGGGCGTACGAAGGCACCATCGACGAGGCCGAGGACCGGCTCGAGGGGCAGCTCTGGGCCTGACGCTCTGCGTCAGCGTGGCTGCGACCGCCCTCGCGGGGCTCGTGCTGCTGCCCGTCGCCGCCCCCGCGCAGGAGGAGCCGAGCGAGGTCACGAACGTCGTGGCGCCCGTGGTCACCGGCGAGGCGACGTACGCCGAGGTGCTCAGCGCCACCGACGGCGAGTGGGCCACCGCCGAGCCGGAGGAGCCGCTGACCTTCACCTACCGCTGGCTGCGCGACGGCGAACCCGTGCGCGGGGAGCGCGAGGCGACCTACGAGCTCGACCTCGACGATCTGCGCAGCCGGCTCCAGGTGGAGGTGACCGCCACCGACGGCGACGGCGACAGCGCCGTGGCGCTCTCCGAGCCGACCGAGCCGGTCGCCCGCGCGGAGATGGTGCTGCGCGGCGAGCCGAAGGTCCGCGGCACCCAGCGCTTCACGCACACCCTCACCGCCACCCCCGGCCGCTGGCGGGCCGACCCGACGAAGGTCCGCTACCGCTGGCTGCGCGACGGCGATCCGATCGCGGGCGCCCGCGAGGCGACCTACCGCATCCAGCCCGGCGACGTCGGCCACCGCCTCCGGGTCGAGGTCACCGCCGCCGCGCCCGGCCACGAGCGGGCGACCGCGAGGTCGGTGCGCACCGACCCGGTGCGGCACCGCGTTGACGTGCAGCGCAGCGTGACCTACAGCGTGGTCACCCGGGGCCGGGTCACGGCCAGCGTCCGGGAGTTCGCGCGGCTGGCCCAGGAGACCTACGACGACCCGCGCGGCTGGCGCGGAGGCGGGGTGTCCTTCCGCCGGGTGGCCAGCGGTGGCTCCTTCACCCTGGTGCTGGCCGAGGCCAGCACCGTGCCATCGTACTCCCCGGTCTGCTCCGCGACCTGGTCGTGCCGGGTGGGGCGCTACGTGATCATCAACCAGACCCGCTGGCGGAACGCCTCGCCGGCGTGGAACGCCGGCGGGCGGTCCCTGCGCGACTACCGCCACATGGTGGTCAACCACGAGACCGGTCACTGGCTCGGCCTCGGGCACCCCTCGTGCCCGGGACCCGGCAAGCCGGCCCCGGTGATGATGCAGCAGTCCAAGGGCACCTCGGGCTGCCGGTTCAACCCGTTCCCGCTGCTGTCGGAGCAGGGCCGGGTCTGACCATGGGGTGAGACGGCTCCTCACCGGGCAGTAACCGCCGTCACACCGACGCGTTGTGCCTGCGTGCGTCCCTCGCGTCCCCTCACCGCGTCCCTGCTCACCTCCGCCGTCGTGGGCTCCCTGCTCCTGCCGGGTGCCGGTTCGTCCACGGCCGCGCCCCCGGTGCTCCCGGCGGCCGCTGCGGCCGCCGCCCCGCGCGCCGGGGCCGACGAGCTCCCGCAGGGCGGTCGGTCGCAGGAACGCTACGCCGCCGACATCACCTGGACCGAGCACGGCATCCCGCACATCACCGCCGACGACTTCGGCGACCTCGGTTACGGCAGCGGGTACGCCGCTGCGGAGATGTCTGCGTGCACCCTGCTCGACACGCTGCTGACCGGTCGCGGCGAGCGGTCGCGCTGGCTCGGCCCGGACGCGGTCTACGACGACCAGGTGACGCTGCGCGCCACCAACCTGCAGGTCGACACGGTGGTCACCGACCTGCGCAACCGCAAGGTCGTCGAGCAGCTGCTGGCCGACCCCGTGCGCGGACCCGGCCGCGAGGCGCGGCAGATGGTGCAGGGCTACGTCGCCGGCATCAACCGCTGGGTCCGCGAGAACGAGATCACCGACCCCGCCTGCCGCGGTGCCCGCTACATCGACGACGACGCGACCCCCCTCGACGTCTGGTACGGCGTCTACCTCGCCAACCTGCTGGCCTCGACCGGGGTCTTCATGGGCAGCATCGCCGACGCGGCCCCGCCGAGCCCCACCGACCCGGGCCTGCCCGAGCTGCCGGTCCGGGCCGCCGACGTCGACCGCGCGGCCCTGCTCGCGGGCCTGGGCCGCGACCCCGAGCGGCCCTTCGGCTCCAACGCCACCGCCGTCGGCGCGGACGCCACCAGCACCCGCAGCGGGATGATCCTCGGCAACCCGCACTTCCCGTGGCGCGGTCGGTACCACTTCACCCAGCAGCACCTGACCATCCCGGGGGAGTACGACGTCGCCGGCGCCTCGCTGGTCGGCTCGCCCGTGGTCAACATCGGCTTCAACGACCGCGTCGCCTGGTCGCACACCGTGTCCACGGCGTACCGGTTCACCCCCTACGAGTACCTCACTCCCGTGGCGCTGAGCCCCACGACGTACCTCACCGACGCCGGGCCGGCCGAGCTCGAGCGCCGCGAGGTCGAGGTCGTCGTGCGCCGTGAGGACGGCAGCCTGGAGACGGTGACCGAGGACGTCTACCGCACGCCCGAGGGCTACGTCATCGACGCCCCCGACCTGCTCATGCCGTGGGGCGTGGGGAGCTTCTGGGCGATCCGCGACGCCAACGGCGAGCACCTGCGCACCATCGACACCTTCCTGGAGATGGGCAAGGCCCGCGACGTCGAGGACCTCCTGCGCCGCCAGGACCGCGCCGGCGGCATGCCGTGGGTCAACACCACCGCCGCCGACCGCGACGGCAACGTGCTCTACGCCGACCACTCGGTGGTCCCGCACGTCACCGACGAGATGGCCGCGACCTGCATGACCGTCGTCGGCCGGGTCCTCGACCAGGTCGCCGGGCTCCCCGGCCTCGACGGCACCCGCGCCGGCAGCTCGTGCGCGTGGGGCACCGACGAGGACGCCGCCCGCCCGGGCATCTTCGGCCCGGCCAACCTCCCCGACGTGGTCAACCGCACCTGGGTCCACAACGCCAACGACTCCTACTGGACCCCGTCCTACGACGACCGGCTCGAGGGCTTCGACGGGATCATCGGCTGCGAGCAGTGCACCCGCACGATGCGCACCCGGGTGGTCGCGGCGTACGTCGCGGACCGGCTCGCCTCGGGGAAGAAGGAGACGCCGCGCAGCCTGGCGGGCCACCAGCACGAGAACCGCGTCATGGCCGCCGAGATCATGCGTGCCGACGGCGCGCTGGACGCGGTGTGCGAGGCGACCGGCGAGACCGAGGCCTGCGCTGCGCTGGCCGCCTGGGACGGCCGCTCGGACCGCACCTCGCGCGGCGTGCACCTCTTCGAGGCCTTCGTCGCCAACCTGCCCTCGGCCCTGCCGGTCGTCGGGGTGGACCCCGTGTGGACGACGCCGTTCGACCCGGCCGACCCCTTCGGCACCCCCCGTGGTCTCAACGTCGACAACCCGCAGGTCGTCCAGGCCATGCAGGCCGCCATCGACCAGGTCCGCGAGGCCGGTGTCGCCTTCGACGCCCGCTGGGGCGACCTGCAGGTGGCCGGCGACCGCGGCGCCCCGCCGATCGGGCTGGGCGGCGGTGCGGCCGACAGCGTCGGCAACGCCAACGCCCTGGCCTCCTACCGGCCGGAGGAGAACGACGAGCGCTACAAGCCGATCACCTACGGCTCCTCGCACATCCAAGCGATCGCGTTCCGCCGCAACGGCCCGCCGATCGCACGCACGATCCTGACCTACAGCCAGTCCGAGGACCCGACGTCGCGGTTCTCCGCCGACCAGACGCGGCTGTTCGGTGCGGAGAAGTGGGTGCGCTTCGCCTGGACCGACAGCCAGATCCGCCGCGACCGGATCGCGGTCACCCGCCTGCGCTGACCCCGTTCCCGCCGAGCCGGCGCAAGGTTCCGGAAGGACGCGCCGATTCGGCGAGGGACAGTCGGCCTCGGTGGGGAGGGTCGGGGTCAGGCGTCGGGGGAGCGGCCGATGCGAGCGGCCACGTCGCGCTGGAGGTCGGAGTCGCCCCCGGCGAGCACCAGGTCGTCGAGGATGCGTGACGCGTGGGCGAGGGTCTCCTCCACGTAGGCCTTGGCCCGGCGCAGGTCGCCGAGCTCGGCGGCGTACAACGCGGCGGTGAGGCCCTGGACGACGTTGTCGTTGAGCTCACCGGCCTGGCGGCGGGCCTGCTCGGCGCTGGCCAGCCGCACCGCGACCTGCTCGTGGCGCTGCTCGGCACGCACCCGCTCGGTGATGTCGATGCAGGTGCCGCGGAAGCGGATCGGGTTGCCGTGCTCGTCGGTGACGACCTGCCCGTTGGAGGCGAGGTGGCGGACCTCGCCGTCGGGGCGCACGATCCGCTCGACCATCTCGTAGGGCTCACCGGTGGCGTAGGCGTGCTGGTGGACCGCCCGGACCTTGTCCCGGTCCTCGGGGTGCACGTGCTGCATGAAGACCTCGTACGACGCCTGGATGGTCCCCGGCTCGTAGCCGTAGATGCGGAACAGCTGGTCGGACCAGGTGTTGGTGTCGGTCTCGATGTGCCAGTCGTAGTCACCCATGACGGCCAGCCGCTGGGCGTTGTCCACGCGGGCGCGCAGGTCCGCGAGCTCGGAGGTGACCTGCGCGAGCCGCTGCTCCAGCTCGCCGGCGTCCGCCTGCGGTGCCTGCTGCGTGGTTCCCTCGCCGGTTCCCATGGGTCCCACTGTGCTCCTTGCCCTGCCGGGCCGCAGCCGATCGGTGGCCGGGAACGGTAAAGACTGGGTCACGGCTGGCGACCGGGACGCAGTCACGCGGGGGGCGGCTCCAGGTCCAGCTCCTGTGCCGTGCCGATGGTGGAGCCGGGGACCGGCCCGAGGCCGAGCAGGTCCAGGGCGAGGTTGGCGACGTCGGCGTTGCGCACGGGCTGTCGCTCCGCGGCGTACCCGGGCCGGCGCCTGCCCGGGTCGCGGTAGTCCTCGTTCAGCTCGTAGAGGTCGGTGCCGGTCGCGACACCGTCGCCCCAGGCCACGAAGGGGATCCGGTAGTCCTCGGGGCGCCTGGGGTCGGTGTGGCCGAGGCCCGAGCCGCCGTGGTCGGCGGTGAGCACGAGGGTCAGGTGCTCGCGCAGGACCGGGCGGCTGGCGACGGTGTCGAGCACCTCGCCCAGCCACCCGTCCACGGCGCGTACGGCGTCGGCGTACTCCTGCGACCCCCAGCCGTGCGCGTGGCCCGCGACGTCGGGGGCGGCGAGGTGGAGGAAGGTCACGGTCCGCGCCTCGCGGCGCAGGTCCCGCCGGGCCAGCGCGACCAGTCGAGCGCCGTCCTCACGGAGGGTGTAGCGGTCCAGCCCCTCGGGCCAGGAGCGCTGGAAGAGCGAGAACTTCGACTTGCCCGTGAACAGGGCGGTGCCCCCGCCGGCGGCGTGCACGCGGCTGAAGAGCGACCCCACGGGCTCGCCGGCCGCCTCCTGGACCGTGGTGCCGGGCTCGTCGGTGTTCCAGGTGACGCCGTGCCCGCCGAGCCCGGCGTCGATCCGCCGGCCGGTGAGCATGCTGGTGTGGTTGGGCAGGGTCTCGGTCTGCTCGACGACGGTGCGGGCCTCCAGCGTGCTGGCCCCCTCCTCGCGGAGGCGGGTCAGGACCGGCAGCTCCTCGGGACCGAGCTCGCGCAGCACCGACGAGCGCAGACCGTCGACGGTCACCACCAGCACCCGGCGCTCGGTGTCGAGCTGCTCGGCGTCCCTCGACGCGGGGTCGGTCGCAGTCGGGTCGGCGGCACTCGCAGCAGCGCTCCCGGCGATCGCCGCCGTCGCGCTCGCACTGGGGCCCGGGGGACCGGTGGCAGTGCACGCTGCGGGGACGACGAGCGCGAGGGCGGGGACCGTGAGGAGGGCCGCGCGCGCTCGGGAGCGCGTGCGGTGCGTGGCACGCAGCACGTCCGGACCGTACCTCCGCCCGGCGGGGTTAGGGTGGTGTTCCGTGACGCCCCCGCAGACGAAGGACGCCCCGCTCGGCATCTTCGACTCCGGCTTCGGAGGCCTGACCGTGGCGCGGTCGGTGATCGACCAACTGCCGCACGAGTCGGTCGTGTACGTCGGGGACACCGCCCGCCAGCCGTACGGACCCAAGCCCATCGGCGAGGTGCGGGAGTACGCCCTGGAGTGCCTTGACCACCTGGTCGAGGAGGGCGTGAAGGCCCTGGTCATCGCGTGCAACTCCGCCTCGGCCGCGATGCTGCGCGACGCTCGCGAGCGCTACGACGTGCCGGTGGTCGAGGTGATCTTCCCGGCGACCCGCCGAGCCGTGCAGGCCACCCGCAACGGTCGGATCGGGGTGATCTGCACCCGCGCGACCGCGGAGTCGATGGCCTACGACGACGCCTTCGCCGCAGCCCCGCACCTGGAGCTGCACACCCAGGTGTGCCCCCGGTTCGTGGAGTTCGTCGAGGCCGGGGTGACCGGTGGATCCGAGCTGCTCGAGGTCGCCCACGAGTACCTCGACCCGCTGGTCGAGGCCGGGGTGGACACCCTCGTCCTGGGCTGCACGCACTACCCGCTGCTGACCGGCGTCATCTCCTACGTGATGGGCGACGCCGTGACCCTGGTGTCCTCGGCGGAGGAGTGCGCCAAGGACGTCTACAAGATGCTCACCGCGACCGGTCTGATGCGGGAGTCCGGCGAGGCGTCGTACCGCTTCCTCACGACCGGGGCGCCGGGGGAGTTCGAGGCCATCGGGCGTCGCTTCCTGGGGCCGGAGATGGTCGCGGCCGGCCAGTTCGCCGGCGGTCTGGTCGCGGGAGGTCGGCCATGAGCATGCGGCTCACCGTCGTCGGGTGCAGCGGCTCCTACCCAGGACCGGAGTCGCCCGCCTCCTGCTACCTCGTGGAGGCCGAGCACGAGGGCCGCACGTGGAGCATCCTGCTCGACCTCGGCAACGGCGCGCTCGGTGCGCTGCACCGCTACGTCGACCCGCTGGCCGTCGACGCGGTCTTCCTCTCCCACCTGCACGCCGACCACTGCATCGACATGACCAGCTACTACGTGCTGCGCAAGTACCACCCCGACGGCGAGCAGGTGCCGCTGCCGGTCTGGGGCCCGCGTCGCACGTCCCGGCGCCTGGCCCGCGCCTACGACCTGCCCAAGAAGCCGGGGATGCGGGAGGAGTTCGTGTTCCACCGCCACCGCCCCGACGCGCCGCCGGTCCAGCTCGGCCCGTTCAGCGTGCAGCCGGTCGCGGTCGAGCACCCCGTGGAGGCCTACGGCCTCCGGATCGCCGTCGGTGACCGGGTGCTGGCCTACAGCGGCGACACCGGCCCCTGCGCGGGGCTGGACCGGATCGCCGAGGGGGCCGACCTCTTCCTGGTGGAGGCCTCCTTCCTGGGCTCCGCCGACAACCCGCCCTCGCTCCACCTCACCGGAGCCGAGGCGGCCGAGGCCGCCGCCCGCGGTGGGGCCGCCCGGGTCCTGCTCACCCACGTCCCGCCCTGGCACGACCCCGAGGTCGTCCTGGCCGAGGCGCGCACGGCGTACGACGGCCCGATGGAGCTCGCCGTGGCCGGCTCGGTCCACGAGGTCTGACCTCGGTCGGACCGGGCGGTCGGCCGGCGACCAGGCGCCCGGACCCTAGACGAGCCCGGCGTCGTGGACGCAGATGGCGACCTGCACACGGTTGGTCGCGCTGAGCTTCTCGAAGACCCGCGACACGTGCGCCTTCACCGTGGGGATCGACAGGTGCAGCGAGCGGGCGACCTCTGCGTTGGACAGCCCGCGCCCGACCGCCAGCGCGACCTCCTGCTCGCGGTCCGTGAGCTCGGCCAGCCTGGCCCGCGCCGCCGCCTGCCGGTCGTCCGGGTCCTGGCGGCGGAGCCGGTCGATGAGGGTGCGGGTGGCCGCGGCCGAGAGCATTGGGTCGCCGGCGGCGACGGCGCGGACCGCAGCCACGATCTCCGCGGGTGGGGTGTCCTTGAGCAGGAACCCGTCGGCCCCGGCCGCGAGGGCGCCCAGCACGTGCTCGTCGGCGTCGAAGGTCGTGAGCACCACGACCCGGGGCGGGTCGGGGCGCGCGTGCAGCTCGCGGGTCGCCTCCAGCCCGTTGAGCACCGGCATCCGCACGTCCATCAGCACGACGTCGGGCTGCAGCGAGAGCGCCATCTCCACGCCCTGGCGTCCGTCCGCCGCCTCGCCGACGACGTCCAGGTCGGCGGCGCCCCCGAGCATGAGGGTCAGGGCCGAGCGGACCAGCGGGTCGTCGTCGACGACCAGCACGCGGGTGGTCACGACGCCCACGGCAGCCAGCCGCGCACCACGAAGGACCCGTCGGTCCGCTCGTGCTCGAGACGCCCGCCGCCGAGCTCGGTGCGCTCGGTGAGCCCGACCAGGCCCAGGCCCGCGCCGGGCGTGGGTGCGGAGCCGAAGCCGACGGGGTTGCGCAGCTCCACGCTCAGTCCCTCCTCGGGCGAGCCGGACAGGCTGACGGTGAGCAGCGCCCCCGGCGCGTGCCGCCCGGCGTTGGTGAGTCCCTCCTGCACGATCCGGTAGACCGTGCGTCCGACGAGGTCCGGCGGGGTGCGGTCGGGGCCCAGTGCGTCTACCAGCTCGACCCGCTGCCCGGCCGCCCGGGCCCCCTCGACCAGGTCCGCCACGTCGGCGTACGTCGGCTGAGGCGCGTCGAGCACCGCCCCGTCGGCGTCGCGCAGCACCCCGAGGACGGCGCGGAGCTCGCGCAGCGCCTCGTGCGCCTGCTGCTGGATGACGGCGGTGCCGGCGCGCATCTGGTCCAGGTCGAGGTCGGAGCGGTAGCCCAGGGCCCCGGCCTGCATGGAGATCTGGGAGATCCGGTGGCCCAGGACGTCGTGCATCTCGCGGGCGATGCGTGCCCGCTCGTTGGTGCGCGACTGGGTGACGCGCAGCTCCTGCTCGGCCTCGGCCCGCTCGGCGCGCTGGCGCAGCGTCCACACCAGCTCGCGGCGCGAGCCCAGGAACAGCCCCCACCCGATCATGGCGACGATCGCCACGATGTTCGCGACCAGCAGGACCCACAGCGAGTCCTCGGTGGTGGGGAGGGTGAGCCAGGTCCAGAGCTGGGCCGTGGCGAGGTTGAGCAGCCCCAGCGGCACCACCTCCCGCCACCGGCGTCGGGTGGCGAGCGAGACCAGCGCCAGGACCGCGGGACCGGCGGCGAGGCCGGACCCGGCGGCGACGAGAGCTACCACCACGGCGACCGCCACTGGCGCCCGACGCCGCAGGTGGACCACGACGTAGGCGACCAGGCCCAGCCCCACGTCGGCGAGGGTCCACCACGGGGAGACCGACCACTGCCAGGACGCGACGGGCAGCCAGACGACCGCCGACAGGCCCAGCATGACGACCAGGCGCCACAGGTGGCCGGCGCGGGTCACCTGCGGGTGCACGTCCTCGCACACGGGGTGTGGGTCGGCGGCGGTCACGGGGCTAGACGATAGGCGGCCCCGGGCGTGGGGGCAGCGTCCCAGGGTCGCGCCCGACCCCCTACCAAGGTCGGGGTCGGACCCGCCGCGCGTCCGATGCGCGCCCGCGCGCGATCCGGCAGGCTGGGCGCCATGATCACAGTCGAAGGACTCACCAAGACCTACGGTGCGTACACCGCGGTCGACGACGTCAGCTTCGTCGCCCAGCCAGGCAGGGTCACAGGTTTCCTCGGACCCAACGGTGCAGGGAAGACCACCACCATGCGGATCATGGTCGGGCTCACCCCGGCCTCCCGCGGCCGGGTGACCATCGGGGGCCACCCCTACCGCGAGATCCCGAACCCGGGGCGCCACGTCGGCGTCCTGCTCGACGCCTCGGCCCAGCACGCGGGCCGCACCGGTCGCGAGATCCTCGCGCTGGGCGCCCGCACGATGGGCCTGCCCTCCTCGCGCGTCGACGAGATGCTCGCGCTGGTCTCGCTGACCGACGACGAGGCCAAGCGCCGGCTCAAGAACTACTCGCTCGGCATGAAGCAGCGCCTCGGCATCGCCCACGCCCTGCTGGGGGACCCGTCGGTGCTGATCCTGGACGAGCCGGCCAACGGCCTGGACCCGGCGGGCATCCGGTGGATGCGCACCCTGCTGAAGGGGTACGCCGACCGCGGCGGCACCGTGCTGCTCTCCAGCCACCTGCTGCACGAGGTGGAGATGATCGCCGACGAGATGATCCTCATCGGCCGCGGCCGGATCGTGGCCCAGGGTGACAAGAAGACGCTGCTGTCCGGTGACGGGGCCAACGCCAGCTCGCTGGTCACCGCCCTCGACAACGACGCGCTCGCTCGCGCGCTCACCGCCGCCGGCCACACCGTCGAGAAGGCCGGCGAGGGCCTGCGGGTGGGCACCGACACCACCACCGCGGGCCGCACCGCACTGCAGGCCGGTGTGGTCCTCACCGACCTCCGCTCCGGCTCCGCCGGCCTGGAGGACCTCTTCCTCTCCCTCACCGCCGACACCCAGCGCGAGGGCCACGCCGGCCCCGCGACCGTCCCTGCGACCCAGCCGGGAGGCACCGCATGAGCACCCCCACCCCCTCCGCCCCGTCCACGGGCTACGCGCCGGTGCGTCCCCTCGACGTCACCGGCACCGCACCGATCCCCTTCGCGCGCCTGGTCTCCGTCGAGCTGCGCAAGATGTGGGACACCCGCGCCGGGCTGTGGCTGCTGGGCTCGATCGTGGTCGTCACTGCCGCGTTCATGCTCATCTTCTTCTTCGTCGCGGACTCCAGCGACCGGGTCTTCGACAACTTCATCGCCTTCGCCGCCACACCGCAGGGCTTCCTGCTCCCGGTGCTCGGCATCCTGCTGGTGACCCAGGAGTGGGGCCAGCGCACCGCGATGGTGACCTTCGCCCTGGAGCCCTCGCGGGCCAAGGTCGTCTCGGCCAAGGTCGTGGCCGCCCTCGTCTTCGGCGCCGCAGCGTTCGTGGCGGCGCTCCTGCTCGCCGCGGTTTTCACCGCCGTGGGCGGTGCCTCCGGCGGGTTCGAGGGCGTCGACGCCTGGCTCTTCGGGCTGTTCTTCCTGCTGCAGCTGCTGACGATCATCCAGGGCCTGGCCTACGGTCTGCTGCTGCTGAACAGCCCGGCTGCGATCGTCACGTTCTTCGTGGCACCGATCGCCTCCTCGATCATCTTCAACGTGGTCCCCGCGCTCCGGGACGCCGCGCCGTGGCTGGACCTCGGCACCGCCCAGCAGCCGCTCTTCGAGCTCGGTGGCGGGGACTCGCTCACGGGCGAGCAGTGGGCCCAGCTCGGCACCACGACGCTGGTCTGGATCCTCATCCCGTTCGCGCTGGGTCTCGTCCGCGTCCTGCGCGCCGAGCTGAAGTAGCCGGGCCCCCTGCCCCTGACCCGTCAGCCGACGGCGCACGACGCCGGCGCCCGCGCACCCGCGGTCGCCGGCGTCGTCGTCGGTGGATAGCCTCGCGAGCATGACTGCTGCACCGCGCCAGGACGGCCGCGCCGACGACGAGCTCCGCCCCATCAGCATCAGCCGAGGCTGGCTCGACCACGCAGCCGGGTCGGTGCTGGTGGAGTTCGGGAAGACCAAGGTCCTGTGCGTGGCCTCCGCCTCCGAGGGCGTGCCGCGCTGGCGCAAGGGCTCGGGGCTGGGCTGGGTGACCGCGGAGTACGCCATGCTCCCCGGCTCCACCCACACCCGCTCCGACCGCGAGTCGGTCAAGGGCCGCATCGGTGGCCGCACCCACGAGATCAGCCGCCTCATCGGCCGCTCCCTGCGCGCCGTCATCGACTACGAGGCGATGGGCGAGAACACCATCCAGCTCGACTGCGACGTGCTCCAGGCCGACGGCGGCACCCGCACCGCAGCCATCACCGGCGCCTACGTCGCCCTCGCCGACGCCTGCGCCTCGCTGGGCCGCACCGAGACCCTCACCGGGTCGGTGGCCGCGGTCTCGGTCGGCATCATCGACGGCGTCCCGCGCCTGGACCTGCCCTACGTCGAGGACGTCCGCGCCGAGACCGACATGAACGTCGTCATGACCGGCACCGGCTCCTTCGTGGAGGTGCAGGGCACCGCCGAGGGCGCGGCGTTCTCGCGCGCCGAGCTCGACGCGCTGCTCGGGCTGGCCGAGAAGGGCTGCGCCGACCTGACCCGGCTCCAGCAGGAGGCGCTGGCGCGTGGCTGAGCCCCGCGTGTTCCTGGCCTCGCGCAACGCCAAGAAGCTCGCCGAGATGCAGCGCATCCTCGCCGAGCACGCTCCCGGGCTCGAGGTCGTCGGGCTCGACGACGTGCCGGCGTACGACGAGCCGGTCGAGGACGCGCCCGACTTCGTCGGCAACGCGCTGCTCAAGGCGCGCGCCGGCTGGCGGGCCACCGGCCTGCCCTCCGTGGCCGACGACTCGGGTCTGTGCGTCGATGCCCTCAACGGGATGCCGGGCGTGCTGTCGGCGCGCTGGTCGGGCAGGCCGGCTGGGTCGAAGGAGGGGCAGGACGACCGCAACAACCGGCTGCTGCTCGAGCAGCTCGAGGACGTCCCCGACGAGCGCCGGACGGCGTACTTCACGTGTGCCGTGGCGCTGGTGCACGGCGACACGGACGAGGAGGAGCTCGTCGTGACCGGCGAGATGCCGGGCTCGGTGATCCGCGAGGTGCGCGGCGACGGCGGGTTCGGCTACGACGTGCTGTTCGTCGCCGACGAGCGACCGGGCCTCACCACCGCGGAGCTCTCGCGCGAGGACAAGGACGCGATCTCCCACCGGGGCCGGGCCCTGCGCGAGCTCGGCCCGCTCCTGGCGGCGCGGCTCGGCGCAGCGGGGGAGCGGGCGTGAGGCCCGCTGCCCGGCTGCGCTGGGTGCTCGCCCAGCTCCTGCTGCGGCTCTCCCGCTGGCGCACCACCGGTGAGGTCCCGCGCAAGGGGATCCTGGTCGGCTCCCCGCACACCTCCAACTGGGACTGGGTCCTCACGATGCTGCTGGCGTGGGACTCCGGCGTCACGATCCGGCTCCTGGTCAAGCAGGAGTTCTTCAAGGGTCCGGTCGGCTGGCTGCTGCTGCGCACCGGCGCGGTGCCGTTGGACCGCGCCAACCCGGGCGCCACGATCCGCCGGTTGATCGAGGAGTCGGCCACCGACGACACGTTCCTGCTCGGCATCGCCGCCGAGGGCACGCGCAGCAAGGTGGAGTACTGGAAGTCCGGTTTCTACCGCATCTCCCAGCAGACCGGCCTGCCCATCACCCTCGCCTTCGTCGACGGCCCGTCGCGGACCGTCGGCTGGGGACCGACGTTCACGCTGACCGGCGACGTCCGTGCGGACATGGACCGGGTCCGCGCCTTCTACGCCGACAAGACCGCCATCCGCCCCGCGCTCCAGTCGGTCCCGCGGCTGCGCGAGGAGGACCAGGACTGAGTCCGTCCCGTGCCGGCGCGGGACGTCATACGGACGGGTCGTCCGTTGCTACGTGACGCATGACGTCCCGCACTCGCCAGGGTGCCGAAGGCGGGACTTGAACCCGCACGCCCAGTGGGCACATGAACCTAAATCATGCGTGTCTGCCTGTTCCACCACTCCGGCTCGCGGAGGGAGTCTAGGCAGCGCCCGCGGGCCGTCGGTCGCTCGCCCTACAGTCGCCCCATGGACGAGCGGCGACCGTACGGCCGGTCGGGATCAGCCGGGCGTGCCGACGTACGGCAGGACCGGTCGGCACTCCACGGGTCGCGCGCGCCGGGGCGCGAGCGCGTTGAGCATCAGCTGGGCGGTGGTCGGCGAGGCCACGACCTGGAAGTGCTCGGAGAGGTCGACCGGGCAGATGTCCTGCAGCACGTGGTTGCGCATGCCCTCCTCGATGCCGGAGGTGTACGGCGTGACCAGCTGGTCGTACTCCGTGACGATGTTGGTGTAGTCCACGCCCGGGACGGCCGGCCCACCGCCGCGACGCATCTTCCGCCAGAAGTCCGAGCCGGCCAGCAGCTGCGGTCCGGAGGCGAAGAACGGCGCGAAGACCGCGTCGACCACGGGTCCCAGCCCGAAGGCGCGGGCGGTGGTGCTCAGGGTGTCGAGCCCGGCGGGGTTGGTGCCGCTCCACAGCGGCGCGATGGCGACGTAGCGCCGGATGAACTGCCCGCCACCGAGGAACTTGGCGTAGTAGTTGGGGACCACCGTGCCCTCGGAGTGGCCGACGATGTCCACCTCCTCCGCGCCGGTGGCCGAGCGGACCCGGGCGACGAACCGCCTCAGCTCGCGGGCGCTGCGCTGGATGCGGGTCAGCCCGCCGAACTGGTCGAGGCCGGTGGGCTGGGAGGGCGAGACGCCGTAGGTGAGCGCGAAGACGCAGTAGCCGTTGTTCTTCAGCAGCGGCGACATGGTCTGCCAGTTGGTGTTGCGGTTGCCGAGCAGGCCGTGCACCAGCACGACCGGGCGCGGGTTGCGCCGCGTCGGGCGGCAGTCCCAGTCGTTGGCGCCCGGCGGAGAGGCGTCCAGCTGTGTCCCCGCGAGGATCGCGGACGTGAGGAAGGTGTACGGCACGGGCAGCTCCTCCTCGGCGGAGGCGGGCGCGGCCGCTGCCGGCAGGAGGCCGGCGGTCAGCAGCAGGGCCACCAGGGCAAGGCCGACGCGACGAGGAACGACTGGGACGCTGGTCACACCGCATGGTCGCAGACCCGGCCGACCGTGCGGCCGGTCGTCCGCCACCGGCAGCAGGCCCGGCGATGAGCGCCGACGGTGTCCTGCCGGCGCCGCCGGTGCGCGTGCCCGGTGACGGGGTGCTGCTGCGCGAGGTGCGCGAGGACGACCACGCACGGGTGCTGGAGGCCTTCGGCGACGGGCGGACTGCGTTGTGGAACCCCGGCCCCACCACCCTGGCCGGGGTCGAGGAGTGGGCGCGGGGCCGCAACGACTGGGACGGCACGCACGCGTCCTGGCTCGTGGCCGACCCGCACACCGACGACGTGCTCGGGGCGGTGTCGCTGTTCAAGATCGACCTGGACCAGGGCGACGCCGAGGTCGGCTATTGGGTGGCGCCCTGGGGCCGGGGTCGAGGCGTCGCGGCGAGCGCGGTGCGGTCGGCGGCGGCGTACGGCTTCGGGGCGCTGGTGCTGCGGCGGCTGCACCTCTTCCACGCCGTCGAGAACCCGGCGTCGTGCGGGGTCGCGCGCAGGGCGGGCTTCCTGCTGGAGGGGACGCTGCGCGAGTCCTACCGGTACGCCGACGGCCGGTTCCACGACGAGCACCTGCACGCCCGGCTGGCGACCGACTGATCCGGGCCGAGGTGTGCCGCGGACGCTGCGGCTCAGATCCCGCAGTGGGGCGCGAAGAAGGCCCGCAGGTCCCCGCGCACCTCGTCGGGGATCGGCAGGTGGAACGACGCGTCCTCCGGCAGCCCGGGTGCGAGGAGGTGGACGGGGAACAGCGTGCCCACCTTGTCCTCGGCCAGGGCGTGCGCGTCGCACCGGCTCGGGGTGATCTCCAGGACCTCCTCGTAGGTCGCGCCGGCCTCCAGCCGCAGCGGCTCGACGTCGGGGAAGAGGCCCGGGGTGCCGGCCACCGTGAACAGCACGGTGCTCTCGAACCCCGCGAAGGCGACGTCCGGGCGCTCACCGGTCGCGCGGATGCCCACCGGCAGCAGGAAGCGCGAGCCACGACCGGTCCCGACCACCTCGTGCCGGCCGAGCTCCAGCCGCGCTGCCTCGTCGAAGGTGTGCTCGGCGCAGTCGCGGACCATCAGCTGCCCCACGGAGCCGTAGAGGTCGGTGGCGGTGGAGGTGGAGCGGACCCAGGGCCCCCCGCCGATCCGGTAGGTGAGGGTCACGTCGGCGTCCGACCCCGAGCCGCACCGGGTCGGCGGCAGCGCGAGCTCGAGCTGCAGCTGCTGCTCGAAGGTCTCCTCGCCGGTCCAGGTCACCGGGTCGAAGCGGTCGGAGGAGACCTCGGCCCGGGCCACGGTGACGGGGCCCTCGGCGTCGTCGAGGACCTGCACGGTGATGGTCCGGCCGAGGCGGAGGATGCGGTTCTGGTCGAGGTGCAGGACCAGGCGGTCGGGGTGGGGCACGACGTCGGGCGCGCTGCTGGAGCCGGTCGCGGCGGGCGCCTCGGTCCCGTCGCCGCCGCACCCGGCCGCCACCAGCGCCAGGGCGGCCACGGACAGCGCGGCAGCCGCCCATTGGCGTACCGGAGGGTGCGGGTGCCGGGTCAGCGTGCGGCGCACCCGACCACGCTAGCCCGGGCCCGCCCCTCGCGGGGTCGGCTCAGGCGTCGAGCCCGAGGTCCTTGCGCAGCTTGGCGACGTGGCCGGTGGCCTTGACGTTGTACTGCGCGACCTCGATCGCCCCCTCCTCGTCGACGACGAAGGTGGAGCGGATGACGCCCTGGACGACCTTGCCGTACATCTTCTTCTCGCCGAACGCGCCGTAGGCCGTCATGACCTCGCGGTCGGGGTCGGAGAGCAGCCGGATGCCCAGCGACTCCTTCTCGCGGAACTTGCCCAGCTTCTCCGGCTTGTCGGGGGAGATGCCGAGCACCTCGTAGCCGGCGGCCTGCAGCGACTCCAGCGAGTCGGTGAAGTCGCAGGCCTGCTTGGTGCAGCCGGGGGTCATCGCCGCCGGGTAGAAGTAGACGATCACCTTGCGGCCGCGCAGCGAGGACAGGCTGACGTCGCTGCCGGTGTCATCCGTGAGGGTGAAGTCGGGGGCGGTGTCGCCAGGGCTCAGGCGGGGGGTCTCGCTCATGCGCGTGACCTTAGCCAAGGACACCACCCGGGCAGGGGCGCCGGGGTTGGTAGGTTGCTGCGCGTGAGTCCGGACCCCAGCGCCCTCGAGCGCGAGATCGAGGAGACCCGCGAGCGCCTCGCGGGCACCATCGACCAGCTCCTGCACCGCACCAGCCCCAAGACGATCGTCGGACGGGAGATCTGGACGATCAAGGCGCACTACGTCGACGTGCAGACCGGTCAGCCGCGCACCGACAACATCCTCAAGACCGTGGGTGCGGTCGCCGGGGTGGTCGCGGCGTTCGTGCTGGTCCGCAAGATCACGAGCTAGGGCTGCGCCGTGGGTGACGGCACCCCGATCAAGATGCTGCACGACCGCGTGCTCGTCGAGGTCGACAAGGAGGCGGGGGAGCGTCGTTCCTCCGGCGGCATCGTCATCCCCGCGACCGCCGCCATGGGCGCCCGGCGCCTGGCCTGGGCCAGGGTCGTCGCGGTCGGCCCGCACGCCCGAGCCGTGCAGGCCGGCGACCGGGTCCTCTTCGAGCCCGACGACAAGTCCGAGGTCGAGGTCCACGGCGAGCTCTACGTCGTCATGCGCGAGCGCGACGTCCACGCCGTCGCCGCCGAGCGGGTCGGCGACCAGGCCACCGGCCTCTACCTCTAGCCGCGACGGCCGCCGACGTACGCCGTCGGCAGGCTCGGCCCCGCGGACACCACCGCGCCCCGGACGACACGGTGGTCGCCCGGGGCGCGGTCCGGCGCACTCCCTCCCCAGAGGTGCGTCGTGCTCCCGCGCCGCCCCCACGGGGCGCGGGAAGGTCGGTCAGCGGACCCGGACGGTGAGGACCTCGCTGGTCCAGTCGCCGGCGACGAGGCGGTAGCCGACGGTGCCGCGCTTGGCCTGCTTCGGGTAGGTCACGGTGGCGGTGCCGTCCGCGGTGGCGACGGTGCCGACGGTGCTCCAGGCGCCCTTCCGCAGGCGCTGCAGCTCCAGGGTCCGGCCCTCGAGGCCCGTCACGACGATCGTGTCGGCGCCGAGCCGCTGGCCGCGGGACAGCGTGGTGGTGCCGGTCCGGTAGCCGGTCACGAGGTCTGCAGTGGGCTGGCCGGGCACGGTGCCGGTGCCGCCATCCCCGGCGCCGGGCTTGACGACGGCGTACCCGTTGCGGGCGCCGGTCGTCGGCGACGGCTCGCCGAGGGCGCACTCGACGGCGCCCTGCCAGTGGTAGTTGGTGCCGCCGACCTGGGTCCAGACCACGGTGTACGACGCGACGTCGGCCGGCCACAGGCGGTGCTGGCTGTAGACGAAGGCGGTCGTGCCCGACCAGGTGCCCTGGTCCAGGTGGTAGTTGAGGGTGATCTCACCCTGGTCGGTCATGAGGCGGATGTTGACGTCGTTGGACTGGCCGTCGGGGATGTTGCTCGGGTAGGCCACGACCAGGCCGTCGCAGCCCGGGGTCTCGTAGGTCCAGTCCCAGTCGAAGCCGCCACCCGGCGTGGTCACCGGCGGGTTCGGGGTGCTCTCGGGCTCCTCGGGCTCCTCGACCGGCTCCTCGGGCGTCTCCGGGTCGACCGGCTCCTCGGGCGTCTCCGGGTCGACCGGCTCCTCGGGGTCGGTCGGGCCGACGGGCGGCTCCTCCGGGTCGGTGGGCTCCTCGGGCTCCGTCGCGACCGGCGCGGTGAAGAGGGTGTAGTGCGTGAGGTTGCCCCCCTCGGTGTGCCGCAGCACCAGGGAGCTCACGGGGGTCGCGAGGACGACGGTCTCCGGGGCGCCGGTGGTGCCCTTCAGCCCGGCGGACTTCACGCAGTAGCCCGTGATCACCTGGCCGACGGGTGCCTCGACGAGCAGGGAGTCGGACTTGCCCGGGACCGGACGGGCGTCGGGGCAGTTGCCCTGGCTGCTGCCGCTCGGCGCGGCGTCGGCCGCGGTGGCGCCGGCCACGAGGCCGCCGACGAGGATGCCGGCGACGGCAGTGGTGGCGAGGAGGCTGCGAAGGACCATGGGAGGACCGTGACAGTGGTCGGCGACCCTGGGAAGGGACTTGGGGAGACCTTGAGCCGTCGTGCGGCAATCTTGAGGCTTCCTTGAGCAAACCGGCTCCCGCGCCGTCGCCCGGCCCTCGCCGGCCGAGCGCGCGGCGTACGCCGCGCCGTTCGCTCCAGGCCCGACTGATCGCCCGTGTCCCCGCAGCGCGGGTCCAGCCGCACGCGCGGCTCGTGGGCAGCCCCTTCGTGCAGGAGGACCGCGGGCCCGAGCTAGCGCGACGGGTCGTGGAGCTGGTCCGGACCACCGGCTGAGGCCTGCACCACCGGGGCGTGACCTCCCGGTGCGGCGCTCGTTGGTCCGAGCACACCGCACCAGCGCCTGGAGGGAGGCCCGCGATGAGCAGCACGGTCACGATGGCCACCCGCACCGTCGAGGTGTCCGGTGCCTGGGCCGGCGGCACCTGGATCGACGCCGCCGTGCTCGCCCACGCGCACCGCTCGGCCCGAGGTGGCTTCGACTTCACCGTCCGCTCCGCCGAGGTCGCCGACGCGCTCGTCGCCCACGGCCTGGCCTCCCGCGTCGACGGCCGCACCCTGCGGGGCAGCGCGACGGTCGTCGACGTGTGCGACGTCGCCCCGCCGCGTCGCCCCCAGCCCGAGCAGACCGTGCAGGCCGCCCGCGAGGTCCGCGGCTGGTGCAGCTCCACCCACCACGTCGAGCCCGTCCGCGCGGTCGTCGAGGGTCGTCGCGGCCGCTCCGCCGAGGACCCCTGGGCCGAGGACGTCCGGCTGTGCGGGCGGTGCGCCGACCTGCTGGGCGACGCCGGCTTCTTCCAGGTCGCGTGAGGCCGGCCGTGCTGCCCTCGATGTCGCTGGACTCCTTCCACACCGCGCACCTCGACCCCGCGAGCGGCTACGGCCTGGTCGTCTGCCCCCGGCCCGAGGACGACGTGCTGCTCGACGGCAGCTCGCTGCACGTCGCGGCGTGGGACCACGCGTGCCAGTCGCTGGCCTCCCTGGGCTGGGCCCCGGTCCGCGACGACGCCGGCTTCCTGTCCTACCTCGGCGCCACCGTCGACGGCGGCCTGGTCGTCGAGGCCCGGTCGTTCCGGTCGCCCGCGCAGCCGCCCGACGGCGACACGCTCCGCACGTTGTACGCCGCCACCGGACTGGTCACGCGGGCCGTCCGTCCCCGGCGCGGCTGAGCGCCCCCGACCCCGCCCGCCGACGCTGCGGCCGTCAGCGCCGGCTGCGCAGCGTCTCGCCGGTCCACAGGGCCAGGACCACGAGCACCGGCTGGAAGAACAGCCGCACGAGCCGCTTGGTGTCGGTGTCGAGGCCGAAGGCGTCGGTGCCCTCGACGTACTGCGCGACGTTGCCGGGGAAGATGGCCACGAAGAAGGCCGCCAGCAAGCCTCCGACGAGCGGACGGCGGGCCCGCGGCGCGGCGATGAGAGCAGCACCCAGGCCGATCTCGACGACGCCGGAGCCGAGGACGGTCAGGTCCTCCTCGACCGGGAACCAGTCCGGCACCTGGGCCTGGAACTCCGCGCGCGCGAAGGTGAGGTGCGCGGTGCCCGCGAAGACCATCGCGGAGCCGAGGGCGAGCCGGGTGAGGGTGCGTACGAGGGTCACGCGGCCAGTCTGCCCGGCGGCGTACGACGCCGGGCCACCCCTCGGTCCGGGCCCGGGCCCGGGCTCAGACGAGCGCGCTGCCGTGCACGACCTGCAGGCGCAGCGGCGCGATCGTGGCCAGCACCCGGGTGACGAGCTCGTCGGCGACCTCGAGCGACTCCAGGACGTCGACGAGGTGGGCGACCGTCGCGTCGAACATGGCGTCGGTGATGTGCAGTCCCGCGTGCGCCTCGTGCAGGTCGCGGCCGACGTGGACCAGTCCCGAGCCCAGGGCCGCGGACAGGAAAGAGGTCATGTGGCTGCGCAGCCGCAGGAGGTCCACCCCGTCGAAGACCGGCGCGATCCCGGGGTCCTCGAGCAGGCGGGCGTAGAGCCCGCGCACGGCGAGCTCGATGGCGTCGCGCCCGCCGAGGTGGTCGTACAACGTCGGATCCATGACGGACCTCTCCCTCCTGGGCCGTGCGGCTCCCACCGCGCGACCTCCTCGGTGCGCGACCCGGCCACGCACCTGCTCCCACGCACCAGTGCAGCACAGCCGTGCTGCCCGGGGGGCCGGAACAGCGCCGTGGACCGCAGCGGTCCGGACCGGTGGCGATCGGCCACGGGAGCCAGGCCCGGGAGGGCCCGGGAACGGCGAGAGCCCCAGGTCGTCGACCTGGGGCTCTGCGGTGGTACGCCATCAGGGACTCGAACCCCGAACCCGCTGATTAAGAGTCAGCTGCTCTGCCAATTGAGCTAATGGCGCCCGGTGAAGCGACGTGAACGTTACCAGCGGGCGGCCTCGGCGAGAAATCGACAGCGGCCGACGAAGGCGCGGCGGTGGTCACATCGACTCGAGCACCGCCTGCGCGGCGTTGTGGCCGCCCAACCCCGAGACCGCGCCGCCGCGACGCGCGCCCGACCCGCACAGCAGGACACGCTCGTGGTCGGTCTGCACGCCCCAGCGCGCCGCCGGGGAGTCGAGCAGTGCACGGGGTGATGCCCACGGCCACTCGAGATCGCCGTGGAAGATGTGACCGCCGGGCATGGCGAGGTCGGCCTCGATCTCCTGGGGGATCTTCGCCTCGATGCAGGGCCGGCCGTCGGCGTCGGTGGCCACGACGGAGGCGATCGGGTCGACCAGGTGCCGGTCGAGCTCGGCCAGCGCCCGCTCGACGGCCAGGGCCTTGCGCTCCTCGCGGGTCGTCGGGTCGTCGAAGAGCGTGGAGGGCGTGTGCAGCCCGAAGTAGGTCAGCGTGTGCGTGCCGTCCGGGGCGTCGCCCAGGATCGAGGGGTCGGTCAGCGAGTGGCAGTAGACCTCGCCCGGCATCGTGGTCGGCACCTGACCGGCCGCCGCCTCGGCGTACGCCCGCTCGACCTCGGAGTAGTCCTCGCCGAGGTGGAGGGTGCCGGCGAAGGCCTCGGAGGGGTCCACGCCCGAGCGGAGCCGGGGCAGGCGCTCCAGCAGCAGGTTGATCTTCAGCTGGGCACCGACCGGCTTCTCCGGGGCCTCGCCCTCACCCAGGAGGATCCGCAGCACCCACGGGGCCACCCCGGAGAGCACCCGGCCGGCGGTCACCGACCGGGTCCCGGAGGGGCCGTGCCAGGTCACCTCCGCCCCGTCGACGCCTGGCGTGATGGCCGAGACACCGGCCCCGGTCAGGACCTCGGCCCCGGCGGCGGTCGCCGCGCGCAGCAGCCCGTCGGTCACCGCGCCCATGCCGCCCACGGGCACCCGCCACTCCCCGTTGCCGTTGCCGACCAGGTGGTAGAGGAAGCAGCGGTTCTGCACCAGCGACGGGTCGTGCAGGGAGGCGAAGGTGCCGATGAGCGCGTCGGTCGCGACCACGCCGCGAACGGTGTCGTCGCGGAAGCGTCGCTCCACGGCCTCGCCCAGGGGACGCTCGACGAGGTCGCGCCAGATCACCGGGTCCACCTGGCCGCGCAGGTCGGCCTCGCTGGGCAGCGGCTGCAGGAAGGTCGGCGCCAGCGCCTCGGCGAGGGTCCCGACCTCGGTGTAGAAGCGCTGCCACGCGGCGTACTCCTCCTCACCGCCCGTCAGCGCCGCGAAGGACTCGCGCGTCCGGGCACCCTCGGGTCGCTCGACGTGCAGGCCGCCGGGCACACCGTCGCGCAGCGTCGGGGTGTGGGAGGCGGTGCGCCGCGAGACGAGCGTGACGTCCAGGTCGAGGTCGGCCATCAGCTCGTCGGGCATGAGCGAGACGAGGTAGGAGTAGCGCGAGAGCCGCACGGGGTGGCCCCGGAACGCCTGCGCGGAGATGGCCGCGCCGCCGGTGTGGTCGAGCCGCTCGAGCAGGAGGGTGGAGACCCCGGCCCGGGCGAGGTACGCCGCGGCCACCAGGCCGTTGTGACCGCCGCCGACGACCACGACGTCGTAGTGGCTCCGTGCTGGGTTCCCGGTGCTCATCGCGCCAACCTAGCCAGTGCCCTCCGGCGACGGGCAAGCCGCACCGCCCGGGGCGTCGGTGATGGTGCCGGTTGCGGCGAGGTGCTGTCATAGGGGTGCGCGGTGGGCGCAGCGGGGAGAGGGAGCACGGATGCTCAGCAGGTTGCGCAGCCCGGGAGGAGGGCCGGCACCGGACCCGACGGTCCCCCCGCGGCTGCTGCACGCGTGGCGGCACTCCTGGCCCCTGCGTGCGGGCTCGCTGCTGCTCCTGACCGCCGTCACCGGCTTCTTCGCGGTCTCCGCGGCGCCCGACGACGGCAAGGTGATCGGTATCTGGCCGGTCGGCGCCGCCGCCGGCGCCCTGCTGTGGAGCCCACGCCGGGTGGCGCCCTGGCTGCTGGCGCCCGTGCTCGGCCTGGCCGTGGTCAGCGTCGGCCTCGGAGGTCGTCCGGTCGAGGTGGCGGTGGGGTACGCCGTCACCATCACCGTCGAGGTGGCGCTGGTCTGGTGGCTGCTCTCCCGCGGCCGCGGCCTCACCTGGCGGTTGCTTGACGACAGCGACCTGCGCCGCTGGGTGAGCACGTGCTTCCTCGCCGGTGCCGTGGGCGCCACGGGCGGGGCCGTCACGTCGTGGCTGGCCGACTACGGCGACCCGGCGTACGTCGCGCTGGGGCTGGGTACCGCCCACCTGGCCTCGCACTTGGTGCTGACACCGCTCTGGGCGCAGCTGCCCCGGCACTCCGACATCGCAGGGCGCGGGGAGCACCTGCTGCAGTGGGCGAGCATCGCCGTCGCCGCGCCGCTGGTCTTCTGGCCCGGCGACCTGCCGTCGGTGGTGTTCGTGCTCATCCCGCTGCTGGCCTGGAGCGCCCTGCGTATCGGCGCTCGCGAGGCGCTGGCGCAGATGGTGCTGCTGCTGGCCTTCGCCGTGCTGCTGACGACCGACGGGCACGGGCCGTTCGCGGCGGCGCCGGTGCTGCACGACCTCCCGCGGGACATGCGCGGGGTGCTGCTGGCAGCGTTCGCCGCGGTGTGCGCGCTCATCGTCGTGCCGCTCATCCTGCGCGTGGGCGAGAGCATCGAGGCGGCGCGCGTGGCCCGCGCCGAGCGCGACACCCTCGACCGGATCGTGAGCAGCACCACCGGGGTCGCCATCATCGGCGCCGACCGTGACAGTCGCATCACCCTGTTCAACCCCGGTGCTGAGCGGATGCTCGGCTACGCCGCGGAGGAGGTCATGGGGAGGAGCACCCTGATCTTCCACAGCCGCGAGACGATCGCCGTCAAGGCTGCCGAGCTGGGTGTCGAGCCGACCCTGCAGGCCGTGGCCGACCACATGCTCGAGCACGCGATGGCCGGGGTGGACATGGTCTTCCTCCGCGCCGACGGGGTCGCGCGCACGCACTCGATGACGCTGAGCCGGCTCACCGACGAGGCGGGCGAGGTCATCGGCTACCTCTCCACCTCCGAGGACGTCACCGACCGGGTCGAGGCCGAGGAGGCGCTGCGCTCGGCGCTGCAGCGGATGCAGGAGGTCGACTCGGTCAAGGACGCGTTCGTGTCGTCGGTCAGCCACGAGCTCCGCACCCCGATCACCAGCATCCACGGCTACCTCGAGCTCCTGCTGGACGGCGAGTTCGGTGACCTCGAGGCCCCGCAGCACGGCGCCCTGGCGAAGGTCTCGCGCAACGCCGAGCGGCTGCTCGCGCTGATCGACGACCTGCTCACGCTCTCGCGCCTGCAGGAGGACGGCCTGAAGCTGGCGCCCCGGGTCGTGGACCTGCGCCAGGTGGTGACCGCAGTGTGCGAGGTGGTGGCGCCCGCCGCCGAGACCGGCGGGTTGGGCCTCGCCGTCGACCTGCCCGAGGACCCGGTGCCGTTCCTCGGCGACCGGGACCTGCTGGAGCGGGCCGTGGTCAACCTCGTGGCCAACGCGGTCAAGTTCACCCCCCGAGGGGGTCGGGTCGACGTGGGGCTGGCGACCGGCGACGACGGGACGACCCTGCAGGTCAGCGACACCGGCATCGGGATCCCGGTCGCGGAGCAGGAGCTGCTGTTCTCGCGCTTCTTCCGATCCTCCAACGCCCAGCGCCAAGCGATCCCGGGCAGCGGACTCGGACTGTCGATCGCCCACGCGGTGGTGCTCCAGCACGGCGGCAGCATCCGGGTGGCGAGCGCGGAGGGGGAGGGCACGACGTTCTGGGTGGAGCTGCCCGCGCTGGTCTGAGGGGCCCGGCGGGCAACCAGCGCTGCCGGAATATCCAACATTCAACTACCGTTGGGACCAGCACGATCCCCTGCCCGAGAGGTGCCCACCATGCCTGCGATCACCGTCGACGACCTCACCGTTCTGCCGCGCCTGAAGGCGCCGGGGCTGGGCGACCAGGCGCGCCCCGTGTGGCAGCTCAGCACCGCCCCGCAGGGCTACGAGGGAGAGGGCTTCCCGGTGCGCCGTGCCTTCGCCGGCATCGACCTGCAG
>CAEZYQ010000032.1_pt1 | contig 35620 bp, 30 predicted proteins | sample 7265561 | NCBI WGS metagenome assembly CAEZYQ01 (sample SAMEA6813939, study PRJEB35770) | uncultured Nocardioides sp. | biome: Freshwater; feature: Freshwater reservoir; material: water | place: Czech Republic | collected 2017-04-14 | depth 30m m | reverse complement strand
GGCGACCGAGGTGGTGGCCGCGTCGGCCAGGCGGCGTACGGCGCGGGCGGCCGTGCCCGGCGCCGCGGGCCGGGGCCGTTGCCAGGCCTGGACCGCCAGGACCCGGGCAGCGGCCTGCTGGAGGCGGCGCAGCGGCAGCCGTCCCTCGCGGACCGCGCCGACGATGCTGCGCACCGTGGCCGCCGGGTCGGTCGGCATGAGCACGACGTCGCCCCCGGCCCGGAGGAACCCCACCGCGGGGCGCGGGACCCCGCGCAGCGCCGCCATCTCCAGCGCGTCGCTGACCACCAGCCCCTCGAAGCCCAGGGACTCGCGCAGGAGCCCGTTGATCACCGAGCGGGAGACCGTGGCCGGCACGTCCGGGTCCAGGTCGCGCACGGCGATGTGGCCGATCATCACCGCCGGCAGGTCCGCCTCGACCGCCGCCCGGAAGGGCACCAGGTCGGTGCGCTCCAGCTGCACGACGGGACGCGGCTGCACCGGCAGCCCCAGGTGGCTGTCCACGGTCAGCGACCCGTGGCCGGGGAAGTGCTTGACCACCGGGAGCACCCCGGCGTCACGGAGCCCGCGTGCGGCGGCGACGCCCTGCCGCGCGACCGTGCCGGGGTCCGAGCCCGCGGAGCGGGAGCCGATCACCGGGTCGCGGGGCCCGGCGGTCACGTCGGTGTCCGGGGCCAGGTCGACGTCGATCCCGGACCAGGCCAGCTCGCGTCCCACGGCGGCATGGGCGGCCCGGGTCAGCGCCGGCTCCCCCGCGGCCCCGGCGGCCATGAAGGCCGGCAGGGAGGTCACCTCACCACGGATCCGCTCGACCAGGCCGCCCTCCTGGTCCACGGCCAGCAGCAGCGGCCGCCCGGCGGCCCGCTCGAGCCCGCGCGCGGCGGCGCGCAGACCCGCCGCGGAGGCGACGTTCTCGTCGAAGACGACCAGCCCGCCGAGGTGGAGGTCGCGCACGAGCCGGGTCGGCGGCACCGTCCCACCGGTCCACCGGGCCACCACCACCTGCCCGGCGAGGTCCGTCAGCGACATCGAGCGGGCCTGGCGCGCGGCTCGGTCCAGCTGGGTGCGCGAGGGTCCCCACCCGGTGGCCAGGCCCAGCCGCTCGGACGCGGTCGGGGCCGGCGCCCCCTCCCCCTCACCGGCCGACGGGCTCGCGGCTGACTCGCCGCGGGACGGCTCCTCGGACCCGTCCTCGCCCGTGCAGCCGCTGAGCAGGAGGGCGCCCGCGAGCAGGACCGGCAGCAGCCGGCCGGGGCTCACGCGGCGGCGCGGCGCGGGTCCCGGTGGCGCACCCAGATCTCCACACCCGCGACCAGCAGTCCCCACACCACGATGGTGACACCGGCGTACCAGGCACCCCACAGCACCCCGAGCTCGCAGTCGGAGGCCGCGGCGGTGCAGTAGGTGCGCTCGGCGTAGGCCACGCCCTGGTCGAAGGCCAGCAGCACCGAGGCCAGCAGGAGCGTGACCCACATGGCCGCGCGGCGCGGGCCGCTCACGCGTCCAGGGCGTCCACGTCGACGTCGTAGGCGCCCTGCACGATGAACTCCTTGCGCGGTGCCACCTCGGAGCCCATCAGCAGCTCGAAGACCTGCGTGGCGCCCTCGGCGTCGTCGATGGTGAGCCGACGCAGCGTGCGGTGGCGCGGGTCCATCGTGGTCTCGGCCAGCTGGTCGGCGTCCATCTCGCCGAGGCCCTTGTAGCGCTGCACCGGGTCCTTCCAGCGCACGTTCTTCTTCTTCAGCTCCGCCAGCTTCCGCTGCAGCTCGGCGTCGGAGTAGGTGTAGACATACTTGTCCATGCCCTTCTTGGGGTTGGACAGCTCGATGCGGTGCAGCGGCGGGACGGCGGTGTAGACGCGGCCGTCGCGGATCAGGTCGGGCATGTACTTGAAGAACAGCGTGGCCAGCAGGCAGCGGATGTGGGCGCCGTCGGAGTCGGCGTCGGCCATGAAGATGATCCGGCCGTAGCGGCGCGCCTCGAGCTCGAAGGTCCGGCCCGAGCCGGCGCCGACGACCTGGATGATCGAGGCGCACTCGGCGTTCTTGAGCATGTCCCCGACCGATGCCTTCTGGACGTTGAGGATCTTGCCGCGGATCGGCAGCAGCGCCTGGAACTCGGAGTTGCGCGCGGCCTTGGCGGTGCCCATGGCCGAGTCGCCCTCGACGATGAACAGCTCGGTGCGGTCGTTGTCGTTGGCGCGGCAGTCGTTGAGCTTGGGCGGCAGCGCGGAGGACTCCAGGGCGTTCTTGCGGCGCTGGGTCTCCTTGTGCTGGCGCGCGGCGATCCGGGTCTTCTGGGCGCCGGCGACCTTCTCCATCACCAGCTTGGCCTCGGCCTTCTCGGCCCGCTTGGTGCTGGTCAGGAACGCCTTGAGCTCGCGCGCCACGACCTTGCGCACGATCGAGCGTGCCGCCGGGGTGCCGAGGATCTCCTTGGTCTGGCCCTCGAACTGCGGCTCGGCCAGGCGGACGGTCACGACCGCGGTGAGGCCCTCGAGCACGTCGTCCTTGATCACGTCGGGGTCGTTGACCTTGAGCGCCTTGGTGGCGCGCATGACGTCGTTGAAGGTCTTGGTCAGGGCGTTCTCGAAGCCGCTGACGTGGGTGCCGCCCTTGGGCGTGGCGATGACGTTGACGAAGGAGCGCAGCTCGGTGTCGTAGCCGGTGCCCCAGCGCACGGCGACGTCGACGGTCAGCTCGCGCTCGACCTCCTGCGGGGTCATGTGCCCCTTGTCGTCGAGCAGCGGGACGGTCTCGGTGAAGGTGTCCGAGCCCTGCAGCCGCAGGACCTGGGTGACCGGTTCGTCGTTGCTGAGGAAGTCGGCGAACTCGGTGATGCCGCCCTCGTGCTTGAAGCTCTCCTCGACCGGTTCCTCGCCACGCAGGTCGCGGACGACGATCTCGAGGCCGGGGACGATGAAGGAGGTCTGGCGCGCCCGGGTCAGCAGCTCGTCGTAGACGTAGCCGGCGTCCTTGGTGAAGATCTGGCGGTCCGGCCAGAACCGGATGCGGGTGCCGCTGCGGCCCTTGGCCACGCGCCCGCCCTTGCGGGTCAGGCCGGACTGGGGGGTGAAGTCGGTGCCGGGGCCCTCGGCGGCGAAGACGCCGGGCACGCCGCGCTGGAAGGAGATGCCCTGGACCGCCGGTGAGCGCTCGACGTCGATGTCCATGCGGGCGGACAGCGCGTTGACCACCGACAGGCCCACGCCGTGCAGGCCGCCGGTGGCGACGTACGAGCCACCGCCGAACTTGCCTCCGGCGTGCAGCTTGGTGGCCACGACCTCGACACCCGGCAGGCCGGTGCGCGGCTCCTTGTCGGTCGGGATGCCGCGACCGTTGTCGTGGACCTCGACCGACCCGTCGGGGTGCAGCACCACCTCGACCCGGTCCGCGGCGCCGGCGAGCGCCTCGTCCACGCCGTTGTCGATGATCTCCCAGACGCAGTGCATGAGACCGCGGGTGTCGGTGGACCCGATGTACATGCCGGGGCGCTTGCGCACCGCCTCCAGGCCCTCCAGGACCAGGAGGTGGGCGGCGTTGTAGGTGTTGTCGGCGATGGTGCTGCTCCTGCGTGCGCTCTGCTTCCGGGCCGGTGTCTCGGGTGCCTGGGTCACTGGTCGGAATCTAGTAGACGACACGCCGCGACCCGCGCAGGGCACGCCCCCACGAGCGGCCTACTCTCGACAGCACTTCCCCAGCACGTGCCCACCACCACCGGACCTCACCCGTGCGGACGTCTAGTCCTCCCGCAGGTGGGGAACAACCCAGGGACCGCAGGTCCCCGGACCAGCGAGCAGCACCGGACCACTCATCCCAGCAGGAGGTCGGCCGATGGGGACATCGCAGGCACCCGGTGTCGTGTGCACCACACCGGGACGGGAATCTTGGTCCACCTGGCTACGTTGTCCACTGCACCGAGTGAGAACAGAAATGAGGCCGAAGTGACTACTGCCGTTGCCCCCAGCTCCGCGCTGACTGCCGCGGACCGATGCGACCGTTGCGGCGCGCAGGCCTACCTCCGTGTCGAGCTCCAGACCGGTGGCGAGCTGCTCTTCTGCGCCCACCACGCCCGAGAGCACGGTGACGCGCTCAAGCAGGTCGCCGTGACCGTGCAGGACGAGACCCACAAGCTCGCGGAGCGCTGAGCCGCTCCTCGATCCCCCACGTACGTCGAAGGCCCCGGACCGATCGGTCCGGGGCCTTCGACGTACGTGGTGCCGTGCTGGGCTCAGTCCAGGTAGTCGCGCAGCACCTGCGAGCGGCTCGGGTGGCGCAGCTTCGACATCGTCTTGGACTCGATCTGGCGGATCCGCTCGCGGGTCACGCCGTAGACCTTGCCGATCTCGTCGAGGGTCTTCGGCTGGCCGTCGGTGAGGCCGAAGCGCATGGAGACCACGCCCGCCTCGCGCTCGGAGAGCGTGTCGAGGACGGCGTGCAGCTGCTCCTGGAGCAGCGTGAAGGAGACCGCGTCGGCCGGCACGATGGCCTCGGAGTCCTCGATCAGGTCACCGAACTCGGAGTCGCCGTCCTCGCCGAGCGGGGTGTGCAGCGAGATGGGCTCGCGGCCGTACTTCTGGACCTCGATGACCTTCTCGGGGGTCATGTCGAGCTCCTTGGCGAGCTCCTCGGGGGTGGGCTCGCGCCCGAGGTCCTGGAGCATCTGGCGCTGGACGCGGGCGAGCTTGTTGATGACCTCGACCATGTGGACCGGGATGCGGATGGTGCGGGCCTGGTCGGCCATCGCACGGGTGATGGCCTGGCGGATCCACCACGTGGCGTAGGTCGAGAACTTGTAGCCCTTGGTGTAGTCGAACTTCTCGACCGCGCGGATCAGACCGAGGTTGCCCTCCTGGATGAGGTCCAGGAAGAGCATGCCGCGGCCGGTGTAGCGCTTGGCCAGGGAGACGACGAGGCGCAGGTTGGCCTCGAGCAGGTGGTTCTTGGCGCGACGGCCGTCCTCGGCGATCCACTCGAGCTCCTCGAGCAGGTCGGCCTTGATCTTGCCGCCCTTGGCCAGCTTCTCCTCCGAGAACAGGCCGGCCTCGATCCGCTTCGCGAGCTCGACCTCCATCTCGGCGTTGAGCAGCGGGACCTTGCCGATCTGCTTGAGGTAGTCCTTGACCGGGTCGGCGGTCGCACCGGCGACCATGACCTGCTGGACGGGCTCGTCGGACTCGTCGGCCGCGGAGACCACGAAGCTCGAGGTGGCGGTCGCCTCCTCCTCGGCCTCCTTGATCGTCGGGTCGGCGGCGACGTCGGCCTCGAACTGCTCGTCGGGGACGTCGGGGAGGACCTTCTTGCCGTCGGGGCCCACGGCGGGCGCAGCGGGCACCTCGACCTCGACGGTGCCGGCGGCGGCCTTCTTGGCCGTGGCCTTCGTGGCCTTCTTGGCGGGCGCGGCCTTCTTCGCGGCAGGAGCGGCGGCGGACGCAGCGGCCTTCTTGGCCGGGGCCGCCTTCTTCGCCGCGGCCTTCTTGGCCGTCGCCGTGGTGGTCTTGCGCGTCGAGGTCGCGGCCACCGCACGGGTGCTGGCGTGGTCGACGGTCACGGAGATGCCCTGCTCGCTCAGGTGGCCCAACAGCGCCTTGAGGTGGCGCGGCTCGATCTGCGCGTCCTCACTGGCCGCACGGACCTCCTCCGGCGTGACGCTCCCCGTGGGAGCACCTCGCTCGACGAGGGTGACGACGGCGGGGTGCGCGAGCACCTCAGCAGGAATCTTGCGTGCGTTCGAAGACACGAACACCTCTCGTGAACTGGCTTGGGGCGCGGCAGGTCCCGGAGTCGTCAAGAGCCGCGACGTCATTCTGCCACGCACGTGGTGGTCCTCCCGCAACCGGGAGGGGGCACGGGGCGCCTCGGCAGTGCTCTCAGGTCGCGGCTCTCCAGGGCTGCGCCCTCAGGCCTGGGCCTTCGCCGCGGCCTTCTTCTCCTTCTTGAAGTCGCGGACCTTCTGCAGCGAGGCGCCATCGACCACGTCGGCCACCGAGCGGTGGCCCTCCAGGGCATAGTCGCCGACGACGGCCTCCCAGCCCCGAGGACGGACCTGGAGCTGCTTGGCCAGCAGGGCCACGAAGATCTGCGCCTTCTGCTTGCCGAAGCCCGGCAGCGCCATCACCCGGCGCAGCAGGTCGCGGCCGTCGGCGGCACCGGTCCAGATCCGCGAGGCGTCGCCGCCGTGCTCCTCGGCCACGATCCGGGCCAGCTCCTGCAGCCGCGCGGCCATCGAGCCCGGGAAGCGGTGGATCGCCGGCGCGGTGGCGCACAGGGCGGCGAACTCCTCGGGGTCGGCCTCGGCGATGCGGGCCGGGTCGAGGGTGCCGAAGCGCTCGAGCACCTTGGCCGGGCCGCGGAAGGCGTGCTCCATGGGGTACTGCTGGTCCAGCATCATGCCCACGAGCAGAGCGAACGGGTCGTCGGAGAGCACCTGGTCGGCGACGTCGTCACCGGTGATGCGGATCTGGTGGGTGGCCATGGCGCTCATCCTGCCCGAGTCGGGCAACGGCGTACGACGGTGTCCCGCTGCGCCGTGGAGAGCCGGCCGCGCGGCGCGCCGCCCAGGCTGCGCGACTCAGGCCGCGTGCTGGCGCAGCACGCGGACGTGACCGTCGAGACCCGCCGAGTCCAGCTGCTCGACCACCGACTGCACCGAGCCGGGACGGTCGGGCACCTCCAGCACCAGCGAGGTCCCGCCGTCGGGTCGCGGGGGCGGGCCCGCGACGAGGCCGGAGAGGGCGGTCGAAATGCGCCGCAGCGCCCCCGTGGTGCCGAGCGCCCGGACCTGCCAGCGACGGGCAGCGGGCAGCTGGTGGAGCTCGACGAACACGACGTGGTCGCGCGGGTCGTCGGCCGCGGCCGGCGCGGGGGCCAGGGGCAGGGGCAGGGACGTCTCCCCCGCCACCCGGCGGCTGGTGCCGCCGGCGTCGGCGGTGTCGAAGGCCAGGACCTCGAGACCAGGGACACGCAGGCGCTCCACGAGCGCCCGCAGCGCGGCCTCCTCGCAGACACCCTCGCGCTGCACGAGCAGCGAGCCCGGGAGCCCGCTCTCGTCCGGCAGCACCGGCTCCGGCGCCATGCCCGTCTCGCGCAGCCGTTCGGCCACCGCCCAGACGTCCTCCGCCGGCCAGACCCGCAGCTCCAGGGAGGCGCCGGCGCAGGTGACCAGGGCGGTGGAACCGGTCCGCACCCGGGTCGGGGAGACCGTGGACACGTCGAGCAAAGCTGCCTCCAGGGACGTCGGTGGACGACCTCGTCATGGCCGCCGCGCCAGAGTCTGCCCAGGTCAGGAGGCTCCACGCGCCCCGGAACGGCGTTCCCGAACAACTCCGAACATCTCTTCACCCGGTGCGCACGGGACCTGCCCGGGGGGGCCCACGGCCCTTTCGCCCGAACGGGCGAGGGAGCGCCGGTCGCGGTCGGAGGGACCTCAGGACGCCTTGACCGCGAGCACCGCGCAGGGGGCGTCGAGCAGGACCCGCTGGGCGTTGCTGCCGAGGATGAGCTTGCCGACCGGCGAGCGCCGGCGCAGGCCGATCACCAGCAGCTCGGCACCGTGCTCCTCGGCGACGGCGATGAGGTCCTCGGCCGGCTCCAGTCCGCGGACCGTCTGGCGCACGGTGAACGGGACGCCGGAGGACTCGAGGCGCGCCCGCAGGTCGTCGAGCTCGCCCTGGGCGGCGCTGGCCCTGGCCTCGTCGAAGTCCTGGCCCCCGCGGTGGGAGCTGACCGCCACCAGGGAGCAGTCCCGCATGCGGGCCTCCTCGATGGCCCGCGCGAGCGCGGCCTCCCCCTCGGGCTTGGCGACGTACCCGACCACGACGGTGCCCACGGCATCCTCCTGCGACCTCGACCTGCGACCAGCCCGAGCGGCCGGCCGCTCTCGCACCGTAGCCGAACCGGACCTGCGGACGACTCCCCCGCCGGGTGGCCCGCCCCGCTCCGGCAGCGGCCGTGCGGGTTCCTGTGGAGGAGTGGCCCACGGCCTGGCCGACCCGGGGCAGGGTGGACCCGTGGGCACCGACGCAGCGACGGGGAGGAGCAGCCGCTCCGGAGACCCACGGGAGCGGCGGGCCCGAGCCGCGGTCCTGGACCTGGCGCGCACGGAGGTCCGTCGGGTGCACCCGACGCTGCTGAGGGTCGGGGACCCGTGCGGCGCGGTGGACGTCGTGCCCGAGGACCCGGCCTGGGACCACGCTCTGCGCACCGACCTGCTCGACGCGCTGCTGTGCCGACGCGGCCCCGACCCCCTGGTGTGGGTGACCCGCACCGGCAGCCTGGCCTGGCAGGACGTCGACCAGCGCTGGTACGCCGCGTTCCTGGCCGCCCGCGGGGAGACGGGCCTCGACGCGCAGCTGCTCGTGGTCACCCGGCACGGCTGGCACGACCCGGCGTCCGGGACGACGCGGACCTGGCGGCGCATCCGCGACCGCCGGGGCAGCCGCGGCCGGGTCGACTGACCCGCCACCTCACCCGGGTCAGTCCCAGGTGTGCGCGGGCTCGTTCGTGTGCATGCGCTCGCGGTACTCCAGGAGCACCGCGCGCAGCGCGTCCCAGCGGTCCTCGCCGGACCGGGCCCGCACCTTGCCGACGAACCACTCCGCACCGTTGGTGCCGCGCAGGCAGCGCTGCTCGATGATCCCGAGCAGCCGTTCGCGCACGTCCGTCGCGACGCCCCACCGCTCCAGGCCCTCGTGGGCCATCGGCAGCAGCCGTCGCAGCACCAGCTCGGTGGCGCGCACCTGGCCGATGCCCGGCCAGTAGACCTGGGCGTCGATGCCCTGCTGGGCGGCGACGTGGAAGTTCTCCTCCGCGGCGCTGAAGGACATCTGGCTCCACAGCGGGCGCTCGCTCTCCGCGACGCTGCGCACGAGCCCGAAGTAGAACGCCGCGTTGGCGACGGTGTCGACGACGGTGGGGCCGGCGGCGAGCAGCCGGTTCTCCACGCGCAGGTGCGGGCCGGCGTCGGTGACGTCGTAGACCGGACGGTTCCACCGGTAGACCGTGCCGTTGTGCAGCCGCAGCTCCGAGAGGCTGGGTGTGCCACCGGCCTCGAGCACCTCCAACGGGTCCTCGTCCTCGGTGATCGGCAGCAGCGCGGGGAAGTAGCGGACGTTCTCCTCGAAGCAGTCGAACACCGAGGTGATCCACCGCTCGCCGAACCACACTCGCGGACGCACCCCCTGCGCCTTCAGCTCCTCTCCGCGGGTGTCCGTCGCCTGCTCGAAAAGGGGGATCCGGGTCTCGCGCCACAGCTCCTTGCCCAGGAGGTAGGGCGAGTTGGCACCGACGGCGACCTGGACCGCCGCGATCGCCTGGCTGGCGTTCCAGTAGGCCGCGAACTGGTCCGGGGAGGTCTGCACGTGGAACTGGGTGCTGGTGCAGGCAGCCTCCGGCACGATCGAGTCAGCTGTGGTGTCGAGCGACTCGGCTCCGGCGATCCGGATCGCGATGTCCTCGCCGCGGGCGTCGAGGATCTGGTCCGACAGCAGGCTGTAGCGGGGGTTGGCGCTGATCGCGGAGCGGGCCAGGTGCTGCTCGTCGAGCGTGGGCAGGATGCCGATCATGACGAGGTGCGCGCCGACCTGCGAGGACTTGGCCTCGGCGTCGTTGAGGTCCCCGCGCAGGTGCTCCTCGATGCGGGTCAGCCCGTCGTCGTGGAGGTGCACCGGCGGCACGTTGATCTCGATGTTGAACTGGCCGAGCTCGGTCTGGAAGTCCGGGTCGGCGATGAGCGCGAGCGCCTCGGCGTTCTTCAGCGCCGGGTCACCGCGGTCGTCGACGAGGTTGAGCTCCACCTCGAGTCCGCACATGGGGTCGTCGGTGTCGAACGCGGCCTCGCGCAGCATCCGCGCGAAGACGTCGAGGTTGCGACGGATCTTCTCCCGGTGGCGCGTGCGGTCGGCGCGGGTGAACTCCTGCGCCTCGACCTCTTCTCCCATAGCTCGCAGACTAGGGCGTGCGCGACCCCTGCGCCGTCACCCCGCGAGGCGGCAGAGCAACGTCTCCCACTCCTGGGGCGGCACCGCGGCCTGGAGCAGCGTCGCGACCATGCCCGCCAGGCCGTGGTCGGGCACGACCTCCCTCGCCCGGTCCACCGCGCACCAGGCCAGGGCACCGTGGCCGGAGACCCATGCGCACAGGGCGAGCAGGCCGGCGGCGTCGGCGACCCGGTCGTCCGGGGCCCGGCGCACGACCTCCGACCACAGGTCGACCAGACCGGGGGCGCTCGCGCGGGTGAGCCGGCGCTGGACCGGTTCGCGCAGCCGGCCCTCGGCGGCAGCGAGCAGCAGCGCGGCCACCTGGTCGTCGTCGGGCCGCTCCCCCGACCGCAGGAGGAGACCGACCAGCGCGTCGACCCTGCGCACGGACGGTGGCACCGCGCGGGCGAGGGCGTCGACGAGGTCGGGGTCCGGACCCCCGGGGTGGGGAGCGAGACCCGCGGCGAGCGCGGCCCGGTCGGGCAGGGTCACGCGTCCCTCGACGACCGAGCGGGCCCGGAACCGGTGTGCGGCAGCGTCGTACGCCGTCCCGGGGCCGCGCTCGGAGGGTGCCGCCACGGGTCCGACCGGCCACCAGCGGCCGCGGTCGGCGCGCAGGCAGGCGACGACCTCGATGCCGGCGGACTCCATCCCGGCGGCGACGGTGCGCAGCACCTCGGCGGTCCACGGCCCGTCCGGGTCGTAGCCGACCAGGAGCACCCGGGCGACCCCGTGCCGCAGCGCCGGCTCGCGCAGGACCTCCACGAGCTCGACCAGGTCGCCGGGGAGGCGCGGGAGGTCCACCCGGGCGTGGAAGGGGCGCGGGGCCCCGAACGTGAGCATGACGACCGACTCGGCGGGCTCGAACCCAAGCACGAGGGGCACGGCGGCGAGCACGTCCTCGGGCGTGCGGGAGACGTAGGGGTCGGGGGCTGCGGGGGGCTCGGCGGTGCCGGCGCGGGTGGTGTCCATGCACAGCAGGCTGCTCGCGCGGGCCGCGCCGTGGGAGCCGTCACCCCGGCGCTGGGGACAGGCCCGCCCAGGGGTGGGCTGTGGACGACCCGCGGGTCGCGGGCGGGCCTGGGTAGCGTGCGCGACGTGCGTCGCGAAGCCTCGGTCCTCCACCTGGACCTCGACGCGTTCTTCGCGGCCGTCGAGCAGCGCGACAAGCCCTCCCTGCGCGGTCGCCCGGTCGTGGTCGGGGGCACCGGCGGCCGTGGGGTCGTGGCGACGGCGTCGTACGAGGCGCGGGTCTACGGGGTGCGCTCGGCGATGTCGACCCGGGAGGCCCGGTCACGGTGCCCGCACGCGGCGTTCCTGTCGGGGCGCTTCAGCGCCTACCGCGAGGCGAGCCGTGCCGTGATGGGCGCGCTGCGGGAGGCCTCGCCACTGGTGGAGCCGCTGTCGCTGGACGAGGCGTTCGTCGACCTCGCGGCCTCGCCGGACCCGACGTTGGCCGACCTGTCGGTGGAGTCGGTGACCGCCTTCGCCGAGCGGTTGCGCGCGCGGGTCACCGAGGTCACTGACGGACTGACCTGCTCGGTGGGCGTGGCGACCAGCAAGTTCATGGCAAAGGTCGCCAGCGACCTCGACAAGCCCGACGGCCTGGTCGTGGTCGCGCCCGGCACCGAGCGCGAGCTGCTGCGACCGATGAGCGTCACCGTCATCCCCGGCGTCGGCCCGGCGACCGCCGACCGGCTGCGCCGCGCGGGGGTGCAGACCGTCGCCGACCTGGAGCAGGTCAGCCAGGAGGAGCTGGTGCGGCTGGTCGGCAGCGCCCACGGCGCTGGGCTCTTCCACCTGGCCCGGGCCCACGACGACCGACCGGTGGTCGCGGTGCGCGAGACCAAGTCGGTGAGCGTCGAGGGCACCTACGACTCCGACCTCTCCGACCTGCGGCTGATGGAGCACCTGCTGGTGCGCCAGTCCGGCGAGGTGGCCGCCCGGCTGGCCAAGGCCGGGCTGTCGGGGCGGACGGTGACGATCAAGGTCCGGCTCCACGACTTCACGACCACCAGCCGGTCGGCGACCCTGCCCGAGCCGACCGACAACCCGGCCGTCGTGGCCCGGGTCGTGCGCTCCCTGCTCGCCGAGCTCGCCGCCGGGGTCGAGACCGGTCCCGCGCTCCGGGCCGGGGTACGGTTGCTGGGGGTCGGCGTCTCCGGCCTGGCCGACTGGGTGCAGGACGACCTCTTCGCCGACCTCGAGGCACCCGACGAGAGCGCGGGCACGGACGGGGAGGCCGACGACCTGCCCGAGCCGCCCCGCGCGCGCTCCACCGGCTGGGCCCCGGGCGCCGACGTCGTCCACGACGAGCACGGCCGCGGCTGGGTGTGGGGGTCGGGCCGGGGCGTCGTGACCGTGCGGTTCGAGACCCGCGAGAGCCCGGCCGGACCGGTGCGGTCCTTCCCCGTCGACGACCCGGCGCTGCACCTGTGGCAGCGACCCGAGGACGAGCCGACCGATGACCCCGGCGCCCCCGCCACGCGCGCGGGCGGCCTCAGCGCGCCCGGGTGAACCTCACCCGCTCCCCCGGCCGCAGCTGGGCGCAGCGCCACAGGTCGGCCTCCTCGACCACGGCGACCACCGGGTAGCCCCCGGTCGGCGGGTGGTCGGCCAGGAAGACCACGGGCTGGCCGTCGGGCGGCACCTGCACCGCGCCCAGGACCATCCCCTCGCTGGGCAGCTCCTCGGTGCGCCGGCGCGCCAAAGGATCGCCGTGCAGCCGCAGCCCGACCCGGTCGGAGTCCGCGCCGACGGTCCAGGCACCCGAGGTGAGCGCCGCGAGCGGGTCCTCGCACCACGCGGAGCGAGGTCCTGGGTGCAGCCGCAGCGGACCGGTCGCCCGCGCAGGCGGCACCTCCGCGTTCCCCGGCTCCCCCCGTCGTACGCCGACGGGCAGCCGGTCCCCGGCGCGCACCGGTGCGGGGCCGACCCCGGCGAGCGTGTCCGACGAGCGCGACCCGAGCACCTCGGCGACGGGCAAGCCGCCGTCGACGGCGAGGTAGCTGCGCAGACCGCTGGCCGGACGCCCCAGCACCAGGCGCGACCCGGCCGGCACCCACACGGCGCGACCGTGCGGCGCCGCGCGACCGTCGACGGCCACCGAGCAGGGTGCCCCCGTCACCGCGACCCAGGCACCGCTCCCGGGATCGGCCTCGAGCACGACCTCGAGCCCGCCCAGCAGCACCTCCAGCACCGCGTCGTCGGCCGCACCGCCGACCAGCCGCCGGGCCAGGGCGGCCGCCGGGGCGTCGAGGGCGCCCGAACGGGGCACCCCGAGGTGGGCCAGGCCCGGCCGCCCGAGGTCCTGCAGCAGCACCGACGGGCCCGTGGCAGCGACGCGGAGCGCCGACGAGCCCACCTCAGGCCTCCACGAACCGGACGCGGGTGCCGGGTGCCAGCAGCGCCGGGGGCTCGCGGTCGGCGTCCCACAGCGTGACGTCGGTGCGACCCACCAGCCGCCACCCGCCCGGCGAGGCCGTGGGATAGACCCCCGCCCACTCCCCCGCGAGCGCGACCGATCCGGCGGGCACCCGCGGCCGCGGGGACGGCAGCCGCGGGACGGTGCGGTCGGCGGGAAGCCCGGAGAGGTAGGAGAAGCCGGGGGCGAAGCCGCAGAAGGCACTGGTGAACGTGGTGGCCGTCAGCGTCGCCACGACCTCGGTCCGGGTGCAACCCCACAGCCGGGCGACGTCGGGCAGGTCCGCGCCGTCGAGGACCACCGGCAGCTCGACCAGTCCCCCCGGAGCGGCGGCGTGGGCCTCCGGCGTCCACGACGCCAGGGCTGCCGCGACGCGGTCGGGAGGCACCGTGAGCCCGTCGAGGAGCACCGTGCGCGCCGCGGGCACCACCTCGGTCGCCCAGGACGCCGCGCGGCAGTGGGCGGCCAGCGCGACCGCCGACGCGACGTCGGCCACCTCGAGCAGCACCGCCCGGGGCCCGACCGGCAGGACGCGCACGCCCACCATCAGGTCACAGCCCGCGCAGCCCCAGGCCCGCGGCCTCGAGCGCCTCGCGCACGGCCCGGGCGTGGGCGACCGCACCGGGGTGGTCGCCGTGGACGCAGACCGAGTCCACGGTGCCGGCCAGCTCGACGGCGCGGAAGGCGATCGCCTCGGCGTCCTCGAGCACCGCACCGGGCCGGTCGCGCGGGAGGAGGCGGCCGTCCTCGGCGTACCCCCGGTCCGGGAAGCCTTCGTGGTGCACCGTGCGGCCCTCGGCGACGGCCAGGGTGAGCAGCCGGCCCGGCATGCCGAGCACGGGCAGGCCGCGGGAGCCCTCGAGCACCGCGAGCGCCTGCTCCTCGTCGTCGAGGGTGCGGTGGTAGAGCGCACCGTGGGCCTTGACGTAGCGGACCTCGACGCCCTCCTCGCCCGCGATGAGGGTGAGGGTCCCGACCTGGTCGGCGACCTGCTCGCGCAGCGTCTCGCGCGCGACGTCGCGGGCCACCCGGCCGAAGTGCTCGCGGTCGGCGTACGAGACCTGGGCACCAACGGACACACCGCGCTCCGCCGCCTCGGCGCAGACCGCGCGCATGATCGTCGGGCTGCCCGCGTGGTAGCCGCAGGCCAGGTTGGCGCTCGTCACCACGCCCAACAGGGCCGCGTCGTCGGTGACGCCCTCCCCGAGGTCGGCGTTGAGGTCGATGTGGGGCACGGGTCGAACCTACCCATCCCCGGCCCCCGGAGGCCGCGGGCGCGAGGATGGGCGCCCGCGTCTAGGGTCGCCGCATGTCCACCGCTCCCGAGCAGCCCAGCGCCCCGCCCCTCGCAGCCGTCCGCACCACCACGCGCGAGGTCCACGGGCGCACCCGCAGCGACGACTACGAGTGGCTGCGCCAGAAGGAGTCGCCGGAGGTCCTGGCCCACCTCGAGGCCGAGAACGCGTGGACGCAGGCCAGCACCGCCCACCTCGCCGACCTGCGGGCCACCATCTTCGAGGAGATCCGCACCCGCACCCGCGAGACCGACCTCTCGGTCCCGACCCGCAACCGCGGTCACTGGTACTACGGGCGCTCCTTCGCCGGCAAGGAGTACGGCGCCACCTGCCGGGTGCCCGTGACCGACCCCGACGACTGGACCCCGCCGCAGCCAGCCGAGGACTGCGCCGCCGACCAGCCTGCCCTGCCCGGCGAGGAGGTGCTGCTCGACCTGGACGCGCTCGCGGAGGGCCACGACTTCTTCTCCCTCGGCGGCGCGGCCGTCAGCCCCGACGGACACCTGCTGGCCTACGCCACCGACACCGTCGGCGACGAGCGCTACACGGTGCGGGTCAAGGACCTGCGCACCGGCGAGCTGCTCGACGACGTCGTCACCGGGGTCATCGGCGGGGCCACCTGGGACCGCGCCGGCACGAGCTTCTACTACGTCACGGTCGACGAGTCCTGGCGCGCCGACAAGGTCTGGCGCCACGCGCTCGGCACCCCGCAGGACGCCGACGAGCTGGTCCACCACGAGACCGACGGGCGCTTCTTCACCAGCGTGGGCCGCACGCGCTCGGACCGCTTCATGGTGGTGGCGAGCGGGTCCAAGACCACCTCGGAGTACCGCGTCCTCGACGCCGACGCCCCCGAGGCCGGCTGGCAGGTCTTCTGCGCGCGCGAGGAGGGCGTCGAGTACTCCCTCGAGCACGCCGTGCTCGCCGGCGAGGACCGGTTCCTGGTCCTGCACAACGGCACCGGGCCCGATTTCGAGCTCGCCGTCGCCCCGCTCGCACCGACCCCGCGGGAGGAGTGGCGGGCGCTGCTGCCGCACGACCCCGCCGTACGCCTCGAGGACGTGGACGCCTTCGCCGGCCACCTCGTCGTGCACCAGCGCAGCGACGGGCTGACCCAGCTGCGCATCCTCGAGCTCGGCGCGGGCGCCACCCCCGACGAGCCGGTGACCGACGACTACCTCATCTCCTTCGACGAGCCGGTCTACACCGTCGGCGCCTCGGGCAACCCCGGCTTCACCCAGCCCACGGTCCGTCTGGGCTACACGACGATGGCGATCCCGAGCAGCGTCTACGACTACGACGTGCGCACCCGCGAGCTGACGCTGCTCAAGCGCGCGCCCGTGCTGGGCGGCTACGACCCGGCCGACTACGAGGAGCACCGGCTCTGGGCCACCGCCGAGGACGGCGAGCGGATCCCGATCTCGATCGTGTGCAAGCGGGGCTCCCGGGAGGACAGTGGCGGCGGCACCCACCCGGTGCCGACGCTGCTCTACGGCTACGGCTCCTACGAGGCCTCGATCGACCCGTACTTCTCCATCGCCCGGCTCTCGCTGCTCGACCGGGGCGCCGCCTTCGCCATCGCCCACGTCCGTGGCGGCGGCGAGATGGGCCGCCGGTGGTACGACGACGGGAAGCTCATGAAGAAGCAGCACACCTTCTCCGACTTCGCCGCCTGCGCCCGCCACCTGGTAGAGACCGGCTGGTCCTCCCCCGACACCCTCGTCGGCGAGGGCGCGAGCGCCGGTGGCCTGCTCATCGGGGCCGTGGCCAACCAGGCTCCCGAGCTGTTCAGCGGCCTGGTCGCAGGAGTGCCCTTCGTCGATGCGCTCACCACGATGCTCGACAGCACCCTGCCGCTGACGGTCACCGAGTACGACGAGTGGGGCAACCCCGAGGCCGACCCGGAGGTCTACGACTACATGGCCTCCTACGCGCCCTACGACAACGTGACCGCGCAGGAGTACCCCGCGATCCTCGCCGAGACCTCGCTCAACGACACCCGGGTGCTCTACGTAGAGCCCGCCAAGTGGGTCGCCCGGCTGCGCGCCACCGACCCCGCGGGGGCAGGGCGTCCCGACGTGCTGCTGCGCACCGAGATGGCAGCCGGCCACGGCGGGGTCTCCGGGCGGTACAAGTCCTGGCACGACCGGTCCTTCACCCTGGCGTGGATCCTCGACCGGATGGGGCTCGCCCGCTGACGGCGTCGCCCGTGCGACCGCGCGGGCGTCTCGCGCGGGGGCAAAGTGGCCTACCTCACCCATCCGGAGGGGTCCGCGGCGGCGAACGACTCACACGAAGGTGAGGCCCTGAGAAGTCCCTGAGAGTTGGGAAGGGACGCAACTCCTCGTGGGCGTCACACGTCGAGCAGTGTGAAGGTCCCACCACCCGGGTGGGTTCCCCCAGGGGAATCTCGGGCACCGGTGGGGCGTTGGAGACCGTGAGGCGCCGAGGGCGTCCACGCCGCGAAGGAGGGTTCCATGGCCACCGCCACCCGCACGACCCGCTCGAGCAGCAACCGGGAGATCGAGGGCCGCGACAGCGTCGGACTTTACCTCGACGAGATCGCCCGCAACGAGCTGCTGGACGCGGCGGCGGAGGTCGAGCTCTCCAAGACCATCGAGGCCGGGCTCATGGCCGAGCACCTCCTGGCCGAGGGCCGCATCGGACGCGCCAAGGGGGGCGCACCGATGCGGGCCAGCCAGGAGGAGCTCGAGTGGCTCGCCGAGGAGGGTCGCAAGGCGGTGGACACCTTCATCACCGCCAACCTGCGCCTCGTGGTCTCCATCGCCCGCAAGTACGGCCGGGCGCAGATGCCGATGCTGGACCTGATCCAGGAGGGCAACACCGGCCTGATCCGTGCGGTCGAGAAGTTCGACTACACCAAGGGCTACAAGTTCTCGACGTACGCCACGTGGTGGGTGCGCCAGGCGATCACCCGCGGCATCGCGCAGCAGGCCCGCGTCGTGCGGCTGCCCGTGCACGTGGTCGAGGAGCTCAACCAGGTGGGCGGCGCACGTCGCACCCTCGAGCGCCAGCTCGGTCGCGACCCGGAGCCGCACGAGATCGCGGCCGAGCTGGGCATGGAGGTCGAGCGGGTCATGGACCTGCTCTCGTGGGGCCGCGAGCACGTCTCGCTCGACACCCCCGTCGACGAGGACGGCGACACCTCGCTGGGTGACCTGATGGCCCAGGAGACCTCGCCGGGCCCCGACCTGACCGTGCTCGACGTGGAGTCCCGCGAGCGGCTCAACACCCTGGTCGGTCAGCTCGACGAGCGCGCCGCCGACATCATCCGCTCGCGCTACGGCCTCACCGACGGTCGCCAGCACAAGCTCGCCGACATCGGCGCCAAGCACGGCATCTCCGCAGAGCGCGTGCGCCAGCTGGAGCGGGAGGCGCTGCAGAAACTGCGTCGATTCGCCGACCCGGACCTCGCCGCCGGCTCCGCCGCCTGAGGTCACCGCCGAGACGTCAGCACCCCGACCCGTCACCTCCTGGTGGCGGGTCGAGTGCTGTCCGGGCCGGTGCGCATCTGACCGCTCGACGGTTCAGGCGTGACCTGTCGGCAGTCCGGAACTGACTGCTCGGCGGTCAGGAGCCGTACGCCGCCGCGCTGAGCGCCGCGGAGGCGGCCGCCGCCTGCTCCTCGACGTCCTCGCCCACCGGTCGCTCGGCCGCGATCCGGGCCTGCCAGCGCTGCAGGGCCACGACCCGGGCAGCGGCCTCCTCGACCCGGGCACGGTCGAGCGTGCCGTCCTCGAGGGCGGCCGTGACCGTGGCGTGGGTGCGGCGGGTGTCGGCCGGCATGAGCAGGAGGTCGGCGCCGGCCTCGAGCGCCTTGACCGCGAGCGCGGGGATGCCGGCGACCGCGCCCATGCCCAGGGAGTCGGTGATGGCGACGCCGCCGAATCCGAGCTCCTCGCGGAGGTAGGCGTAGGTCTCCGGCGCGATCGAGGACGGCGTGCCGGGTGCGAGCGCCTGCACGTCGAGGTGGCCGATCATGACCGAGGGGGCCCCGGCCTCGATGGCCTTCTCGAACGGCGGCAGGTCGCGGGCCTCCAGCTCGGCCATCGTCTCGGTCAGCACCGGGAGGGTCAGGTGGGAGTCGGCGGTCGCGCCGCCGTGGCCGGGGAAGTGCTTGGTGGTCGACACGGTCCCCGAGCGGTCGTAGCCGGTCACCGCCTGCTTCACCGCCGCACCCGCGAGATCGGGGTCGGTCGAGGGCGAGCGGGAGCCGATCGTCACGTCGGCGGCCCCGATCGTCACGTCGGCGACCGGGGCGTAGACCCACGTGAACCCGAGGGCGCGCAGCTCCATGCCGGTCGCGTACGCCGCCTGCTTGACCGCCACTCGGCCGCGCCGTCCCGCGTTGTCGATGGCCGAGCCCGCGGCGGCGAAGGCCGGGAAGGTCGTCGCCACGCCGCGCAGGTGGGCGACCGTGCCGCCCTCCTCGTCCACGCCGATCACCGCGGGGAAGTCCCGGCCGCTCTCGGCGACGGCCTCGCTGACGGCCGCGGTCGTGGCGAGCACCTGTGCCTCGTCCAGGACGTTGTCGGCGGTCACACAGACCCCAGCCAGGTGCAGGTCGCGCACCAGCTGGGCCGGCACCTCGGGGTCGGTGCCGGCGTAGCGGCCGACGATGACCTGGCCGGCCAGCTGCTCGGAGGAGTAGGTGGCGACCAGCTCCCGTGCGTCCTCGAGCTCACCGACCGTCGGGCCCCAACCCAGCGGCTCGTCGGGGTCGACGGCCGCCGCGGTGTCCTCGGAACCGTCCGGCTGCACCGTGGCGCCGGACCCCGAGGGGTCGGAGCCGCCCGGTGCGGTCGCGGGGTCGGTCGTCGTCGTGGCACAGCCGGTCGCGAGGAGCACCGCGGCGGCCGCGGACGCGACCAGCCGGGTCGCCGTCGTCGTACGGAGGCGGCGGGAGCGGGCGGTCACGCGGTGGCCCCGTCGGTCAGCGCCGCGTGCACCTCGGCGACCCGGGCCCGCAGCTCGTCCAGGGTGCCGGTGTTCTCGATGACGTGGGTGGCCACGGCCAGCCGCTCCTCGCGGGTCGCCTGGGCGGCGATCCGGGCCTCGGCGTCGACGAGGCTCCAGCCACGGTCGCGCAGCATCCGCTCGACCTGCAGCTCGCGGGGCACGTCGACCACGACGACCGCGTCGAACTCCGAGGCCCGCCCGGACTCGACGAGGAGCGGGATGTCGTGCACGACCAAGGCACCCGCCGGGGCAGCCGCCTCCTGCTCTGCGTACCGCTCGAAGACCAGCGGGTGGACGATCGCCTCGAGCCGGCGCCGGGCGGACTCGTCGTGGAAGACCAGGCTCCCCATGGCCGGGCGGTCCAGCTCGCCGTCCGGGGTCAGCAGCTCCTCGCCGAACTCGGCGACGACCGCGGCCAGGCCGGGCGTGCCGGCGGCCACCACGTCCCGCGCGATGGCGTCGGCGTCGATGACCACCGCCCCGAGGTCGGTCAGCATCCCGGCGACGGTGCTCTTGCCCGACGCCACCCCACCCGTCAGTCCGACCCGCATGCGGGCCAGGTTATGCGCTGCCCCTCAGAGGAACAGCACCAGTCCGGCCACCATCGGCAGCAGGCCCAGTGCGAGCCAGGGGCTGACCAGCGACTTCCGGTGGATCGCCAGCCCGGCACCGACGGCCATCACGCCGAAGGCGCCGGCGATCACCGAGAGCCCGATCCGCGGCACGGTCTCGGCCTCGTCGATGAACCACGCCGCGACCAGCAGGCCGCCGGCCATGTGCAGGATCGTGGTCACCACCAGGGTCGACATGACCCAGGTCTGGACCCGGGTCATGCCGGGCGAGCCGTACTGGTCGCGCACCGGCGCGTCCGGGTCCATCAGGTGCCGGCGCCGCGGGGTCTCCTGCTCGCTCACGCGACCACTGTCCCAGACGGTCGGGTCAGTTGAGCATCCGCATGGTCGAGGGCACGCCGCCGCCGCGGTGGACCTCCTCCACGAGCTCCTGCAGCGCGGTGAGCGCGACGTTCTGCGACATCGGGCCCCACGAGACCCGGGCGACACCCAGCTCCTCGAGCCGGGCCAGCGAGGGGTTGCCCGGGATGCCGATGAGCGTGAGGTGCTGGGGCCCCACGGCCTCGACGAGGGTCTCGACCATCCGCTCGTCGAGCTTGGCCGGGACGAAGACCGTCGGAGCGCCAGCCGCGGTGAACGCCTTGACCCGCTCCACGGCGTCGGCGAGGGCCTCCTGCGGGTCGCGCGAGCGGTCCTTGACGAAGGCGTCGGTGCGGGCGTTGAGCACGAAGTCCGGGACACCCTCGGCCTCGGCGGCCTTAAGGACGGCCTCGACGTTGCGCACGGCCTCGTCGAGCGGGCGCAGCTGGTCCTCCAGGTTGCAGCCCACGACGCCCACGCCGATCGCCTTGCGCACGGTCTCGGCCGGGTCGCCGTAACCGCCCTCGAGGTCAGCGGTCACCGGCAGGTCGGTGGCGGCGACGATCCGGCCCACGGCCTCGATCATCAGCTCGACCGGGATGTTCTCGCCGTCCTCGTAGCCGTAGGACGCCGCGATCGAGTGGCTGGCGGTCGCCAGGGCCTCGGTGCCCTCGACGTCGGCCACGACCGTGGCGGAGATGACGTCCCAGACGTTGACGACGGTCAGGAGCTTCGGGTCGCGGTGGAGCTGGAGGAGGCGGGAGGCACGGGAGGCGGTGCTGGAGTCGGTCATGCCTGCACGGTAGGCAGGCGCTCCCCTGCCGGCGTACACCCCCGCGTCTGCGACGATCGCCCCGTGCACGAGCTGACCCGGGAGCAGGCGCGGCGCATCGCGGTCCGAGCCCAGCTGCTGGCCCGGCCGCGGCCCACCGACCTGCTCGAGGTCGTCGAGCACCTCACGCTGCTGCAGCTGGACCCGACGAAGGTCGTCGCGCCGTCGGCGCACCTGGTGTTGTGGAGCCGGATCGGTTCGGGCTACGAGCGCGAGGACCTCGAGGACGCCCTCAGTGCCGGCGAGCTGGTGGAGATCGGCGGCATGGCGACGCCGCTGTCGCAGGTGCCGCTGCACCGGGCCGTCATGGCCGGTTGGCCCGGCGCCGGGGACCGGCCCTGGCACGCGGACGTGGCGGGCTGGGTCGAGGACAACGACGAGTGCCGGCGCGAGATCCTGGAGGCGCTGCGCCAGGAGGGGCCGTCGATCGCGCCCGAGCTGCCGAACGCGATCGTCCGGCCGTGGAAGTCCTCGGGGTGGACCAACGACAAGTCGGTGCTCAAGCTGCTCGACATCATGGCCGCGCGCGGCGAGGTGGTCGTCGTCGGCCGCGAGGGCCAGCACCGGCTGTGGGACCTGGCCGAGCGGGTCCTCCCCGACGACCCGGTGCCGCCGATCGAGGAGGCCACGGCCGAGCTGCGCCGGCTGCGGCTGCGCTCGCTCGGGATCGACCGGGGCAAGCAGGCAGGCGACGCCGGGGAACCGGCCCGGATCGAGGGCGTGCGCGGCACCTGGCGGGTCGACCCGTCGTACGTCGGAGCAGGCGCGTGCACGCGCACCGTGCTCCTCTCCCCGCTGGACCGGCTGGTGCTCGACCGGGCGCGGATGGCCGCGCTGTTCGACTTCGACTACCAGCTCGAGCAGTACAAGCCGGTCGACCAGCGACGGTTCGGCTACTGGGCGCTGCCCGTCCTGCACGGCCACGACCTGGTCGGCAAGGTCGACTGCACCGCCGAGCCCGCTGAGGGGGTGCTGCGGGTCGACGCGGTGCACGAGGACCCGCTCGGCGGGCCGGACGGGCCGCCGTGGAGCGACGACGTCCGGGCCGCTGTGCACGCGGAGATCGACGCCCTCGCCACGTGGCTCGGCGTCGAGGCGCTGCTCATGCCGGGGGTGCGGACATGAGGGAGGGCGATCGGGTCGCGCTGCTGGTCGCTCCCTCGCCGACGTACGTCGAGGCGGTGCTGGCCCTGCTCGCGCGCGGGATCGTGCCGATCCCGCTGGACCCGCGCCTGACGACGCACGAGCGGGAGCGGATCCTCGACGGGCTCGACCCGACGCTGGTCGTGACCGAGGAGTCCGTCCTCGACGACCTGCTGGCCGCGCACCGCCCGTCCGGACCGGTCACCGACTGGCTCCCGCGCGCACGACCGATGCACTGCACCAGCGGGACGACCGGCACGCCCAAGGGAGTGTGGAGCGGCCTGCTCTCCCCCGCCGACGCCCGCGCCCTGGTCGGCGAGGAGCGCGAGCTGTGGGGCTTCGCACCCGACGACGTGAACCTCGTGCTGAGCCCGCTCTACCACTCGGCGCCGCTGCGGTTCGCGATGGGGACGCTGCTGGCGGGTGGGCGGATCGTGCTGCCCGGCCCGTTCGACCCGGGCGTCGTGACGACGGCGATCGAGCGGGAGCGCCCGACCACGACGTTCTGCGTGCCGACCCACCTGCAGCGGCTCTTCGCGCACTGGGACGAGGTCGGCGCGCCCGACCTGTCGTCGTTCCGGCTGCTCGCGCACGCGGGCGCCCCGTGCCCCGACGACGTCAAGCGGCGGCTGGTCGACACCTTCCCGCCCGGCTCGACGTGGGAGTTCTACGGCTCGACCGAGGGACAGTTCACCGCCTGCCGCTCCGAGGAGTGGCTCGAACGGCCCGGCACCGTCGGGCGGGCGCGCCCGGGCCGGGTGCTGAGCACCGACCCCGACGGACTGGTCTGGTGCGTGGTGCCCGAGCACGCGCGCTTCACCTACTACCGGGCACCGGAGAAGACCGCGGCGGCCTGGCGCACCACCCCGCAGGGACCCGCCTTCACCGTGGGCGACCTGGGCCGGCTCGACGAGGAGGGCTACCTCTTCCTCGACGGCCGCCGCGAGGACCTGGTCATCAGCGGTGGGGTCAACGTCTACCCGCTCGAGGTCGAGCAGGTGCTGCGCGAGCACCCGGGCGTCGTGGACGTCGCGGTCTACGGCGTACCGGACCCGGAGTGGGGGCAGCGGGTCTGTGCCGCGGTGGTCGGCACCGCGGCCGCCGGGGAGCTGGCCGCGTGGTGCCGCGAGCGCCTCGCCCCGCCCAAGCGCCCCAAGACCTGGACCTTCCTCGACGACCTGCCCCGCACGCTGACGGGCAAGGTGCGCCGCGACGTGCTCGCCGAGCGCACGCCCTGAAGCGGGCTGGGTCCACCTCGAGACGCACGAGGGCCCGCCAGGTCTGACCTGGCGGGCCCTCGTGTGGATGTCGTGCTGTGGAGCTAGCTGCTCACGGTGGTGGTCACTGACCGCCGGTGAGCTTCTCGCGCAGCGCCTGCAGGGCCTCGTCCGAGGCGAGCGAGCCACCGTCGGTGGTCTCGGTCTCGGTGCCACCGGAGGAGTACGAGGTGGCCTCGCCGGCCTCGACCTCGGCCTGGGCGGCCTCCTGCTTCTGCTTGACGTGGGCCTCCCAGCGGGCGTGGGCCTTGGCGTAGTCCGCCTCCCACTTCGCACGCTGCTCGTCGTAGCCCTCGAGCCACTCGCCGGTCTCCGGGTCGAAGCCCTCGGGGTAGACGTAGTTGCCCTGCTCGTCGTACGTCGCGGTCATGCCGTAGAGGGTCGGGTCGAACTCCTCCACGTCGGCGGCCGCAGCGGTGTCGTTGGCCTGCTTCAGCGACAGCGAGATCCGGCGACGCTCGAGGTCGATGTCGATGATCTTGACCATGACGTCGTCGTTGACCTGGACGACCTGCTCGGGGATCTCCACGTGGCGCTCGGCCAGCTCGGAGATGTGCACCAGGCCCTCGATGCCCTCCTCGACGCGGACGAACGAGCCGAAGGGCACCAGCTTGGTGACCTTGCCCGGCACGATCTGGCCGATCTGGTGGGTACGGGCGAAGTGCTGCCACGGGTCCTCCTGGGTCGCCTTCAGCGACAGGGAGACGCGCTCGCGGTCCATGTCCACGTCGAGGACCTCGACGGTGACCTCGTCGCCCACGGCGACGACCTCGGACGGGTGGTCGATGTGCTTCCAGGACAGCTCCGAAACGTGCACGAGGCCGTCGACGCCACCGAGGTCCACGAAGGCACCGAAGTTGACGATCGAGGACACGACACCCTTGCGGATCTGGCCCTTCTGGAGCTGGGTGAGGAAGCCGTGGCGGACCTCGGACTGGGTCTGCTCGAGCCAGGCGCGGCGCGACAGGACCACGTTGTTGCGGTTCTTGTCGAGCTCGATGATCTTCGCCTCGAGCGTCTGGCCGACGTAGGGCTGCAGGTCGCGGACGCGACGCATCTCCACGAGCGAGGCGGGCAGGAAGCCACGCAGGCCGATGTCGAGGATCAGGCCGCCCTTGACGACCTCGATGACGGTGCCCTCGACGACGCCGTCCTCCTCCTTGACCTGCTCGATCGTGCCCCAGGCGCGCTCGTACTGGGCGCGCTTCTTGGACAGGATCAGACGACCCTCCTTGTCCTCCTTCTGGAGGACCAGGGCCTCGACCTTGTCGCCGACGGCGACGACCTCGTGCGGGTCGACGTCGTGCTTGATCGACAGCTCGCGCGAGGGGATGACGCCCTCGGTCTTGTAGCCGATGTCGAGGAGGACCTCGTCGCGGTCCACCTTGACGATGGTGCCGTCGACGATGTCGCCGTCGTTGAAGTACTTGATCGTCGCGTCGATCGCGGCGAGGAAGTCCTCTTCCGACCCGATGTCGTTGATCGCCACCTGGGGCGCGTCGTAGTCGGGAAGAGCAGAAAGGGTAGTCATAGAGGAAGTGGTTCCTTGGGTGGGCAGAAGTCGTGCGGGCACGCGCGAGGGTCCGGTCCGGACGTGACGGTGGCGAGGGCTGCATCCGCGAGGACGACGCCGACCACCGAGGCCGAGCCTGGTCCGCTCCGTACGGGACGCAGGCAGACCACTGGCGCAACGGTCAGCGTACGCCGCCCGCGCGCGGGGAGTCCAACCAGCGTCCCCACCGCTGACGAGCGGCCCCGCCGCCCGCCGATCGACCCGCTGGACCAGACCAGCGCATAGCCCCTGCACCGCCGGGTACGGCGCGGCCGATGCGTCGTCGGCGCGGACCGCCCCACAGGGACGTCCGAGCCGCCCCGCACCCGCAGCCCGCCCGGTCGTCTCGCTCCCTCCACCACCGGGACCCTCCTCCGGCGTGCCGCGGAACCCCGCCATGAGTGACCGAGGAGACCCCCTATGACCAGTCGACCCAGCCGTCGACCCGATCGACCGCGCGCGCACCGGAAGGCCGTCGCCGCCGGCGTCGGGCTGTCCACCGCCGCCTTCTACACCCTGCTCACCGTGCCGCTGGCCGCTCCGGCGAACGCCGAGCAGCTGCCGCTGCCCCCGGGTGCCACGTCCGCCGGGTCGGTGGACCTGCTGCGCGCCCAGGTGCTCAGCGTGCCCCTGCTCGGCCAGTCGGCCGTCGACCTCTCCGTGGGCCGGGCCTCCGGCTCGCTGAACGCGGCGAACCCGCGCGCGGTCGCCGCCGCCGACAACATCGCCACCACCAACGACCTCGTGGCCCTGCTCGGCCTCGAGGAGGCGGTGCTCGACACCCTGCTCGGCAACGTCACCCAGACCGCTCCCCCGGACAACGCCGCGCCGGCGACCGACGAGCTGCTGCCGACCGACGGCGGCCCGCTGGACGCGCTGGACCTGCTGCTGGACCTCGGGGTCTCCAACGCCTCTGCCCAGGCCCGCTTCAGCGCCGACGGGCGCTGCATCCCCTCCCTGCCCCCGGTGTCCCAGTCGCGGGTCTCCACTGCTGACGTCGAGCTCCTCGGCTCGATCGGCCTCGGAGGCACCGCCTCGGTGAGCCAGCAGACGCGCCTGGTGCCCAACGGCCGCCCCAACGGCGGGCGCAACGTCGTGACCGAGGTCGAGGGCAGCACCGTCGCCCTGGAGATCCTCGGCAACCCGGTCCTCGAGGTGCTGTCCGCACCCAGGCTGGAGGTCCGCGCCGACGGAACCCCCGGTGCGGACGACGTCACCTACACCGCCCCCGTCATCGCCCTGGCCGGCACCGGCGGCGACCTCGCCGACTTCCCCTTCACCACGCCCGGTGCCGCGGGACAGCTGATCGAGGTCTCCGTGGCCGACCCGGTCGTGGAGGTGCTGCCCAACGGCGTGCGCGCGACCCTGCAGGGAGCCATCCACATCAAGGTCACCCTCGCCGGCTTCCTCGACGTCGCCGAGATCGACGTCTTCCCGATGACCGCCCAGGCCACGGCGCCCGCCGGCGGCGTGGAGTGCGGCACCCCCGGCGACACCGACGGCGACGGGCTGACCGATGACGTCGAGGGTGTCATCGGCACCAACCCGAACAACCCGGACAGTGACGGCGACGGGACCGGGGACGGCCAGGAGGACGCCGACGGCGACGGCCTGACCAACCTCGAGGAGGTCACCGGCTCCGAGAACGACCGCTACGACAACGAGCCCACCGACCCGACCGACGCCGACTCCGACGACGACGGGCTCACCGACGGCCAGGAGGTCGACCTCACCGGCACCGACCCCAACACCGCCGACACCGACGGCGACGGCACCTCCGACGCCGCCGAGGACCCCGACGGCGACGGCCTGACCAACCTGCAGGAGGTCAGCGGCTCCGAGAACGACGCCTTCGACGACGAGCCCACCAAGCCGCTGGTCGCCGACAGCGACGGCGACGGCCTCGACGACGGCGAGGAGACCTCCGGCTCGGAGAACGACGCCTTCGCCAACGCCCCGACCGACCCGAACGCCGCCGACACCGACGGTGGGGGCGTGCCCGACGGCGACGAGGTGACCAGCACCGGTCCCACCGACCCGGCCACGAACCCCAACAACGCGGCCGACGACGTGCTCGACCCCGCCGGTGACGCCGACCAGGACGGCGTGACCAACGGCGACGAGGTCTCCGGTGACGCCAACGACGGCTACGACAACGAGCCCACCGACCCGCGCGACCCCGACTCCGACGACGACGGGCTCACCGACGGCCAGGAGATCAACGAGACCGCGACCGACCCCAACACCGCCGACACCGACGGCGACGGCACCTCCGACGCCGCCGAGGACCCCGACGGCGACGGCCTGACCAACCTCGAGGAGGTCAGCGGGTCCGAGAACGACGCCTTCGACAACGAGCCCACCGACCCGCTGGTCGCCGACACCGACGGTGGTGGCGTCGAGGACGGCGACGAGCTCGCAGCCGGCACCGACCCCAATGACCCGCTCGACGACCTGCCCCTGGACGACCAGGACCAGGACGGTCTCACCGACGCCGAGGAGCTGGTGGAGGGCACCGACCCGACTGATCCGGACACCGACGGTGACGGGCTGCTCGACGGCGAGGAGGTCAACACGGTGGGCACCGACCCGCTGGACCCCGACACCGACTCCGACGGGCTGAACGACGGCCGCGAGGTGAACACCGTCGGGACCGACCCGCTGGACGCGGACAGCGACTCCGACGGGCTGAGCGACGGCCGCGAAGTCAACAACGTCGGCAGCGACCCGCTGGACAAGGACACCGACGGTGACCGGCTGAACGACGGCCAGGAGGTCACGCGGTTCAAGACCGACCCCACCCGCAAGGACACCGACCGGGACGGCCTGAACGACCGGGTCGAGGTCAAGGGCAGCGCCAACAAGCGCTACGACAAGTGCCCGACCAACCCGAACCGCAAGGACTCCGACAAGGACGGGCTGACCGACCGCCAGGAGATCAAGCGCTTCGGCACCGACCCCTGCACCAAGGACACCGACCAGGGCGGGGCGAGCGACGGCAAGGAGGTCAAGGCCGGCAGCGACCCGCTCGACCCGCGCAGCACCCCGGGCAACCCCTGAGCCGGGACCAGGCGCACACCACCGGGGAGGGGACCCAGACCGCACCATGGCGGGGCGGGGCTCCCCCCGGGCCACCTGTGGCCCGGGGGGAGTCTGGGGTCTCCCCGTGCCTGCGGCCGGTCCAGTCTGGGCCGGGGCTTGCCCCTAGGCCTCAGCAGGCGTGCAGGTCGCGGGCCCGGGCCATGACGAGCAGCCGCTCGTGGGCGGCGTCGCTCACCGGGTTGCTCCCCCGCCGGGTGGCCAGCTCGACCACCGCGACGAGGTCGGCCGCCCGGGCCAGGTCCAGCGCGAGGTCCGCCGCCACACCGCGACGGACGGCCACGGTGTCCAGCACCGCCTCGACGTACGCCGGGGAACGCTGCTCGCGCAGCAGGTTCCCGAGGTCGGCCCACGGGGACCCGGCGTGGGCGAACTCCCAGTCCAGGACCCCGGTGACCAGCACCCGGTCGTCCTCGGTGGTCGCCAGCAGGAGGTTCTTGGCGTTGAGGTCGCCGTGGACGAGCACGGCCCCCGGCCCCTCCCGCGCCGCGTCCTGCAGCACGTCGTCGGCGTCCCCGGCGAGCCCGAGCACCGCATCGCGGTCCGCGGCCACCAGGTCGAGGCGCGGGACCAGCTCCGCGACGAGGTCGACGAGGGAACCGGCGTCCCACGGCGGCTCCCAGGACGCGAGGGTCAGCTGCTCGTCGACGAACCGCCCGGCGCGCGGCTGCACCGCGCCGGCCAAGCGCGCCACCACCTCCCCCAGCACCCGACCCGCCGCGGCGAGCGCGGGCTCGTCGAGCCGCGGCAGCAGCAGGTCGCCGCGCACGCCGGGCAGGTGCTGGGTCAGCAGCAGCCCCGGCGCGCCGCCGTCCGGGTCGCCCGCGCGGGTCTCGAGGACCTCCGGCACGGGCGCGCACCCGGCGAGCACCCTCCGTCCGAGGCGCAGCACCGCCGCGTCCCTGGCCGCCGCGTCACCGTCCTCGGGCGGGTAGACCCGCACCACGGTGCGCTCCCCCGCCACCGTCCCGAGGAAGGTCCGGCCCGACCAGCCGCCCTCCAGCGGCTCCAGGTGCAGGCCGAGGGCCGGCTCCGGCGGGTGGTCCGCGGGGTGGTCCGCGGGGTGGTCCGACATGCGCAGGACTCTGCCATCCGATGCGCCCGCCACGTAGCGTGCTCCCCATGGCCCGTCCCCCTGCCGCCGTGCTCGTCGACGCCGCACTGCTGCCGTGGCGACTCACCGTCGCCGCCACCCAGACCACCCTGCAGCTCGGGAACCTCGTCGCCCCCGACGGGCCGATCCGCCGTCCCGGCGGCTACGCCGACCTGGTGCTGCGGGTCATCGGCGAGCGCGGGTACGCCGAGCAGCTGGTGGACCTGCTCACCGACGAGGACGGCCCGATGCGGCTGGCCACGGTGGTGAACGAGCTCACCGCGCCGGACCGGCCGCTGGGCCGGATGCTCTCGCGGGACGGGGTGCTCGACCGGCTGCTGGCGGAGGACGGTCCGCTGACCCGGCTGCTGGCGCGCGACGGCGTGCTCGACCGGCTGCTCTCGGAGGACGGACCGCTGGACCGGCTGCTCGGCGAGGGCGGCGCGCTGGACCGGGTCGTGGCCGAGGAGGGCGTGCTCGAGCAGTTGCTGAAGGCCGGTGGTCCCGTGGACCGGCTCACCCAGCCCGGCGGGCTGCTCGAGCTGGTGCTGCGCCCCGGCGGCCTGGCCGACCGGATGCTGGAGGACGACGGGTTCGTGGAGCGGCTGCTCGCCGACGGCGGGACCCTGGACCAGCTCGTGGCCCTCGGCGACACCCTGGAGGCGATCCAGCCGCGGTTGGCCGAGCTCACCCAGATCGTGCCCACGCTCTCCTCCTCGGCCGACGCGCTGCACAAGGCGGTCGGACCGCTGGGCGACCTCGCCGGCCGGCTGCCGCTCAACCGCAGGCGCACGGCGCTGCCGGCGCCGGCCGGCTCCCAGGCGTGAGCCTGCCGCCCGTCACCCCGGACTCCCGCGACCACCCGCCGCTGCCGCCGGTGCGGGTGGAGCGCCGGGCCGTCGACGAGGCGGAGTCCCGCGCCGCCAACGGCCCGGACTGGGACCGGTACGCCGACGACTACCAGGCCACGCACGGGGAGTTCCTCGGGAACGACGGCTTCGTCTGGGGTCCCGAGGGCCTCACCGAGGAGTCCGCGGGGATCCTCGGCGACGTGCGCGACCGGGACGTGCTCGAGGTCGGCTCCGGTGCCGGGCAGTGCTCGCGCTGGGTGCGCTCGCGCGGCGGCCGCGGGGTGGGCCTGGACCTCTCGCACCGCCAGCTGCAGCACTCCCGTCGCCTCGACGAGGCCACCGGGGTGCCGGTGCCCTCGGTGCGCGGCACCGCGACGGCACTCCCGTTCCGCGACGGCTCCTTCGACAAGGTGTTCTCCGCGTTCGGGGCGCTGCAGTTCGTCGCCGACCTCGACGACGCGGTCGCGGAGGTGGCGCGGGTGCTGCGGCCCGGCGGCCGCTTCGCCTTCTCCATCACCCACCCGACGCGGTGGATGTTCCCCGACGACCCCGGACCCGAGGGCCTGGTCGCCTCCCAGGATTACTGGGACCGCACGCCGTACGTCGAGGTCGACGAGGCCACCGGACGGGTGTCCTACGTGGAGCACCACCGCACGCTCGGCGACTGGGTCGCGGTGCTGGCGGGTCGGGGGTTCCGGATCACCGACCTGCTGGAGCCGCAGTGGCCCGAGGGGCACGAGCGGGTCTGGGGCGGCTGGTCAGGCACCCGGGGCCGGATCGGCCCGGGCACGGCCGTCTTCGGCTGCGACCTCGACGCCTGAGGCAGGCCCGGACACGGGCCCGCATGCGACCGGGGCCGCACCCGTCGTACGACAGGTGCGGCCCCGGGCGCTACGTGCGGGTCAGCGACCGGCGCCGGCCATCTCCCGCGGGTGGTGCGCGGCGGGAGCCTGCTCGCGGCGGCGCACCAGGACCAGGCCGACCACGAGGAGGATCGGGCCGCCGATGAGCCCGACGAGCGGGATCGTGGAGGTGACCAGCGTCAGCAGCGACATGTTGTCGCGTGCGTCCGCCGCGGACTCGAGGACCTGGTCGTCGGTGAAGGCGAGCTGGAGGTCGAGGACGGGGGTGCCGTTCTCGAGCCAGCGCTGCTGGTTCTCGGTCTGGTTGAGGATCGCGCCGGTCATCGGCTCGACCCAGATCTCCTTGGAGGTGGAGTAGAAGCCGTTGGTGTCCGCAGCCACCTCGGCGGCGTTGCGGGTCACGGTGACGGAGTAGACGTAGACCTCGATGCCGTCGACCTCGTCGACGCGGTCGAACTCGGCGTCGACGGTGCGGCCCAGGGTGCCGTCCCAGTAGGGGTAGGTCTCCTGCTGGGCGTCGAAGGGCCACTTGTTGACCAGGCCCTCGTGCGGGGTGGCGTCGGCCGGGAGGTCGATGCCCTCGTTGACGGCCAGACCGGTGTGGCGGTCGGTGGCGAAGACGTCGACACCGGCGGTGATCATGTCCGCCGAGCCGTCCTCGCAGACACGCTCGCCGCCGCGGTCGATCATCACGCAGCTCGACGAGACCCAGGCGACGGTGTCGTCGGTGGACACCTCGCTGTCGGTCTTCGACACGCTGATCGCGTAGATCGGGTTGCGCACGAGCTCGCCCGTCGAGACGTCGATCTTGCCCGCCTCGCCATCGAGGTAGGTCGTGGTGTTCACGTCGAGCGGGGTCCGCTCCACGACACCAGGGGCCCAGACGAGGCCGAGCAACCCGGCGACGACGAGGAACCCTCCAAGGCCGATGCAGATACGGCCGATCCAGCTACGCACAATTCCCTCCCCAGAGAAGTCCATCCCCTCCCCGAGGACGGACACGCATCTGTTCCACGCTACTGCACCTCGCAGGATTTCGTGGCATCCGCCACAAGTCCGCAGAACCTCCGGCGCGCCGCTGTGCCACACTCGCGCCGTGCTGACGCAGGACTCGGGGACCCCGCGCGACGGCCCAGGAGGCCCCGAGGGCGCAGCCGGCGGGCCGGTCGAGGAGTCCCGCACCGTGGAGACGGTCTGGATCGTCGGCCTGCTGCTGGTGGCTCTCCACACCGCCGGACGTGCCTGGGCGCTCTACGGCTCGTGGTTCTACAACGACGACCACCGCCTGGCCCACGACGCCCTCGCGACGACGTCCCCGCTGGACCTCCTCGAGCCCTTCGACTCCCAGCTGATGCCCCTGGGGCGGGCGCTGGTCTGGCTGGCGACGGCGTCGGGCCAAGAGAGCTGGGGCGTGGCGGCGACCGGCACGGTGGTGACCTCGGCGCTGGCCGGCGTGGCCTGCCTGGTCGCCCTCGTGGCGCTCTTCGGCGCCCGGCCGGCAGTGCTGGCGCTGCTGACCCTCTACCTCACCTCGGCGCTCGTGCTGCCCGCGACGATGTGGTGGGCGGCCGCGCTCAACCAGGTGCCGCTGCAGGCGGTGGTGTGGGCCTGCGTCGCGACCTGGGTGACCTACCTGCGCACCGGTCGGCTGCACTGGCTCGCGGCCACCGGTGGGCTGCTCGTGCTCGGCTTCGCGGCGTACGTCAAGACGGCGCTGGTGCTGCTGCTGCTCGCCGCGCTGCTGCTCGGCTGGTTCGTCGAGGGCGGCCCGGTCCGCCGGGTCCGCGAGGCCGTGCGCCGCGCCTGGCCGGCCGCGCTGGCGCTGGGCGCGCTCGCGGCGGCGTACGCCGTCTACTACTCCGCCCGGGTCTCCCAGCCCTTCGACGACGGCGGCGACTCCGTCGCGTGGGACCTGGCCCGGGAGATGCTGCTGACCTCCCTGCCCACCGGTCTGCTGGGCGGGCCGTGGCGCTGGGCCACCGCCAACCCCCCGGTCAGCACCGCCGACCCGCCGCTGGCCGCCGTGGTCGCGAGCTGGGCGGCCCTGGTGCTGCTCGTCGTCGCGCTGGCGCGCCTGCGCGTGGGCACGGGCCGGGCGTGGGTGCTGCTCGGCGGCTACGTCCTCGTCGCCTACCTCCTGGTGCTCACCAGTCGGGCGCAGATCGTCGGTGGCGTCATCGGCACCGAGCTGCGCTACCTCACCGACGTGCTGCCCGTGGCGGTGCTGTGCCTGGGCCTGGCGACCCTCGAGGTGCGCGGGGCTCCCGGTTCCAGTGCCCCACGGCCCGGGACGCAGGACGGCCGGCTTGCGCGGACCGGGCGACCGCTCGCCCTGGTCCTGGCGGCGGTGGTGGCCGTGGGCGGCATCGGCTCCTCGTGGCGCTACGTCGCCACCTGGCACGAGGACAACCCGGGTCGCGACTACCTCACGACCGCGCAGTTGGACCTGGCCGGCGAGGGGGCGACCGACCTGGTGGACCAGGTCGTCCCGTCCTCGGTGATGGCCGGGTTCGTCTTCCCGAGCAACACCACGCCGTACCTCCTGCCGCTGCTCGTCGACAACGCACGCTTCCCCGAGGCCAGCGCGGAGCTGCACCTGCTGGACGAGGACGGTTCGGTCGTGCGGGCGCAGGTCGACCCCGTCACCACCAGCGAACCGGGCCCGGAGGAGTCCTGCGGCTGGCGCATCCGCCAGTCCCCGCGCGCGATCCCGCTCGAGCAGGGCACCATCGACCTCGTGTGGTGGCTGCGGATCGGCTACCTGTCATCGTTCGACGGCGAGGTGGAGGTGGTCGTGGCCGACTCGGAGCCCGTGCTCGCGCCCGTCACCCAGGGCCTGGGCGAGGTGCTCGTGCGCGTCGAGGGGGCCTTCGACGCAGTGGAGCTCGGGGGCCTGCCCGCGGGTCAGACGCTGTGCGTCGACGAGATCGAGGTCGGCGAGCTGGAGGAGGACCGGTGACCGTCTCCCCGCCCGAGGTCGTGGACGAGACCTTCCCGCACGTCGACGCACTACGCGCCGTGGGGGCGCTGGCGGTGCTGACCACGCACGTGGGCTTCTGGTCCGCCAGCTACCAGCGCGACGGCACGGTCGGCGCCCTGATCGCCCGGCTGGACGTCGGCGTCGCGCTCTTCTTCGTGCTCAGCGGCTTCCTGCTCTCCCGCGGCTGGCTGGTGCGGGCCCTCGCGGGTCGACCGGCTCCGGCGACGGGGCACTACCTGTGGAAGCGCGCGCTGCGCATCCTGCCGGTGTACGTCGTCACCGCGACCCTCGCGCTGGCGCTCATCGACGCCAACGCCGAGCTCGGGTGGGGCAACCGCGTGGCGACGTACCTGCTGGCCTCGACGCTGGTCGACCCCACGTTCCCGGCAGGGCTCACGCACATGTGGAGCCTCGCGGTCGAGCTGCACTTCTACCTCCTGCTGCCGCTGCTGATGCTCGTGGCGGTGGGTCGGCGGCTGCGCCCGGCCCGGCTGCTCGCCGCGTTGGGGGTGCTGGTGGCCGTCTCGGTGTGGTGGCACCTCGACGGGGCCGCCCGGGTCGGCGGCGACCGGATGATCGCCACGCCCCAGTGGCTGCCCGGATACCTCGACTGGTTCGCGGTCGGGATCGGCCTGGCGCTGGCCTCGGTGCTCCACCGCGCCGGCCGCGGCGGCCGGGTCGTCGCCGCGCTGCGCACGCTCGCGGCCCAGCCGGGCGTGTGCTGGCTGCTCGCACTGGGGCTGCTGCTGGTCTCCACCACCCCCCTGGCCGGCCCGCTGGTGCTGGCTCCCCCGACGGACGCCGAGGCCCTGACCAAGAACCTGCTGTACGCCGCCATCGGCGGCCTGGTCGTGCTGCCCGCGGTGCTGCGCGACCCTCCCGCGGAGCCGGCCGTCTTCGACCGGATCCTGCTGCACCCGGCGGCGCGGCACCTGGGCCACACGTCGTACGGGCTGTTCTGCCTGCACGTGCCGGTGCTGCACCTGGTGGTGGCCCTGACCGCCTGGGACGTCTTCACCGCGCCGTTCTGGCCGCTGTGGCTGCTGACCACCGCGGTGAGCCTGGTGGCCGCGGAGCTGGCCTACCGGCTGGTCGAGCGGCCGGCGCTGCGCCTGAAGGGGCGCCACCCGCTGAGCCGCCGCCGCCCGGGGTCCCCCGCGAGCACGAGCGCGCCGACGAGCGGCACCAGCACGAGGTAGGACGGCCAGGCGAGGGTGCCGGCCCAGCCGTCGGGGGCGGCCCACGGCCGCACGGCGTACGCCGCACCGACCGCCACGAGCGGGGCCGCCAGCACCCACGGGGCGGCGTCGCGGGCGCGGCGCG
>CAEZYQ010000031.1_pt1 | contig 36900 bp, 30 predicted proteins | sample 7265561 | NCBI WGS metagenome assembly CAEZYQ01 (sample SAMEA6813939, study PRJEB35770) | uncultured Nocardioides sp. | biome: Freshwater; feature: Freshwater reservoir; material: water | place: Czech Republic | collected 2017-04-14 | depth 30m m | reverse complement strand
ATCCGACGCTGCCTCAAGCGCTACATCACAAGGCAACTCCACCGAACTCTCACCAGCGCGACCCCAGGCACCCTCCAGGCCCACGCCCCCGCTGCCGCTTGACACGACATAGAAGCATCGCTCGCTGGCGCTCGCTGCTCGACCATCGAGGGCGCCGGGAGGCCCCCGTCAACTCCGGGGGACCTAGGTCCCGCAGGCCCGGTCCGAGGGTCCGTCGGGGCGGGTACCTCCGGCCGTGCCGGTGACCCCGGGCCGCCCACGAGGGTGGGGGCGTGGACCTCGACGCCCTCGACATCGCCCGCTGGCAGTTCGCCATCACCACCGTCTACCACTTCCTCTTCGTCCCGATCACGATCGGTCTCTCCGCGATGGTCGCGGGCTACCAGACCGCGTGGCTGCGGACGGGGAACGAGCAGTGGCTGCGGCTGACGAAGTTCTTCGGGAAGCTCTTCCTCATCAACTTCGCGCTCGGCCTGGTGACCGGGATCGTGCAGGAGTTCCAGTTCGGGATGAACTGGTCGGACTACTCCCGCTTCGTCGGTGACGTCTTCGGCGCCCCGCTGGCGATCGAGGGACTGCTCGCCTTCTTCCTGGAGTCGACCTTCCTCGGCCTGTGGATCTTCGGCTGGGACCGGCTGCCGCGACTGCTGCACGCGAGCTGCATGTGGCTGGTCCACCTCGGGACCCTCTTCTCGGCGTACTTCATCCTGGCCGCCAACTCGTTCATGCAGAACCCGGTCGGCTACGAGTACAACCCGGAGACCGGGCGCGCGGAGCTGACCGACTTCCTCGCGGTGATGACCAATCAGGTCCAGCTCGTGACCTTCCCGCACGTCATCGCGGCGGCCTACATGACCGGGGGCGCGTTCGTGGTCGGCGTGGCGCTGTGGCAGCTGGTCCGCGCGAAGGGGACCGAGGGCAGCGCCGACCGGCCGATGTACCGCACGGCAGCCCGCTCGGGTGCCTGGGTGCTGCTGGTCGCCGGTCTCGCGGTCACGGTCTCCGGCGACGTGCAGGGCAAGATCATGACCGAGGTCCAGCCGATGAAGATGGCCGCGGCCGAGGCGCTCTACGAGACCGAGCAGCCGGCGGCGTTCTCGGTGTTCACGATCGGGACGCCGGACGGGAAGACGGAGAAGTTCTCGGTCACGATCCCGAACCTGCTCTCCTTCCTCGCCACGGGCGACCCCGAGGGCGAGGTGGAGGGCATCAACCCGCTGCGCGAGCAGTACGTCGCGACGTACGGCCAGGACCCCGGCGCGAGCTACTACAGCGCGGGCGACTACACGCCGTACATCCCGCTGACCTACTGGTCCTTCCGCTTCATGATGGGCCTGGGCTTCGCCGGCATGGCGGGCGGCCTGGCGGTGCTGTGGGCGACCCGCCGCGGCCGTGCGCCGACCGCGCAGCGCTGGACCTGGGTGGCGGTCGGCCTGCCGCTGATGCCGTTGCTGGCCAACTCCTTCGGCTGGATCTTCACCGAGATCGGCCGCCAGCCGTGGGCGGTCTTCGGCCTCATGACGACCGAGCAGTCGGTCTCGCCGGGGGTCAGCGCCACCGAGATGCTGCTCTCGCTGCTCACCCTCACCGCCCTGTACGGCGTGCTGGCGGTCGTCGAGCTGAAGCTGCTGCTCGGTGCCATCGCCAAGGGCGCGGACCCCTACGTCGAGCCGGTGCTGCGCGACGACGACAACGACCCCGACCGGCCGCTGGCCTTCGCGTACTGAGGGCTGAGGAGAAACACCATGGAGCTCACGACCGTCTGGTTCTGCCTGATCGCCGTCCTGTGGATCGGCTACTTCGCCCTCGAGGGCTTCGACTTCGGGGTCGGCATCCTCATGCCCGTGCTCGGCCGCGACGAGCGTCGCCGCCGGGTCCTGCTCAACACCATCGGCCCCGTCTGGGACGGCAACGAGGTGTGGGTGCTGGTGGCCGGCGGCGCGACCTTCGCCGCGTTCCCCGAGTGGTACGCCACGCTCTTCAGCGGCTTCTACCTGCCGCTGCTGCTCATCCTGGTCGCACTGATCGTGCGCGGGATGGCCATCGAGTACCGCCACAAGCGCGACGACGCCACCTGGCGCGCCCGCTGGGACCGCGCGCTGTTCTGGGGCTCGCTGGTGCCGGCGCTGCTGTGGGGCGTGGCCTTCGGCAACATCGTCGGCGGCGTGCCGATCGACGCCGACCTGGAGTACGCCGGTGGCTTCCTGACCCTGCTCAACCCCTACGCCCTCCTGGGCGGACTGACCACACTGTCGCTCTTCGTCACCCACGGCGCGATGTTCGTCGCGCTGAAGACCGACGGGCCGATCCGGCACGACGCGCGGGTCCTGGCGACCCGCTCGGGCCTGGTCACGGCGGTCGTGGCGGTCGCCTTTCTCGCCTGGACCCAGCTCGACACGGGCTCCATCGCCTCGGCCCTACTCTTCGTCCTCGCCGCAGTCGCGCTGCTGGCGGGGGTCGCCGCCGCCGGTGCCGGCCGCGAGGGCTGGGCCTTCCTCGGCACGTTCGTCACGATCGCCCTCGCGGTGGCGGGGCTCTTCGTCGCGCTCTTCCCCGACGTCATGCCGACCACGCTCGCCGACGGCACCTCGCTGACGACGACCAACGCAGCCGCCACTGCCTACACGCTGAAGATCATGACCGTCGTGGCGGTCGTGTTCACCCCGGTCGTGCTGGCCTACCAGGCGTGGACCTACTGGGTCTTCCGCAAGCGGATCGCCGTGCACCACATCCCCGAGCCCGTGCTGGCCGGCGACCGGCCCGGCGACCGGCCCGCGGACGGCCGCGCCGACGCCGCCCGATGAGCGCTGCGGGCTCCATGCGGCCGACCGACCCACGCCTGCTCCGCATGCTCGTCCCCGCGCGGGGTGCGCTGGTCGGTGTCGTCGCCGCCGGGGTGGTCGGCGCGCTGCTCGTGGTCGCGCAGGCCTTCGCGGTGACCGGGCTGGTCGTGGCGGCGGTCGAGGGTCGGTTCTCACCGGGCTGGGCTGCTGCGGTCGCCGGCCTGCTGGCGGCCCGCGGGCTGGTCGGCTGGGTCTCCGACGCGGCCGCGGCCCGGGCTGCGGCCGCGGTCGGCTCCGACGTACGACGGCGGCTGACCGCGTCCGTGCTGGCCCGACCGGGACGTGACTCGTCCGCGGACGCGGTGCTGGTGACCCGTGGGGTGGCCGCGCTAGAGCCGTACCTGACCCGCTACCTGCCGGCCCTCGTGCTCGCCGCGGTGCTCCCCGGGCTGACCGTCCTGGCGATGCTCAGCCAGGACTGGATCGCGGCGCTGGTCGTCGTGTGCACGCTGCCACTGGTGCCGGTCTTCGGCGCGCTGGTCGGGCTCGCCACGCGCGACCACGCCCAGCGGCAGTGGCGCGCGCTGTCGTCGCTGTCGGGGCACTTCCTCGACGTCGTGCGGGGTCTGCCCACGCTGGTGGCGTTCCGGCGGGCGCGGGCGCAGTCGGCCCGGATCGCCGAGGTCACCGATGCCTACCGACGCTCGACCCTGCAGACCCTGCGGGTGGCCTTCCTGTCCTCGGGCGTGCTCGAGCTGGTCGCGACCATCTCGGTCGCCCTGGTCGCCGTCGTCGTGGGCCTGCGGCTGGCCGAGGGTGGGCTGGACCTGCGCACCGCGCTGGTCGTGCTGCTGCTCGCCCCCGAGGCGTACTGGCCGCTGCGCCGTGTCGGCGCGGAGTTCCACGCCGCCGCCGAGGGCGTCGCCGTGGTCGAGCAGGTGAGCGCGCTCCTGGACGGGACCGGACCCTGCGGTCGAGCAGGCGAGCGCCAGCGAGCCGTCGTCGAGACCCCGGCTCTCCCTGCTCCAGGTGCGAGCGGAGCGAGCCACGAGACCTCGACCAGACGCGCCGCGCTCACCGCCCACGACCTGACCGTCGTCCGCCCCGGCCGCACCACCCCCGTCCTGGACGCCCTGAGCCTCACCATCGAGCCGACCGGCGTCACGGCCCTCACCGGCCCCAGCGGCTGCGGCAAGTCGACCCTGCTCGCCGTGCTCGCCGGTCTGCTCGAGCCCACGTCGGGGGAGGTCGAGGTGCCGCCCGCAGCGGACGTCGCCTGGCTGCCCCAGCGGCCGGGGTTCGTGGAGGGGACGGTCGCGGACAACCTGCGCCTCGCGGACCCGCACGCCAGCGAGGCGCGGCTCTGGGCGGCGCTGGAGCAGGTCGCGCTGGCCGAGCGGGTCCGGGCGCTGCCCGAGGGCCTGGACACCCCCGTCGGCGAGGACGCGGCACGGTTCTCCGCCGGCGAGCGGGCCCGGCTGGCGATGGCCCGCGCGGTCGTCTCCGACCGGCCGTGGGTGCTGCTCGACGAGCCGACCGCCCACCTGGACCCGGTCACCACCCGGGTCCTCACCGACACCATCGCCGAGCTCGGCCGCACACGGGGGGTCGTCGTGGTCGCCCACGACCCCGCCGTCGTGGCCGTCGCGGACCGGGAGCTGCGGCTGCCGGCGCGAGGTGCGGGTCGTGTGGCCCAGGACGCGAGGGAGCGCGTCGTGGGGCCTCGACCCGCACCTCGACCCGAGTCCCGACGCTCTGACGTGGCCGAGGGGGCCGGCGGTTCCACCCCGGCCACCACCACCGGCCGCGGCCTGGCCCTGGCGACCCTCCTCGGCACCCTGGCCAGCCTGTCGGGGGTGGCGCTGACCGCGACGGCCGGCTGGCTGATCGTGCAGTCCTCCACGCACCCGCCGGTGCTGACGCTGATGGTGGCGATCGTGGGGGTGCGGACCTTCGGGCTCGCGCGCCCGGTGCTCCGGTACGCCGAGCGGCTGCGATCCCACGACACGGTCCTGCGGCTGCTGGCGAGTCGGCGGGTGGCGGTCTACGACGCGCTGGTGCCGCTCGTCCCCGGACGACTGGACCGTCGCCGCGGCGACCTGCTCACCGCGCTCGTGGACGACGTGGACGCCGGGCTGGACCGGGAGCTGCGGGTGCGGATGCCGGTCCGGACCGCGGCGGCCGTCCTCGCGGTCGCGGCCGCGGTCACGACCGCGTGGGCGGCCCCGGCCGGGCTCGGCGTCGCGCTCGTGGGGCTCGGCGGGGCTGCGGCGTACCTCCTCGCGCGGGTGGGTGCCGCCCGTGCCGAGCGCGAGCAGGTCGCGCTGCGCGCGCGGCTGGCCGAGCGCGTCGTCGCCACGACCCGGCTGGCCGAGGAGCTGACCACGTGGCAGGCCGTCGACCGGGCCGTCGCGGGGGTGGGGGAGACCTCCGACGCGCTCGGCGCCTCGTCGCGGCGCTCGGCCCGGTGGCTGGGTGCGGCACGGGCGCTGGTGCTCGCCGCCACGGGCCTCGGCGTCGTCGCCGTGGCCGCACTGGTCGGGCCGGGTGCGGTGGGCGCCCCGGTGCTCGCGCTGCTCCTGCTGGTGCCGCTCGCGCTGGCGGACGTGGTGCTGCCGCTCGCGGACGCCGGGGCGCTCTCGGCCCGCACGGCCGCGGCCGCGGCTCGGGTCGACGCGCTGCTCGCCGGCGCAGCGGGGCCGGCCGACCCCGCGGAGCCGGTGCGACCGTCCGCCACAGCGGGGAGCGCCGTGGCGCTGGACGACGTGGGTGCCGGTTGGGGGGCGGCACCCGCGTTCGAGGGGCTGGACCTGCGGCTAGAGGAGGGCGACCGGGTCGCGCTCGTCGGGCCCAGCGGCTGCGGCAAGAGCACGGTCGCCGCGCTGCTGCTGCGGTTCCTGGAGGCGCGGGCGGGCACGGTCGCCCTGGGCGGGGTGCCGCTGCCGGCGCTCGCGGCCGACGACGTACGCCGTCGGGTCGGGCTGGTCGACGACGACCCGCACCTGTTCGCGACGACGCTCGTCGAGAACGTGCGGCTCGCGCGCCCCGAGGCCGCCGACCACGAGGTCGAGGCGGCGTTGCGGCGTGCGTGCCTGGGGGAGTGGCTCGACCAGCTGCCCGAGGGGCTCGGGACCTGGCTCGGCGAGGGGCACGACGGCGTCTCCGGGGGCGAGCGCGCGCGGATCGCGATCGCCCGCTCGCTGCTCGCCGACCAGCCGGTGCTGGTGCTCGACGAGCCGACCGCGCACCTGGACGAGGCGACCGCGCAGGACCTGGCCGAGGAGGTGCTCGGCGACCCGGGACGCAGCGTCCTGTGGATCACCCACGGCACGGCCGGTCTCGACCTGGTGCAGGAGGTGGTAGAGATGGCGGGACGACCGACGACCCCGTCCCGAGGAGCCACCGCATGTCCGAGAGCGCCGATCGCCTGATCCGAGTGTTCCTCCTCGACGACCACGAGGTCGTGCGGGAGGGGCTGCGGGCCCTGCTCGAGAGCACCGGCACGATCGAGGTCGTGGGGGAGGCCGGCACCGCCGCCGAGGCGACCGCCCGCATCCCCGCGCTGCACCCCGACGTCGCCGTGCTCGACGCCCGCCTGCCCGACGGTTCCGGCATCGAGGTGTGCCGCGGGGTCCGCGCGGTCGACCCGTCCATCCGGGCGCTGATCCTGACGTCGTACGACGACGACGAGGCGCTGTTCGCCGCGATCATGGCCGGCGCCGCGGGCTACGTCCTCAAGGACGTCAAGGGCCTGGACCTGGTCGCCGCCATCAAGCAGGTCGCCGACGGCAACTCCCTCATCGACCCCGCGCTCACCGCCCGGGTCCTCGAGCGCGTCCGCAACGGCCCGGCCACCGCCCCCGAGCTCGCCGACCTCACCGAGCAGGAGCTCAAGCTGCTCGCGCTGATCGCCGAGGGCCTCACCAACCGTCAGATCGGCGAGCGGATGTTCCTGGCCGAGAAGACGGTCAAGAACTACGTCTCCTCCATCCTGGCCAAGCTCGGCCTCGAGCGCCGTACCCAGGCCGCCGTCCTCGCCTCCAAGCTCCTCGGCCCCGACGGCCGCCCCCGCTGACCCGTCGCGTCTTCAGTGGTGAGCCGCCGCGTCTTCGGTGGTGAGCCGCCGCGTCCTCGTCCGGCCTGGAGGTTGGGGCGGGTCGGCCCCGAAGATGGGGCGGGTCAGCGCGGGCCCGGGGGAGTCAGTCGCGGAGCGGGACGCGCCAGGTGAAGACCGAGCCGCCCCCGTCGCGGCGGGCCAGCGACGAGGTGCCGCCGAGGCCGGCGGCGCGGCCGCGGGCGTTGCGCAGCCCGCTGTGGGAGGCGCCCTCGGTGGGGCCGACGCCGTCGTCGGCGACCTCGAGCAGCAGCTCCCCGTCGACGGCGTGCACCAGCACGTGCGCCGACGTGGCCTCGGCGTGGCGGGAGAGGTTGGACAGCGCCTCGCGCAGGACCGGGACGAGGTGCTCCCGCACGCGGTCGGGTACGGCGGTGTCGACCGGCCCCTCGACCCGGACGACCGGGGTCCAGGCCAGCACCCGGGCGTACTCCCGCACGAGGCCCCGCACCTCCGCCTGCAACGAGGCTCCGCCGGTGTGGCGCAGCTCGAAGATCGTGCCGCGGATGTCACGCACCACCTGGTCGAGGTCGTCCACGGCCTTGCCGATCCGCGCGGTGAGGGCCGGGTCCGCGACGCCGCTGGAGACCGCCTGCAGGGTCAGCCCGGTCGCGAAGAGCCGCTGGATCACCGTGTCGTGGAGGTCGCGGGCGATCCGTTCGCGGTCGGAGATGACCGCGAGCTCGGCGCGGTCCGCGACGGCCTGGGCGCGGTCGAGCGCGAGCGCGGCCTGGTCCGCGAAGGAGATGAGCAGCTCGCGCTCCTCGAGCTCCAGCACGTTGTGCTCGTCGCCGAAGAAGGTGATGAGCGCGGTCGGGTCGGTCAGGTGCGCCCGCAGCGGCACGACGAGGGCGCGTTGCCGACCCGTGTCGACGTCGACCGGCTCCTCGACCCCCGCGCCGACGCGCTCGAGCACCGTGACGATCTCCCCGCGCAGGACCTCGGGGTCCGAGCCCGCCGCCGCCAGCACGGCACTGTCGGCGGCCGCGGCCGGCTCGCCCGAGGTGTGCACGACGGCGGTCCCGCGGGCCCGACCGACCGAGAGCGCAGCGTGCGCGATCCGCTGCAGCGCGACCCGGGTGTCCAGCGGCGGCTGGAGGTCGTCGACGAGCTCGGCGGCGGCCTGCAGCCACTGCCGCCGGCGCTCGCTGAGGGTGTAGGCACGGGCGTTCTCGATGACGAAGCCGGCCGCCGAGGCCAGCGCCTCGACGAGCAGGGTGTCACCCTCGTCGAACTGCCCGTGCGCCTTCTCGGTCAGGTAGAGGTTGCCGAAGACGGTGCCGCGGATCCGCACGGGCACGCCCAGGAAGGAGCGCATCGGCGGGTGGTCGGCCGGGAAGCCGTAGCTCTCGGGGTGCCGGGTGAGGTCCTCCAGCCGGAGCGGTTCGGGGTGCTTGATGAGCAGGCCGAGGATGCCGCGGCCGTGCGGCGGGGCGCCGATCGCCTCGCGCTCGTGCGGGTCCAGGCCGTGGGTGATGAACTCGACCAGGTTGCCGTCGGGGCCGATGACCCCCACCGCGCCGTACCTCGCGTCGGTCAGCTGGCAGGCGGCCTCCACGATGCGCGAGAGCACGCTCGTGAGGTCCAGGTCGCTGGCGATCGCCACGACGGCGTCGAGCAGCGCCTGCGCTGAATCGGAGAGCTCCGGGCTGCGGAAGGGCACCCGCCCAGTCTGGGGCACGAGGCGCTCCGCCGGGTGCGGACCGATCAGCGCGTTCACACGACGCGGCGGCAGGGCACCTCGTGCAGCGGCTCCCAGCCGTTGCCGAGGCGGCGTCCGGAGACCTCCTCGAGGCGGATGCCGAGGTGGAGCGTCCGGGAGCCCGAGGCCCACGGCCGCGGCTGCCAGGTGCGGCGGATCTGCTCCAGCGCCTCCGGGTCGGAGATGACCTCGGCCCGCCCCCGGACCACCACGCTCCAGCCACGCTGCCGCTCGTGGTCGACCACGTCGGTCTCGAAGGCCACCGTGGTGCCGTGCGCGTGCGTGCCGAGCAGGGAGTACGGCGAGGTGCGGATGACCACGCAGTCCCCGACGACGGAGTAGTTGACCGGCAGGATGTGCGGGCCCTTGGGCGTGGACACGGCGACCCGGCCCGTGACCCCGGAGCGCAGCAGCGCCTCGGCCTCGGAGACGGAGAGCTCGACGGGTTCCAGCACGGCAGGTCCTCGGTTCGACGGTTCGGGGTGGCGGGTCGGTCCCACCATCGTCACCGGGGCAGCCCTCTCGGCAGGAGGGACGAAGGTCCCCAGGGGGGAGGACCTCGGGAACCGGATCCCTCAGCGATCGCCGGGCGCGGCCTCCAGGTACGTCCACCGCCCCGCGCGCTGCGCGAAGAGGCTGTGCTCGTGCTGCACCCCCACCGTCCCGTCGGGACGGGCGTAGTGGGCGTCGAACTCCACCCAGTCCGCGCCGTGGCCGAGCACGTCCAGCCGGGTCCAGGTGCGGTCGGTGTCCAGGCCGTCCTCGACCAGCCGCGGCGGGCGGGTGCGTGGGTGCCACGTGCGGAACAGGTGGTCCAGTCCCTCGCGACCGCCGACGGCGAAGGCGGTGTAGCGGCTGCGCATCAGCTCCAGCGGCGTCGCGGCCAGCTGCGCCCCGGCGAGCAGCGGCCCGCAGCACGCGTCGTACGACGCCCCCGACCCGCAGGGGCAGGTGACGGGTCGCCCGGGGGACCCGAGCGGGCCGGGCCCGGCGGGCCGGCCGAGGGGGCCGCTCACGTCTCGACCACCAGGCGCCACAGCGGGTGCTCCCCGGGCAGGCCCTTGAGCTCGACGGTGCCGGCGTCCTCGAAGCGCATCCGGCGGTCCCCGGAGTCGGCGGTGCCCTCGCGGACCGCCTCGGTCACCAGCACCTCCCCGCCGTCGGCGAGCCCGGCGACGCGCGCGGCCATGGCGACGTTGCGGCCGAAGTAGTCACCGTCGCGGCTGATCGCGGTGCCCGCGTGGACCCCGATCCGCACCCGGACGGGGGTCAGTCGCAGCCGCGGGTCGAGGGTGCGCGCCAGCGAGCGCTGGATGCCGCGAGCCGCGAGCACGGCCGAGACGGGGTCACGGAAGGCCACCATGAAGCCGTCGCCGGCCGACTTCACGATCCGGCCGCGACGCTTGTCGACCGAGGCCCGCACGAGGGCGTCGTGGGCCGCGAGCACCCGGACCCAGGCCTTGTCGCCGAGCCGGTCGTTGAGGGCGGTGGAGTCCTCGATGTCGGAGAAGAGCAGCGAGACGGTGCCGTCGGGTGCGGCGATCGAGAGGATGTCCTCGCTGGGCTGGTCGGCCGCCCACGCGGCGAGGTCCTCCAGGGAGTCGCTGACGGCCCCGGCGACGCCGCGCTCGCGCACCCGTGCGGCGGTGCCGACCAGCGCGCGCATGGCCCGCTCGGCCGGTGAGACCGGCGGACGGGGCCGCAGCGCCGTGTCGAGGTCGGCCTCGAGCTGGCGGACCATCGCCTCGGACAGCGCCAGCCGCCGACGCAGCCGGCCGACCGTCGTGGCCAGGGCCAGCATCGCCACGACCAGCAGTGCGCAGAGCACGGCGAGGGTCGCGGTCACGGGCGCAGCCTAGTGCGAGCGGTGCGGTCGGAACGGCCGGTGACCAGGAGCGGGCCCGGGGCCCGAGGACCCCGGGACCAGGGACCTCCGGCCGTGCGGGGCCTGGATACCCGTGCGACATGATGACGCCATGAGCGAGACCCTCACCCCTGTCCCGGACGGTTCGATCGTCGTCGGAGTCGACGGCTCGGAGGGCGCCGCGCTGGCGCTGGAGTGGGCCGTCGCCCACGCCGGGCTGACCAACCGCCCGGTCACGCTGGTCCACGGCTGGGACAGCATCCCCTCCGTGTGGCTGGACCAGGCGGGTGTCGACCACGCGGCGCTCCAGGCCGAGATCAAGGCCGCTGCCGCCGAGGTCGTCGCCACCGCCGCGGCCCGGGTCGCCGAGCTCGACCCCGAGGTCGAGGTCGTCCAGGTGGTGCGGCACGAGGACGCACGTGCCCTGCTGGCCGGCTTCTCCGCCGACGCCGCGGTGACCGTGCTCGGCTCGCGCGGGCGCGGTCCGATCAGCGCGCTCATGCTCGGCTCGGTCAGCAGCGCCGTGGCCCGCCACGGCAGGGGCCCGGTCGTCGTGGTCCGCCCCGGCGGCCCGAAGCCCGGCGAGGGCGCGGGCGTGCTCGTCGCGGTCGACGGCCACGACGGGACGGCCCCGGTCGTCGCTGCCGCCTTCGAGAACGCCTCGCTGCGCGGCATGCCGCTCACCGTCCTGCACTGCACCTTCGACGCCCGCGTGGCCGTCGGCGGCCAGGTCACCGCCGAGCTGCGCGCGCAGGCCGAGGAGGAGGCCGAGCTGGTCATCGCCGAGGCCACGAGCGGTCTGTCGGAGAAGTACCCCGACGTCAAGGTCACCCCGCGCGCCGTCTTCGGCCACGTCGAGCAGGAGCTGCTCGAGGCCGCCGACGGCGCCGACCTCGTCGTCGTGGGCCACCGCCAGCGCAATCCCATCGCCTCCGCGCTGCTGGGCTCGATCAGCCGCAGCTTCCTGGAGCAGGCGCGCGGTGCGGTCATGGTGGTCCCCGAGGACTGAGCGACTCCTGCCCGGGTCGAGGCCTGAGTCGAGGCCCGGGTCGAGGCCTGGGTCGAGGCCAGAGTCGAGGCCTGGAGACGCGGGATGGCGCGTCCACGCACCTCGACCCGCACCTCGACCCGCACCTCGACCCGCACCTCGACCCGCACCTCGACCCGGCGGCGTACGTCGGACGCCCCTGCGCCCGTTGGGTCCGCGGCGTAGCGTGATCGCGTGACGGCCACCTCCTCCGCCCCCCTGTCCCGCCCGCAGCCCACGATCGCGACCCTCGGCGAGCTGCGCGCCTCGGGGCACGAGCTGAAGACCCTCCGCGCGGAGATGCGCGACAACCTCCTCGCCGCCCTGCGCGAGGGCCGCGACCCGTGGCCCGGCCTCCACGGCTTCGAGGACACCGTCATCCCGCAGCTCGAGCGGGCCCTGATCGCCGGGCACGACATCGTGCTGCTGGGCGAGCGCGGCCAGGGCAAGACCCGGCTGCTGCGCACGATGGTGGGCCTGCTCGACGAGTGGTCGCCGGTGATCTCCGGGTCCGAGATCGGCGAGCACCCCTACGAGCCGATCACCGTCCAGTCCCAGCAGGCGGTGGCCGAGCACGGCGACGCGCTGCGCATCTCCTGGCGCCACCGCGATGAGCGGTACGCCGAGAAGCTGGCCACCCCCGACACCTCCGTCGCCGACCTGATCGGCGACGTCGACCCGATGAAGGTCGCGGAGGGCCGCTCCCTCGGCGACCTGGAGACCATCCACTTCGGGCTGATCCCGCGCAGCCACCGCGGCATCGTGGCGATCAACGAGCTGCCCGACCTCGCCGAGCGGATCCAGGTCGCGATGCTCAACGTGATGGAGGAGCGCGACATCCAGATCCGCGGCTACGTGCTGCGCCTGCCGCTGGACGTGCTCGTCGTGGCCAGCGCCAATCCCGAGGACTACACCAACCGCGGCCGGATCATCACCCCGCTCAAGGACCGCTTCGGCGCCGAGATCCGCACCCACTACCCGACCGAGCTCGCCGACGAGGTGGCCGTCATCCAGCAGGAGGCCGAGCTCGTCGCCGACGTACCAGCGCACCTGCTGGAGATCCTGGCCCGCTTCACCCGCAACCTCCGCGGGTCCAGCGCGGTCGACCAGCGCTCGGGCGTCTCGGCGCGCTTCGCCATCGCCGGCGCCGAGACGATCGCCGCGGCCGCGCTGCACCGCGCGACCGTCCAGGGCGAGCCGCAGGCCGTCGCCCGGGTCGTCGACCTCGAGACCGCCGTCGACGTGCTCGGCGGCAAGATCGAGTTCGAGTCGGGCGAGGAGGGCCGCGAGGCCGAGATCCTCACCCACCTGCTGCGCACCGCGGTCGCCGAGACCGTGCGCGAGGTCTTCCGCGGTCTCGACATGGGCCTGCTCGTGGAGGCGATCGAGGCCGGCCAGATGGTCACCACCGGCGAGCAGGTCACCGCGCTCGAGTTCCTCTCCGGGCTCCCGCGGCTGGGCGAGTCAGACCTCTACGACCAGATCTGCGACCGGCTGGAGGCCAGCGACGACGGCCAGCGCGCCGGCGCGATCGAGCTGGCCCTCGAGGGGCTCTACCTCGCGCGCCGGGTGAGCAAGGAGTCCGGACGCGGCGAGACGGTCTATGGCTGAGGGACGGATGACCCGCGATGGCTGACGTCTGGTCCCAGCGCCGCGCCTCCCGCTACGGCCGGTACGACGGGGGGCCGGACCCGCTCGCGCCCCCGGTCGACCTGTCCGAGGCCCTCGACGCCATCGGCGAGGACGTCATGGCCGGCTACAGCCCCGAGCGGGCGCTGCGGGAGTTCCTGCGCCGCGGCGGTCGCGACCAGGCGGGTCTGGACGACCTGGCCCGGCGGGTCGCCGAGCGCCGCCGCGAGCTGGCCAGCAAGCACGACCTCGACGGCACGCTGCAGGAGGTCCGCGAGCTCCTCGACCGCGCCCTGCTCGAGGAGCGCAAGCAGCTGGCCCGCGACGCGATGATGGACGACGGTGACCGGGCGCTGCGCGAGATGACGCTCGACAGCGTCTCCCCGAACCCGGCCGCCGCGGTCAGTGAGCTGGCGTCGTACGACTGGCAGAGCCGGGAGGCGCGCGAGGCCTACGAACAGATCAAGGACCTGCTCGGGCGCGAGCTGCTCGACCAGCGGTTCCAGGGGATGAAGCAGGCCCTGGAGAACGCCACCGACGAGGACCGCGCCGCCATCGCCGAGATGCTCTCCGACCTCAACGAGCTGCTGGAGAAGCGGCAGCGCGGCGAGGACACCCAGGGGGACTTCGAGGAGTTCATGGCCAAGCACGGCCAGCACTTCCCCGAGGGCCCCGAGAACCTCGACGAGCTGCTCGACGCGATGGCCGCCCGTGCCGCCGCGGCCCAGCGGATGATGAACTCGATGAGCCCCGAGCAGCGCCAGCAGCTCATGGAGCTCTCCGCCCAGGCCTTCGGGTCACCGCAGCTGATGGACGCGTTGTCCCGTCTCGACGGCAACCTCCAGCAGCTGCGGCCCGGCGAGGACTGGTTCGGCTCGGAGCGGATGGAGGGCTCCGAGGGGATCGGCCTCGGCGACGGCACCGGCGTCTTCCAGGACCTCGCCGAGCTCGACGCGCTCTCCGACCAGCTCTCCCAGTCCTACGGCGGAGCCCGGATGGACGACCTCGACCTCGACGCCCTGGCCCGCCAGCTCGGCGACGAGGCCGCCGTGGACGCCCGCACCCTGCAGCAGCTGGAGAAGGCGCTGCGCGACAACGGCACGCTCCAGCGCGGGTCCGACGGCCAGCTCCGGCTGACCCCGAAGGCGATGCGTCAGCTCGGCAAGGCGCTGCTGCGCGACGCGGCCGACCGGCTCTCGGGCCGCCAGGGCCAGCGCGAGTCGCGCCAGGCCGGCGCTGCGGGTGAGCGCTCGGGCTCGACCCGCGCCTGGGCCTTCGGCGACACCGAGCCCTGGGACGTCACCCGCACGCTCACCAACGCGATCGTCCGCACGGCCGGGGAGCCGCGCACCGGCCCGGCCATCCGGCTGACCATCGACGACGTGGAGGTCCAGGAGACCGAGGAGCGCACGCAGGCCGCGGTCGCGCTGCTGGTGGACACCTCGTTCTCGATGGCGATGGACGGGCGCTGGGTGCCGATGAAGCGCACCGCGCTGGCGCTGCACACGCTCATCAGGTCCCGCTTCCGCGGCGACCACCTCCAGCTGATCGCGTTCGGTCGGCACGCGCAGCCGATGGAGATCGAGGAGCTCACGGCCCTCGACGCGATGTACGACAAGGGCACGAACCTCCACCACGGGCTGCTGCTGGCCAACCGCCACTTCCGCAAGCACCCCAACGCCCAGCCGGTGCTGCTGGTCGTCACCGACGGTGAGCCCACCAGCCACCTCGAGCCCGACGGCGAGGTCTTCTTCACCTACCCGCCCCACCCGCTGACGGTCGCCTACGCCGTCCGCGAGCTCGACAACGCCCGCCGCCTCGGCGCCCAGACGACCTTCTTCCGCCTCGGCGAGGACCCGGGCCTGGCGCGCTTCATCGACCAGATGGCCTCCCGCGTCGACGGCCGCGTCGTCGCACCAGAGCTCGACGACCTCGGCGCCGCAGTGGTCGGCTCCTACCTGGGCGACCGCGCCGGCTTCGGCCGGTCGGGGCTCGGGGGCGGCGGCTACGGCGGGTGGTTCGGCAACCGCGGCTTCTGGGTGGGGGACTGATCCCCGCCTGAGCCACATCCGGCAACGGTTGCTCCACACGAGGGGAACAACTGGGTAGAGCCCCTCGCCCTGCCCTGCCGGACGGTGTTCGCTGTCCCAGAGGGACGTCGCTGGTGGGGCAGCGGCATCGCGCGACCGAGCGTCCGGGGGGGCGCCTCGTACAGAGAGGCAGGCGACGATGTCGTCGTACGACCGCGCGCGCACGCGCGCTCACGTCAGCGACCGCACCACCCGGGGACGGAGCGCCGACCCGAGGGTCGGCTGGCGTCGCCGGGGCCTGGGTCTGCTGGCGCTGCTGCTCGGCACCAGCGGCCTGGTCCTGCTGCCCGCCGCCCAGGCGTCGGCGGTCTTCGCGAGCTTCAGCTGCACGTCCAACACCGTGTACGCCCTCGAGAGCGGCACCGGCGTGGTGGTCAAGGTGACCTCGACGTCGGGGGCGTCGAACGCCACCTCCAACGCCGACTTCGGCTCCGGCAACTACAACGCGCTGGCGCTCGCGGGTGCCGGCACGGAGATCTGGGCCTTCGACCGGAGCAACAACAAGGTCAAGGTCGCGCGCGTGGACCACACCGACCAGACGTGGAACATGCCGAACAACTCCCTGGCCGGCAACGTCGTGGCCGGGGCGATCAACCCCGCCACGGGCGTCTACTACTACGCCGCCGGCGGCTCGACCTGGACCGTCTTCGCCTTCAACACCCTCACCAAGACCTCGATCGGCCAGGTCGCCACCATCAGCGGCACCGGCCTCGGCGGCAACGGCGACTTCGCCTTCGACGCCACCGGCAACCTGTTCGTCGTCAGCAGCGACGGCGGCAGCTCCGCCGGCACGCTCGCCCGCGTGAACGGAGCACTCCCGACCACGCCGGGCTCGACCGCCCTGGGCCTGTCGGTCCTCACGGCCACCCCGGCCAACAACGGCACCTACCACTCGATGGCCTTCGACTCCAGCGGCCACATCGTCATCGGCACCAGCACCCCGAAGATCATCCGGGTCAACCCGACCACGGGCGCGATCGTCGACAGCAGCGCCATGGGCTTCGGCTTCGTCGACCTCGCCTCCTGCGCGTCGCCGAGCACTGCGCAGGCGCAGGTCGACCTGCCCGACGGCAGGCACACGACGGGCGACCAGTTCACCGTGACCGTCACGGGCAACGGCCTGACGTCGGGCAACACCGGGACCACCGCCGGCACCGACGTCGGCCTCCAGGGCGACGCCGCCGAGAAGGCCGGTCCGGCCGTCGTCCTGCCCGGTCAGACCTACACGATCACCCAGACCGCGGCGGGCACCACCACGCTCGCGAACTACGCGACGACCTGGAGCTGCGTCAACGGCTCCGGGACGGTCATCGCCAGCGGAACCGGCCAGACGGGGACGTTCACCGTGCCGGCGACCTCCGGCTCCGCGGTGACCTGCACCTTCACCAACAGCCCGCTGCGGCCGGCGATCACGCTCGACAAGACCGCCTCGGCCCCCGCGCTCGGCGCCAACGGCCGCCCCGACCCCGGCGACACCATCACCTACGCCTTCAAGGTCACCAACACCGGCAACATCCCGCTCAGCGCGGTCACGGTGCACGACCCGCTGCTGTCCGGGGCGAACCCCAACGTCACCTGCCCGGCCACCACGCTGGCCATCGGCGCCTCGATGACCTGCACGAGTCGGACCTACACCCTGACCCAGGCCGACGTCGACGCCGGCGGGGTCTCCAACACCGCCACGGCCGGCGGCACCGGCAGCAACGGGGTCAAAGTGACCTCGGCCGACTCGACGACCACCGCGCTCGGCTCGTTCCCCGGGCTCTCGCTCGACAAGACGGCCTCGGCCGTCAACGACCTCGACGGCAACGGTCACGACGTCGGCGACACCATCACCTACGGGTTCGGCGTCACCAACAGCGGCAACGTCTCGCTCAGCCCGGTCGTCGTGCACGACCCGCGCCTGGGCTCCACCTCGCCGAGCGTCACCTGCCCGACCGGCTCGCTGGCGCCCGGCGCCTCGCGGACCTGCTCCTCGGCGACGTACACCCTGACCCAGGCCGACGTGGACGCCGGGGGCGTCGTGAACACGGCCGCGGCCACCGGCATCCGCCCCGGCGGCGGCACCAGCACGGCCACCGACACCACGACCACGCCGATCACCCGCACGGCCGCGGTCCGGCTCGAGAAGACGGTCTCGGCGATCACCGACCTCGACGCCAACGGCGCCGACGCCGGCGACCGCGTGACCTACGGCTTCAAGGTCACCAACACCGGCAACGTCACGCTCGACCCGGTGACCGTGCACGACCCGCTGCTGTCCGGGGTCGACCCGAACATCACCTGTCCGAGCGGCGCCCTGGCGCCTGGTTCCTCGCGCACCTGCACCAGCCGCGACTACACGCTCACGCAGGCTGACGTGGACGCCGGCAAGCGGGACAACGCCGCGACCGCGACCGGCACCGGTCCCACGGGCGCGAAGGTCGCCGACACCGCCACGACCACCAGCCCGATCCCCGCCGGCCCGGCGATCAGCCTGGTCAAGAGCGCCGGGTCCCTGGTCGACGTGGACGGCAACGGCGCCGACGCCGGCGACACCCTGACCTACGGCTTCACCGTGACCAACACCGGGACGGTGACGCTCCACCCGGTCACGGTGCACGACCCGCTCTTCCGCGGTGCCAGCCCGACCATCACCTGCCCGACCGGCCCGCTGGCCCCGGGGGCCTCGCGCAGCTGCACGCCGCGCACCTACACCCTCACCCAGGCCGACGCCGACGCCGGCGTGGTGACCAACACCGCGACCGCCACCGGCACCACCCCCGGTGGTGCCGCGGTCACCGCCACCGACTCGACCACCAGCACCGTGGTGGCCTCGCGGTCGGTGCAGCTCGACAAGACCGCCTCGACCATCGAGGACCTCGACGGCAACGGCGCCGACGCGGGCGACCGGGTCGCCTACTCCTTCACGGTGACCAACACGGGTGCGGTGACGCTCGACCCCGTTCGGGTGCACGACCCGCGGCTCGGCGGAGCCTCGCCCAACGTGACCTGCCCGCCCGGCCCGTTGGCGCCCGGCGCGTCGCGCAGCTGCACGACGGCGTCGTACACCCTCACCCAGGGCGACGTGGACGCGGGCGTCGTGGTCAACACCGCCACCGCGACGGGCAAGGCCCCAGGTGGCGTGGACGTCACCTCGTCCGACACCACGACGACCACGATCGCCCCGCTGCCGGCCGTCCGGCTCACCAAGACCGCCTCGGCGATTGACGACGTGGACGGCAACGGCCCCGATGCCGGCGACACCCTCACCTACACCTTCGTGGTCCACAACACCGGCACCGTGAAACTGACCTCGGTCACGGTCTCCGACCCGCTGCTGGGCGGTGCCACGATCACCTGTGGCAGCGGTGACCTGGCGGTCGGCGCGAGCGTCACCTGCCCGACCCGCACCTACACGCTCACCCAGGCCGACGTGGACGCCGGGGAACGGGGCAACACCGCGACCGCGACCGGCACCGCTCCGGGTGGGGCCACCGCTGTCGACGACGACTCCGTGGTCGTGCCGATCGCCGGCGCGCCCGGGATCGAGCTCACCAAGACCGCCTCGGCGATCGACGACGTCGATGGCAACGGCGCAGACGCCGGGGACGAGATCACCTACGGCTTCCGCGTCCGCAACACCGGGACCGTGGTGCTGGACCCGGTCGTGGTGGCCGACCCGCTCTTCGCCGACCCGACGGTCTCCTGCGGGGGCGCGCCGCTCGCCCCGGGCGCGGCCCGTGACTGCGACCCGGTGGTCTACGTCCTGACCACCTCCGACCTCGACAACGGCTCGGTGGACAACACCGCGACCGCGACGGGCACGGCGCCCGGGGGAGCGACGGTGAGCGACAGCGACTCCACGAGCACCCCCGTGGCGGCCGCTCCCGTCGACCTCGTGGTCGTCAAGGACGTCGACGTCGCCCAGCCCTACGCCGGCCAGCAGGTGACCTACACCGTGACCGTGCGCAACGACGGCGGGGGGAGCGCGGCGGGCGTCGTGCTCACCGACGTGCTGCCCGACGGCGTCACCTTCGTCTCCGCCGGTGCCCCGTGCGCCGAGGCGGCCGGCACGGTGACCTGCACGTGGCCGACCCTCGCGGGGGGCGAGTCGCGGACCGTCGAGATCACGGCGAGCGTCGACCCGGTCGCGGGTGACGGCCCCGACCACGACCACTGGCTCGACGTCCAGAAGGCCGAGGTGCAGCTCGACCTCGAGCCCGGCCAGGAGCGCACGCTCTCGGTGACCTGCCCGACCGGGTACGTCGCCACCGACGGTTCCGGACGCGTCGACCACGTGGACCAGGGCACCGGGACCCTCGGGTCGGTCGGCGTGAGCGAGTCCCGTGCCCTCGGCTCCGACGCGTGGCAGGTCACCGCCCGCAACGGTGCGACCGGTCGCGCCCAGGCCAAGGTGTTCACGGTCTGCGTGAAGGGGACGACCGAGGTCGTCGACGGCCACGCGCACCCCCTGCTGCCCGGTGACGTCGTCACCGCGGACGTCGACCTCTCCTCCGGCACCGGCACGGCGACGCTGCAGTGTGCCCCGGGGACCACTCCGGTGCGCCCGGGCTACGTGCTGGACGGCGTGGCGACCAGCCGCACGTCGTACCCGTCGGGGAGCGGGGGCTGGACCTTCGCCTTCGCGGTCGGCACCGGCGACGCCACGTCGGGCGAGGTGTCGGTGACCTGCCTGCCGACCGAGCTCGGTGAGGCGGCCGGGCACCGCCACCAGCTCGACCTGGACGCCGTGCTCCGCACGGTGAGCGTCGCGCCCGGTGAGGTCCTCGAGGTCACCCTGACCTGCGCCGACGGCATGAAGGGCGTCGTCGCGGGGTGGGACCTCGACCCGGGGCTGGTGAACCTCGGCAACGACCCGCGCCCGATCATCCGCGTGTTCAAGCTCTACAACCCGACCTCGGGGCCGCTCTCGGCGGACCTGTGGCTGGGCTGCCTCGGCACGCGCACCGCGGTCGCGGACTCCACGCCGACGATCACCAACACCGCCTCGGCCACCACGACGAGCACGGAGTCCGGCACCGGCAACAACGCCGACTCCGCGTCGGTCACGGTCCGCCCCGGCGCGGCGCCTGCGGTCCCGGCGAGCCCGCGGCTCACGGTCGGTCGGTCCACGGTGACCGCCAGCCTGGCGTGCGAGGCCACGGCAGAGTGCGGCGGGCAGGCCAGCCTGGTCGCGTTGCGCACCCAGGAGGTGAAGGGCTTCCGGGTCCGCAAGGGCCAGGTCCTGGCCGTCGGCCGCTACGCGGTCGAGGCCGGCGAGCGGGGCCGCGTCGTGCTCAAGGCCACCCGGGCCGGATCGAAGGTCCTGGGTCGCCTCGGCAAGGCCCAGCTGCGGCTCGGCGGACAGGGCACGACCGTCACCCTGCGCTGAGCCGCCCAGTCGGCCGACGGCGGGCCCCGACCCCGACCGTCGGTCCTCCCTTCGGGCCGGCCCCCTCCTCTCAGCGGGAGCGGGTGCCGGCCCGGACCGGGTCGAGCCGGGCCAGCGCGGAGCGCAGGTCCGCCACGCCCTCGACCACCCGTGGACCCGGGCGGGCCCAGTGCCCGTCGGCGTCCACGGCGTACGTCGGCACGCCGGTCGGCAGCACACCGGCCGCCTCCAGGGCGTCGGCCTGCGCCTGCGCACCCGCGCGGTCGAAGCCGCACGGTGCGACCACCACGAGGTCGGGCCGGGCCGCGGCGACGTCCTCCCAGGTCACCCGCACCGACTTCTGCCCGGCGGTGCCCAGCACGCAGCGCCCGCCCGCGGCCTCGACCATCTCCGGGATCCAGTGCCCCGGGGCGTACGGCGGGTCGGTCCACTCGAGCACCACCACGCGCGCGGCGTCCTCGGCCGGGCCTGCGGGACCGGGCTGCAGCGCCTCGACCGTGCCGGCCAGCTCGTCAGCGGCCTCCTCGCGGCCCACGCGGGCCCCGATGGTTCGGATGGACTCCGCGATCTCAGCCAGCGTGTGCGGGTCGAAGGAGAGCACCTCGGCCCGGCAGCCGAGGTGGTCCAGCGCCGCATCGACGGTGTCCACGTCGATCGCGCAGACCGCGCAGAGGTCCTGGGTGAGCACCAGGTCGGCGTCCAGGTCGGCCAGCGCCCCGGCGTCCAGGGTGTAGAGGTCCTCGCCGGCCGCCGTCGCCGCCGAGACCCACGCGTCGATCCCGGCCGGGTCCAGTCCCGCGGGCATCGTCGTGCCCGAGACGACCCGCCGGGTGCGGGCCTCCTCGGGGTGGTCGCACTCGAAGGTCACGCCGACGACGTCGTCACCGACCCCGAGGGCGAAGAGGATCTCGGTGGTCGAGGGCAGCAGGGAGACGATCCGCACGACGCCACCGTAGGCGGCGGGCCCAGCGCCGAGGCCAGCGCGGCCGCCTCCGGGTCGGCCCCCGGCACCACCTAGGGTCGTGCGACGTGGAGGACCCGACGACGACCGTGCTGCTCCTCCTGGCGCTCGCGGGCCTCACGGCCGGGTTCGTCGACGCCGTGGTCGGCGGGGGCGGGCTGATCCAGCTGCCGGCGCTCCTGCTCGGGCTGCCCCAGGCAGCGCCGGTGCAGGTGCTCGCCACCAACAAGCTCGCCTCGATCTGCGGCACGACGGTCAGCTCCGCGACGTACTTCCGGCGGGTCCGCCCCGACCCCCGCACGTTCCTGCCGCTGATGGCGCTGGCCTTCGTCGGCTCGGCCCTGGGCGCGCTGGTCGCCTCGCAGGTGCCCCGCGAGGCCTTCGAGCCGATCGTGCTGGTGGCGCTGGTGCTCGTCGGCTCCTACGTCGCGCTCAGGCCGAAGCTGGGGGAGTCGACCGCGCTGCGCTTCACCGGCCACCGGCACACGGCCGCCGCGCTGCTCACCGGTCTCGTCGTGGGCTTCTACGACGGCGTGCTCGGTCCGGGGACCGGCTCGTTCTTCGTGGTCGCGCTCGTGGCGCTGCTGGGCTACGGCTTCCTCGAGGCCTCCGCCAAGGCCCGGATGGCCAACTGGGCGACCAACCTCGCGGCGCTGGCGGTCTTCGTGCCGCAGGGCGCGGTGCTGTGGAAGGTCGGGCTGCTCATGGGCGCGGCCAACCTCGTGGGCGGCTACGTCGGCGCCCGCACCGCGGTCGCGCGCGGCTCCTCCTTCGTCCGGGTGTTCTTCCTCCTCGTGGTCGCGGCGTTCGTCGTGCGGCTCGGTGGCGAGGTCGCCGGTCTCTGGTGAGCGCCACTCGCCGAATCCGCTCGCCGCACGACCCGACCCGACGCCCACCTCACAGCGGGGGCGGCTCGCCGCCCCGCACCCAGACCCCGCACGGTCTCGTCGAGTCCATCCGCCTCACACCGGCGCAGGACGGAAGCCGCTCCGGGGCCTCCAGCTCGTCGCTGTCGAGATCACGCACCAGGTGCTCGCGCGCCAGCCCGTAGCCGTTCGCGAAGATCTCGCAGTCGCAGAACCCGCCGACCGACCGCATCCGGTCCTCGAGGCCGGACGCCAGCGGCGAGCGCAGCTCGCGGAACCGTGTCGTCCACCGCAACGTCGAGTCGCAGTCGTGCTCCTCGACCATGCGGACGACGTAGCAGAGCACGCACTCCTGCGGGTGCGGCGCCAGCACCTCCCCGACCACCCTCAGGAGGTACTCCTCCGCGTCCCTGACCACCCGTCCTGTGTCCATGCCTGCTCCTCTCGTCCTGCGACCAGGCTGGTGGTGGCCGCCGACAGTCCTGGACCCGCGGGACGAGTGGCTGTGGAGAACTACGCTGCGTGTCATGAGCATCCCCGTGCAGCTGGACTCGATCGCCGCACAGCTGCAGCGGTTCGCGACGGCGTACCTGCTCACCACCTCGGGGGAGAAGGTCAAGGCGGTCGCGGCCGCACCGGTGCTCGAGGACGGCCGGCTGCGGGTGGGCGGCCCGGGCCGCGGCTCGCTCGCCAACGCCGGCGCGCACCCCGACGTGACGCTGATGTGGCCGCCGACCGAGCGCACCGAGCCGGCCGGCTTCACGCTGCTGGTCGACGGCACGGCCGAGGCCGACGGCGAGGACCTGCTCGTGACCCCCACGTGGGCGGTGCTGCACCGCCCCGCCGGCTCCGACCACGGCCCGGCCGTCCCCGGCGGGTGCGGCTGAGGCCTCACGCCGCGCCGTCGTACGCCGTCGTCGAGCGGCGCCGACGTCGACCCGGCTAGGTTCGACCGATGAGCACCCCGGTCCCCGTGGACGCCGACGAGGTCACCACGCTGCGCGCCTTCCTCGACCAGTTCCGCGACACCCTGCGCCGCCAGTGCGCCGGCGTCGGAGCCGACGGGCTGGCCTGGACCCTGCAGCCCTCGACGATGACCCTGGGCGGGATGCTCAAGCACCTCACGTTCGTCGAGCAGTGGTGGTTCTCGATCGTGCTGCACGGCAACGACGCCACCGGCATCTGGGCCGACGTCGACTGGGACGCCGACGAGGACTGGGACTGGCACAGCGCCGTCCACGACAGCCCCGACCAGCTGCGCACGTGGCTGGACGAGGAGATCGCCGCCTCCGACGTCCGGATCGACGAGGCGCTCGCGCGCGGCGAGGGGCTGGACACCCGAGCCGTCAGGGAGCGGCACGGCTCGGCCCCGACGCTGCGCTGGATCCTCGTGCACATGGTCGAGGAGTACGCCCGGCACTGCGGCCACGCCGACCTCATCCGCGAGTCGATCGACGGCCGCACCGGCCTCTAAGCACCTCCGGGGACGTCATACGGACGGGATGTCCCTTCGGACACCTCGTATGACGTTCCGGGCCGGCCGCCTCAGTCGAGGGTGAACCCCGGCACGTGGTCGATCAGCATCTGCTGGAACGGCGCCTCGGCCTCGAGCTGCGACAGGATGCCCAGCCCGCCGAGCCACGTGCGGTGGATCAGCAGGTACGACGGCGGCAGGTTGAGCTTGAGGCCGATCGTGAACGCGGGGTTCCTCGGGTCGTTGATCCGCGCGAACACCCCACGCATCCACTCGCGGGAGAACTGGAACCGCTCGACCAGCGCCGGCTCGATGAACGGGAAGAGGTACTCCCTGACCAGCTCGGGGTCGACCTGGACCTTCTCCTTGATGAACCCCTCCTCCCGCATCGCGGCGACGAGCTCGGCGCCGGTGCGGGTGGCAGTCAGGCTCAGCAGCCGGCCCATGGCCGGCGGGAAGCCGCCCTCGAGCCGGGCGACCGCGCCGAAGTCGAGGACGCCGAGCCGCTCGGGGCCACCGTCAACGCCCGGCACGACACGGAAGTTGCCAGGGTGCGGGTCGGCGTGGAGCAGACCGGTGCGGGCGGGGGCCGCGACGAGGAACAGCGTGAACAACCGGCCGAAGTGGTCGCGCTGCTCCTGGGTGCCGTCGGCGATGACCGCTGCGAGGGAGGACGTGGACTCCAGCCACTCGGTGACCAGCACGGTCGGGCCGTTGGCGACCGCGTCCGGGATGACGATCTCGGGGTCGCCCCGGAAGGCCTCGTGGAACGTGTGCTGGCTGCGCGCCTCGAGGGTGTAGTCGAGCTCCTCGACCGCCCGGGCCTGGAGCTCCGCCACGAGCGGCTTGACGTCGATGCCGGGGATGAGCGGTGCGACCGTGCGGCCCAGGCGGGAGAGCTGCTTCAGGTCGGCCTGGATCGCCTCGCCGGCACCGGGGTACTGCACCTTGACCGCGACGCCCTTCTCGACGCCGTCCTCGTCGCGCCACCGACCACGGTGCACCTGGCCGATCGACGCGGCCGCGGTCGGACCTCCGTCCAGCCACACGAGATGGGTCTTCCAGTCCGCCCCGAGGTCCTGCGCCAGGACCTCCCGCACGGTGCTGGTCGGCATCGGCGGGGCGGCGTCCTGCAGCTTGGTCAGCTGGTCGCGGTAGGGCCCGACCATCTCCTCGGGCAGCGCCGCCTCCAGCACCGACAGCGCCTGGCCGAACTTCATCGCGCCGCCCTTGAGCTCGCCCAGCGTGCGGAAGACCTGCTCGGCGGTCCGCTGCTGGATGTCGCTCATCACGGCCTCGGCGGGCTTGCCGCCGATCCGCTTGCCCAGGCCCACGGCCTGCCGCCCGGCGTACCCCAGGGGCAGGCCGGCCAGCCGGGCGGTGCGCGCCATCGCCTTGCGGGGCATCTCGGTCACTCGTCCATCATCCGGGTGGCCACAAGGGACGGCGGGGTGAGGGCTGCCCGGCGCCGGCGGGGTGCCGCGGAACGGGCGGGGGAGCCGTCGGTGCGACCGGGTCGAGGGCTCGGCTAGAGGACCGCGGCGTAGCCGGCGACGGCGTGGACGGCATGCCAGCCGGCGGTGGCACCGCCGGTGGCCGGGGTGCGGGCGAGACGCACCCGGACGTACTGGAACCCGAGCATCCGCTGGAAGTGCCGCAGACCGCTGGTCTGCGTGCTCACGGGCTCGGTGTCGAGCAACCACCGGACCCCTCGCGCGGAGAGCCGGTCGACCAGCTCAGCGGTCACGAGGTAGCGGGCATCGCTGTGCAGGGGCCCGGAACCGAGGGTGCGGAAGTACCGCAAGGTCGCCAGGTCGCGGTCCACGGGTGTGACGCTGAGCAGCAGGGGGCTCCCGTCCGGGCCGCGAGCCACCAGGCACAGGTCGTGGTCGAGGAGGTCCTGGTTGTCGGGCTCGGCGACGCGGTACGTCGGGTCCGGGTGCTGGCGCTCCCGCTCGTCGGCGAGGGCCACGAGGTGCTCGCGCTCGGCGCGGTCGCGGACCGCCTCGACCACCACACCGGCGCGCTGTGCCGCTCGCACCTTCCGTCGGAGCGTGGCCGCCGACCGGCCGGCGAGGTAGGCCCCGGTCTCCGCCGGGATCGCCAGGGCCGAGGTGCCCAGCACCCGGCTCGGGATCCCGAGGACGGTCTTCGTCCGGGCGGCGGCCCCCACCGCCCGGCCGCCGGGCGTCGAGGACGGGGCGACGGGCACGAGGGGCAGACGGTGAGCAGCGCGGACCGCACGCCACAGGGCGAGCGGGTGACGCAGCGCGTATCGGGCGCCCGGTCGACCCGCGAGCGCGTAGGAGCCCCAGAACGCGTCCATGTCCGCAGCGTCGCCGGCGCGGTCGGCCCGAGGGGTGGTCGGCGCCTGCTCCGCAGCACCGTGGGAGTCCCGGCTCAGCGGGCACCGCCTGCGTAGCGCAGCCACCGGGGCAGGGCAGCGACGAAGCCCTCGGCGATCTCGGGGGTGGTGGTGACGGTCCAGTCGACCCGACCGTCGACCTCGGGCTCGAACTTGGCCCACTCGAACCAGTTCACCATCTTCAACCACGGCATCGTCCGGGCGTTCGTCGCGGCCAGGACCTGATCCCACCACGCCGACTTGATCGCTCGCTCGTCCGCCCCACCTGCGTCGGGCACGTACAACGCGGCCGTCTCGGTCACCGCCACCGGGAGCCGCATCCGCTCGCCGTACTCGCGGTAGAAGTCCGGCACGGCGAGCTCGTCGCCGGCGGCCCCGTCGTAGGTGCCGCGCAGGAGGTCGACGTACTTGCCGTCCTCGGGCACCTCGTTCTCGCCCCAGGGGTAGACCGCACCCCAGTGGTAGACCGACATCCCCACCCAGTCCACGTGCTTGCGGCCGGGCCAGTACGGGCGGTAGGGATCGTCCTCGCCGGTGACGGTGCCGTCACCGTCGGTGTCCATCGCCTCCGCGTCTGCCCGGCCGGCCGGCGCCTGGTGCACGCCGCCGGCGAACGGGTAGCCACCGCCGTAGTTGGGGGCCCACATCATGGCGGTGCGTGGCGCCGTGGCGTGCACAGCGGTCGCCATGCGACGGAAGGCGTCGACGTAGTCGTCGGGCTTCTGCGCCCAGGGGTACCAGGACCCGTTCATCTCGTGCGCGAACCGCAGGTAGACATCGACCCCCTGCCGGTTGTACCCCGCGAGGCGTGTGGCCAGGGCGCGCGAGTTGGCCTTCGTCACCGCGTCGAGTCCCGTGAACGGCTCCACGGTCAGCAGCAGTTCGCTCCCTGCGGCCCGCGCCTGCTCGACCGCCTGGTCGAGCCACATCTCTTCCTGGGAGCTCATCGGGAAGCCGGTGAAGGTCACGGCCACCGCCGGTGCGCGCCCCAGGCGCTCGGCGTAGGCGGCCAGCGTGTCGTTGCCCCAGTCGATGGAGACGCCGAAGAGCACTCCCGAACGAGGCGCGAGGAAACCACGCGCAGGACGGGCCTTCCCGCGCTGCGTCTCGACGGGCCGCTCGGCGCTCACGCTTCCCTCGGACGCGTCGCTCGGGCGGCCGTCCGTGCCCGCGGCGGCTGGCGCGGCGGCGGCCCCCGCTCCGAGACAGAGCATCAGGAGGAGCGCGAGAGGACGGGGCGCACGGATCTGCATGGGTCCAGGCTAGGCCAGGTTCCCATCGGCCCAGGCCGCTTCGCCGCCGGGCGGCACGGCCCGCCCCCCATGCCTGGGGGACGCGCCTCCCTGCGCCCCGCGGACGAGGGGACCAGTCGAGGTGGCTCAGGCCGGGAACGGCACCCCGGTGTTGGCGTGGCAGCGGTAGCCGTAGGGGTTCTTGTGCAGGTACTGCTGGTGCACGTCCTCGGCGTAGTAGTACGGCGTCTCGGCGGCCGGACGGATCTCGGTGGTGATCGCGCCCAGCCCGCGCCGGGCCAGCTCGGCGCCGTAGACGTCGGTCAGCTCGCGGGCGACCTGCTCCTGCTCGGGCGTCGTGAAGTAGATCGCGGAGCGGTACTGCGTGCCCACGTCGTTGCCTTGGCGCATGCCCTGCGTGGGGTCGTGCACCTCGAAGAAGCGCTTCACCAGGTCGGCGTACGACACGACGGTGGGGTCGAAGACGACGCGCACGGCCTCGGTGTGGTTGGTGCGCCCCGAGCACACCTCCTCGTACGACGGGTTGGGGGTCGTCCCGCCGGCGTACCCGACCGAGGTCGACCACACGCCGGGGAGCTGCCAGTAGATCTCCTCCGCTCCCCAGAAGCAGCCGAGGCCGAAGATCGCGACCTCGTGGCCGGCCGGTGCGGTGTCGGTGACCAGCGGGGTGCCCAGCACCAGGTGCTTCTCGGCGAGGTGCCAGGGGCGCTCGCTGCGGCCGGGGAGGGTCTGCTCGGGCTCGATGAGGGCGGTCTGCTTGCGGCCGAAGAGCACGGTCGGGCTCCTTCTGCTTGCGGGTGTCGGCGGGCGGGAGGCACGCCTGGTGTCACGCCTGGTGCGACGCGCCTCCATGTTTGCAACAACCCCAAGCCGAGCATGTTCCCCACCGGTAGTTGACCGGTGCGCGACGACGCGCACGACCTGCGTCGCTGGCCTCGGCCCGGCGCTCCAGAGCACCGCTCGGGAGGCTCGAACCATGGGGAACCTTCGCCGTCGGGGCCGGTCGGCGGGTGACGCCGACCTCCCCCTCTCGCCGCTGCAGGTACGACGGCTGCACCAGCTGGTGGAGGCCACGCTGGCGCGCGCGGGGATCGTGGTGCGCCCGGTCGGCGACGAGCTGGTCGTCGAGGGCGGCGGCGTGTACCCGTTGCGGGACCTGGCTGCGGAGTGTGCGACCGAGCCGACGGCGCGGTGGCCGGGGCTGGTCGAGCGGCACGTCGAGGACGTCCTCGCGCCCGGCCCCTCCTCGCTCGCCGAGCTGCCCGACCACACCCTGCTGTCGGCGGCGGCGCTGCGGCTGGTGCCCACCGACTCCCTGCCCGAGGGCTGGGACCCCGACGCTCCCCGGGTGACCGAGGACCTGACCTCGGTCGTGACCCTCGACCTCGGCGACGAGGCGCTCACGCCCTCGGCCGCGGCCCTGGCCGAGCGCGCCCCGCACGTGCCGTGGCGCGAGCAGGCCCGCGACAACCTGCGCGCACGCGCCCGCGGGATGGACCTGAGCCACGACCGGGTCGCACCCGTCGACGACCCCGAGGCCGGCTTCGACCTCCTCGTCGGGGAGTCGGGCCTGGTCGCGAGCACCTCGCTGGTGCTCGACGAGGTGCTCGAGCGGGTCGAGGAGGAGGACCGCGGCCGCGGCGTCCTGGTCGGCGTGCCGTACCGCCACCAGGTCGTGCTGCGCGTGGTCGACGGCCCCGGCGCGGCCCGGAGCATCGGACCCATGGCCGACTACCTGGGCGCGACCCACGCCGCCGCACCCGGGCCGCTGAGCCCCCTCGTGCACTGGGTGCGCCACGACGACTGGCTGCCCGTCACCCGCGCGGGTGACGACGGTGCGGCGGCGGAGCACCGGCTCGCCGAGGCCCTCGACCCCGAGGTCGCCCAGGCGCTCGACATCTGAGACTCTCGGCAGGTGAGCGAGCACACCTCAGACCACAGCGACACCCCTCCCGACTGGTCCGAGGCCGGCTTCGAGACCCGCGCCATCCATGCGGGCTACGAGCCGGACCCGACGACCGGTGCCGTGATCCCCCCGATCTACGCCACCTCGACCTACAAGCAGGACGGGGTCGGCGGGCTGCGTGGCGGCTACGAGTACTCCCGGTCCGCCAACCCCACCCGCACCGCACTCGAGGGCGCGCTCGCGGCGGTCGAGGGCGGCACCCACGGACTGGCTTTCGCCAGCGGCCTGGCCGCCGAGGACACCCTGCTCCGGTCGCTCTGCGCACCGGGCCAGCACGCGGTCATCCCCGATGATGCCTACGGCGGCACCTTCCGGCTCTTCGACAAGGTCGAGAAGGTCTGGGGCCTGCAGCACAGCCCCGCCCCGGTCTCCGACGTCGACGCCGTGCGCGCGGCCATCCGCCCCGGCGAGACCCGCCTGGTGTGGGTCGAGACCCCGACCAACCCGCTGCTCACGATCGGTGACGTGGAGGCGCTCGCGGCCGTCGCCCACGACGCGGGCGCGCTGCTGGTCGTCGACAACACCTTCGCCTCGCCGTACCTCCAGCAGCCCCTCACCCTCGGCGCCGACGTCGTCGTTCACTCCACGACCAAGTACGTCGGCGGCCACTCCGACGTCGTCGGCGGCGCCCTGGTGGTGCGCGACGACGAGCTCGCGGAGCGGCTGCGCTTCCACCAGAACGCGATGGGAGCGGTCGCCGGCCCCTTCGACGCCTGGCTCACCCTGCGCGGCCTCAAGACCCTCGCGGTGCGGATGGACCGCCACTGCGACAACGCCGAGCGGGTCGTCGAGCACCTGCTCGGCCACGCCGCCGTCGAGCAGGTCATCTACCCCGGGCTCGCCGACCACCCCGGCCACGAGGTCGCGACCAAGCAGATGAAGCGGTACGGCGGCATGGTGTCCTTCCGCGTCAAGGGCGGCGAGCAGGCGGCACTGGCGCTCTGCGAGCGCACCCACGTCTTCACGCTGGGGGAGTCCCTGGGCGGCGTCGAGTCCCTCATCGAGCACCCCGGCCGGATGACCCACGCGAGCGTCGCGGGCACCGACCTGGAGGTGCCCGCTGACCTGGTCCGGCTCAGCGTCGGCATCGAGTCGGTCGACGACCTGCTCGCCGACCTCGACCGCGCGCTGGCGGGCTGACGTGCCCGGCGCCGGCGCGAGGGCGTGGCGATGAGCGAGCAGCCCGACCGGCCCCTGCCCCCGGTCGCCGAGGACCTCGCCGACGGGCTCGGCGCCGCAGTCGGGACCCACCCCGACGACGGTGAGCCCGACCCCCGCGGCGGGCGGCACGAGCGACGCCGGCTGCGTCGTGATCGCCCCCAGTCCGAGGCCGAGGGTCTCGCCCAGCGGCTCTTCGCCCAGTGGTCGGCCCTGCGCGACGAGCGTGAGCGCCAGCTCGCGCCCCCGCAGGTACGCCGTGAGGAGCTCGCCCGCTCCTCGGTCCCGCCGGGGCTGGACCTTGCCGCCGCATGGTCGTGGCGGTTCCTGGTCATCGTGGCCGCCGTCGCGGTCATCGGCTGGGTGCTGGACTTCCTCATCGTCCTGGTCGTGCCGGTGGTGATCTCGCTGCTCGTCGCGGCGCTGGTGGTCCCGATCGTCGACCGGCTCGACCGCTGGTTGCCCCGGGGTCTCGCCGCCCTGCTGACCCTCGTGGCCGGCATCGCGGTCGTGGGGGCGCTGCTGACCTTCGTGGGACGCGAGGTCGCGGGCGGCGCCAGCGACCTGGCCGACTCCACGGTCCAGGGGCTGGAGGAGATCCGCACCTGGCTGCGCGACGGCCCGCTCGACGCCACCGACTCCCAGATCGACGGCTACATCGACCAGGTGCAGCAGGCCATCACCGACCGCTCCCAGGACGGCGAGATGCTGACCCGGGTCACCGAGCTCGGCGTGACGCTCGGCCACCTCTTCGCCGGCTTCTTCATCGTGCTCTTCGCCACCTACTTCTTCATGGCCGACGGCGCCCGCATCTGGTCCTGGGTCGTCCGGCTCTCCCCGCGCACGGCGCGCGCCCGGGTCGACTCCTCGGGTCGGGTCGCGTGGATCTCGCTGCGGCAGTTCGTTCGCGCGACCGTCGTGGTGGCGCTGGTCGACGCGATCGGCATCGCCGTGTGGGCGGCCGTCCTGGGGCTGCCCTTCGTCGCGGCCATCGGTGTCCTGGTCTTCCTCGGTGCCTTCGTGCCCATGGTCGGTGCCACGGTCGCGGGCTCGGTCGCCGTCCTCGTGGCGCTGGTCGACCAGGGCCCGTGGACGGCACTGCTCATGCTCATCGGGGTCATCGTGGTCCAGCAGGTCGAGGGCCACGTGCTGCAGCCCTTCCTCATGGGGCGCTGGGTCTCGGTCCACCCGCTCGGGGTCATCGTCGCCATCGCCACGGGCGTGCTGGTCGCGGGCGTCGTGGGCGCGCTGGTCGCGGTCCCGCTCGTCGCGGCCCTCAACGCGGTCGGCCAGCACCTGGCGGCGTACACCGATCCCGGCGACGACCCCCTCGAGGAGCTCGAGGAGGACTACACCGAGGACGCGGGTCCACCGCCGCCCGACCCGGAGCGGGAGGTCGAGGCGTGAGCGTCACGCTCGCCGATATCGAGGCCGCCCGGGTGCTGCTGGACGGCATCGCGGTGCGCACGCCGATGGAGGAGTCGCGCTGGCTCTCGGCGGTCGCCGGCGGCGAGGTGCGGATCAAGGCCGAGAACCTCCAGCGCACGGGCTCCTTCAAGGCCCGTGGCGCCTATGTCCGGCTCTCCCAGCTCAGCGAGGAGGAGCGCGCCCGCGGGGTGGTGGCGGCCAGCGCCGGCAACCACGCCCAGGGCGTGGCCCTCGCCGCGCAGCTCGTCGGCACCCGCGCCACGGTCTTCATGCCCGAGGGCGCCCCGATCCCCAAGGAGCGCGCCACGCGCGGGTACGGCGCCGAGGTGGTCTTCACGGGCACCTACCTCGAGGACGCGCTGGTCGCCGCGCGCGAGTTCAGCGAGCGCACGGGAGCGGTGCTGATCCACCCCTTCGACCACGAGGACATCATCGCCGGGCAGGGGACCGTCGGGCTCGAGGTGCTCGAGCAACTCCCCGAGGCCGCCTGCGTCGTCGTGCCCACCGGCGGGGGCGGGCTGCTCGCCGGGGTCGCGCTGGCCGTGAAGGCACTGCGCCCCGACGTACGCGTCGTGGGGGTGCAGGCCAAGGACGCCGCCGCCTACCCCGGCTCGCTCGAGGCCGGTCGCCCCACGCCGCTGGAGCAGATGCGCACCATGGCCGACGGCATCGCGGTCGGGCGCCCCGGCGACCTCACCTTCGCCGCCGTGCGCGACCACGTCGACGACGTCGTGACCGTCTCCGAGGACTCCCTGGCCCGGGCCGTGCTGGCCCTGGCCGAGCGGGCCAAGCTCGTCTCCGAGCCCGCCGGCGCGGCTGCGGTGGCGGCGATCCTCGACGACCCGACCCGCTTCCCGACCCCGTGCGTGGCGGTCGTCTCCGGCGGCAACATCGACCCGTTGCTGCTGGGCAAGGTGATCCGGCACGGCATGGCCGCGGCCGGGCGCTACCTCAACCTGACCATCACCATCCCCGACGTCCCCGGCGGCCTGGCCCGGCTGCTCGCCGTCGTCGGTGGGTCGGGTGCCAACGTCCTCGAGGTCGCCCACGAGCGGATCTCCCCGACCCTCTCGGTCGACGAGGTCGACGTGATGCTGCAGCTGGAGACCCGGGGCGCCGAGCACTCCGGCGCGGTCCTCGGCCAGCTGCGGGCGCAGGGGTACCGCGTCCTGGAGTGACGACTGCCCGCCCGCCCTGCACGCGACGACGCCCCGACGGCGGACCGTCGGGGCGTCGTGGCGTGGCGGCAGCGGGTGCGCGCCGTACGTCGGGGGCGGCTCAGCCGGTGTAGGGCTCCGCGTCGAGGATGACGACCTCGAGCGTCTTGCCGTTGGGTGCGACGTAGGAGACCGTGTCGCCCTTCGAGGCGCCGTTGATCGCGGCACCCAGCGGGGACTGGGGCGAGTAGACCGTGAGGCCCTCGGGCTCGATCTCCCGGGCACCGAGGAGGAAGGTCTCGGCCTCGTCGTCGTCGTCACCGACGAACTTGTAGGTGACCTTCATGCCGGGCTCGACGACGCCGTCGTCGGGAGGGGTCTCTCCGACCTCGGCGCGGCGCAGCATGTCCTCGAGCTGGCGGATGCGGCCCTCGATCCGGCCCTGCTCCTCGCGGGCGGCGTGGTAGCCGCCGTTCTCCTTGAGGTCACCCTCGTCCCGGGCAGCGCTGATCTTCTCGATGACCTCCTGGCGCACGGGGCCCTTGAGGTTCTCGAGCTCGGCGACGAGCTTGTCGTACGCCGACTGGGTCAGCCAGATCTTGTCCTGCTGGGGGGACTGCGTCATGGGGTACTCCTGCCGTGGAGCCGCGGGGTGCTCCGCACCGGCGCTGCGGTGCGGCCCCACGACCCGTCTCGTTGCTTCGGGTGCGGAACTGCTGCGAATCGTCTGACCACCTCCGGCGGCCACGATGTGGCCGTACGACGGAGGTCGCTGGGCCACGCGCGATCAGCCCTGCGGGACGGTCGATCCCGCCACTGTAGCAACGTCCACGCCCGACCGCAGGTGCTTGCGGCCACCCCGAGGGGTGGCTCGGGCCGGCCGTCGTGCCCGGCTCAGCGCGGGCGCTGCTGGCCCTCGGCGGTGCAGCCGACCTTCTCGACGGCCGTCGCCTCGCGCTCGGTGCGGATCGGCACCGACATGCGGCCGGAGCCGCCGGGGATGAAGACCGCCTCGCCGACGGTCACCTTGTCCTCGGCCAGCGCCCGCAGCACGCACTGCACGTCGCTGGCCTCGTCGCCGAGCTCGACCTGGACGTCCGCGACGACCTCGTGCTGGTCGGTCACGGTGAAGCCCACCAGCTCCGACTGCGCGGCCGGGGTCGCGTAGCTCCACGCGGCCCAGGCGAGGAACAGCCCGCCCACGAGCGCCAGTGCGACCGCCGTCGCGATGCCGGCGGTGCGCCGCCACGGCCGCGGTGCGCCGTAGCGCTGCGTCATCAGGTCCTGCGAGCTCACACCTCGATGATGCCACCCGCCACCCACCGGGCCCACCTCGCGGTCCGCGGCCCCTCCTACGATGGGACCCATGTCGCAGGACGCGCACGCCGACGGGGCGCCCCCCCGGGTCGAGCACCGCCCGTACGCCGGTCTCCGGCTCATGCACGTCCACGCCCACCCCGACGACGAGTCGTCGAAGGGCGCGGCGTCGACGGCCAGGTACGTCGCCGAGGGCGCCCAGGTCCACGTCGTCACCTGCACCGGCGGCGAGCGCGGCTCGATCCTCAACCCCAAGATGGACCGCCCCGACATCCTCGAGAACATCACCGAGGTGCGCCGCCAGGAGATGGAGCGCGCCCGCGACATCCTCGGCATCACCCAGCACTGGCTGGGCTTCGTCGACTCCGGCTGGCCCGACGGCGACCCCAAGCCGCCGCTGCCGGAGGGCTGCTTCGGCCTCGTCGACCTCGAGGAGGCGACCGAGGCGCTGGTGCGGATCGTGCGGGAGGTCCGCCCGCACGTCATGACGACGTACGACGAGCGCGGGGGCTACCCCCACCCCGACCACATCCGCTGCCACGAGGTGTCGGTGGCGGCCTTCGCGGCGGCCGGCGACCCCGAGCGGTTCCCCGACGCGGGGGAGCCCTGGCAGCCACTGAAGCTCTACTACCACCACTCCTTCAACCGCCCGCGCATGCAGGCGCTGCACGACGCGATGCTCCAGCACGGGCTGGAGTCGCCGTGGGAGGAGCGGCTGCGCGACTGGAAGCCGGAGCCGGAGTGGGACGCCCGGATCACCACGCGGGTGCGCTGCGACCGGTGGTTCGGCGTGCGCGACCAGGCGCTGCTGGCGCACGCCACCCAGATCGACCCCGACGGCTTCTGGTTCGCCATCCCGCGCGAGCTGCAGGCCGAGGTGTGGCCCCACGAGGACTTCGAGCTGGTCACCAGCCACCTGCCCGACCACCCCGACGCCACTGTCGGCCAGGTCACCGAGGACGACCTCTTCGCCGGCCTTCTGGACCACCCCGACCGCACCGGTGGCAAGATCTGAGCATGCTCGTCGACGCGTTCCTCTCCGTGCTGCCCGCGCTGCTGCCGGGGAACCTCGACCCCGCCCCCGAGCCCGAGGACGTCAAGGCGGGCTGGACCGCCTTCGGGATCTTCCTCGGTGGTGTGGCCACCGTCGCCCTGCTGGGCTGGAGCCTGGTCCGGCAGCTGCGCCAGGTCGAGGACGCCCGCCAGCGCGGGGTCTACGGCGAGCCGGAGGAGCAGGAGCAGGAGCAGGCTGACGCTGCTGACGCCCCCGCGGCCGACAGCACCGAGGACACCCCGCGGGCCTGAGCGCCCGCGACTCTGCGGCGCCCGGCCCCGTGAGCGGGCTCAGCCCTGCTGGGCGACCTGCGCGCGCACCTCGTCCATGTCCAGGCCCTTGACCGCGGTGATGACCTGGTCGAGGCCGGCCGGCGGTAGCGCGCCCGGCTGGGCGAAGACCAGGATGCCGTCGCGGAAGGCCATCAGCGTCGGGATCGAGGAGATGCCGGCCGCGGCTGAGAGCTCCTGCTGCTCCTCGGTGTTGACCGACCCGAACGTGATGTCGGGGTGGGCCTCGCTGGCCGCCTCGTAGGTCGGCGCGAACTGCCGGCACGGGCCGCACCAGCTGGCCCAGAAGTCGACGAACAGGATGTCGTCGCCCTTCACGTGCGACTCGAAGTTCTCGGCGGTCAGGTCGATGGTGGCCATGTCTCCACCGTACGACGCGCCCGGCCGCCAGCCACCCCCCGCCGGCGACCCGGGCCTCGACCCGGGCCTCGACCCAGGCCTGGGTCCCTCAGCCCTTCTTGGGCCCCTTGTCCTTCGGGCCCTTGTCCTTCGGGCCCTTGTCCTTCGGGCCCTTGTCCTTCGGGCCCTTGTCCTTCTTCTTCTCCAGGCCGGGCGGTCCGCCGGCCGGGCCGCGGTCCTCGTCGAGCCCGGGGCCCTCGTCCTCGACGAGCTCCTCCGCCGGGGCCGGGTCCTCTGCGGGGGCGTCGGGCTCGGGCTCCGGCTCCCCGGTGTCCGGCTCCCCGGTGTCCGACGAGGAGGTCTCGCCGGGCCGGACGGGATCGCTGGAGCGGCCGGGGTCCTGTGTCGTGGCAGCACCGGCCGCGACCGCGGTGATGAGGATGAGCAGCACCAGCGCCGCCAGCGAGCCGGCCAGACCCCGCTGGTGCGGCTCCAGGCCGCGCCAGCGGGCGGCGAGCAGGCCGGGGACGCGGGCGAGCGTGTCGCCGGCACGGTCCAGCGCGGGCACGGCGGGGCGTACGCCGAGGGGACCGACCACTGGCGTCGCGGCGCTCACGTCGGCCGGGCCCGTGGTCTCGCGCGCGACCGCGGGCTCGGCAGCGGGTGCGGCCACGGCGCCCGCCGCCGCT
>CAEZYQ010000030.1_pt1 | contig 38253 bp, 38 predicted proteins | sample 7265561 | NCBI WGS metagenome assembly CAEZYQ01 (sample SAMEA6813939, study PRJEB35770) | uncultured Nocardioides sp. | biome: Freshwater; feature: Freshwater reservoir; material: water | place: Czech Republic | collected 2017-04-14 | depth 30m m | reverse complement strand
TTCCTCCCCCCCCCGGGTCCCCCCCGGGGGCCCCCCCCAACCTCGACGCCGGCCTCGACCCCGGCCTCGACCCCTGCCGCAGGCCGCCCGGCGCTCGGACCGCCCCGGCCGGAGACCCTCAGGAGCCGGCGGCGAGCAGGTCCCGGACGACCGCCGCGACCCCGCCCGCGACCTGCCCGGCGACGATCGGCCCACCGGCGGCGACCAGTGTCGCGGCGGCGCCGTGCAGCCACGACCCCACCGAGGCGGCGTCCCAGGGGTCCAGCCCGGTGGCGAGCACCGCGCCGATGACCCCGCCGAGCACGTCACCGGCACCTGCGGTCCCGAGCCAGGGTGTGCCGGTCGTCGTGACGCGGGTGCGCCCGTCGGGTCGGGTCACGAGCGTGTGCCGCCCCTTGAGCACGACGACGCAGCCCCAGCGCTGGGCCACCAACCGGGCGTGGTGCAGCTGGCGCGCCTCCACCTCGGCGCGGTCCACGTCGAGCATCGCGGCCAGCTCGCCGGCGTGCGGCGTCAGGACCAGGTCGGGGCGTCCCCGGTCGGGGTCGAGGTGGGCGAGGGCGTCGGCGTCCACGACGGTGGGTACGTCGTCGGCCAGTGCCGCCGACAGCTCCTCCCCCGCGGCGTCACCGCCCCCGGACCCGACCACCCAGGCCTGCACCCGACCAGCCCCCACGACCTCCGGGTGCGCCTCGCGGACCCGGTCCGCAACCGCGGTGTCACCCACGTACCGGACCATCCCGGCCAGCCCGCACGCGGCGCCGGCGACGGAGAGCAGCCCGGCGCCCGGGTACGTCGCGCTGCCGGCCCGGACGCCGACGACGCCACGGGTGTACTTGTGGTCGTCCGGTCCCGGCCGCCGCAGCAGTGCCGCGACGTCCGCCGGTCGCAGGCTCGCGACCGGGGCGGCCGGCAGGTCCGGGTCGAGGCCGATGTCGACCAGGTGCACGGCGCCGCACGCCTGGGCCGCGGGGTCGACGAGGTGGCAGGGCTTGTGGGTGCCGAACGTGACCGTCAGCGTGGCGCGCACGTGCGGCTCGGACGTCTCGCCCGTGTCGACGTCGACGCCGCTGGGGGTGTCGACCGCGACGACCGGCACGTTCTCGGCCGACGCCAGGGCCAGGGCCCGCGCTGCCTCCTCGCGGAGCCCCGGCTTGCCGCCGATCCCGACGACGCCGTCGACCACCACGTCCGGGCGATCGCGCAGCACCCGCGGCGCACCGGTCCGGCCACCGGCGGCCGCCAGCGCCGCCAGCCCGCCCTCGTGCGCCGACCCGCTGACCAGCCACGCCTCGACACCGGCGCCCCGCCGGGCAAGCCAGGCGCCGGCGTACAACGCGTCGCCGCCGTTGTCCCCCGAGCCCACCAGCAGCAGGACCCTCCTGCCGTACGCCGAGCCCAGCAGGTCCGCCACCGCGACGCCCAGCCCGTGGGCCGCCCGCTGCATCAGCGTGCCCTTCGGCAGCCGCGCCATCAGCGCCGCCTCCGCCGCCCGCACCTGCTCGACCGTGTGCGCCCGCCTCATGCGCCGACCCTAAACGCCGCCTTCCTCCGGCTGCCCGGGTCGAGGTGCGGGTCGAGGTGCGGGTCGAGGTGCGGGTCGAGGTGCGGGTCGAGGTGCAAGGACGCGGGTGAGCGCGTCCTCAGGCCTCGACTCGCACCTCGAGGCCGGGCGGTCGGCGCCAGGACGGGCAGCCTGTGGAGGGGCGGTCGCACGAACAGGCGATCTGGACGAACCTGCCGTCATGGATCTCGAGCAGCTGGCGGCCTCGCAGCACGGTCTGGTGGCACGCCGTCAGCTGCATCCCCTGGGCATCGACGCGGACCGCATCCGCAACCAGGTGCAGGCCCGCCGTTGGGCACACCGTTCGTCACGGGTCGTGAGCACGTTCACCGGGCGCCTGGACGCACGACAACGTCGCTGGCTGGGGGTCCTCCACGCGGGGCCTGGCGCGATGGTCGGAGCCCTGACGGCAGCCAGCGACCACGGTCTGCGCGGCTGGGACCGGGACCTCGTGACGATCTGGGTCAGCGACCCCCTCCATGACGAGGCGATCGAGGGCGTGCGGTTCTTCCGGACCCGTCGGCCCCTGGACATGCTGCGGGGACCTGGTGACCTGCCCACGACCAGGCTGGAGCCCGCGCTCCTCCTGTGGGGTGCGTACGAGGCCCCGTGGCGACACGCCTTCGGCGCGCTCGCGGCGGCAGTGCAGCAGGGGTGCACCACCCCGGAGCGACTCGGCCAGTGGGTCGACCAGCTCCGGCCGCTCCGGCGGGCCGCGCTCTTCCGTGCGGCGCTGGCCGAGATCGCCGGCGGAGTCAGGTCCGTGAGCGAGGCGGACGTGGCCCGGATGTGCCGACTCGGGGGCCTGCAGCCACCACGCCGTCAGACGCCACGGCTCGACGCCCGCGGCCAGCAGCGCTACACCGACTGCGAGTGGGACGTCCCTGTCGACGAGGTGCTGGTGCTCGAGGTGGAGGGCACCTTCCACATGGACGTCCAGCACTGGGCCGCGGACAAGAAGCGGACACGCCGGCTGACGACCCGTGGCCGTCACGTCGTGAGCTGTACGGCGTGGGAGCTGAGGCACGAGCCGGAACAGCTCGCCCAAGACCTCGCCCGACTCGGTATCCCGACCGTCCCGGGTCGAGGTGCGGGTCGTGGTCCGGATCGCGCGGCATAGCGCGTCCTCAGGCCTCGACCCGCACCTCAACTCGGGCCTCGACCCCGAATCCGCCGCCGGCGGGGCACACCTGGTCGGTCAGGACTCGAGGACGACCACGGCCGAGGCGATCCCGGCATCGTGGGAGAGCGACACGTGGACCGAGGTGGCCCCCGCGGCCTCGACCTGGGCCGCGACGGTGCCACGCAGCTCGAAGGCCGGCCGCCCACTGGACTCCGAGACGATCTCGGCGTCGTGCCACGACATGCCGTTCGGGGCGCCGAGCGCCTTGGCCAGGGCCTCCTTCGCGGCGAAGCGGGCCGCCAGGGAGGCGAGCGGTCGGGTCGCCTCGCTCTCGGTGAAGAGCCGGTCGCGCAGCCCGGGGGTCCGCTCGAGCGACAGCCCGAAGCGCTCGATGTCGCACACGTCGATGCCGACCCCGATGACGGGCACGCTCACTCCTCTCGCCGGACTCCACGACGCCGTACGCCGCGGGACGATCCCTACTCGACGGTGACGGACTTGGCGAGGTTGCGGGGCTGGTCGACGTCGTGGCCCTTGACGGTGGCGAGCTCGCAGGCGAACAGCTGCAGGGGTACGACGGCGAGCAGGGGCTGGAGCAGGACCGGCACCCGGGGCAGCTCGATGAGCGTGTCGGCGATCGCGGCGACCGCGGTGTCGCCCTCTTCGGCCAGGCAGATGGTGCGGGCGCCGCGGGCGCGGACCTCCTGGATGGCCGAGAGCATCTTGCCGTGGAGCTGGTCGCGGCCGCGGGGCGGGACGACGCACAGGACGGGCTGTCCGGTGTCGATCAGCGCGATGGGGCCGTGCTTGAGCTCGCCGCCGGCGAAGCCCTCGGCGTGGATGTAGGCCAGCTCCTTGAGCTTCAACGCTCCCTCCAGCGCGACCGGGTAGCCGGCGTGGCGGCCCAGGAACAGCACGGTGGGCTCGTCGACGTGGGCGCGGGCCAGCTCGTAGACCGCCTCCGCACGGGACAGGACGGTCTCGATGTGGGCGGGGATGGCCTCGAGCTGGTGCAGCACATCGGCGATCTCGTCGCCGTACCTGGTGCCCTTGACCTGCGCGAGGTACAGCGCGAGCAGGTAGCAGGCCACCAGCTGGGTCACGAACCCCTTGGTCGAGGCCACCCCGATCTCGGGCCCGGCGTGGGTGTAGATCACCGCATCCGACTCACGCGGGATGGTCGAGCCGTTGGTGTTGCAGATCGCCAGCACCTTCGAGCGCTGGGTCCGCGCGTGGCGGATCGCCTGGAGGGTGTCGGCGGTCTCCCCGGACTGGGAGATCGCGACCACCAGCGTGGAGTAGTCCAGGATCGGGTCGCGGTAGCGGAACTCGCTGGAGAGCTCGACCTCGACCGGGATCCGGGTCCAGTGCTCGATGGCGTACTTGGCCACCATCCCGGCGTAGAACGACGTCCCGGCCGCGATGATGATGATCTTGTCGATGTCGCGCAGCTCCTGGTCCGACAGGCGCATCTCGTCCAGCTGCAACGCCCCCGTACGGGTACGCCGCCCCAGCAGCGAGTCCGCCACCGCGTGCGGCTGCTCGAAGATCTCCTTGCGCATGAACCAGTCGTGGCCGTCCTTCTCCGCCGCCGACAGGTCCCAGTCCACGTGGTAGGCCTTCGGGGTCACCGGCGCACCGTGGAAGTCGGTCACCGCGACCCCGTCGCGGGTGATCGTCACGACCTGGTCCTGACCCAGCTCCAACGCCTCACGGGTGTGCTCGATGAACGCAGCCACGTCCGAGCCGAGGAAGTTCTCCCCCTCGCCCACACCCACCACCAACGGGCTGTTGCGCCGTGCCGCCACCACCCGGTCCGGGTCCTCGGCGTCGACCGCCACCAACGTGAACGCGCCCTCCAGCACCTGGCACACCCGCTGCATCGCCGTCGTCAGGTCCACCCCCGACCCCACCTGCAGCTCCAGCAGGTGGGCCGCCACCTCGGTGTCGGTCTCCGAGGACAGCTGGTGGTCGTCGTCCTCCAGCCGGGCACGCAGGTCGTCGAAGTTCTCGATGATCCCGTTGTGCACCACCGCCACCCGCCGCCGGTTGCCCAGGTGCGGGTGCGCGTTCACGTCGTTCGGCGCACCGTGCGTGGCCCACCGCGTGTGACCGATCCCGATCGTCACCTCCGGCAGCGGCTCCTCACCGATCAGCTTCTCGAGGTTCGCGAGCTTGCCGGCGCGCTTGCGCCACTCCACCCGGCCCGCGCCGTCGGGGCCAGCAGCCACCAGCGCGACCCCCGCGGAGTCGTACCCGCGGTACTCCAGCCGACGCAACCCCTCCACCACCACGTCCTGGGCAGAGCGGTGACCGACGTACCCGACGATGCCGCACATGGGCCAGGAGTCTAAGCCCGGTTCCGCCGAACCCCGCCGTCGCGAGCGCCCCGGGGCGGCGCGACGGGGCTGCGCCTGACGACGCGTCGACCGACCAGGCGGCGGGCCGGTCCCCTCCTCCCCGCCGCGTCCTGCCAGACTGACGCGCATGTCCACCCCCGGCCGGGGCCCGCACCAGGGCCACGACGACACCGGGCGGGAGTCCTCACCCTTCATCGAGCTCGAGCGCGACGCCTGGGCCGCCCTCGCGGCGGAGACAGAGAGCCCGCTCACCGCCGACGAGGTCAACGCCCTCCAGGGACTCGGGGACTCCCTGGACATCGAGGAGGTCCAGGAGGTCTACCTCCCGCTCTCCCGGCTGCTGTCGATGTACGTCGGCTCCGCGGGCCGGTTGCACCGCGAGCAGGAGGAGTTCCTCCAGCGTCCGACGCCCCCGCGCACGCCCTTCGTCATCGGGCTGGCCGGCTCCGTGGCGGTCGGCAAGTCCACTACCGCGCGCGTGCTGCAGCAGATGCTGGCCCACTGGCCCGAGCACCCCAACGTCGCGCTGGTCACCACCGACGGCTTCCTCTACCCCAACGCCGAGCTCGAGCGCCGCGGCCTGCTGCAGCGCAAGGGCTTCCCGGAGTCCTACGACCGCCGCGCGCTGCTGCGCTTCGTCGTCGACATCAAGTCGGGCAAGGACGAGATCGAGGCGCCGACGTACTCCCACCTCGTCTACGACGTCGTCCCGGACGAGAAGATCGTGATCAAGCGTCCCGACATCGTCATCATCGAGGGGCTCAACGTCCTCCAGCCCGCCCGCGTGCGCGAGGACGGCCGCACCGGCTTGGCCGTCAGCGACTTCTTCGACTTCTCCGTCTTCGTCGACGCAGGCACCAGCCACATCCGCCAGTGGTACGTCGAGCGCTTCCTGCGCCTGCGGGAGACCGCGTTCCGCGACCCCGGCTCCTACTTCGCCAAGTACGGCGACCTCGACCACGACGAGGCCGTCGCCGAGGCGCAGCGCATCTGGGACACGATCAACGGGCCCAACCTCACCGACAACGTGCTGCCCACGCGCTCCCGGGCGACGCTCGTGCTCCGCAAGGACCGCGACCACTCGGTGCGCTACGTGCGCCTGCGCAAGCTCTGAGCCTCCTCACCCCACCTCCACCGCCTCGACCGTCGCCAGCAGCAGCTCGGCCGTCGCGTCGTCCAGGGCGTCCGCCGGCCCGACGTCGCGCACCAGCACCACCGTGGCCGCTCGACCGTCCGCCAGCAGCGTGACCAGGCTGGCGCGGACCCGCTCGGGCTGGCAGGGCCCGTCGACCCGCACGTCCGCGACCAGGTCGGTACGCCGCCCACGCGCGTCCGGGAGCTCGATCTCCTGCGGTCGCTCCCCCACGGCTGCCCCCAACCCCGTGGCCCACGCCGCGACCTGCAGGTCGTGCGCGGTGGCACTGGTGCCGCCCGACCGCACGACGCCGACGAACCCCCGCGACGAGCCGGGCACCGCCGGGCAGGCCTCGGGCACCAGCAGCGCCGCTCTCCGCACCGCCGCAGCTGTCCGCCCACCGCGGTCGGCGTAGAACAGCCGCTCCCGCGCCGGCAGCACCTCGGCCGGCGCCGGGAGCCGGAGCCGCACCCCGTGGCGCTCCAGCACCGGACCGGCCTCCGCCGGGGTGGCCGCGGCCCGGTCGCGCCACTGCCCCACCAGGGTCAAGGAGGTCACGGCCAGCAGGACCGCCGTGGCCGCAGCGAGCACCCACACGAGCAGGCGCAGGGTCCCCGAGGTCATAGAGGAGTTCTACGCCAGGTCGCCGACGAGCGCCGACGGCTCTCCACAGGCCCCTGCGGCGCGCGCCCGATGACGCGCACGAGCGCCGAGTCACCCTCGAACCGGCGCCGGGTCACCGTCGAACCGGCCCCGAGTGGGCGAGCCCCGGCCGGTCAGGGAGTGGCAGGAGTCGGCTCAGGCCACGTCGCGGGCGAAGGTGGTCCAGCGCCCGACGACGGTGAGGACCGCGGCGTACGCGAGGAGCACGAGCGCCCCCGCCCAGCCCGGCAGCAGGTCGCCCCCGCCACCGCTGATCTCGCCGAAAAGCGAGGCCCCGACGACGGCGTCGGCGGCGGCGCCGGGGAGGAACGCCGCGACGCCGGAGAGGGAGTCGACGGCCGAGAGGCCCAGCCGGGCGATCGGCTCGACGAACTGGGTGAAGGCCAGCACCGCGACGATCGCGGCGACCTGGTTCGGGACGACGGCGCCGAAGGCCGCGCCGAGGACGGCCCACAGGCCGGTGACGAGGATCCCGAGGCCGAGGACGCGCAGGACCGCGGGGTCGGTGAGGAAGATGCCGTCGCCGACCAGCTCGAGGACCGGGGCGGAGGTGGCCAGCAGGCCCACGACGCCGAGCACGCCGTACAGCAGGCCCACCGCGGCCGCGACGACGAGCTTGGCGCCGAGCAGGACGCCGCGTCGGGGCTCGACGAGCAGCGACTGGGTGAGCGTGCGGTGCCGGACCTCGGTCGTCACGAGGAGGGTGCCGACGAGCAGCGGGAAGACGTACCCGATGGCGTTGAGCGTGCCGAGCACGGCGAGCGCCGCGTCGACCCCGGTGATCGCGGGGGTGTCGGGGCTCGGGGGCGCGGCGGCGAAGGTGAACGCCAGCACCGCGCCCATGAAGGCGAGGTAGGCAGCCATCCCGACACCCAGCACCCACCACAGCGCGGTGCTCGTCAGCTTGCGCCACTCCGCGAGCAGGGCGACGCCGAACCTGTTCAGGGTCGGGGCGGTGGGGCTCACGAGGCGGCTCCGGTCAGTCGCAGGAAGACGTCCTCGAGGTCGGCTCCCCTGGTGGTGAGCTGGTGCAGCTCCAGGCCGGCGGCGTGCGCGGCCGCGCCGACGGTCGCGGCGTCGACGTCGTCGACCTGGGTGCCACGGTCCCGCGGCGCGGCGACCCACCCCCGCTGCGCGCACAGGGCGGCGAGGCCGGCGGGGTCGGGCGTCTCGACGTACGTGCTCACCCCCGCGAGCGCGGCCAGCTCGGCCAGCGAGGAGGCGTGCACGAGCCGCCCCTTGGCGATCACCACGACGTCGTCGACGGTGTGCTGCACCTCGGCCAGGACGTGGCTGGAGACCAGGACGGTGCGGCCCTCGGCCGCCAGGTGACGCAGGAAGCCGCGCAGCCACACGATCCCCTCGGGGTCGAGCCCGTTGGCGGGCTCGTCGAGCAGCAGCGCCGGCGGGTCGGCGAGCAGCGCCGTGGCAAGGCCGAGCCGCTGCCGCATGCCCAGGGAGTAGCCCCCGACCTTCCGGTCCCCCGCCGGTCCGAGACCCACCAGCTCCAGCACCTCGCGGCAGCGTGCGCGGTCCACCCCCACCTGGGGTGCGTACGCCGTCAGGTGGCCCAGCCCGGTGCGGCCGGGGTGGAAGCCGGTCGCCTCGAGCGCCGCCCCGACGAGCGCCCCCGGGACCGGGTGGTCACCGTAGGGCCGGCCGCCCACCAGGGCGCGGCCGTCGGTGGGCCGCACGAGCCCGAGGAGCATCCGCAGGGTCGTGGTCTTGCCGGATCCGTTGGGGCCCAGGAAGCCGGTCACTCGGCCGGGGTGGACCTCGAAGGTGAGGTCGTCCACGGCGCGGACCGGTCCGAACGACTTGCCGAGGGCCTCGACGGCCAGGACTGCGGCATCCATGCCCCCGACCGTATCGAGGGGTAAGGACCCCCCTTCAACCGGGGAACCCCTGCCGGGGACGCGCCAGCGGACCCGGCGACGGTGGTCGAGCGAGCGGCACGGCTGAGCCTGCGAGGCCGTGACCCGCGTGTCGGGACCGCGGGAGGTGCCTGTGGTCGCCGATCACAGGCGGCTCACCGGGTCTCGACGACGGCTCGCTGGCGCTCGCCTGCTCGACCAGCCTCAGAGAGCCAGGCGCTCCCGCACGACATCGGCGAGCCCGTCGGCGACCCGCTGGGCCTCGGCCTGGGTCGGCGCCTCGACCATGACCCGCACCAGCGGCTCGGTGCCCGAGGCCCGCAGCAGCACCCGGCCGGAGTCGCCGAGCGCCTCCTCGGCCGCGGCGACCGCGGCGAGGAGCACCTCGTCGTCGGTGCGCCCGCGGTCGACACCGGGGACGTTGACCAGCACCTGCGGCAGCCGGACCACGGGCTCGGCGAGCTCGCGCAGGCTGCGCCCGGTCCGCTTCATCCGCGCCATCACCTGCAGCGCGGTCAGCAGGCCGTCGCCGGTGGTGGCGTGGTCGCCGAGGATCACGTGCCCCGACTGCTCGCCGCCGATGGACCAGCCGCCGGAGCGCATCGCCTCGAGGACGTAGCGGTCCCCCACGGCGGTCTGCTGCACACGGATGCCGGCGTCCCGCATGGCGTGGTGGAGCCCGAGGTTGCTCATGACGGTGACGACGAGGGTGTCCTCGGGCAGTCGCCCGCGGTCCTTGAGCGCGACGGCCAGCAGCGCCAGCAGCTGGTCGCCGTCGACGGTGAGGCCCGTGTGGTCCACGGCCAAGCAGCGGTCGGCATCGCCGTCGACCGCGAAGCCGGCGTCGGCGCCGTGCTCGAGCACGGCCTGGCGCAGCGCACGCAGGTCGGTCGAGCCGCAGCCGGAGTTGATGTTGAGCCCGTCGGGCCGGTCCCCGATCGGGATGACGGTCGCACCGGCGGCGGCCAGGACGCGCGGCCCGACCTCGTGGGCCGCGCCGTGGGCGCAGTCGAGCACCACGGTCAGCCCGTCGAGGCGCAGCCCGTCGAGGGACTCCACGAGGTGCGCGGAGTAGTCGGCCACGGTGGAGGCGTACGGCGTCACGCGCCCCACGTCGGCCCCGGTCGGCAGCGCGACCGGCGTGTCCATGGCCTCCTCGATGGCGGCCTCGACCGCGTCGTCGAGCTTGTGCCCGCCGCGCCCCAGCAGCTTGATGCCGTTGTCGGGCATCGGGTTGTGGCTGGCGGAGATGACCACGCCGAGGTCGGCCTGCAGCCGGTCGGTCAGGTAGGCCACGCCCGGGGTCGGGACGACCCGCAGGCGCAGCACGTCGACACCGGCGGAGGCCAGGCCGGCCACCACCGCGTGCTCGAGGAACTGCCCGGAGATCCGGGTGTCGCGACCGACCACCGCGAGCGGGCGCCGGCCGGGCGCGGTGCCCCCGACCAATACGCGCGCAGCGGCCTCGCCCAGATGCAGAGCGAGGTCCGCGGTCAGGTCGCCGTTGGCGAGACCGCGGACCCCGTCCGTGCCGAAGAGTCGTCCCACGTGAGAGACGACCGGATCAGCGCTTGGAGAACTGAGGCGCCTTGCGGGCCTTCTTCAGACCGGCCTTCTTGCGCTCGATGACGCGCGCGTCGCGGGTCAGCAGCCCGGCCTTCTTCAGCGTCGGGCGGTTGGCCTCGACGTCGACGGCGTTGAGGCAGCGGGCCACGCCGAGGCGCAGCGCGCCGGCCTGGCCGGTGATGCCGCCGCCGTGGATGCGGGCGATGACGTCGAAGCGACCCTCGAGCTGCAGCTGGGCGAACGGCTCGTTCACGACCTGCTGGTGCAGCTTGTTGGGGAAGTAGGAGTCGAGGGTGCGACCGTTGATCGTCCACACGCCGGTGCCGGGGACGATCCGGACGCGGGCGACGGCCTCCTTGCGGCGACCGGTGGCCGCGGCGGGGGCGATCGTGGCGGGGCGGGCCTCGAAGTCGGCGCTGGGCGCGGACTCCGAGGAGTAGGCGATGCCCTGCTCGTCGGTGGTGTAGGTCTCCTCGACCTCGGTGGTCTCGGTGGTGGCGGAGTCAGCCATGTCTATGTCCTTGTTCTCGTCGTCGATTACTGGGAGATCTGGCTGATCTCGAACGGGGTGGCCTGCTGGGCGGAGTGCGGGTGCGCGGGGCCCGAGTAGACCTTGAGCTTCTTGATGATCTGGCGACCGAGCTTGTTCTTGGGGAGCATGCCCCACACGGCGCGCTCGACGACCTGGCGGGCGTCCTTCTCGAGCAGCTCGCCGTAGGGCGTCTGCGAGAGGCCGCCGGGGAAGCCGGAGTGGCGGTAGGCCATCTTCTTCGTCGGCTTGGAGCCGGAGAGCGAGACCTTCTCCGCGTTGATGATGATCACGAAGTCGCCCATGTCCATGTGGGGGGCGAAGGTCGGCTTGTGCTTGCCACGCAGGAGGTTCGCGGTCTGGGTGGCGAGGCGTCCGAGCACGACGTCGGTGGCGTCGATGACGAGCCACTCGCGCTGGACGTCAGCGGGCTTGGGGCTGTAGGTGCGCACGGCAGTACTACCTGTTCGTTCGTCGGTCCCGACCGGGGGTGCCCGGTCGGGGTGGTGCTGCTGCGGCTCCTGACGAACACGGCCTGGTTCGCACCGACCCACCCGGCCGCTCCTCGCGGGGAGGCCGGGTGCGGCTCACGTCCAGATCTGCACACCGGCACGAGGCACGGCGCGCGGCAGGAGTCGCGACAGGCAAGACTAGGGCTCTGCTGCGGCGTACGCCAAAACGCGAGGTGGGCGCCACAGCCCCCCAGCCGTGCGCCGGGGGCGCCGGCGCACGCGGGCGCGCGAGCCGGTCCGTGGGACACCCGGTTCCCGCCGCCGCCGATCGCGGACTAGAGTCGATCGGCGTGACCGAATCTCTGACAGTCCGTGACAACCGCACCGGACAGGAGTACGACCTCCCGATCACCGACAACACGATCGCGGCCAAGGACCTCGGCCAGATCAAGCTCGGTGACGACCAGCCCGGCCTCGCCACCTACGACCCCGGGTTCGTCAACACCGCCTCCTGCCGCTCGGCCGTCACCTACATCGACGGCGAGAAGGGGATCCTGGAGTACCGCGGCTACCCCATCGAGCAGCTCGCCGAGGGCTCGACCTTCCTCGAGGTCGCCTACCTGCTCATCCACGGTGCGCTGCCCACGAAGGCGGAGTACGAGCAGTGGGAGCACGACATCACCTTCCACACGTTCGTGCACGAGAACGTGAAGGGCTTCATGGAGGGCTTCCGCTACGACGCGCACCCGATGGGGATGCTGATGGCGTCGGTGGGGGCCCTCTCGACGTTCTACCCCGAGGCGTCGATGATCCAGGACGCCGAGAACCGGCAGATGCAGATCGTCCGGATGATCGCGAAGATGCCGACGCTGGGCGCCTGGTCGTTCCGTCACGCGCAGGGCAAGCCGTTCGTCTACCCCGACAACGAGCTCTCCTACACCGCCAACTTCCTGTCCATGCTCTTCAAGATGAGCGAGAGCAAGTACGAGGCCGACGAGCGCCTCGTCAGGGCGCTGGACACCCTGTTCATCCTGCACGCCGACCACGAGCAGAACTGCTCCACCAACGCGGTGCGCTCGGTCGGCTCCTCGCAGGTCGACCCCTACTCCGCGGTCGCCGCCGGCATCGGCGCTCTCTACGGCCCGCTGCACGGTGGCGCCAACGAGGCCGTGCTGCGGATGCTGCGCCGCATCGGCAACAAGTCCGAGATCCCCGCCTTCATCGAGGGCGTGAAGAACGGCAACGAGCGGCTCATGGGCTTCGGCCACCGCGTCTACAAGAACTACGACCCGCGCGCCAAGATCATCAAGAAGGCCTGCGACGACGTCTTCGAGGTCACCGGGGTCAACCCGTTGCTCGAGATCGCCCAGGAGCTGGAGAAGATCGCGCTCGAGGACGAGTACTTCGTCAAGCGCAAGCTCTACCCCAACGTCGACTTCTACTCCGGGCTGATCTACGAGGCCTTCCAGTTCCCGCCGGAGATGTTCACGGTCCTCTTCGCCATCGGCCGCACCCCGGGCTGGCTGGCGCAGTGGCTGGAGCTGACCCAGGACAAGGAGCAGAAGATCGCCCGTCCCAAGCAGATCTACACCGGTGACCGCGGGCTGGAGTTCACGCCCCGCGACGTCCGGTGGGCATGACGGACCACGCACCACTCGGCACGACCCCGGACGCTGCGTCCGGGGTCGTCCCGTTTGCCCCGGGCGCACGTCGTCCAGCGCGTGCGATCGCACGGCGGAGGAGGGAAGGCGGCCCGGGTTCGGCCGTCGACCGACGACAACGCAGCGAGCGTGCGTGATGGGCGGCGTGCGGGGGGTCGTGTGGGACCTCGGGAACGTGATCGTCGACTGGGACCCCCTCCCCGCGATCGCGGCGGGCGTCGGTGAGGACGAGGCACGCGAGTTCCTCGCGTCGATCGACTTCATGGCCTGGAACCACGGCCCCGACTCCGGCGACTCCTGGGACGACGCCCAGGCCTGGCTGGAGCGCGAGCACCCGCGCTGGGCTGCCGCCGGTCGCGCCTACCGCGAGCACTTCCCCGCCTCGCTGCTCGGCCCGGTGCCGGGCACGGCCGCGCTGCTGCACGAGCTGCACGCCGCCGGTGTGCGCCAGGTCGGGCTGACCAACTGGTCCGACGAGCTCTACCACGCCCACGCCCCCCGGCTCTTCCCCGAGCTGGCCCTGCTCGACCCGGTCGTCGTGTCGGGCACCGAGGGCGTCGCCAAGCCCGACCCCGCGGCGTACTCCCTTGCGGTCGAGCGGGCCGGCCTGCCGCCCCAGGAGCTGGTCTTCGTCGACGACCGCGCGAGCAACGTCGAGGCCGCCGTCGCCTGCGGGTTGCACGGGCTGGTCTTCACCGACGCCGCGACCCTGCGCACCGACCTGCGGCGGCTCGGGTTGCCGGTCTGAGGTCAGCGCGGGTCGAGGTGCGGGTCGAGGTGCGGGTCGAGGTGCGGTGACGCGCTCCTCCGCGTCCTCAGGCCTCGACCCCGGCCTCGACCCCGGCCTCGAGGCACACCTCGACCCACATCACGAGACTGTCCGGGACCTCGGAGGTCAGAGGTGGTCGGGGACGACGAGCGCGTCCGGGTCCTGCCGGGGAGGTACGCCGGCGAGTGCCGCCTGCACGAGGGCGACCCGCGCCTTCAGCACCACGGCGCGGCGCAGCCGGCCGCCGGGGGTGGCGTCGAGCCGCTCCCGCACGACCTGCTCGACCTGGGCGTCGGTGTAGGTCGGCCGGGTCCCGGTGGCCACCTCGACGTCGGGGAGCGCGACGAGCACGGGCAGCACCTGGTCGCCCAGGGAGTCGAGCAGCTGGTAGCGCTGGTAGCGGGTCATGCCGGCCCACACCTGCTCGACGTCGCGCTTGCGGTTCGGGCGGCGCACGGCCAGCACCGACTTCGCCGCCGCCTCCATCGCCCGGGTCAGCTCGTGCTCGGTGAAGCGCATGGGGGCATGGTGCCAGGGGTCGGTGAGGCAGCTTCAGCGGCCGGCCGCTGGACCTGCCGGGACCGCCACCCGCCCAGCCCCGCCACGGTCGCCGGGATCCCCGTGACCGGGACGCCCGTCGCCGGGACGCACGCCGCTCACGCGCTCCGCTCGGTCGGCACCGACAACCACGGCACGCCGCCGAGGGCCCTGCGGTAGCGCACGTGGTAGGCGTACCCCTCGAGCGTGCGCCACAGCACCTGGTGCGCGGCCCAGGGCAGCGGCTCCTCGCCGGTGCGCCAGGAGTCGCCGAAGGAGATCCAGACCGGGGTCCAGTCCGAGGCGAGGTCCCACGCCCCGCGCCGCGCCATCAGCATCCGCCGTCGCACCTGGAAGGCCTGCCGCGGTCCGTCGGCGCAGATGGGTGCGGTCGCGACCGGCCACAGCCGCAGGTCGAGGGTCATCAGGTGCACCTCGAGGTCGTGCAGCACCGCGGGGTCCACCAGGACGGTCGCCACGTTCTCGTGCGGCACGCGCTCCACGGGAGCACGCTCCGTCACCCCGAGGCGAGGCGTCAAGGCCGCGTCCGGGTGCGGGTCAGTTGACCTGGCGCTCCCGGCCGTCCCAGTAGGGCTGGCGCAGCTCGCGCTTGAGGATCTTGCCCGTCGGGTTGCGGGGAAGCAGCTCGAGCACGTCGATGCTGCGCGGGCACTTGTAGTGCGCGAGGTGCTCGCGGCAGTAGTCGATGAGCTCCTGCTCGGTGGCGCTCTGACCCTCGTGGAAGGAGACGACCGCCTTGACCGACTCCCCCCAGGTGTCGTCGGGCACGCCGATGATGGCGACCTCCATGACCGCAGGGTGCTCGGCCAGGACCCGCTCGACCTCGGGGCTGTAGATGTTCTCGCCGCCGCTGATGATCATGTCCTTGAGCCGGTCCTCCACGAAGAGGAAGCCGTCGGCGTCGAGGCGGCCCAGGTCGCCGGAGCGGAACCAGCCGTCGGGGGTGATCACCTCCGCGGTGGCCTCGGGCTTGTTGAGGTAGCCCTGGAACATCTGCGGCGTCCGCAGCCAGACCTCCCCCGGCTCCCCGGTGGCGACGTCCTCCAGCGTGCCCGGGTCGACGATCCGGATCTCCACGCCCGGGACCGCGCGCCCCGCGGAGACCAGCCGCTCGGGGTGCCCGTCGGGGATGGCGGTGCGGTGCTCGTCGGGCATGAGGTGGGTGACGACCCCGGCGACCTCGGTGAGGCCGTAGACCTGCATGAAGTCGGTGTCGGGCCAGGCCTCCATCGCCGCGCGCAGCAGCGGCGGCGGCATCGGCGCCGCGCCGTACGTGTAGGTCTTCAGCGCGCCGAACAGCTTCACCGCGTCCGGGCCGGACTGCAGCACCTGCGCCAGCACGGCCGGCACCAGGAACGTCCGGTTGGCGCCGGCCATGATCGCCCCGGCCAGCGACATCCCGTCGGGGTCGCGGGTCATGACGCTGGGGACGCCGTCGTGGAGGCCGAACAGCACGTAGGAGGAACCGCCGACGTGGAAGAGCGGCATGGCGACCATCGACTTGTCGCCGGGCTCGAAGCCCCAGCCGTCGTGGGCGTTGATCGTGTGGCTGACCATGTTGCGGTGGCTGAGCATGACGCCCTTCGGACGGCCGGTCGTGCCCGAGGAGTACATGACCAGGCAGGTGTCCTCGGGCGAGACGTCGGCCGGGCGCTCCATCGGCTCGGCGCCGGCGAGCAGCTGCTCGTAGGGGTCGGAGTCGCCGCCCTCGGGGGTCACCTCGATGACGTGCTGCACGTGGGTGAGCCGGTCGCGGATCGCCTCGATCGTCGGCATCAGCTCGGTGCCCACGACCAGCACGGTCGCGCCGGAGTCGTTGAGGGCGTAGTCGATCTCGTCGCCGGCCAGGCGGAAGTTGATGATGGCGTTGGCCGCGCCCAAGTCCCCGGCGGCCAGGCTCAGCTCGACGCACGCGGGGTGGTTCTTGTCGAGGAAGGAGACCGTCCCGCCGCGACCGATCCCCAGGCCCGCGAGGGCTCCGGTGAGCCGGCGCACGCGCTCGTGCGTCTCGGCGTAGGTCCAGCTGCGGCCGAGGTAGCTGAAGCACTCGGCGTCGGGCGTCGTGGCGGCCCAGTGGGCCAGCCGGTCCCCCACGAAGTGGGGCTCCGGGGCGTCGGAGGTGTCGATCCAGGTGGTCTGCGGGTCGGACGCGGTGGCGGTCATGCGGCGAGTGTGGTCGAGGTCACAGGCTCGCTCAAGGGCTGGCGCGCACCCGTCCCGATTCTTCTCCGCCGCCCAGCCGCGTCTCAGCCTCGTCACAGCCACCGGGGCCACAGTGGTCGACATGGACCAGAACCCGGACCCGCGCCGCGACCAGGACGGCGCCACGCCCCCGTCCCACCAGCCGGCCCCTGCGGGCGAGGGTCCCGCGCAGCCCCCCGTACCGGACCACGAGCCGACCCGCGACCTCGGCCCGATCTGGCAGGCCCCTCCCCCGTCGTACGCCGCCGCGCCGGTGCCGCCGACGAGCGACCGACGCCCCCGCCGTCTCGGCCTCGCTGCCGCCGTCGTGGCCACGTCGGTGCTGGCCGGTGCGGCCGCCGGCGTCGGCGGTGCAGCCGCGTGGGACGAGTGGGGTCCCGAGGACACCACGTCCACGACCGTCACCCCGGCCGGGACCGCGAGGGTCTCCGACGCCACGGCCCCCACCGCCCCCGCGCCCGACGGATCGGTGCAGGCGGCCGCGGAGGCGGTGCTGCCCTCCGTCGTGCGGCTCAACGTCCGCGGCACCGAGGAGGCCGGCTCGGGCTCCGGCGTCATCCTGAGCGAGGACGGCACGATCCTCACCAACCACCACGTCGTGGAGCCCGCCCTGGACGGCGGCACCATCTCCATCGACTTCGCCGACGGCAGCCACGCGGTGGCGGAGGTCCTCGGCTCCGACCCGCTCACCGACACCGCGGTGATCCAGGCCCAGGACGTCAGCGGCCTCACGCCCGCCACGCTGGGCAGCTCGGGGAGCCTTCGTGTGGGCCAGGACGTGGTGGCCATCGGCAGCCCCTTCGGCCTCGACGCCACCGTCACGAGCGGCATCGTCTCGGCGCTGGACCGTCCCGTCGACGTCGGCACCGACGCCGAGGGCAACGCCACCGTCTACCCCGCGGTCCAGACCGACGCCGCGATCAACCCCGGGAACTCCGGCGGTCCGCTGATCGACCTGGCCGGCCGGGTCGTGGGGATCAACTCCTCGATCCGGACCGCGGGCGGTGCCAGCCCCTTCGGCGGTGGTGGGGCCGGCTCGATCGGCCTCGGGTTCGCCATCCCGATCGACGAGGTGATGCCGATCGTGGAGCAGATGATCGCCGGCGAGACGCCGACGCACGCCCGGCTCGGCATCTCGGTCAGCGACGTCGGCGCGGACGTGCCCGCCACCGACGACGAGGTCCCCGTGACCGACGGCGCGCTCGTGCGCACCCTCGGCGAGGGCTCCACCGCGGCGGACGCCGGTCTCGAGGAGGGCGACGTGATCACGCGGATCGACGACGTGCTCATCACCAGCGCCGACTCCCTCGTGGCGACCATCCGCTCCTACCGCCCCGGCGACGAGGTCGAGGTGACCTACGAGCGCGACGGCGAGGAGCAGGTCGTGACCCTGGTCCTGGACTCCGACGCCGAGGAGTCCTGAACCGCACCGCCTCTCCCGGGGTCGGCGCCGCTGCCTGGCTCCGGGAGCGGCCAGGGCGCGGCCCCTCCCTCCGCGTCCCGGTCCGCGCGACCCCGGCCACCGGTCCGTCTCCCGGTGGTCGGGGTCGTGGCACGCCGGGACCATCTGGGTCAGGGGCCTCGTGGCTCGTCGCTGGCGCTCCTCGCACCTCGACCAGCGGGCCCTAGTCGACCGGCGCCTGCAGGACGAGCTCGAAGCGGCTGCCCACCTCGCTGTGGGCGAGGCGCAGGTCGCCGCCGTTGGCCAGCGCCAGCGCCCGGCTGATGTGCAGTCCGAGGCCTCGCCCGGGCACCGTGCCGGCAGTGTCGGGGTGCCGGCTGCGGCGGGCGAAGACGTGCTCGCGGAAGTCCTCGGGGATGCCGGGACCGCGGTCCTCGACCACCACCACGACCCGGCCGTCGGGGGTCGGGGTGGCGCAGAGGTGGGTGGCGCCCCCGGCGTACTTGGTGGCGTTGGCGAGCAGGTTGGCCAGCACCTGGTCCAGGTGCGAGGGCTGCACCAGTGCCCGCAGGTCCTCAGGGCAGGAGACGACGGGCTGGTGGCCCTCGGACTGCGCGGCGGCCGCGGCGCGCAGCCGCGGGGCGAGCAGGGTGGGCTCCGGCCGGGCGGTGATGCCGCCGGGGTTGGTCTCGACGAGGGAGACGATGTCGTGCAGCACCTCGCGGATCTGGCCGGCGTTGCGTCCCACGACGCCCAGGGCCCGCTCGGCGGTGGCGGTGTCACCCTCCTCCAGCGCGTGGGCGGCGACCTCGGTGTAGCCGGTCACCGAGGTCAGCGGGTTGCCCACCTCGTGGGCCAGCATCCCCATCAGCTCGCTCTTGAACTCGCTCACCGCGCGCAGCTGGCGGTTGGACTCCACCAGCTCGGCCGACATCGCGGCGTTCTCGCGCAGCGGCTCGACGAGCACCGCCCGCTGCAGGAGCGTGTGCAGCGGGACGAAGAGCAGGACGTACCACGCGCCACCGGTCCACACCGCTGCCAGCAGCCCGCCGATGAGCACCACGCCGGCCTCGGTCAGTTGGTACGCCGGGCTGAGCAGCTGCGCGCGCAGCCACTCCTCGTCGGAGGCGTGGTTGAGCAGCGCCGACCCGGCGAACAGCACGGTCTCGACGACCAGGAAGACCAGCACGGCCAGGAGCAGCACCAGCAGCCCGCGGCCGCCGATCCCCTCCATCCAGTTCGGCAGCCCGCCGTCGACGAGCCACGGCACCGTCGCCGCGGCCGTCCCGGCGAGGACCAGGTGGGCGCCGGAGCCCACCTACTTCCACAGCGGGACCCGCAGGCCGCGCCAGCGCGCGTGCGCGTAGGTGAGAGGCACGACCACGAGCAGCCACCACGTCGGCAGCACCATGGCGCAGGTGAACGCCCACGCCGACAGCGCCTTGTGCGGCTGCTGGGTGTGGGTCAGGCCGCCGGTCAGGCGCCGGCCGAGCTCGACGTTGAGGCCGGACACGGCGACGAGCACCAGGGCTGCGACCCAGTCGGCCGGCACCTCCCGGGCCGGGCCGTTCCCGTCCGTCCCCCGGGCCACCAGCCACGGGAGCACCAGGGCAGCGACCAGGGTGAGCACGAGGTAGGCCCGCGCACGTCGGGGTGCGCCGGTGAACCCGTAGCCCGTCGTCACGCACGCCTCCCCCTCCGCCCGTGACCGGCCCGACCGTGCCCACTCCCGGTCCGACCGCTCCGCGGCGTCGGTGCTGCGAAGAGGCGGACCTTCACTGTAGGGCTGCCGGAGACTCCGACGGGGCAGATCGCGCGAGGCTGCGCCGGACCCGGCCCAGGCCTAGGACCGCCGTTCGAAGATCCCGCACCGCTCGACGGGGACGAACCCGAGTCGCTCGTTGACGCCGACCATGTGCGCGTTGGACTCCGCGTTCCAGGTCAGCACGTGGTCGACCGGACCGGCGGGGTCCTCGGAGGACTGCAGCAGCCGCAGCGCCGCGACCTTGAGCGCGAGCCCGAGCCGGTGCCCACGGTGGTCGCCGTGCACCAGCGTCCCCCACTGGTAGGCCCGCCCGGGCTCGTGCACCGTCGTGACCACCTCGGTGTACCCCACCGCCGTGCCGTCGGGCGCCACGGCCACCGCCCGGTACGCCGTCCGCCCCTGCGCCACGAGCAGCTGCTCGCCCTCGCGCACCGCGGCGGTGTCGGCGACCTGTGCCTCGACCTGGAGGTCCCCGGTGGGGGCCTCGGTGCTGAGGCTGGCGTCCATCTCCGCCCACGCCTGCAGCAGGTCCTCGGGCACCGGGCCGACCCACGACCGGACCGCGTACTGCCCCAGCCCCGGGTCGAGGGCGTCGAGCACGTCGTCGCGGACCGGCAGCCGCAGCACCCGCATCACCTCGAGGTTTCCCAGGGCGAACCCGTGGCGCCTGGCGAACTCCACCCCTGGCGTCCCGGTCCCGTCCGGCGCCGCCGACCACGGCCAGTCGACCTCCGCGTGGACGGTCGTCCGCCCCTGCGCCCCGACCTCCGCGAGCAGGTGCGCGAGCATCGCCGACCCGTGGCCCCGGCGCCGTGCCGGCGGGTCGACCGCGACGGCGACCTCGGCGGTGCCGGTGTTGTCGAGCATCGGCAGCACCGTGACCCCGAAGGCGACGGCGGTCCCGTCGACCGTGCCGACGTACGCCGCCGTCGACCGCGACCGTCGCCCCGACCTCAGCTGCGCGGTCAGCTCGGGCAGCGTCCAGGTCGTCGCGTTCTCACCGCGGTCGTGCCGGTCGGCACGCCAGGCGACGCCGTGCCAGGCGGCGAGCACGGCGTCGTCGTGGACGTCGACCCGCTCGATCCTCACCTCACCGGGCACGCTGCACCCTCCCCTCGTCCCACACGGGACCGTCGGACTCGTAGACCTCGCCGTCGGCGCCGTAGACCAGGAACCGGTCGAAGCCGCGGGCGAACCAGCGGTCGTGGGTCACCGCCAGCACCGTCCCCTCGTACGCCGCCAACCCCTCCTCGAGCGCCTCGGCCGACTGCACGTCGAGGTTGTCGGTGGGCTCGTCGAGCAGCAGCAGGGTCGCCCCCGACAGCTCCAGCAGCAGGATCTGGAAGCGCGCCTGCTGACCGCCCGAGAGCGACTCGAAGGTCTGCTCGCCCGAGGCCGCCAGCTCGTAGCGGTCCAGCACCCGCGCGGCCTGCTCGCGGCCCATGCCCTGACGACCGTCGGGGTGCCCGTCGCCGCGGTGCAGGATCTCCAGCAGCGTGCGGCCCACCAGCTCGGGGTGGTCGTGGGTCTGGACGAACCAACCCGGCCGCACCCGGGCACCCAGCTTCGCCGAGCCGGTGTGCGCGACGGGGGTGATCGGGTCCTCCCCCACCGGCCGGTTGCCCACATCGGGGTCGCTGCCGCCCGCGGCGAGCAACCTCAGGAAGTGGCTCTTGCCCGAGCCGTTGGAGCCCAGCACGGCCACCCGCTCGCCGTACCAGACCTCGAGGTCGAAGGGCCGCATCAGCCCGGTGAGCTCCAGCTGCTCGCAGACCACGGCCCGCTTGCCGGTGCGCCCGCCCTTGAGCCGCATCTTCACCTGCTGCTCGCGCGGCTGCTCGGTCGGCGGCCCCGCCTCCTCGAACTTGCGCAGCCGCGTCTGCGCGGCCTTGTACGCCGCGGCCATGCCGTCGTTGAACTCCGCCTTGATCTTCAGCCGCAGCACCAGCGCCTTGAGCTTGGCGTGCTCCTCGTCCCAGCGCTTGCGCATCTCCTCGAAGCGGGCGAACCGGTCCTGGCGCGCCTGGTGGTAGGAGGAGAAGCCGCCGGGGTGGGTCCACACGGAGTTGCCGGCGAAGCCCAGCTCCACGGTCACGACCCGGGTCGCGGTGTTGTCGAGCAGCTCGCGGTCGTGGCTGATCATCAGGACCGTCTTGTCGCTGGCGCGCAGCCGCTGCTCGAGCCAGATCTTGCCCGGGACGTCGAGGTAGTTGTCGGGCTCGTCGAGCAGCAGCACCTCGTCGGGGCCGCTGAGCAGCGACTCCAGCACCAGCCGCTTCTGCTCGCCCCCGGACAGGGTGGACAGGGACCGGTGGCGCGCCCGCTCGTAGGAGGTGCCGAGGGCGGCGGTGGTGACCACGTCCCAGGTGACCTCGAGGTCGTAGCCGCCGGCGTCGGCGTACTCCGCCAGCGCCTCGGCGTACCGCATCTGGGTCGGCTCGTCGTCGGTGTCCATCAGCGCGAGCTCGAGCCGGTCCACCTCGTCGGCGGCGGCACGGACCCGCGGCGGGGCGACGCTGCGCAACAGGTCCGCGACGGTGGGGTCCTCGCCGAGGCCGGCCTTGACGTCCTGGCGCATCACGCCCAGCCCACCGCTGCGGGTGACGACGCCGGCGTGCGGCGCCAGGTCGCCGGTGATGATCCGCAGCAGGGTGGTCTTGCCGGCGCCGTTGGCGCCCACGAGCGCGACCTTGGCGCCCTCCCCGACCCGGAACGAGACGTCGTCGAGCAGCACCCTCCCGTCGGGCAGCTCGTACCTGACCCCAGCGACGTCCACGTGACCCACGAGCGGTGATTGTCCGCGACCCGGGGTCGGGGGTCACCTCGTTATCCGACACCCGCCGGTCGAGTGCGAGCGCAGCGAGCTACGAGACCCGGGCCGCCGGACGGGGTGGCGCGACCCTTGGTGTCCTGCGTCATAGTGAGGCCATGCAGCTCGCCCTGTCGCCCGAGGACCAGGCCTTCCGCGCCGAGATGCGGGAGTTCTTCACCACGAAGGTGCCGGAGGAGATCCGCACCAAGGTGCTCGAGGGGAGGGAGCTGACCAAGGAGGAGATCGCCAGCAGCATGAAGCTGCTCGACGACCACGACCTCGCCGTGCCGCACTGGCCCGAGGAGTGGGGCGGGCGTGGCTGGACCGAGCTGCAGAAGCACCTCTACCACGAGGAGATGCAGGCGGCCGGCTGCCCGGTCCCGCTCGCGTTCAACGCCTCCATGATCGGCCCGGTCATCGCGCACTTCGGCAGCCAGGAGATGAAGGAGCGCTTCCTCCCGAAGACGAAGTCCTGCGAGATCTGGTGGAGCCAGGGCTTCTCCGAGCCCGACGCCGGCTCCGACCTGGCCAGCCTGCGCACCAGCGCGGTGCGCGACGGTGACGACTGGATCGTCAACGGCCAGAAGACCTGGACCACGCTCGGCCAGCACGGCGACTGGATCTTCACCCTCGTGCGCACCGACCCCGAGGTGAAGAAGCAGGCCGGCATCTCGATGCTGCTGATCGACATGAGGAGCCCGGGGCTCACCGTGCGGCCGATCGAGCTGATCGACGGCGGCCACGAGGTCAACGAGGTGTGGTTCGAGGACGTCCGCGTCCCGGGCGAGAACCTCGTCGGCGAGCCCGGCCAGGGCTGGACCATGGCCAAGTTCCTCCTCGGCAACGAGCGCGTGGGCGTCGCCCCCGTGGGCGCCACCAAGGCGGCGCTGGCCCGCGCCAAGAAGCTGGCACCCGAGCGCCTGACCGAGCCGCTGGTCGCCGCCCGCGTCGCGGAGCTGGAGAACGAGCTGCTCGCCCTCGAGCTCACCGCGCTGCGGGTGGTCGCGCACTCCGCCGACGGCGAGCCGCACCCCGCCTCGAGCGTGCTCAAGCTCAAGGGCACCGAGCTGCAGCAGGCCGTCAGCGAGCTGCTCGTCGACCTGGCCGGTCCCGGCAGCCTCGCCTCGGGCGCCGGTGCGCTCGAGGGCGACGGCGGCGAGGGCCTGCCCGACTGGACGAGCCGGGTCGCCCCGACGTACCTCAACTTCCGCAAGGCCTCGATCTACGGCGGCTCCAACGAGGTGCAGCGCCAGATCATCAGCCGCACGATCCTGGGCCTCTGAGGCCGGGGAAGGACGACGCGACATGGACTTCAGCTACGACGACGAGCAGGACGCCCTCCGCGACGCCGTGCGCGGCCTGCTGGGCAAGGCCTACTCCGATTTCGAGCAGCGCCGCCAGACCACCAAGGCCGACCCGGGCTTCTCCGAGGAGGTCTGGTCGCAGATGGCCGAGATGGGCCTGCTGGGTCTGCCCTTCGCCGAGGAGGACGGTGGCGTGGGCGCCGGCCCGGTCGAGGTCGCTATCGTGTGCCAGGAGATCGGCCGGGTCATCGCGCCCGAGCCGTTCCTGCACGCGGTGGTGCTCGCCGGCGGCCTCGTGCAGGCCTGCGGCACCCCCGAGCAGCGCCAGGAGGTCCTCGGCGCGCTGGCCTCGGGCGAGCGGCTGCTGGCCCTGGCCCACGACGAGCCCGGCTCGCGCTGGGCGCCGACCGCCTCGGCGGTCACGGCCACCCAGGACGGTGACTCCTGGACGCTGAGCGGCACCAAGGAGCCGGTCGTCCAGGGCGCCCGCGCCGACCAGCTGGTCGTCAGCGCGAAGCTCCCCGACGGCGGCACCGGTCTCTTCCTCGTCGTCGGCGAGACGTGCGAGCGCACCGGCTACCCGACGTACGACGGTGGGCGGGCCGCCCGGGTGCGGTTCGACGCGACCCCGGCGACCCCGCTGGGCGAGCCCGGGCGCGACCTGGCGGGCAGCATCGCCCTGATCCAGGACCTCGGCCGGATCATGGCCGCCAACACCGCGATCGGCGCGATGGAGGTGGCGCTGCGCACCACGTGCGGCTACCTCACCAGCCGCAAGCAGTTCGGCGTCACCCTCAACACCTTCCAGGCGCTGACCTTCCGTGCCGCGGACATGTACGTCTCGCTCGAGCTGGCCACCAGCGTCGTGCAGTGGGCGACCATGGTGCTCTCGTCCGGTGACCCCGCACGCGTGCACGACGCCGCGGCCCGGGCCGGACTCCAGGCCAGCCGTGCCGCCCGGCACGTCGGCCAGGAGGCGATCCAGCTGCACGGCGGCATCGGCATGACCGCGGAGTACAGCGTCGGTTCCTACACCGCCGTGCTCACCGCGCTCGACCACCTGCTGGGCGACGGCGACCACCACCTGGTGACGCTGGCCGACGCGGTGGCCGAGCACGACGCGATCGACCCGCTCGCCGTCGGCTGACACCGGGACACGGTCACCAAGACCTGTCCCTAGACTCCCGGCATGTCCGGGACGACCGAGCGACCCCAGCGCGCCCACGACGGCCAGGCCGGTCCCCGCGTGCGCCCCGAGACGGGCGCCCGGGCCCGGACCCTGGCCGTCTCGGCGTACCTCGTGCTCCTCGTGGCTTGGTCGAGCACCATCGGCATCCCCAACGACCCCATCGGGGTCTTCCTGTGGATCTGGGGCGCCTTCGTCGCCTGGGACGTGCAGGCGCCGCGTGACTGGCACCTGCGCTTCCCCCGCGACTGGTGGCCGGTGCTGCTGGGCCTGGTCGTCTACTGGTTCACCCGGGGCCTGGTCGACGAGCTCGGGCTGCCCGTCCACGTGCAGATGCCGATCGACGTCGACACCTGGTTGGCCGGGCTGGTCGGGTGGGACGCCACCCCGACCGAGGTGCTGCAGCAGGCGTGGTGCGGCGACCCGTGCACGCGGGACCTGCCTCCACGGTGGTGGGACCGGGTGCTCACCACGGTCTACGCCTCGCACTTCCTCGTGGGCCTGACCCTCGCGGCGGTGCTGTGGGTGCGCGACCGCGGGCACTGGTGGACCTGGATGCGCCGCTACCTCGCCATCAACTACGCCGCGCTGGTCATCTACCTCGTCTACCCCATGGCGCCGCCGTGGATGGCCTCCCAGGACGGCGCCATGGGCGCGGTCGAGCGGATCACCAGCAGGGGCTGGGCCGGCACCGGCCTGGACCGCGCCAACATCGTGCTGCAGGGCATGGGCAACCCGGTCGCGGCGATGCCGTCCCTCCACGCCGGCATCGCCTTCCTCGTCGCGATCCACGGCGTGCAGCGGCTGCGGCACCCCTCGCGCTGGCTGCTGCTGGCCTACCCCGCGGCGATGTCGCTGGCGCTGGTCTACTTCGCCGAGCACTACGTCGTCGACATCGTCGCCGGAGCGGCCCTGGCGCTCGCCGTGGTGGTGCTCGTGGGTCGCTGGGAGCGCCGCCGGTCCGGCCCCGTGGAGGGCGGTCCGCTCGCCGGTGCGTCCGGCGGTACCGTGCTCGCATGACGCGATCCCGGCGCGCCGCGCTGCTGCCCCTGCTCTGCCTGCTCCTCCCCCTCGGCCTCACCGCCTGCGGGGGTGACGACGACAGCCCCGTCGACGGGGTCGAGGTCGAGAGCACCGTCGAGGGCGGCGAGGAGGTCGGCACCGACCTGGTCACGTTCGAGCTGCCCGACGGCTGGGCCGTCCTCGACCAGGAGGCCATGGGCGACCGCGTCGGCTCCGACGCCAACCCGATGCTCGAGGAGATGTCCGAGCGGCTGGGCGTGACCCCGGAGCAGCTCGCCGTCCAGATGGACGCCGTCGAGCTCTACGCCGCCGCCCCCGGTGGTGCGGTGGACGGCTTCCTCACCAACGTCAACCTCATCGAGCAGCCCCTGCCCTCCGGAGGGCTGCCCGAGCCCGAGGGCATCCGCCCCGACCTGATGGCCTTCGCCGACGAGGTCGGCGACATCACCGAGATCGAGGGCGACCTGGAGGGCCTGCGCGCGGAGTACACCGTGTCCTCCGGCGGGCTCGAGGTGCGCGGCGAGCAGCTCTACGTCGAGGTCGGCGACCAGCTCGTCATCATCAGCGTCTCGGCCGCCCGGGCCGAGGACGCCGCCGAGGTCGCCGACCTGGTCGAGGAGACCCTCGGCGCGGCCTGAGCCTCGCTCCACCGTCGTACGCCGAGTGCCGGGCGGTCCCCGGTCCGACCCACCCCGCGGGTCGGACCGCCGCGACCGCCGGCCTGGCACAGTGGCCACGTGACCGACCTGCACCCCGACCTCGACCCCGCCACCGGGGCCCTGCTCTCCTTCCTCGCCGCGGCCGGCGCGCCGCCGATGTGGCAGCAGACCCCCGAGGAGGCCCGCGCGGGCTTCCGCACGCTCGCCGTCGACCTGCGCGACGACTCGCTGCTCCCGCCGATGGCCTCGGTCGAGGAGCGCGAGGTCCCCGGCGGCGCCGGCCCGCGGCCGGCACGGGTCTACCGCCCCGAGGCCGACGGCCCGCTGCCGACGGTGCTGTTCCTGCACGGCGGCGGCTTCGTCATCGGTGACCTGGACACCCACGACCTGGCCTGCCGCACGATCGCCCGCGACTCCCGCGCCGTGGTCGTCTCCGTCGACTACCGCCTCGCCCCCGAGCACCCGTTCCCGGCCGCCGTCGAGGACACCCTCGCCGCCGCGGACTGGATGGTCGCGCACCTCGACGAGCTCGGCGGCTCCGAGCGCACCGGCGTGGCCGGCGACTCCGCCGGCGGCAACCTGGCCGCCGTGGCCGCCCAGCACCTGCGCGACGCCGGGCACCCGCTGACCGCCCAGCTGCTGATCTACCCCGTCACCGAGATGGGCGCCGACACCGAGTCCTTCCGCGACAACGCCGAGGGCTACTTCCTCGACGCCGAGACGATGGCCTGGTTCGGCCGGCAGTACGCCGGACCCGACACTTCCGCCGTCGACCCCACCGACCCGCGGCTCTCCCCCCGGCTCGGCGAGCTGTCCGGGCTCGCACCGGCGGTGGTCGTCACCGCCCAGTTCGACCCGCTCCGCGACGACGGTGACGCCTACGCCCACGCCCTCGCCGCGGCCGGCGTGCACGTCGAGCACCGCCGCTTCACCGGGCTGATCCACGGCTTCGTCGACATGGGCCGGCACTCCCCGGCCGCCGACGCCGCCGTCGCCGAGACCTGCCGCCTCTTCGGGGAGCTGCTCCACCGCTGACCCGTCGCCAGGTTCCGGCCGGGCCGTGGACATGTGACGCGCACCCGCGTGCGCTTGGTCACGGCACACCGGCGCCCGGGCTGCTTGGATGAGCGGATGCCCGACTGGAACACGTTACTGTCCGACGCCACGACCGACCTCGCCCGGCTGGCCGGCGAGGTCGACCTGACAGCGACCGTCCCGGCCTGCCCCGAGTGGTGTGTGGCCGACCTGGTCGAGCACGTCGGCGGCGTCCACCAGTGGGCGCGGCACGCCATCGTCGAGCAGAACCCGGAGGGCACCCCCGAGCCGGCGCCGAGCGACCTGAGCGCCCTGCCTGCGTGGTACGCCGGGCACGCCGGCGACCTGCTCGAGACCGTGACCGAGCGCGAGCCGACCGACCCCGCGTGGACCTTCGGCCGCCGGGTCGGCACGGTCGGCTGGTGGGCCCGGCGCCAGACCCACGAGACCCTGATGCACACCCGCGACGTGCTCGCCGCCGCCGGCCGCACGCAGGAGTGGGCCATCGACCCGGTCGTGGCCTGGGACGGCGTGCTCGAGGTCGAGGAGACCTTCTACCTCCGCCAGGTGCGGCTGGCCCGGATGGAGCCCCTGCCGGCCACGCTCCTGCTCCGCGCGACCGACGTCGACGCCGATCCCCTCCGCCTCGGCGACGGCGCTCCCCTCGTGGAGGTCGCCGCACCCGCCGAGGAGCTGCTCCTGCTGCTCTGGCACCGCACCACCAGCGCGGACCCGGTCGCGGCCGACCTGCTCGCGCACCCGATCACGCCCTGACCGGCGCCCCGACCGGCTGACCGCTCGCCTGACCGCCCGTCCTGCCTCACCCGGCCCGGCGCGTCTCCAGCACCCGGAACCCCTTCGCCGAGGCCAGCCGCGTCGTCGGCCACCCCTGCTCCCCCAGCCAGCGCTGCAGCGAGTCCGCGCCCAGGTTCTTGCCGACCACCATGACCGCCCGCCCGCCCGGGGCCAGCCGCGGCAGCCAGGTGAGCAGCAGCTCGTGCAGCGCCTCCTTGCCGATCCGGATCGGCGGGTTGGACCAGATCTCGTCGTACGTCGCCGCGGGGTCCACGTCGGCGGGCACGCCCGCGACATACCTCGCAGCGACCCCGAGCGCCGCGGCGTTCTCCCGCGCCAGCAGGACCGCCCGCTCGTTGACGTCGACCGCGGTGACGCTCACCGCCGGGGACGCCACCGCGGCGGCCAGCCCGATCACCCCGTAGCCGCAGCCCAGGTCCAGCACCCGCCCGCCGACGGGTGGCTCGGTCTCGCGGAAGAGCACCGCGGTGCCGGAGTCGAGCCGACCGCGGGCGAAGACGCCCGACCCCGTGTCCAGCCGGAGGTCGACGCCCCACACCGACACCTCGACCGGCTCGCGGCGGAAGGGCACCGACGGGTCGGCGGTGAAGTAGTGCTCGTCCTCGCTCACGCGTCCTCCTGCGCGGCCGGGGCGACGGGCGCCCTGCGGGCCCGGGTCTGCTCGGCCCGCGCGGCCAGCTCCTCGTCGTGGGGGTAGGCGACCTCCTCGAGCGTCAGCCCGTGCGCCGGCGCGACCGTGACCTCCGGGGAGCGGCTCGCGGAGGCGAGCACCGCGGCCGGCCAGTCGACCGGGCGCCGCCCCTCCCCCGTGGCCAGCAGGCAGCCGACGAGCGCGCGCACCATCGAGTGGCAGAAGGCGTCCGCGCGCACCGTCGCCTCCAGCACCCCGTCGGGGCGGCGGACCCACGACAGGTCGAGCAGGGTCCGCACGGTGGTCGCGCCCTCGCGCTGCTTGCAGAACGCCGCGAAGTCGTGGAGCCCCAGCAGCGGCGCGGATGCCTCGGCGAGCACGTCGAGCGACAGCGGTCGAGACCACGCCAGCACGTGCGAGCGGGTCAGCGGGTCGACCGAGCCGGGACGGTCGGCGACCCGGTAGACGTAGCGGCGCCAGGTCGCGGAGAAGCGCGCGTCGAAGCCGTCGGCTGCCTCCACCACCCGGCGCACCACGACGTCAGCGGGCAGGATGCCGGCCAGCCGGCGCTGCAGCGCCTCCAGCGGCGGCTCGGGCGAGCGGCCCGCGGAGGCAGCCAGCTCCTCGGCGGTCGTGTCGACGTGCAGCACCTGGCCGCGCGCGTGCACCCCGGTGTCGGTGCGCCCCGCGCACACGACGGGGACGCGCAGCAGCTCGCCCGTCGGCGTACGACGGCGCAGCGCGACCGCCAGCGCCTGCTCCACCTCGCCCTGGACCGTCCGCAGCCCCGGCTGGGCCGCCCACCCGTGGAAGCCGGAGCCGTCGTAGGCGAGGTCGATCCGCAGCCGCACCGACCCATCCTCCCGCGCCGGGCGACCCACGGACAATTCACCTGCGCGTGACACCCCAGGCAGGTCCTCGAACCTAGGCTGCAGGGGTGAGCACCCCCACGGCTCCGGTGCCGGCCATCGTGCTGGTGGCCGGTGAGCACCTCGACGACCTGCGAGGGTCCTTCAGCCGCTACGAGCGCGAGTACGCGATCCGCACGGCCACCTCGACCGTGGAGGCCGAGACCTCGGCGCGCGAGTGGCTCGAGGCGGGCGGGGACGTCGCGCTGTTCGTCACCGACTCGGTGCTCCCGGACGCGCACGTCCTCGACGCCCTGGCCCGGTGGCGCTCCGTGGTGCCGACCGCGCGCCGCCTGGTGGCCGCGCACTGGGAGCGCTTCCTCGCCCACGCCGCCGAGCTGCGGCCAGGGATGGCCAAGGGCACCTACGACGCCTACCTCCTCATGCCCCGCGGGACCCGCGACGAGGAGTTCCACCACGCCGTGACCGAGCTGCTCTCGGACTGGGGCTCCACGGTCGCCGAGGCCGAGGTCGTGACGGTCAAGATCGTGGCTCCCGAGCAGGACGGCCTGGTGCTCGCGATCCGTGACTTCCTGGACCGCATGGGCATGCCGCACCGGGTCTACGACCCCGAGGGCGAGGTCGGCCTGACGCTCCGATCGATGCACCCCGAGCCCGGGCCCGGCGAGCCGGAGTACCCGCTCGTGCACATGGTCGAGCGCCCCGGGGTCCGCGCGCGCAGCGTCCGCGACGTCGCCGCCATGCTGTACGGCGCCCCGGGCGACCTCGACGTCTCCGGCACCGTCGACGTGGTGGTGGTCGGCGCGGGGCCGGCCGGGCTCGCCGCCTCGGTGTACGCCGCCTCCGAGGGCCTCTCCACGGTCGTCGTCGAGGCCGAGGCGATCGGCGGCCAGGCAGGCACGAGCTCGATGATCCGCAACTACCTCGGCTTCCCGCGCGGCATCTCCGGGATGCGGCTGGCCCAGCGGGCCCGCAACCAGTCGCTCCGCTTCGGCACCCGCTTCTCCACCGGCTGGGAGGTCTCGTCGCTGGAGGTCGGCCGCGACGGCGCACCGCACGTGGTGCGCACCGACGGTGGCGACGTGCACGCCCGGACGGTCGTGGTCGCCACGGGCGTGGCCTACCGACGGCTGCGGGTCGAGCCGCTCGAGGAGCTGGTCGGGCGCGGGGTCAACTACGGCGCCGCCATGACGGCGGCGCGGGAGATGGAGGGCCAGGACGTCTTCGTCGTCGGTGGCGGGAACTCCGCCGGCCAGGCCGCGGTCCACCTCTCGCGCTTCGCCGGCCGGGTCACGATCCTGGTGCGGCGCGAGTCGCTCGTCGAGACCATGTCGAGCTACCTCATCAACGAGATCGAGCACAACAGCCGGATCTCCGTGCGTCCCTGGCTCTTCTGCTGCATGTGTGGATGGTCCGATCGCGCCTGAATGAGCGCACGCCGTTCTCTGTCTAGGTTTCTGAGCTGTCGAAGAACAGTCACCAGGAGCAGGAGAACGGCGTGCGTGAGAGCAGCCTATGGCGTGCCTTGTTGCGCTTGGAGAAGACCGTCATCGAAGCCGTCGAGCACGACGAGGACGAGGGCGGCTGTGTCGTGGTCCATGTCCGGCCGGTCGCGAAGTCCCGCAACAGGTGCGGTCGCTGTCTACGCCGGGGCAGGCTCTACGACGCGGGTCGTGGTCGACGTCGGTGGCGCTCGCTGGACCTGGGCACGATGACCGCCTTCCTCGAGGCCGACGCGCCACGTGTCAGCTGCCCGGTCCACGGGGTGGTCGTCGCGCACGTCCCATGGGCGCGCCACGACGCCGGCCACACCCGCGACTTCGACGCCACCGTCGCGTGGCTGGCCACCCAGACCTCCAAGAGCGCTGCGACGGTGCTGATGCGCATCGCCTGGCGGACCGTCGGGTCGATCATCACCCGGGTCTGGGCCGAGACAGGCGGCGCAAGTGACCAGCTCGCCGGACTACGACGCATCGGTATCGACGAGGTCTCCTACCGCCGCGGACGTCTGTTCTTGATGGTGGTCATCGACCACGACACCGGCCGGCTGGTGTGGGCCGGCAAAGGCCAGTCCAAGGCCACGCTGCAGGAGTTCTTCACCGCCCTCGGTCCCGACCGGTGTACAGCAATCACCCACGTCTCAGCCGACTCCGCGAAGTACATCGCCGACGTCGTCGCGGCGAACTGTCCCGACGCGATCCAGGTCGCCGACCCCTTCCACGTAGTCAAGTGGGCCAACGACGCCCTCGGAGAACTGCGACTCCAGGCCTGGCGAGATGCGAAGAAGGCGCTGCGCGCCAACCCCAAGCGCCCCGGCCGCCCCGCCAACACCGACCCCCCACACCTAGAAGCCCAACGAGTCCACGCCCTGACCAGGGTGAGGTACTCGCTGTGGAAGAACCCCGAGAACCTCACCGAGCGCCAACACGCCAAGCTCGAATGGCTCGCGGTCAACGACCCCCGCCTCTACCGCGCCTACCTCCTCAAAGAAGGCCTCCGGCTGGTCTTCAAGTTGCCCCCCGAGGACGCCCCAGATGCCCTCGACACGTGGTGCCGATCAGCCGCAGCGTCCCGGATCCCGCACATGGTCGACCTGCAACGAACCGTGCGCCGTCAACGCGCCCCGATCCTGGCCGCCATCACCCACGGGCTGTCCAACGGCCGCACCGAGTCACTCAACACCAAGATCCGACTCCGCACCCGCATGGCCTTCGGCTTCAAAGACCCCGACGCCCTCATCGCCCTACTCATGCTCACCCTCGGCGGACACCGACCCGCCCTCCCAGGCCGAACATGACCCACACATCAGTCACAAGAGCCCGTCCCTTCACCCAGGTCGTCGACGGCGGTGGCCAGGCGCGGCTGGAGTGGCTGGCGCTGGAGGACGTGCGCTCAGGTGCGGTGGAGCGGGTGACGGCCCAGGGGCTCTTCCTGCTGCTGGGCGCCGAGCCGCACTGCGAGTGGCTGCCCGCGGACGTGGCGCGCGACGATCGCGGCTTCGTCCTCACCGGCCGCGACGTGCCCCGCGACCACTGGGTCGACGGCCTGCCCCCGGCTGAGCTCGCGACCACGGTGCCCGGGGTCTTCGCCGTCGGCGACATCCGGGCAGGCTCGATGAAGCGGGTCGCGGCCGCGGCTGGCGAGGGCGCCTCCGTCGTCCCCCTCGTCCACGCCTACCTGACTTGACCGCCCGGCCTCGCCGAACCGGCGCGTCCTTCCGGAAGGAGCTGCCGGCTAGGCGTCGCGAGGTCGGTTGGCTCAGAGCTCGTGGCGGTACGGCGGGTCCGCGCCCGGCCGCGACACCGTGACCGCGGCCGCGCGACCGGCGTGCGCCAGCAGGTCCTGCACGACTGACTCGGCCGGCGCCTCCAGGCGGCCACCCAGCAGGCCGTGCGTCCAGAGCCCGTCGACCAGCGCTGCGGCGAAGGTGTCCCCCGCGCCGATCGTGTCGGCCACCGTGACCGGCCGGGCGTCCACGCTGACCCGACGTCCGGCCTCGACCCAGGTCGCCCCCTCGCCACCTCGGGTCACGACCACTGCGCGGGGGCCGAGCCCGGCGAGCCGGTCGGCCGCCGCGTCGACGGACAGGTCGGGCCACAGCACCTCGAGGTCCTCGTCGCTGACCTTGACGACGTCGGCGAGCGCGACGAGCGCCTCCACCGTGGCGACGACCTCGGGTCCCGTGCCGGTGATCGAGGGGCGGGCGTTGACGTCGTAGGTCACCGTCGCCCTCGGCCGGAGCCGCTCCACCAGCCCCCGCACCGATGCCGCACCCGGCGCGAGCACCGCCCCCAGGGAGCAGACGTGCACGGCCTGCGGCACCGGCTCGTCGGGCACCGGGCCCAGGCGCCAGTCCACGTCGAACTCGTAGGACGCCGACCCGTCCTGGCCGATCCTCGCCACCGCCGAGGAGCTGCGCGCGATCACGTGCGGGTCCGCGGCCAGCGCCACCCCGGCGGTCGACAGGTGCTCGGCCAGCACCGCGCCGCGCTCGTCGTCGGCGTACGCCGTCGCGAACCGCACGGCGCGCCCCAGCCTCGCCAGCGCCACCGCGACGTTGGCCGCGCTGCCGCCGGCCCGCTCCACGACCGTGCCGTCGGCGGCGTGCACCACGTCGACGAGCGCCTCCCCGACCACCAGCACGTCCGGTTCCATGGCGGGTTGTCTAGCACGTCGCGCGTCGTCCGGTGGTCGAGGTGCGTCCTGTGGCCCGGGTCGAGGCCCGGGTCGAGGCCCCACCACGCGTCACACCGCGTCCCCGCACCTCGACCCGCACCTCGACCCGCGGGAGGCCGGACCCGATGCCCTACCGTGCCGCAGGTGACGATCCACCCCCTCGACCCCGGCTCCGCAGACCCGCCCTTCGAGCAGCTGCGCCGCCAGGTGGCGAACCGCGCGGCGTCGGGCGACCTGGCCGCCGGCACCCGGCTGCCGACGGTCCGGGCTCTCGCCGAGCAGCTCGGCGTGGCCGCTGGCACCGTCGCGCGGGCCTACAAGGAGCTCGAGGCCGACGGCGTCGTCGTCACCGAGGGGCGCCGCGGCACGTTCGTCCGCAGCACCGGGGCCGCCACCAGCAGCGACGCCCGCGCCGCGGCCACGACGTACGCCGTCGAGGCCCGTCGGCTCGGGCTCGGCCTCGACGAGGCGACCCGGCTGCTGGAGGAGGCCTGGCGCCGGTGAGGTACGTCGTGGTCGGAGCCGGCGCCGTCGGCGGCGGCACCGCGGCGCTGCTCCACGAGGCAGGCCACGACGTGCAGCTCGTCGCACGCGGCAGCACCCTGGCCGCGCTGCGGAGCGAGGGTCTCGAGCTCGAGGTGGGCGACAGCGCGCGCACGGTCCCGGTGCCCACCCTGGCCGGGCTGCACGAGGCGACGTGGGACCGGCAGAGCGTCCTGGTCCTCGCGGTGAAGTCCCAGCACACGCCCGACCTGCTCCCGGCCTTGGCGCACGTCCCCGCCCACGTCCCCGTGCTGTGCCTGCAGAACTCCGTGGCCAACGAGCGGCTGCTGCTCGCGCACCGCGACCCGGCCACCGTGCACGGGGTGGTCGTCATGATGCCGGCCAGCAGCCTGCGTCCGGGCTCGGTGGTGCTGCACTCCCTCGGGCGCCCTGGCCTGCTCGACGTCGGTCTGGCCACCGGTGGCACCGACCACCTCGACCACGCCGTCGCCGCTGACCTCGCCACCGCGGGGTTCGACTCGGTGCCGCGCGAGGACGTGATGGCCTGGAAGCGCCGCAAGCTGCTGCTCAACCTCGGCAACGCCGTCGACGCGGCCTACCGCGAGGGCCCCGAGGCGGACGCGCTCGTCGACCGGGTGCGACGCGAGGGTGTCGCCGCCTTCGCTACCGCCGGGCTACCCGTGGTCAGCGAGGAGGAGGACCGGCTGCGCCGAGGTGAGCTGTTGCGTCCCCTGGTCCGTCGCGACGAGGCCGGGAGCTCGACCTGGCAGAGCCTCGAGCGCGGCACGGGCGACACCGAGGCGAACTTGCTCAACGGCGAGGTCGTGCGCCTCGGCGCGAGGTACGCCGTCGCCACGCCCGCCAACGCGGCTGTGCTCGGCGACGTGCAGGCCCTGGCCGCGAGGCGCGGGCGGCCACGCTCCCTGGACGCCTCGACGGTCCTGGCCCGGCTCTGAGCCGCCCCTCGCGAGGTGTGCCCCTGTGGGGCACCGTGCTCAGCCGCGCTTGAGCCAGAAGGTGTCGCCCTCGACGGCGTGCTCGACCTGCTCGTACCCGGCACGCTCGGTCAGCACACCCTCCACCGAGAACCGGCCCGCACGGACCGACGCCCGGCACAGGGTGACCTCGGTGCGGCCCTTCGCCGCGGCGCCCACTCCGTGGAGGGACACCGAGGCGACCTCGTCGCCCGCACGGTCGGAGACGACGAGCTCGAGCAGCCAGTCGTCCTCCGCGCCGTCCACGGCGTAGCGGACTGGGTACTCCTGGCAGCCGGCGCCCAGGCGACCGTCACGACCCTGGACGCGGGCGCTGGGGCCGCCCTCGTCGCCGCCGAGCAGCGCCACGACCACGTCGTTCGAGCGCGTCCCGGCCGCGGGAGCTGCGGACGCCGGGGCGGTCGAGGTCACCAGGGCGAGCGAGGTGGCGGTGGCGGCGAGCACGCCCAGCGAGGTGGCGCGGGCGCGGGCGCTGCGGAGGCTGCGGGCCGGGGTGCGGTGCGAGGTGGTCATGCTCAGTCAACGCTCGTGCACTCACGAGGTGATCCCGCAGGGGGCATGACGGTGCCCACGCCGGGTGCGACGCCGGCCACAGCGGTCCGCGCCGGCGACGTCGTCCGCCGTCCGCCACCGCACCTGCACCTGCACCTGCACCTGTGCGACGAGCGCCCCACACGACGAACGCCCCGCCCGGTGACCCGGGCGGGGCGTCGTGCGGTGGTGCAGGGGTGGATCAGGCCTTGTCGGCGTCCTCGGCCGGAGCCTCGGTCTCCTCCGCAGCAGCCTCGGTCTCCTCGGCCGGAGCCTCGGTCGCCTCGGCAGCAGCCTCGGGCGCCTCGGTCTCCTCGGCCGGGGCCTCGACCTCGGTCTCCTCGGCAGCCGACTCCTCCACGGGGGCGGCGGCCGGGGCGGGCGTGGTCTTCACACGGGCCGGCTTCGGGTCGTAGGCCTCGGTCACGAGCTCGATGACGGCCATGGGGGCGTTGTCGCCCTTGCGGGGGCCGAGCTTGGTGATCCGGGTGTAGCCACCGGGACGCTCCGAGAAGGTCGGGGCGATCTCGGTGAAGAGGACGTGCACGACGCCCTTGTCACGGATGGTCTTGAGGACCTCGCGACGCTGGTGCAGGTCGCCCTTCTTGGCCTTGGTGATCAGCTTCTCCGCCAGCGGGCGCAGCGCACGGGCGCGCGACTCGGTGGTGGTGATGCGACCGTGCTCGAAGAGCTGGGAGGCCAGGTTGGACAGGATCAGCCGCTGGTGGGCGGGGCTGCCGCCGAGGCGGGGACCCTTGGTGGGCTTGGGCATGTCTCTCTCGATTCTCCCCGGCCGTACCAGGTACCGGAGTAGATGTTTCTCAGTGGAATGGTGCGCGGCCTGCGCGCCGCTGGTGCGTAGCTGGCAAGGCGGAGGGAGGGAAGGCGACCCGGGTTTGGTCGTCGACCGACCGACAACGCCGCCAGGTGCGTGCCAGCGGTGTGCAGGTCAGTACTGCTCGTCCTCGACGAAGGCGTCGTCCTCGTCGTCGGAGTACGCCGCCAGGGCGGCGTGCGGGTCGAAGCCGGGCGCGCTGTCCTTGAGGGACAGACCCATCTCGACCAGCTTGGCCTTGACCTCGTCGATCGACTTCGCACCGAAGTTGCGGATGTCGAGCAGGTCCTGCTCCGAGCGACCGATGAGCTCACCCACGGTGTGGATGCCCTCGCGCTTGAGGCAGTTGTAGGACCGGACGGTCAGCTGCAGGTCCTCGACCGGGAGGGCGAGGTCGGCGGCGAGCTGCTCGTCGACGGGCGAGGGGCCGATGTCGATGCCCTCGGCCTCGACGTTGAGCTCACGGGCCAGGCCGAAGAGCTCGACGAGGGTCTTGCCCGCCGAGGCGAGCGCGTCGCGGGGACGGATCGAGGGCTTGGTCTCGACGTCGATGACCAGCTTGTCGAAGTCGGTGCGCTGCTCGACTCGGGTGGCCTCGACCTTGTAGGTCACCTTCAGCACGGGGCTGTAGATCGAGTCGACCGGCATCCGGCCGATCTCGTTGTCGGCGCCCTTGTTCTGGACGGCCGAGACGTAGCCGCGGCCGCGCTCGACGACCAGCTCCATCTCCAGCTTGCCCTTGTCGGACAGGGTGGCGATCTTCAGGTCGGGGTTGTGCACCTCGACGCCGGCCGGGGGCGCGATGTCGGCGGCGGTGACGTCACCGGCGCCGGACTTGCGCAGGTACATCGTGACCGGCTCGTCGTGCTCGGAGGAGACGACGAGGGCCTTGAGGTTGAGGATGATCTCGGTGACGTCCTCCTTCACGCCCTCCACCGTGGAGAACTCGTGCAGGACGTTGTCGATCTTGATGCTCGTGACGGAGGCACCGGGGATCGAGCTGAGCAGGGTGCGACGCAGCGAGTTGCCGAGGGTGTAGCCGAAGCCGGGCTCCAGGGGCTCGATGACGAACCGCGAGCGGAACTCGTCGACGGTCTCTTCCGACAGGGTGGGGCGCTGTGCGATGAGCACTTGTTCTTTCCTTTCCGGGTCCGACCGCTATTTGACGGGCCCGAACTGCGAGGTGGAAGGAAGGTGGAGCTGGGGCGGAGCCCCCCGGCCCCCCGTGGTCGCGACCACGGGGGTCTGGGGCGG